>Ga0302046_10001831_pt1 | contig 19895 bp, 14 predicted proteins | sample RVTome_11_FD_200261 | JGI IMG/M metagenome (GOLD analysis project Ga0302046, IMG submission 200261) | Soil microbial communities from uranium-contaminated site in the Upper Colorado River Basin, Wyoming, United States - RVT147D111 (version 2) ...
GCGCCAACCAGCTGCGCCTCTGGTTCGCCTCGATGGCCTACGTGCTGCTCTGCGCGCTGCGCCGCATCGGCCTGGCGCACACCCGTTTGGCCAGGGCCACCTGCGGCACGATCCGCCTCAAGCTGCTGAAAATCGCCGCGCTGGTGCGCATCAGCGTGCGCCGGATCAGGTTCGCCATGCCGTCGGCCTTCCCTCACCAAGCCGAGTTCGCCGCCGCGCATCGACGATTATCCGCCGCCGCGGCGTAAGCGGCTCCTCCGAACCCAGCCCGTTAACAACAGAGGAACAGCGCCAAACTGCCCACCCGCCAAGCCGGCGGGCGCCGACGCATGTCCCAACCTGGGAGGGCACCACTAAGCGCGTCGGCGCCAACGCTATTGCCGCTCCAATGCGACAGTTTGAGAAGTCCGGGCTAGACCGTGACCGGCCGAAGGCTGCCCGGGCGCGTTATCCGCCCGACACAAACTTGTGCATCCCGTCCAGACCGCCCCGGCGCCCCGGCGCCCCTCAGTTTATTGATGCGTTAACGAATGTTAAGCTAGTTTGCGGGTCATCGCGCTGGAGCGACGGCGTGCTTCAAATCCGTCCGAAAGCCCCAAGGGAAACATGACGACGCAATCAGATCCCCGCCTTGCACTGATCGGGTGCGGCACGGCGGCTGTCGAGCTACATCTGCCGGCGCTGAAGAAGCTCGCCTGGCGGCCGAGCTTCCTGATCGACCCCGACGTGGAGCGCGTGGCGCCCCTCGCCGCCCGCCATCAGTCCCGGGCGGTCGCCGACTACATGGACCTGCTGGACCGGTTCGACGTGGCGCTGGTGGCAGCCCCCCACTCGCTGCACGCGCCGATCTGCTGCGATCTCCTGGAGAACGGCAAGGACGTCCTGGTCGAAAAGCCCATCGCGCCGACCCTCGGCGAGGCCAAGCGCATCGTGGCCGCCGAGGAGAAATCGGGCAAGTCGCTCCGCGTTGGCTTCATGCGGCGGTATTTCCGCGCGCCGCGCTGGGTGAAGGCGCTGATCGACAGCGGCGGCCTCGGCCAGATCGAAAGCTTTGATGTTCGCGAGGGCTTCGTCTTCTCCTGGCCGATCAGCACCGGCGCGCTGTGGAGCAAGGCGAAGGCCGGCGGCGGCGTTCTGATCGACACCGGCGCCCATACGCTCGACCAGATCATGTGGTGGATGGGCCCGATCGCCAAGATCGACAGCTACAAGGACGACAACCACAGCGGCGTCGAGGCCGACTGCATCTTCGAGCTGACCCTGAAGAACGGCGCGAAGGGCGTGGTCGAGCTCAGCCGCACCCGCGAGCTGCGCAGCCGGGCGATCATCCGCGGCGAGAAGGGCAGCGTCGACGTCGACCTCGTCGGCCTCGGCGTGCGCACCGATCCGGCCGGGCTGGTGAACCAGACCTTCGAGGGCCTGCGTCCCGACAACCTGGGCCAGCAGACGATCTACGAATGCTTCATCGACCAGCTCGCGGACTGGCGCGCCCTGCTGGCCGGCGAGGACCGGACGATGGTGACCAGCGCCGAGGCGGTGGCCGGGGTTCAAGCCATCGAGGACTGCTATGCGATCCGCGAGCCCTGGACCTTCAGCTGGTCGCCCACCGCCGGAGCGGCCGCGAGCGGCGGCTCGGTCGAGGCGGCGGAATGACCGCGCTCACGGGCAAGACGGTGCTGGTGACCGGGGCCACCGGCAACATCGGCGGCCGTCTCGTCGAGCGGCTGGTCGCCGAGCACGGCGCCAAGACCCGCACCCTGGTCCGCCAGTTCGAGAAGGGCGCGCGCATCGCCCGCTTCGACGTCGAGATGGTGAAGGGCTCGCTGGAGGACGCGCAGGCGATCGACGCCGCCGTCGCCGGCGCCGACGTGGTGTTCAACTTGGCCTGGGACTTCAGCGATTCGATCGAGAACAACCTCGCCTGCATCCGCAACGTCTACGAGGCCTGCCTCCGCCACGGCGTCAGCCGGCTCGTCCACATCAGCTCGATCGCGGTCTACGAGCCCTTCGAGGACGGCGAGCTGGCCGAGGCGATGCAGCCGGTGCCCAAGGGTTTTCCCTACGGCGATGCGAAGATCGCGGTCGAGCGCGAACTCCTGTGCATGGTCGAAGAGAAGAACCTGCCAGCGGTGATCCTGGAGCCGACCAACGTCTACGGCCCCTTCGCCGGTTTCTGGACCGACGGCGTGGTCCAGCAGCTGCTCGGCGGTGGGCTGATCCTGCCCGAGGACGCCAAGGGCCTCTGCAACGTGGTCTATATCGACGACCTGGTCGACGCGATGGTGCTGGCGGCGACCAAGCCGGAGGCGATCGGAGAGCGCTTCATCATCTCGGGCGGCGAGCCGGTTCCCTGGCGCCGCTTCTACCAGGCCTACGAGGATTGCCTGGAGATCAAGAGCGTCCAGACGATGCCCTTCGAGGACATCAGCCGCCAGAAGAAGAGCGTCCTCGCCAACCTCAAGTTGCTGCTGGCCAACCCGCGGCGGATCACGAAATGGGGCCCGGCGGCGGCGCTGCTGCAGCCGCTTAAGCGTTGGCTCGGCGACAAGGCCAAGGCCCGGCTGCGCGGCCTCTATGCAGGCTACCGCTCGACGCTGGCGCCCAAGGCCACCGAGATGCCCGAGCAGTACCTGCTCGATCTCTACACCGCCAACACGCGCTGCCGGATCGACAAGGCGCGGTCGGGCCTCGGCTACAATCCGCGCTTCGATTTCGAGGCCGGCATGCGCCTGACAGGCGACTACGTGCGGTGGGCCTATCCGCCCGACACGCACCCGCGTCACCCGTGAGCGCGGCCGCGGCGCGCGGGTCCCGGCAATTGAGCGATCGAGCCACGACCTCCCGCCTCTGCCGGACCGAAACTCTCCCGCATGATGGGCACCGCCCGTGAGCCAAGGCGCCGATAGCGAGCCTGCAACCGGCGGGCGCTTCTCGCGCCTGCTTCGGCTGGGCGAGTTCGGCGACCTCATCCGCAACGCCGGCATCAATATGGGTCTCCGGGTGCTCGGGGCCGGCATCGCCTATGTCTCGCAGATCCTGCTGGCCCGCTGGATGGGCTCTTTCGAGCTCGGCATCTACGTCTACGCCTGGGTCTGGACCAACATGCTGGCGATGGTGGCGACGCTCGGCTTCAACAGCTCGGTCGTGCGCTTCGTGCCCGAATATATCGCCCGAAACGAATACAGAGATGCCAAGGGCGTCATCCGCTGCAGCGTCCTGGTGGTCACGCTCGCGAGCACCCTCTTCGCCGTCCTGGGCGCGATCGGCCTGCTCGTCGCAAGGGACGAGGTCGCCGCCTATTACTTCGTGCCGCTGCTGATCGCCATGGCGGGCGTGCCGCTGTTCACCCTCCTGAATCTCTACAGCAACCTAGGCCGCGCCTTCGAGCGGTTCGTCTTCGCCATCGCCCCGCTCGTCATCGTACGCCCGCTGCTGCTGCTCGCCGCCGTCGCCCTCCTCCTGCTCATCGGCGGCACCGCCACGGGCACCATCGTCATCATCATCGCCGTCGCGAGCTGCGCCATCGTGCTCGCCTGGCAGGCGCTCAATTTCCTCCGGCGCATGCCCGAGACGGTGCGCGGCGCGCAACCCGTCTATCACTTCCGCTACTGGCTCAAGGTTTCGATCCCGCTCTTCCTCTACAACAGCTTTTACCTGATCCTCTACAACACCGACGTGATCATGCTGGGCTTCTTCGAGAAGCCCGACCAGGTCGCGATCTACAACGCCGCCTTGCGGACGGCAACGCTCATCAACTTCATCCATCTCGCGATCAGCGCGGTTGCCGCGCCGCGCTTCTCCGCGCTTCACGCCCAGAAAAAGCGCGACGAGCTCCAGGCCACTTTCACCGGCATCGCCAAATGGTGCTTCGCGGGCACGCTCTTCACCGCGGTCGTGCTGTTGGCCCTGGGCAACTTCATCCTCGGCCTGTTCGGGCCGGCCTTCACTGTGGGAATGACCGCGCTGGCGATCCTGATCGTCGGCAATGCGATCCATACCGCGGTGGGGCCGTTCGGCGACGTGCTCACCATGACCGGCCATCAGAACGCCTCGGCGATTGGTCTCGGTGTCGCCGCCGTCCTCAACATCGCCCTCAACGCCATCCTGATCCCGTTCTTCGGCATCGACGGCGCGGCCATCGCGACTGCGGCGTCGATGATCACCCTGACTGCGATTCTGATAGTCCTTGCGAAACGCCGCGTCGGCATTTCGCCGATCCGCTTCGGGCGTTCGCAATCAACTTGACGTGAGCTTCGTAACGATCGTGTTCGTGGCCACGCCGGCTGTTCGGTTCAAGTCCTGCTGCCGCCCAACAGGTCGCCATCTATCCTGTTGATGAGATTTAATTTTTCCGAATGATTGATCGGGGCAGAGGCATTTCCGCGTCGAAAATCTTCTGACCAGACTCAATTGTCAGTCACAGAAACGTGACTGTATTCAAGCAAGAATTCACCGCACTTATAGAAGTACGAGCCGTCATCTATCGTTTCCACTCCTCTCTCTTGTTTTCAAATCCATGTGCTTCGACAACCGGGCATCGGCGATTATTTCGTCCAAACTTGGTCGTTTGCTTGACGATGTCGGCAAGTTGGCCGCCGCCGTGCGCGACAAAGGATTTACGCACGGCGTGAAGTTCGCCTGGGCGGCGATCCTGAGCCGCCTGCACCTGCGAGTCGACGCGCGGTTCGACGCCAAATACGGCGTCGATACCTTTGGCGCCATCCCGTTGGACAACTTGTCGGTCGCGAGCCAGAATAAGCGGTTTGCCGAGTCTTATTCTCCGAGTCATACGCTCGCCATCAAACGCGTGCTGGCGCGGCTGCCGATCGACCATCGCGATTTCGACTTCGTCGATTTTGGGTCGGGGAAGGGCAAGGTCGTGCTAATGGCGGCCATGTATCCTTATAGACGCGTCGTCGGCGTTGAGTTCGCATTGGAACTGCACGATACGGCATGCGAAAATATCGAGGCATTTCCGGCCAAGGAACGGAAGGCTAAGGAGGTACAATCGATAATTATGGATGCCGCGACATTTGCGATACCGCCGGATAACTGCGTCTTTTATTTCTATGATCCCTTCGGAACAGCCGTGCTTTCGAAAATCGTGGACAAAATGGCAGCTTCCCACGAGAAGCACCGGCAGAAAATCTACGTCATCTATTACGAACCGGACTACAAGCCGGAGCGCGTGGCATTGCTTGACAACGCGGACTTCTTGCGCCGTTGGCGGCCGCCTCGACGATTGGCTCCGGCGATGCTGCCGGCCGTGCAGAACACGGTTTTCTTCGAGTCAATCTCCTGACCGCGTTCGCAACTGGTTTGGCACAGCGCATTCAAATAAGCATTTTCGCGTAGACTTCTTCCAGCTCGTCGAGATGGGCGTCGAGCAGCGGCGGCGCGCCCCAGAACTCGTCGTAGACCGCCCGTGACAGCCGATCGACGAGGCCGTTGTCGCGCAGCATTTCTATTTTCTGGGCGAGATCGTCGGCGTCGCCCGACTTGTGGATGAGCCCGTTCTCGCCGTGCTCGATGAAGTCCGCCGCGGCGCAGGCGTCGCCGACGATCGCGGGCACGCCGAGCGACTTGGCCTGCGGCACGATCAGCGGGTGGCCCTCGTACCAGGTCGAGGGAAAGACTAGCGCGCGCGCCGCGCCCAGCCGGCCGTTCAGCTGGTCGGCCGGCAGCCAGCCGGTGATCTCGATGTCGGGATTGGCCGCCTCGACCGCCTCGCGAAGCTCGCCGTCGCCGACGATGACGGCGGGAACGCCCGCCGAGCGGGTCGCCTTGGCGAAGTCGAGCGCGCCCTTATAGGCCGCCAGGCGCGCCACGAAATAGAACGCCTTGTTGGCCGCGGCATCGACGCGCGGCGCCTTCTCGGCATCGATCGGGTTGGTCACGTGGTGCCAGGCGATGTCGTCGGGCAGGTAGGGCTTCAGCACCCGTTGATTGAGATCGGACAGGTAGATGCCGTGCTTCAGCTTGCGCGGCACCCCGCCCCATGCGTTCTGCAGCGTGCTCTGGGCGAAGTGCCAGAGCTTCCGCGAATAGCCGCCCGGATCGCAGTTGCAGGCCAGGCACGCCGCCGACAGCGGCGCCCGGTGGCAAATCTCGTTCTTGGGATAGACGTAGAAGGCGTGGTTCGGGCAGACCACGGAATAGTCGTGGAAGGTGATGGTGAAGGGCAGTCCGGAGCGCTGGACGGCGCCGAAGGGGCTCGGCGAGAGCGCGTTCTGCCATTGGTGGAAGTGCACTACCGTGCGGTCGGCCGGGCACGAGGCCAGAAGCGCGCGCAGGCGCGCCGCCGCCTTGCGGCTCCACAGCCCCCTGAAGATCGCCCGCAGGCGGCTCGGATCGTGGCCGACGATCGGCTGGTCGAGGCAATCGACTTCGACGCCGGCCTCCACGAGCTCGGGGTCGACCGGACCGACCGAGGCGAAGAAGCGCACCCGGTAGCCGCGCCGCGCCAATCCCTGGGCGCTGCGGATGGCGACCGTTGAGGAGCCTCCGCTGATCCAGGCGAAATCGGAAATCAGGACGATGTCGGTCGGTTTCGGCACGGGTCCATCACGATCGGAGGCGACATCGCCAGGCGCGCGCGGCCAGCGCCGGCGCTTACGGTCATTTGCCCGCGCTCACTCGCCGGCCGCCTGGGGATAGGCCCATTGGACGTAGGCGCGGGTGAGGCGCATGCCCTCGTCGAAATCGAAGGCCGGCTCGTAGCCCAAAAGGCGGCGGGCCTTGTCGATGCGGATCTCGGCCCGGCTGCTGAACAGCGCCAGCTGCTCCTCGTCGGGCAGGAAGACCTCTCTCGGCGCGCCCTTGCGGCGGAAGTGATAGAGCTTGAGGGCCTTCTGGCGGATGCCCGAGCCCAGCTTTCCGTAAACGAAAAGCAGCAGCTTGCGCAGCGGCGGCCATTGGGCAAGGCGCTTGGGCTCGTTCAGGATCAGCTTCAGGTTGGCGACCAGGTTCTTGTTCTGCCGACGGATCTCCGCCACCGGCAGCAGGGTCACCGACTTGGCGCCGATGGCCTCCTCGAAGGCGGCGTAGAACGCGTGCCAGGTCACCGGGCGCGGCCCGGAGACCAGGAAACGCTCGCCCACCGCCTCCTTGCGCTCGGCGGCCAGGATCATGGCGTCGGCGACGTCGTCGATGTAGACCGCGTTGCAGAGCCCCACCGCGTCCTCCGGCAGCACCACCTCGCCGGCCAGCAGGTTCTTCACCGGCACGTCGGTCCAGATGGCGCCGAAGGGCCCGTAGACGATGGCCGGCTGCACGATCGCCGCTTCCAGCCTGTGGTTCTTCACCCGGTCGAGCACCAGGGCCTCGATGGCGATCTTGGTGTCGGTGTAGAGCTTGCCGTTGGGCTCGGAGCGCGCCCCCTCGTCGACCGGGCCGTCGGGCAGCGGGAAGTAGACCGCCATGGTGGAGACGTGCACGAGGCGCGCGCCGTGGCGCTGGCAGGCATCGGCGATGAGGCCCGCCGCGGTGATATTCGCCTTCTGCGCCACCCATTCGTAGGCGCAGTGGAAGACCACGTCGCAGCCCGCGATCGCCGCGTCGAGCCCCTCCTTGTCGTCGAGCTGGGCGAGCACGGTCTCCACCGGAAAACGCGCGATACGGGCGCAGCGGTTGTAGTTGCGCACCAGGCAGCGCACCTTGGCGCCCTGCTCGAGCACCAGTTTCTCGACCAGCCGGCAGCCGATGGCGCCGGTGGCCCCCGTCACCAGAACGGTCTTGTCCTTCAGCATCAGGCGGACTCGCGCGCCGGCGAGGGCTGCTGGAGCTTGGTTTGGAGCTTGGGCCGGACCCAGGGCAGCTCCCAGGGCTGGCGCACCTCGTAGCAGGTCTCGGTGAGCCGCACCGAGCGCAACCCGTCGCGCGCGGTGACGCGCGGCGTCTCGCGCTGGCGCACCGAGTCCATGAAGCTCTTCATCTGGCGCGCGAACCAGCTGTTCATGTCGAGCCGCTCGGGCATGTCGGCCGGCGCCATGCCCTCGTGGCGGTAGGCCAGGACATCGTCGGACGCGCTAACCTCTTGAACGGGCTTCAGAATACTGATCTCCAGACGTCCCTTCGCGCCCTCGATTACAGCCGAGTTGCGCAACGATCGGGTCTTGCTGAGCTCGACCGTGCCCTTGGCGCCCGAGGCCATCTCCAGCTCGATCAGGCAGTCGGCCTCGACCCCGCCGTAGTTGTCGTCGCGGTAGTCGACCGTCGCGAAGTCGCCGAACCATTCGCCGACGAGATCGCATATATGGGTGCCGAAGTCGACCAGCACGCCGCCGCCGGAGACCTCCTTCCGCCACAGGGAGTTGCTGTTGAGCCCCCAGTCGAAGGCCTCGCCCCAGCTGATGTCGAAGGAGCGCACCTCGCCCAGCAGCCCCGCCTTCAGCACGCCCGTCGTCCATTCGATGATCGGCGCGTGGCGCATGATGTAGCCCACGGCGAGGATCGCCTCGGAAGCCTCGACCGCGGCGACGATGCGCTCGCAATCGGCCACCGTGGTCGCCATCGGCTTCTCGACCAGCACGTCGATGCCGTTCTGAAGCAGGTCCAGACAGATCGGCGTGTGCAGCGTGTTGGGCGCCGCGACGAGCGCGGCGTCTATCATGTCGTAATGCGACGGCCCGAGCTTCGTCGCCGTGGCGCCGCCTTTGAACTTCGCCGCCAGTTTCCGCGTCTGCGCCTCGTCGGGGTCGACCAGCAGCGCCGGGCGGATGCCCAGCTCCTTCATCGTCGGCAGATGCGCGTGCTCGACGATCGCACCGCAGCCGATGATCCCCAGCCTGGGCTCGGTCGATTTGTCAGAGGTCATCGCGGATGTTCCAGGTGGCGGGAATGACTGGTGTGGAGACCGCGCCACGCCCGGGGCGACGGGCTGCGGTGATGCTTGGCGGCGGGGCTTTCGTTCGGGGCATTATAGGGTCGTCGTCGTTTAAGAAAGAAATAACCAAGCCGGCCGTTGCGTGCGCCGGCGGGCCGGCGGCCCGGTGGCCAAGAGGGGCTCGCCACAGGGTCATAGCGCCGGCGCGCGGGTTCATCTACCCTTAACCCGCCTCCGGCAGACTGCCCGCTCAGGCCGCCGGGGGGGGGGCCTTGCGCCACGCACCGGCCGATCGGCCCGCCACCGCCCGCAACAGCAAGCCCGACCGATGCGAATTCTGCTCGTCAACCACCTCTATCCCCCCGAAGTGGTCGGCGGCGCGGAAATGAGCATGCACGAGCTCGCCGAGGGGCTGGTCGGCGACGGCGTCGAGGTCCACGTGGTCACGCTGACCGCCGGCGACAAGGCCGGCCAGGAGGTCGTCGACGGGGTCAAGGTCTGGCAGGTGCCGGCCTGGAACGTCTACCGTCCGATCCCCAAGCCCGCCAAGGCGCCCAAACTGCGGCGCCTCCTCCTGCGCCCGGTCTGGCACGCCATCGACAGCTCGAACCCCGTCATGGCCCGCCGCTTCGAGGAGATACTCTTGAAGGTCAAGCCCGACGTGGTCCACACCTGCCAGCTCTCGGGCATCTCCACCAGCGTCTGGCGGGTCGCCGACAAGCACGGCATTCCGGTGATCCACACGCTGATGGATTTCTACCTGATGTGCCCGAAGACCTTCATGTACCGCGAGGACAACTGCGGCTCGATCTGCGGCGTGTGCTCGCTCTTCGCGCGCCCGCGGATACGCGATTCGGGCCTGGTGGCGGCGGTTTCGGGCTGCAGCCGCGACGTCCTCGACCGGCACCTGAACGCCGGCTATTTCCCCAACGCCGCGACCCGCGAGTTCGTCCTCCAGGCCTTCGAGACCTGCCCCGACTGCGTCGCCAAGTACAAGGGCGGCACCGGCGCCGCGCCGCTCAAGGCGCTCCGCCTAGGCTATCTGGGCCGCATGGTCCCGGTCAAGGGCATCGAGCAGATGCTGGCCTCCCTGCCCTACGACGACCCCTCGGACTGGACCATGAGCATCGCCGGGCGCGGCGAGCTCGACTACGAGCGCGAGTTGCGCGAGCAGTTCCCCGACGAGCGGATCAAATGGCTCGGCTGGATCGACACCGACGAGTTCCTCCACACCATCGACCTGCTGGTCATCCCCTCGCTGTGGTACGAGCCGGGGCCGCGCGTGGTCATCGAGGCCTATCGGCACGGCGTGCCCTCGATCGCCACCAACCGCGGCGGCTCGCCCGAACATATCGAGGAGGGGATCACGGGCTTCGTCTACGACCCCGGGGACAAGGACCGCCTGCCGCAGCTTCTGAAGCGGGCGGTCGCGGGCGGGCTGATCACCGAGGAGACGCGCCGGCAATGCCTGCGCCGCTGCGCCGACTGGCCGCCGTCGAAGTCCTGGCAGATGTACGCGGAGACCTACCGCGCGCTGGCCGGGCAGCGCGACCGGACGCACGCCGCCGCCGAGTAGCCGTTCGACTTCAGGCGACGAGCCCGCGGAAATACTCGATCGTCCGGCCGAGGCCGTCCTCGAGCGGAACCTCCGGCGTCCAGCCCAAGGCCTTTTTGGCCAGGGTGATATCCGGGCAGCGCTGCATCGGGTCGTCCTGCGGCAGCGGGCGGTATTCGATCTTCGATTTCGAGCCGGTGCGCTCGACGATCATCTCGGCCAGCGCCGAGATCGGCATCTCCACGGGGTTGCCGATATTGACCGGCCCGGTGAAGTCAGCCGGCGTCTCCATCAGCGCCATGAGCCCCCGGATCAGGTCGTCGACGTAGCAGAAGGCGCGGCTCTGGCCGCCGTCGCCGAAGACCGTGATCGGATCGCCCCGCAGCGCCTGGACGATGAAGTTCGAGACCACTCGGCCGTCATTGGGGTGCATCCGGGGGCCGTAGGTGTTGAAGATGCGCGCCACCTTGATCTCGAGCCCGTGCTGGCGGTGGTAGTCGAAAAGGAGCGTCTCGGCGCAGCGCTTGCCCTCGTCGTAACAGGCGCGGATGCCGATCGGGTTGACGTGGCCGACGTAATCCTCGGTCTGCGGATGGACGGTCGGATCGCCGTAGACCTCCGACGTCGAGGCCTGCAGGAGGCGCGCCTTCACGCGCTTGGCGAGGCCGAGCATGTTGATGGCGCCGTGCACGGAGGTCTTGGTCGTCTGCACCGGGTCGCGCTGGTAGTGGATCGGCGAGGCGGGACAGGCGAGGTTGTAGATCTGGTCGACCTCGACGTAGAGCGGGAAGCAGACGTCGTGGCGCATCATTTCGAAGCGCTGATTGTCGAGCAGGTGCATGATGTTGTCGCGCGCGCCGGTGTAGTAGTTGTCGACGCACAGCACGTCGTGTCCCTCGGCCAGCAGGCGCTCGCACAGATGCGAGCCCAGGAACCCGGCGCCGCCTGTGACCAATACGCGTTTACCCATCATGCTCTCCCGTCATCCGGCCCAATCAAGCGGACGCTTCACCAATCAAGCGTTGCTGGTAGCTCGCTACCGCAGCTAGTACGAACAATAGGTCTTACATGCTTCGATGAATGTCCTAAATCAAAGTAAGATGTTGGACAAATCCCCCGTTTCACTCAGCCGCATCGATGTGCCGTTTGACGCCCTGCGTGATCCACTAAACTGCCAAGACTGCGGGTTACCGCCTTGCCGGCTCGCTTCGATCACTTCGAGCATTGAAAAACAGGAATCATAATCAATCGCCCGAAGGTAGACGCGTTAGACCGAATGCACCGAGGTGTTTTGCGGGTCAGCACTAAAATTAGGATCAGCGGCACGACAACTGTGACGCCGACAAACTGAAGGGGAGTAAGCAGCTCAATAGTGAACAGCGGCGCGCCTCGCCATTTATTGTATTGATACCATTCAACGATTGAACTGTCTCCAACGGCACATCCTCACTACTACCCAACCATTTCCAAACCATAATTTACAGTTGGTATCGTTAATGAAGTGCTTCGTTTCGCGAAGGATCCGGAGCGCCGGCCAACAGTAATGTTGTGTTTGCGATACGATTTCATCGGTCCCGGCGCTCATTACAGGCTAGCGAGCCGCATTGACCACCGCGAGCGTACGCTCGGCGCAGTCGCGCCAGGTGAACGTCCTCGCCCGCGCGAACCCTCGCTCGATCAGCACCCCGCGGCACCCGGCGTCGGTCATCAGCTCCTCGATCTTGGCCGCGATGTCGCCCGGATCCTCCGGGTCGCAGTAGAGCGCAGCCTCGCCGCAGCGCTCGACCAGCACCGGGATGCGCGAGGCGATCACCGGACAGCCGCAGGCCATGGCCTCGATCGGCGGCAGGCCCGAGGACTCGTAGAACGACGGATAGACCAGACAAAATGCCGAGCGATAGAGCGCGATCAGCCGCTCCGGGTCGTCGAGCTGTCCCATGAACTCGATCGCGGCACTTTGGCGCTCGTCGCCGGCGACGGTCACCTCCTGGCCCACGACCTCCTCACGGAAAGAACGCGCCGTCCCGCCGACGAACACGAAGCGGATCGGCCTGCCGGCCAGCATTCGCGCCGCGGCGACGACCCCGTGCACGTTCTTCAGGCGGTTGAGCGAACCGATGAAGAGCGCGAAGGGCGCGCCCTCCCTGCCGTCGGCCGGCAGGGGATCGTGGATCGGATCGCCCGGCAAGCCGCCGTTCTGGACCACCACCAGGCGCTCTGCGGCGAAGGGATAGCGGCCGACGATCGTATGCTTCTCGGTCTCGGTCACCGTGATCGCGACGGTCGCCCACCGCAGGACCAGCGGAATCAGCAGCCGATAAAGCAGACGGAATGCCCGGCTGTAGGCGTCGGGGAACTGGAGATAGGCGATGCTGTGAACGGTGACGACGGTCGAACGCGGGCCCAAGAGCGAGAGCAGCGGGGCGGTGTTGCCGGGGCAGAACAGGACACCGCGGCGGGCATGGAACGGCAGCTCGAGCTGCTCCCAGGCATGCCCCCGCAGAACGCCGACCTGACGGAACTTCAGCCTTCGAAACTGCTTGCGATGCCGAAGGCCACGCCGCGGCGCCAGCAGCACGACCTCCAGGTCCCGCCACTTCGGATCGTCGCAGAGCAGGTCGTCCAGCGCCTCCAGCATCGCATGCGCGTAGCGCTGCACGCCCGTGACCGATTGCGTGAGGAAACGGGCGTTGATGTAGAGGGGAGCGCTCAAGTGCCCAAGCGATCTAGCTCCGCGACAACCGTGGCGCCGGGCTTGGCGCCGATTTCGGGCTGGCCGGACCCATCATAGGCACCCTCCGTCAACCTTGATACCCGCCGTCCCGGAGACCGGAAGACCGTCCGGGCTGCCCTGGACGCGCCGCCGCTGCACACTATTTGCAGCCCGTGCGGCAATTGTGCTCAAATACTCAACCCCCTATGGGGATTGCTGGCGGGCATGCGACATATAACGCACAATCGATGGACCAGGCAGGGGAAAATGGGCCCAGGTCCACGGCGCCTATACCGGCAAACGACGCCGAGAATGGTGCTTGTTCTGTAGGAATCGGGGATAAACACCTTCGACAACCCCGGCGCCGACCTTGGCGCCCGTTTTGGCCTTTGCCTGGGTTTTCCCGGCGTGCCGCGCGTCGCGGCTGCTGGGAAATCAAGAAAATTGCAACACTTGGTGGTTAATAATCCTGAACCGGATTGTGCACCACCGCCGCAACTCGAAGTAACGATCGCCGCGATTGTAGGCATTTTCATTTGCCGCCGCGATGGGTTTTGGGTCCAATATGGCAGAAAATAGACAACTTTCGGCAACTGTACTCGCCGGTGTCCTGAGAATTCTGGACCTATTGCTGATTCTTGCCGCAGGTTTGCTTTCGTATTATACGCGGTTTGGAAACTTCAACCTCAACAGCGAAACCATTCTGGCGCTGGCACTGGTCACGTTGCTTTCGGTCAACATCTTCCAGTTCAACAAGCTCTACGAACCGACGCTGTTCATCAACGATCCCTTCCAGTTCAAGCGCCTGTTCATGGCTCTGGCCACGGTCGCGTTCATCACCCTGGCCATCGGCTCGGTGACGCAGACTACCGACGCCTTCTCGCGCATCTGGCTCGGACTGTGGGCGATCTATACCGTCGTTGGGCATGTCGGCGCCCGCGTGCTCTTCAAGATCCGTCTGGGGCGCTGGCAGGCGCAGGGACTGCTCACCCGCCGCATCGCCCTGGTCGGCGCCGGACCGCAAGGCCAGCGCGTCGCCGAGCACCTGACCAACAACACGCAGCCCAGCGTGACACTGGTCGGCATTTTCGACGATCGCCGGTCGCGCGTTCCCAAGAGCGTCGCCGGGCACCGGATCGAAGGCGGCATCGAGGCGCTGCTCCAGTTCATCCGCCGCGAACGCGTCGACGAGGTAATCGTGGCCCTGCCCTGGACCGCCGAAGCCCGGCTGCTGGAGATCCTGAAGGAATTGCGCACGGCGCCGGTGGACGTTCGGCTCTGTCCCGAGGGCGTCGCCTATCAGTTCACCTCGCGCTCCTTCTCCGACCTGCATGGGCTCAGCGTCCTCAATATCTACGAGCGGCCGCTGTCCAACTGGCGCCAGGTCGCCAAGAGCATCGAGGACCGGGTCCTCGCCGTGCTGATCCTGATATTCGTGCTGCCGTTGATGCTGGTGATCGCCATCGCCATCAAGCTCGACAGCCGTGGCCCGATCTTCTTTAGACAGCCGCGCTACGGGTTCAACAACGAGCTTTTCGAGATGTACAAGTTCCGCGGCTTCAAGACGGGACTGTCCGACCCGAAAGCCGAGAAGCTCGTGACCAAGAACGACCCGCGCCTGTCGCGGGTGGGCAGCTTCCTGCGCCAGACGCACCTCGATGAGCTGCCCCAGTTCTTCAACGTGCTGAAGGGCGACATGTCGATCGTCGGCCCGCGCGCCCACGGGGTGATGGCCAAGGCCGACGGCCGCCTCTACCAAGAGGTGATCGCCGAGTACTTCGCGCGCCATCGCGTCAAGCCGGGCATCACGGGCTGGGCGCAGGTCAATGGCTGGACCGGCAACACCGAGACGATCGAGCAGATCGAGCGGCGCGTCGAGTTCGATCTCTATTACATCGAGAAGTGGTCGGTCTGGCTCGACCTCAAGATCATCCTGATGACGCCATTCGCCATGTTGTCGGCGAAGAGCTATTGAACCGGGGCGGGCTATGAACGAACCGATGTTCGCAACAGACCGGCTGAACGACTGGTTTAAGGAAGACCTTCGCCAGCCAAATATCTTTCGCCTAATGCTGATTATCTCACTGTTCGGCACCTTCACGAACTACGCCCACATTTCGACGCTCGCCTCAATCTTCGCATTGATGCTTTGGCCATTCGGATTGACGCTGGGCTGGCGGGTACCGAAGCCAACGATTGCACTTGCCTTTCTGTTCGGCCTTGTCCTGATCCACGTAGTCATTTACGGGCCAGAGCTGTTGTTCGACCGCGCGTTCTACCGGCGGGACGGGAACTTCTTCGTTACGATGACGCCATTGCTATTTTTTACCTGCCTGGCGTTCCCTCTAAACTTGAAGCTGATCGTCGAGCGGTTCGTTTATTTCGTTACGGTGCTGAATCTCATCGTCTTTCTTGTCTGGCTCATCATGGGTGTTGCGCTCTTTCGGGACTGGGCGCCAGATGTCGGGCTCCAAGATACGACAAAGCTCTATCACTTTCTGTTCGTTGCCCACAATGCAGCGGGCGGATTTCTGGGCATACTATGCTGCCTCTCAATGGTCATGTTCCTTCACCATCGAAATGCTATCAATCTCGCTATCCTTGCCCTGAATATCGCTACCTTGTTGGCGACGTTCTCGCGCGGCAGCATTGCAGGGTTCTTCGTCGCCGTCTTACTTGTCTATCTATTCCGCTTCTCAAGAAAATTGTCGATATCGGTCATATTGGGCATGCTGGCGATAAATCTGATTCTCGTCGGCTACATCTACAATAACACTGATATTTTGCCGATCCTTGCGCGCCAGGTGCTTGTGACCCAGATCATCGGGGATTTGCATCCCTCGGTGCAGCCGCTGCTTGACGGAAACACTGCAATCCGCCTGGAAACGCTTTGGCCGATGGCGATGCACGCGTTCTTCCAATCTCCAATCTTTGGCATCGGCTTCAGTGCGTTCAATGACGTGCCGTGGGATCTATGGGGCTGGGAAGGATTGGTGGCATTCAATTTGTCACAAACTACCGTTAGCAGCGATGCAACCGCGCACAATACTTACCTCCAACTCCTCGCGGAAACCGGGATCCTCGGGCTGGCGCTGCTGTTATGGTTCGTGAAAAGGCTGTTCGATTACCTCATTGAATCCGAGCCGGGGATGGTGCGCGACGGGCTTCTGATGTCGCTCTGGATGGCACTCGTGTCCGCATTCTCCGAGCATCGCTTCTTCACGCCGTCGCAGATGCTGCCGTTCGTTTTGATCCTGGCGATGCACATGGCGAACACCAACTACAAGATACTGGTGAGCTCGCATCTGCAGGATTTGAGCAAGCGCAGGCGAAACAAGCTCGCGGCGAACCGTCGCTAGCGCGCCCAGGTATACGGGGGGCTCAACGTTCAAGGGCGGCGTCAACCCGCCGCCGCGATCACCGTGAGGCGAAGGTCGGCCGCCCGCGCCGATCGGAGCGCCGGCCGGCCGCGAACGGATACGAGATCCAGTCCATCGCCCGCGCTGTCTCCCGTACGATCTCCGAGCAGCGACTTCGACGCGCCGCTCGCCGTGGGAACGCTCACCATGAAGGCGTCCTTGGGCCCGCCCGGCGAGGCGCCGGCGACGAGCACGAAATAGATGCCCGGCTTGCCAACGCCCGGAATCACGGTGGGACGGCCCGCCTGCACGCGCAAGCGATGCGTCGATGTCGCACCGCCGGCGCCGGCGTCCTCCAGCGTCTCGCCGCAGCGCACGAAGCGGTTGGCAGTGGCATGAAGGTCGAGCGAGCCCGAGCGCACGGTCTTGTAGTCGAAGAACGAGTTGTTGGAGACGGATATCGGGTTCTTGGCTTTGGCCTTGCCGGTGATCGCGGCGCCCCGGAACCCTCGCCTGGCGCGGAATACATTGCCGCTCAAGACGACGTTGTCGGCGCCGGCGACTTCGACGCCCTCGTTCATAAACAGGCAGGAATTCACCGATACGGTCGTCGTGGTCGCCCGGTCGACGACCAGTTTCGCGCGCTCCAGGAACGTCGTGCCCGTGATATTGACCGTCAACGCCGCCCGCCGAAGCACCGAGATATCGCCGTCCGTGACGCAGCCGTCGATATGCACCAGCGCCGACGTGGTCCCATGGCCGTCGTTGTAGATACTGATCGCCGGGGACTTTATCCGGCCGTTGGTGATGCGCGTGTTCGAGATCGACCCGCCGCCGTGCATCTGGATGGTGCCTTGCGGCTTTGGCAGGGTTTTTCCGCACTCTTCGACAATGCAGCCGTCGACGAACAGCCGCCCCGTGCCCCCGCCCCAGATCGCGTTCTTGGCCACCCGGTAGAGGTGGCAGTTCTGGAGCTGCATCCGCTCGGCGCCCTCGATGCCGCCAATCCCGACGTTCACGGCGTTCTCGACATAGCAATCGGTGAAGAAGGCCGGCCGCTCGCCCTTGTCATGCTCGATCCAGAAGCCCGCGCTCGCGGCGCCGTCGCCGTAGGCGCGGCAGCCGCGGAAGACCGTGGCGGACGCATCGTCGGCCCCGAACAGATCGCCCTCGAAGCGCTCGGCATAGGCGACGCAGTCGACGAAGGTCGTGGCGCTGGCCTCGTCGCTGGCGATCAGCATGGCGGCCGCGTTGCCGTCCCAGAGGCGTTGGCCCCGACCGATGCACCCACGCACGATCGTGTTGCGCGCCGGCAGCCGACCGAACTCGAACAATGTCCCGGCAACGCTGATCGTGCGATAGTTGCTGTGTCGCACCTCGACGTTCTCCAGCAGGCAGTCCTGGCAGCCGAACAGCAGCAGGCCGCCGTTGGTCCCGCGGCCGCGGATGCGCGAGCTGTCGATCGTGAGCTCGCGGACGCTGCATTGGGCGGCATCGATGAGCGTAATGGCGCCGTACTCGCCGGCACCGGCGTTGTGGCGCAGCACGGTGACGCCGATCCCTTCGCCCACGATGTGGACGTTCCGCACGGTCGGCTGGCGTCCGTTTCCGTTGCGGCCGACATGCAGGTCGTTGGTCCGGTAGGTCCCCTGCGGCAGATAGACCTGACCGCCGCCGGCGCGCACCGCCGCGGCGATCGCCCGCCTCAGCGCCGCCGTGTCGTTCGTCCGGCCGTCGCCGGTGGCGCCGAAGGTCTTGGCGTTGAACCGGGGCCCGCTGGTCGGCGCCGGCCGCTCGGCCGCCGCCTGTGCGCTCAGTCCAATCGCCGCCGCACCGCCGGCTCCGGCTGATATCAAGGCGCGGCGGGAGAGGCCGGGACCGGCTCGAAGATCACGCTTGCGGTCGGTCATCGTCGGTGCGCTCCATGTCTGATGAGATGGGGTCTGATGAGACGGGGTCTGTCGTCGGGTCGGATCGTGGTTTCGGCCCAGCCGGCACAGGATACACCCTTCCACATGGGCCGTGCGGGCAGATACGAAATCGCCAGGATCTCCGGACCCCAAGGTTAACAGAATAGCGACGTTGCCTTGCTACACCTTGATAGATAGGTTCACCGGCATCGAGAGGGAAATGTTGGTCGCAAGCGATCTGTCCACCCGCCGCGGCGCCCCGCGCGTCGCGGTGGTGCATGAGTGGATGGTCATGTATGCCGGCAGCGAGCGGGTGGTGAAACACATGCTCCGCTGCTTTCCCTCCGCCGATCTCTTCGCCGTCCTGTCGATCTTGGAGCCCGGCGACGCCCCCGAGCTGACCCGGCGCCTAAAGGGCACCACCTTCATCCAGCACCTGCCCTGGCTGCGCAAGATGTACCGGCGCTACCTGCCGCTCATGCCGCTCGCCATCGAGCAGCTCGACCTTTCGGATTACGACATCATCATCTCCTCCAATCATGCTGTCGCCAAGGGAGTAATCACAGGACCCGACCAGCTTCACATATCCTACGTGCATTCGCCCATGCGCTATGCCTGGGACATGCAGCAAAAGTACCTGAAGGAGACCGGCCTCGACCGCGGACTGAAGGGCTACCTGGCGCGGCGGATGCTGTTCAAGATCCGGCTGTGGGACGCGGTGTCGGCCAACCGGGTCGACCATTTCCTGGCCAATTCGCACTACATCAAGCGGCGCATCGCCAAGGCCTACCGGCGCGAGGCCGACGTGATCTACCCGCCGGTCGACCTCGAGTGGTTCTCGCCGGAGGGCGAGCGCGGCGACTACTACCTGACGGCCTCGCGCCTGGTTCCCTACAAGCAGGCCCAGATGGTCGTCGAGGCCTTCACCAAGATGCCCGCGCGGCGCCTCGTCGTGATCGGCGACGGCCCCGAGATGGGCCGCATCAAGCGCATGGCCACGCCCAATATCGAGCTCCTCGGCCACCAGCCGAACGAGGCGCTGCGCGAGCACATGCGCCGGGCGCGGGCCTTCGTCTTCGCCGCCGAGGAGGATTTCGGCATCATGCCGATCGAGGCCCAGGCCTGCGGCGCGCCGGTCATCGCCTTCGGGCGCGGCGGCAGCACCGAGACCGTCGCCCCCTTCGGCGAGGCGGACCGGCCGAGCGGCATCCTGTTCCACGAGCAGACCCCCGCGGCATTGACCGCGGCGATGGATTTGTTCGAGGCCAATGCCTCGGCATTCACGCCCGAGGCCTCGCATGACAATGCCATGCGTTTCTCGGCCGCGCGCTTCGAGGAGGAGTTCGGCCAGTACGTCACCAGGCGCTGGGAGGATTGGCTGCGGGCCAATGCGCCGCAGGCCGTCCGGAAGACGACGGGCGATCGACGCGCTGGCTAGAGCATATTCCGATCATTCGTAATCATACCCTGCGGCAGCGAAGTAGTTGCGGCATTCGGCGGGTGTGAAGGTATCGATGCCCTTATCGATGGCGTC
>Ga0302046_10001834_pt1 | contig 19885 bp, 16 predicted proteins | sample RVTome_11_FD_200261 | JGI IMG/M metagenome (GOLD analysis project Ga0302046, IMG submission 200261) | Soil microbial communities from uranium-contaminated site in the Upper Colorado River Basin, Wyoming, United States - RVT147D111 (version 2) ...
AGCGCGAGCCCCCCATCCCCCTGAAGGGGGCTGGCCCGGAGTGAGTCGAATCGCCGATCGCGCGCTCGCCGAGCCCTGCGCTCGCAACGGCGACGACGGCTCGCCATCGACGTGGCGCGCGCAGGGCCCCCGTGCCCCGCCCCCGGCGTCACCACGTTTCACGAGATTCATCAGCATTAGCGGTTGCGCTCGGCGCGCGCGATGACCGCGTTCACCTCGCCCCCGAGGAGCACGGAGGCCCCGCTGAGGTAGAGCCAGAGCATCAGCACGATGACCGCGCCGATCGACCCGTAGGTCGCGTTGTAGTCCGCGAAGTGGTTGACGTAGGCGCGCAGCCCGAGCGCCATCACCAGCCAGCCCACCACGGCGACCACCGCCCCCGGCGTGATCCACGCCCAGCGCGGCCGCGCCGCCGGCGCCAGGTAGTAGGCGAGGTCGAGGCCGACGATGCCCAGGGCGATCGCCAGCGGCCACTGCGCCACCGCCCACACCGCGGTGAACTGCGCGCCGATCCCTGTCCAGGCGGCCACCGCCTGGCCGATCCGCTGGCCGAAGCCGAGCAGGAGCAGGGCGCCCACCGTGAAGACGCCGAGGGCCACGGTGAGGACCATCGCCACCAGTTGCCGGCGCCACCAGGGCCGGGCGGCGGGAACGTCGTAGACCACGTTGAGCGCGACGATCAGCGAGCGGATGCCGCGCGAGGCGGCCCACAGAATTCCGATCGCCCCGAGGGAGAGCAGCCCGCGGTTCGCCCCACGCTCGACCTCGGCCAGCGTGCGGGCCAGCAGCGAGGCGGCGTCCGGCGGCAGCACCTGGTCGCCGTAACCCAGCAGCTGCTCCATCAGCCCCGACCCGGGCAGGAGGCCGAGCAGCGCCGTGAGGAACAGCAGCGTCGGGAACAGCGCCAGCAGGAAGTAGTAGGACAGCGCGGCGGCACGGTCGAGGATCTCGTCCTCCGCGATCCCGGCGTGGAGATCGCGCGCGAACTGACGGAGGCTCAGGCCGCCGAGCCGCCACGGCGACGCCCGGCCGGGGCCGGTGGGCTGGCGCGAATGGCCGGGCATGCGCGCTACACGGACAGGCCGTAGCGGGACAGCGCGAGCCCGACGATCTCGCGGATCGTCCCCGGATACGTGCGCCCCGAGGCGCGCGCCGCCCGGATGAACTCGGCGGTGGAGTGCAGGTACGGATTGGGGTTGGCCTCGATGAGGTAGGCGGCGCCGTCCGGGGTGATCCGGAAGTCGAAGCGCGCGTAGTCGCGCAGGTGGAGGGTCTGGAACGCGGTGACGGCGGCGCCCTGGATCGCCTCGACGACCGGGGCCGGCAGGTCGGTCGGCACCCGCGCCTTGCTGCCGCGATAGGCGCGCGTGCCCTCCTGCCACTTCACCTCCGCCCCCGCGATGCGCGGGGTGCCCTTCGGCAGGTGCGAGAGGTCCAGCTCGACGGGCGGCAGCGCCTCCGCCTCGGCGTTGCCGATCACGCCCACGTAGATCTCGCGCCCCTCGATGTACTGCTCGATCAGGACCGGGTGGTTGAAGTCGGCGTGCAGGCCGTCGATCCGCTCCATCAGCTCCTTGATGCTGCCGGCCAGCGCGCCGAAGCCGATGCCGATCGAGCCGTCCTCCCGGCTCGGCTTGACGATCACCGGGAACTGCAGGTCGTCCGCCCAGCCGAGCCGGCCGCGGAAGACGGTGACGAACATCGGGCTCTGCACGCCGTGGAAGTGCAGCACCTTCTTGGTGACGGCCTTGTCCATGGCGAGGGCGAGGCCGCGCGGGCCGGAGCCGGTGTAGCGCAGCCCGAGCAGGTCGTAGTAGGCGGCGACGTGGGGCTCCTTGGTGTCGTCGTCGCCGAAGCCCTCGACGAGGTTGAAGAGCAGGTCGCAGCGGATGCGGCTGAGCCGCCGCAGGCAGGCGGCGCTGCCGTCGACCACGACGCGGGACACCTGGTGGCCGCCCGCCCGCAGCACGGCCGCCACCTCGGCGACGTCGGTCGCGCGACCGCCGCGGCCCGCGCGGGGCGCGGGCGCGTCGTCAGGCGCGTGCGCGATCGTGATCTGGAGTCGAGCCATCGGTCGCCCGGGGGCGGCGCGCGGCGCCCGGGCGCGGCGGGCGCCGGCCCCTGGGCACGAAGCTGCCGCGGGTCAGGAAGTTCATGGTCAGCGTCGTGGCGTACGCCGTCAGCTCCACGAGGGTGCGGGCCTCGACGCGGGGGTCGACGCGCAGCCCGAGCCGCTCGGCGGTGGCGATGATGCTCTCGATGAGGCTCCGCACGACGGTCCGGTGCACCCCCGTCCAGTACTCGACCTTGTTGATGAGGTCGGCCCGGTGGCGCCGGAGCATCTCGACGGCCGGCTCCAGCCCCCGGCCGGCCCGCCGCGGGAACAGGTCGGGCAGGTCGTGCTCGAGGGCGACGTCCACCGGCGCCGGCGCCGGCGCGTTCTTCGCGAAGAACTCCTCGACCGTCATGTCCATCTCGTCGACCGTGAGATCGGTCGAGGCGAGCCGCACCGCCGGCTCGGTGCCGCCCACGGCGCGGGCGACCCGGTCGACGTACCGCAGCTTGCGCATCGCCGGCCAGCCGCGATAGCGCGCACGCCAGCGCGAGCGCGGGGTCAACCAGACCGCGAACGTCTCGGCGAAGTCCTCGTCGGGATGCTTCTGCGCGTACCAGCCCTCCATGTGGCGCACGAAGCTGCGGTCGAAGGGCACCGGCCGGTAGCGGTCGCGGTAGGGGCGGTTGAACGGGCCGAACGTCTCCCGCCACTCGGGCGTCTGGGGCAGCCGGTAGGCGTAGTTGAAGGCGTGGCCGGCCTCGTGGCGCAGGTACATGCGGATCTCGCGCTCGTCCTCGAGGTCGTCGATCTCCTGCTCCAGCCGGGCCAGCTTGGGGTCGGCGAGGTAGAACGGGATGCCGATGATCGGTTCGCCGTCGGGGCATCCCCACTCGTCGGTGAGGTAGCAGGGCGGCCGGAAGTGCCGCAGCCCCTTGCGCTCCAGCTCGCGATAGAGCATCTGCACGTAGCGCTCGACCGGGGAGCCCTCCAGCTTGAGCCCCAGGCGGCTGATGCGCTGGGGCAGCAGGGCTCGCAGATCGGCGGGCGTCGACTCGAATCCGCGCATGGGCCAGCGCCATGATGACGGGGCCGGCCCGCGCGTTCAAGGGGCGGGGAGATCGAGCGCGGTGAGGTCAGCCGCTGACGGTCAGCACGGGGCACGGCGAGGTTCGAACCACCCGCTCGGCCACCGAGCCGAGCAGCAGGCGGCGCACGCCCGAACGCCCGTGCGTGCCCACCACGACGAGCCCCGCCCGGTGGCGCCGGGCCGCCTGGACGATGGCGGCGGCCGCCGGCCCCTCTCCGATGGCCCCGCGCGCCCGGAGGCGGTCGCGGCGCGCCGCCTGCACCAGCCGCGCGACCCCGCGCTCCGCCTCCCGGCGGCCCGCGGTCCAGATCTCCTCCACCACCGAGGGCGCCACGTAGCCGTCACCGACCATCGGCACGACGACCTCGGCGGCGTTGAACACGACGAGCTCGGCCTTCAGCGTCCGGGCCAGCTCCCGGGCCAGCTTGAACGCCGGCCGCGAGGCCTTCGAGAAATCCGAGGCGTGCAGGATGCGCTTGATGGCCACGGTGGCGGCAGGGTACTACAGATTGGGCGGCGCGGCGCTGATCTCGCCCAGCACCGACCGCCGGTCGCGCTCGACCGCGAGATCACCGAGCGAGACGATGCCGACCGGGCGGCCGTCCTGGACCACCGGGAGCCGGCGAACCGCCTTCTCGCGCATGAGCGTGACGGCGCGGGTCACCCGGTCGGAGGGCGCGACCACCGTGACCGCGTCGCGGCTGCAGATCTCCCCCACGGTCGTCGCCTCGGCGGGACGTCCCTCGGCGACGACGCGGACGGCGATGTCGCGATCGGTCAGCACGCCGACCAGCGTGTCCTCCTGCACGACGACGACGTCGCCGATGTTGCGATCGCGCATCGCCCGGGCGGCCTCGGCGACGGTGGCGTCGGCCGGCATCGTGATCGGGTCGGGCGTCATCAGATCCCGCACGCGTCGAGGCTGAGCCATGGCGTCCTCCTGTCTGGCTTCGGGTCCGTCTTCGGGCGGCGCCGCCGCTCCCGCTCGTGCCGGCCGGCGGCGACGGCGCGCCCTCGGTTCGTGTCGGCGAGCGCCGGCGCGTCAGGCCGGCCGGCCGGCGGCGAACGTGTCCAGCCAGGCCGGCCGCCAGCCCAGGTGCCGCAGGGTGCGTACGACTCGCTGGGGCGAGCCCCAGTCGCACCACGTGGCGCCGGTGAGCCGTGACACCGCCAGGGCCGGCCCGCACCGTTCCAGCACCGCCGACGAGAAACTGGCCGGCGACAGCGCCGCGTATGCCTGGCGCAGCGCCGCGACGCCCCGCGCGGTGCCCAGCACGGGCGCGACGCGCTGCAGCGTGTCGTGGACGTGGGGCAGCAGCTGACGGGTGGCGTCCGCCAGCGCCGACGCCCGCGCGATCACCACGAACGTGTTCCAGAGCGCGCCGGCCTCCAGGCAGGCCTGGGCGATCCGCGCCGGCGGCTTCTCGATGAAGCGGGCGACGCGCGAGATGGTCGTCGCCCCGACCCGGGCCAGCGGCTCGGCGGGCGCGATCCAGCCGTACTCGGTCTCGGGCTCGGTGGCCTCGACCCCGACCAGCACGACCCGCGCCGGGTCGCGCTCGACGAAGGCGGCCACGTCCGCGACGTGAGCCATGAATCGCCGGTCCTCGGCCACGAAATGGTCGGAGGGAAACACCGCCACCGTGGCGTCCGGGTCGCGCTGCATGATCCAGTGGACGGGCAGCATGATCCCGGCGGCCGTGCCCCGATCCCCCGGCTGCGCCAGCACGGGCACGGTCCGCCCGGCCAGCGCGGCGGCGAGGTAGCGGCGATGCCGTCGCACGGTCACGACCACCGTGCGCTCGGCGTCCACCAGCCGGGACGTTCGGTCGAGGGTCCGGCCGAGCAGCGACCGCGCCCCCACCAGCGTCGCGTACTGCTTCGGCCGCTCCTCGCCGTGGATGTGGCGGACGAGCGGCCGCAGTCGCCGGCCCTCGCCGCCTGCCAGGACGACCGCCCACAGGGACGCGTGGTCGTGTCCCGGCCGCGAGCGGCCGGCCGGCACCGGTGACAGCCCGCGGCCGAGCGCAGCCGGCTCGGCGCGCGGCGGCGGTCGCGCCTCCAGCACGGCGCGGACCACGGCCTCGGTGGATCCCGTCTCCAGCGGCTTCATCAGGCAACGGGTCGCTCCCCGGTCCTGGGCGGCGGCGGCGAGCAGTCCGGCGCCGGGGGCCGAGAGGAAGAGGATCGGCGTCGCCGACACTCGATGGCGGAGGTATGCGACCAGATCGAGCGCGTCCGCACCCTCGGCCGCTTCGTCGACGACGACGAGGTCGAGGCCGCCGGCCCGCTCGATCGCCGGGATCACGTCCGTTCCGCGGCACTGGACGACGGTCCGGAAGCCCGTCCGCGTGAGCGCGTCCAGCGCCACGGCGGTCGTCCCGGCGTCGCCGTGCACGATCAGCGCGCAGCGCGGACCGCTGGCATTCTGCTGGGTCGGTTGCATGTCGTTTTGCATGAATGTGCTGGCGAGTGCAGCATGCGTGCCGGGTCGAAGCTCGAAGGGAGGGGGGGTTACGGCGCCATACGCGGTGCGCCCGGCGACATGGTGTCGCCCACGCGACAGGGCGACCGTCCCTGGGACGTCTCAGGAGGCCGGGCGCAGGCCGAACTCCACCCGCCCGTCGGCCGTGTCGCCGATCGGCGGCGCGCCTGACGCGGCGAGCAGCCGGTCGGCCGAGATGCCGGCCGCGTCCGCCAGGTGCGTCCGGGTCACGGCCAGTCGGCGCTCGGCGAGTCGGCCGGCGGCCTCGGACGGGACCGGCTCCCGCTCGGCGAGCGCGCGGACGAGCGCCTGGGGATCCTCCGGCGGCGCCTCGCCGTCCGGCCGCGCGGCCCGCCAGGCGTGGCGCCCCGCCTCCTCGAAGCTGTCGAGCCCCTGCTCGCGCTGCACGCGCTGGATCCGCGCGGTGACCTCCTGCGCGCGCAGTGCGCGCAGATCCTCCTCGCCGATCACGGGCTGCAGCGCCAGCCGCACGTAGGGGCTCGCGCGCAGGAAGTCGGCCACGCGCTGCAGGTGGACCGCCGCGTCGGGGGTGAGGACGGCGCTGCCCGGCGCGAACGTGACCGGCTCGATGGCGACCTCTTCCACGGTGCCGTCGCGCTGGAACACCGAGCCGATGGCCCGGAACGGCGCGGTCACGAGGCGCCCGAGGACGTTCCTGAGCGCGCTGCGGACGGCGTCGCCGAAGCTGAACTCCGGCGAGCCCAGCGCGCCGGAGACGGGTACGTTCACGCGGATCTCGCCCCGCGCGTCCTTGAGCAGGGCGACCACCAGCCCGAGTGGCAGCCCCACGAGGCGGTCGGGACGGTCGCCGTCATGCGCCCGCTCGACGTCGAGCCGCTGCACGACCAGCTCGTTCGTGGCCGTCAGCTCGTCGCCCACGATGCGGTAGTGCACGCGTGTCGTCAGCTCGCCGCGGCGCGCGATCCAGTCGAGGAAGCGCTGCAGGTAGGGATTGGTGCGAGGCACGGCGAAGTCGCGCAGCTCGCCGCCGACGTCCAGGAAGAACGGCCTGCCGAAGGGCGCCACCTCGCCCTGCAGGTCGAGCGCGGCGTTCGTGCCGACGATCCCCTGGACCGCCAGCGTGGCCCGGCCGTTCGCCTCGTTGGTGAGAGTGCGGACGGTCACCGCCAGCCGGCTCAGCTCCTCGGAGTAGAACGGCTTCGTCGTCCGGTCGATGAAGCGGAGGTTGCCCTCCCGGATCACCAGTTCCTCGGCGGTGAAGCGAAGCCCGGAGTCGCGCGCGGCGGCCGGCCCCGGTTCGTCACGCGGCGGGGCGGGCCCCGGCGAGGCCGCCGGCGACGCGGGAACGAGTGCGGCACGCAGCGGAAACGTCCCGTCCTCCTCGCGCTCGACGACCACCATGGGCTCCACCACGACGAGCCGGGCGATCATGAGCCCGGCCTCGCGGAGCGCGAGCCCCTCCGCGACCAGACCGGCCACGCGGATGGGCGGGGCGTCGGGGGGGCCGACCCGCAGCTCGCGCACGGTCAGCTCCCCGTCGAGGATCACGGGTCGATCCGCGCCCGCCTCCCCCTGCAGCCGCCCGTCGAGCCGGCCCGCGACCGGGGCGTCGATGGGCAGCAGCGGGGAGAACGCCTCGATGGACACGTCGGCCGCCTGCACCGTGCCCGCGACCGTCCGCGCGGCCGGCGCGAAGCTGCCGTGCGCCGTCACCTGACCGCCTCCCGGAGGCTCGGCGACGACGCGCCACGTGGCGGGCGGCCCGCCCGGCCACCGGAGCCCACGCAGCTCGGCGTGCAGGCGCGACACCGGCGGCGCCTCGCCGGCCCGCGCGAGCGCGGGGGTGCCGTCGACGGTCGCGGCCTCGATCGACATCGTGCCGTCGCCCAGGACTAGGCCGGTGACGGTGAACGCGACGCGCTGATCGGTGGCGCGCGCCGGCGGGCCGGTCGTGAGTCGCACGGCGGCGTCGTGGATGGCGCCCTCGGCGTCGAGCCGGACACCGTCACCGCGGCGATGCCGCAGCGTCACCGCCACCTCGCCGCGGCCGCGCTCGACGACGAGCGGCGCCGGCGCCGGCAGATACGCCCCGGCGCGGGTCACGTCGACGTTCTCGAAGCGCGCGCGGACGTCGACGGCCAGCGTGGCGGGATGCAGGGTGCCGGTCAGCGTGCCCCGTCCGCCGTCGGCGACCGTGGCGTGCCCCTCCAGCCGTGCGGGCCCGCGGCCGGGCCAGGTGAGGTCCGCCACGGTGAGGGTGACCTCGCGCGTCTCGAACCGCTGCGGCGGTGAGGCCGTGGCGTCCACGACGGTCGGCGACCCCTTCATGGCCAGCCGCTCGACCGCGAGCTGGCCGTCGCGAAGGACGAGCCCGGTCAGCGTGGCCTCGAGCGAGGGATGGTGAACGAACGGCTCGTCCTGGCCGCGGCGGTGCAGCGCGAGGTCGCGGGCCACGAGGCCGCCGTCCGCGCGCAGCGCACCGTCCCAGGTCACCGACACCCGGGCGTCGAGGCGTCCACGGTGAAGCTCGACCGGCGCCGCCGCCGGCACGTAGGGCGCCGCGAGCAGGACGTCGGCGTCGGCGGCGCGCACGGTCAGCGCCAGCGCGGCCGGCGCCAGCGTCCCGGTGCCGTCCGCCTCCAGGCGCCCGCCGTTCGGCAGGGTCGCTTCCACGCGCAGGCGCGCCGGGCCGCCGGGAACGGCGCCGCCCTCGACGACGAGGCTCAGGCGTGGCAGGTGCAGCCGGTTCGCCGGCGAGACGCTGGCGTCGGTCAGCGTCGGCGCGCCCGACATCTCGAAGCGGCCCAGCGCCAGCACGCCATCCCGCAGGGTGAGATCGCGCACGCTCGCAACGACGCGGTCGTCGCGAAGGAACGTCGGGGCCTGGCCGGCCCGCGCCACCCGCAGGCCTTCCAGGCGCAGCTGACCCCCGGCGACGAGGCCGCCGGCCTCGGCGTAGTGGAGCCGGAGGGCGCCGGCGAGGCGCCCGGCAACTGGCTGGACCGCCGCGTCGGCCGGAATCCACGGCTGCGCCAGCCCGACGTCGAGCCCGCCGAGCTCGACGCCGACGTCGGCGGTCAACGGCAGGATGTCGGCGGTGCCGTCGGCCACCAGCCGGCCGCCCCGGGGTAGCTCGGCGCTCAGCCTGACGCGCCCCGGCGCCTCCGATGGCGCCGACCGGGGCGGGATCTCCCACGTCGCGCGCAACGCCGTCACGTCGAGCGGGCGCGCGCGGGGGGCGGCGACGTCGGTCAGCGTCAGGTGGTCGGCCACGACCTCCAGCCGGCCGGCGCGGACATCGCCGCCCGCGTAGGTGACGTCACGTCCCGTGACCGACACGAGGGGCACGGTGACGAGCGGCAGCTCCTCGCCCGCGCGCGCGAGCGTCAGATCGCGGACGGAGGCCTCCCCCGTCGCGCGCACGCGACCGTGCGGCTCGTAGTCGACGGTGAGCCGCGCGGTGAGCCCGCCGCCCGCCAGCCGAAGCGGCGCGCCGGCGCGGACGTAGGCGCCGAGGCCGGCAAGGTCGAGTGCCGCCAGCGTCAGCGTGGCCCGTCCCTGGAGAGGCCGAACGCCGAAGTCCTCCACCTCCAGGGCGCCCGGCGCGCCGGCCAGCACGAACGTCGACGAGGCACGGCCCTCGGCGGCATCGGCCGTCGTCACGATATCGCGGGCCTCGAGCGCGAGATCGTCGAGGACCCAGCTGCGGGTCGGGTCCACCGCCCGGTCCTCCAGGCGGACACGGCCGCGGCTGACCACCAGCGCCGCGACGACGGCCTGGACCGGCTCGGCCGGCGGGCGGGCGGCGATGTGCTCGACGACGTCGGAGACGTTGAAGTGCTGGGGCCCCGTGCGCTCGACGTACACGTCGAGGCCGGCCAGCGCCAACCGCTGGAGGCGCACGTGGCCCCGCAGCAGGGGCATGAGGTCGAAGCGAGCGGTGAGCTGCTCCAGCGCCAGCGGCGGCGGCTCCTCGGCCTGGCCATGCACGCGGACGTCCCTGGCGACCAGACGGCGCGTGAACAGGTTGAGGTCGACGTCACCGATCGTCACGTGGCGCCCGGTCAAGGCCTGGGCGCGGCGCTCGGCCAGCGCGCGCACCGCGACCGGCAGGGCGACCAGCACCGCGACGAGGAGGGCGGCGAGCACTCCCGCGCTGATGAGCCAGATGCGCCAGCGTCCCATTTTCCGGGGAGCGGTTGCACCAACGGTGCCACGCACCCGTGGAGCCGGACCCACCTCGCCCGGCCGGTGCTCTCGGCCGGCGCCGGGCCGGCACGCTCGGCATGCGATGCGGCCTCTCTCTTGCGCCGTCATGGACACGTGAGCAATCCCCCGGAAGGAGGATCAAGACGATGTCACGACGCCAGGGAAGCGAGACCGCCGCGGCGCCGATGCTGCGCCGCTTCACCGACCTGCGCCGCTTCACGCTGGGGGCGACGGGGGGGCGACGTCGGCAGCATCGAGGACGTCTACTTCGACGACCTGAGCTGGACGGTCCGGTACCTCGTCGCCGACACCGGCACGTGGCTGTCCGGCCGCAAGGTCCTCATCTCGCCGGCCGCGGTCCGCGGCCTGGACGCCGCCGGGGCGCGGTTGGAGACGGCGCTGAGCCGGCGCCAGGTCGAGGAGAGTCCCTCGATCGACACGGCGAAGCCCGTCTCCCGCCAGCACGAGACGGCTCTGCAGTCGCACTACGGGTACGAGTCGTACTGGGGCGGGCCGTACCGGTGGGGTCCGTACGCGTATCCCTATCCTCTCCTCCAGGCGGGCGTGCTGCCACCCGTTACCGAGCCGCCCTACCAGAACCGGGTTGCCGAGGAGCTGGCCGCCCGCGAGCGCGAGGGCCAGGACCCGCACCTGCTCGTCGATCCGCGCAGCTGGTGGCCGGGGCCGCACGTGCTGGTCGGGACTGACTGGATCCGCGGCGTGAGCTGGGACGACTCGACGGTCGAGGTCGACGTCACGACAGAGGCGGTGCGCAACGCGCCCCGTTACGAGCCCGAGCGGGCGCTCAGCCGCGAGGCGGAGGCCCGACTGTACCTTCACCACGGGCGTCCCGGTTACTGGGATCGACGGCCCGAGGCGGGGGCACGACCGGCGGCGTGACGTCCCGGGCGGCCAGGATCGGCCGCCTGCAGCTCGACCTCACGACGCCCACCGGGTTCGCCCCCTTCCCCGGTGGCACCGGCCTTGCGCAGGGACGGGACGTGGTCCGGCTCGCGAACGTGTGGGACGCGCTCCGCGGGAGCTTCTGGTTCCTGCCCGCCCTGCTCACCGTCCTGGCGGCCGGCCTCGCCCTGGGTCTGGTCGCCCTCGACCGCCACGGCGGCGACCCCGAGCCGGGGCCGTCGCTGTGGCTCTACGCCGGCGGGGCCGAGGGGGCGCGCAGCCTGCTGTCGGCCGTCGCGGGATCGATCATCACCGTCGTCGGGCTCGCCTTCTCCATCACGATCGTCTCGCTGCAGCTGGCCTCCGCCCAGCTCGGCCCGCGCCTGCTGCGTAATTTCGTGCGTGACCGCGGCAACCAGGTCGTCCTGGGGACCTTCGTGGCGACGTTCGTCTATTGCCTGCTGGTGCTGCGGACCGTGCGCGGGCAGGACGGGGTGGCCGGCGGCGCCTTCGTGCCTCACGGCGCGATCACCGGCGCCGTCGTGCTGGCGGTCGTGAGCGTCGGGCTGCTGATCTACTTCATTCACCACGCGTCCATGTCCATCCAGGCCGACCACGTGATCGCCGCCGTCGCGCGCGATCTCGATGCCGCCATCGAGCACGTCTTCCCGGAGCGGCTGGGGCAGGAGGAGGGTGACGGCGGCGCGCCGGCGCCACCGACGGAAGACGCGTCGGAGGGGGCCGCGGTCCGCGCGCGCGCCGACGGCTACGTCGTCGCCGTCGACGGGGAGGCGCTGCTGCAGGCCGCCCGCGACGCCGACGTCGTGGTTCGCCTCACCCGTCGCCCCGGCGAGTTCGTGATCGGCGGCGAGCCGCTCGCCCGGGTCATGCCCGCCGGACGCCTGGACGCCGAGCTGGAGGAGGCCGTGGCCAGGACCAGCGTCCTCGGCGCCGAGCGCACCCTGATCCAGGACACGCTCTTCGGCGTGGAGCAGCTCGTCGAGATCGCGGTGCGCGCCCTCAGCTCCGGTCACGTCGACCCCACCACCGCGCTGCGCTGCATCGACCGCCTGGGCGCGGTCGTGGCGCGGGTGAGCGAGCGGCGCCTGCCGTCGCCGTACCGGCGCGACGCGGACGGCGTCGTGCGCGTGGTGGCGCCGCCGTTGACCCTGGAAGACGTCGTCACGGCGGCGTTCACGTCCATCCGCCTTCACGGCGAGGGCAGCCACGCCGTGGTCGTGCGCCTGCTGGAGACCTTCGAGCGGCTTGCGGCGCTCCGCGAGCGCCGCGAGCTTCATGCCGCCCTGCTCGCCGAGGCCGTGAAGATCGGGCGCGCCGCGGCCCGCGCGTTCCACGACCCCGCCGATCGCGAGGCGGTGTACGCGGCGCTCGAGCGGTTCCTGCGCGCGGTCCGGCCCGACGTGCGCAGGAATTACGACGTCCAGGCGCCGGCCGCGTGAGCCGCATGGTGGCCCGGCGTTTGCCCCTACCCCCTCCCATGCGTGCCGGAGCCGTGCTGATCGCGCTGACCCTGGTGTGGGCGGTCCGTTGCCAGCCGCCCCCGCCGCCGCCCCGCGCCGGGGATGGCGTCGCCGAGGCGGCGCTGCCCGTCGCCGCCGCCACGATGCTCGGGGCCTGGAGCGGTCAGTGGACCGCGCCGCCCGGCCGGTCGGAGGGCGCCGTCGAGCTGGTGCTGGCGCGCGGTACGGGAGACGGCGGTGTCCTGGGCCACTTCACGTTCGTGACGGGCGGCAAGGCACGCACGATGCGTTACGAGGGCCGCATCGAGGACGGCGCGCTGCGCTTCCCCCTCGTCGGCGACGGCCGCATCGTCCTGGAGCCGCGCGAGGGCGTTCGTCCGGGCGCGGCGGCGACGCTGCGCGGCGAGTGGGTGGACGCGGGCGGCGTGCTCCCGGCCCCGAACGGCCTCCTCGAGCTGAGCCGAGCGCCGGTGCGCTGAGCGACATCGTGTCGCTGCCGCGACGGCGTGTCGGGCGGAACGATGCCGGCTACGGCTCGATCGCGTAGCGGGTCTCGAGGCTGACCGTTACCTCGAGCTGACCGGGCTCGAGCGGACCCGGCGCCGTCGCCAGGGACATGCGCGCCACCGGCCGGACCGGCGATCCCTCGGTCACCGACAGCAACCGTCCCAGCCTCACGCCCGCGGCCGCCGCGACCTGGCGCGCCCTGGCCGCGGCGTCCTGCATGGCCAGGGCCCGCGCCTCCGCCTCGGCGCGCGCGGGGTCGGCGAGGGTGAAGTGCACGTTGCGCACGACGTTGGCGCCGGCCGCCACCGCGGCGTCGACGATCCGTCCCACGCCGGCGACGTCACGCGTCCGGATCTGCACGACGTTGGACACCCGGTACCCCACGATGCGGGCGCTCGCGTCGCCGGCCTGCCAAGGCTCGGCCACCGGGTCGATGGCGTAGCTCGTCGTGCGAATGTCCGCATCGCCGACGCCCAGTGCCTTCACCTGCGCCAGGACCGCTCGGACCTTGCGATCCACCTCGGCGGTGGCGTCGGCCAGCCGGCTCGCCCGCGCCTCGACCCCGGTGTCGAGCACTGCGGTGTCGGGCGGTCGCGCGATTCGGCCGGCCCCGGTGACCACGATGCCCCGCTCGCCCGCCAGGTGGGCGCCAGCGCTCGCGCATCCGGCGACGAGCAATCCCGCGAGAAGCACGATCGGCCGGCGAGCGCCCATGGCGTCGACCGTAGGCCCCGGCCGGGCGGGCGTCAAGGCCATCCGGCCGCCCGCCCGGCGGCATTCGCCGGGAGAATGCGAGTAGTATCGAACCCGTCATAGCCGAGATGAAGGCCTTCACCACGCTTGTGGCCCTCCTGTTGATCGCCGGAGCGCTGCCGGCGCCCCCCGTGGGAGCGGCGGCCGCGGGGCGCCCTGCCCACGGGCTGTCGATGTATGGCGACCTCAAGTACGCGCCCGGGTTCGCCCACTTCGAGTACGTCGACCCCCGGGCGCCCAAGGGCGGCGCCGTCACGCTGTCGGCGGTCGGCACGTTCGACAGTCTCAACCCCTTCATCCTCAGGGGCGTGCCGGCGGCCGGGCTGGGCCAGGTCTTCGACACGCTGATGGTCAGCTCGGCGGACGAGGCGTTCACGGAGTACGGGCTGGTGGCCGAGACGGTCGAGACGCCGGCCGACCGGTCTTGGGTGGCCTTCACGCTGCGCCCGCAGGCGCGCTTCCACGACGGCCGCCCCATCACCGTCGAGGACGTCATCTGGACGTTCGAGACGCTTCGGGCTCACGGGCACCCGTTCTACCGCTCGTACTACGCGCACGTGGCGCGCGTGGAGGCGGCGGGTCCGCGGCGGGTGCGATTCACGTTCAAGGGCGGGACCAACCGGGAGCTGCCGCTCATCGTCGGCCAGATGCCCGTGCTGCCGAAGGCCTGGTGGGCCGGCCGCGACTTCGCGAAGACGACGCTGGAGCCGCCGCTCGGCAGCGGGCCCTACCGGGTCGAGGCCGTCGATCCCGGCCGGTCCATCACGTACCGCCGGGTGGAGAATTACTGGGCGGCGGAGCTGCCGGTCAACGTCGGCCGGTTCAACTTCGACGCGATCCGCTACGACTACTACCGCGACGGCACCGTGGCGCTCGAGGCCTTCAAGGCCGGCGCCTACCACTTCCGGCGGGAGAACTCGGCCAAGAACTGGGCAACGGGCTACGACGTCCCGGCCGTGCGCCAGGGGCGGATCCGCAAGGAGCAGATCCCCAACGAAATCCCGACCGGCATGCAGGGCTTCGCGTACAACACCCGGCGCGAGGTGTTCGGCGACCCCCGCGTGCGGCAGGCGCTCGCCCACGCCTTCGATTTCGAGTGGACCAACATGCACCTGTTCTACGGCGCCTACACGCGCACCGCGAGCTACTTCTCGAACTCGGAGCTGGCCGCCCGGGGCCTGCCGACGGAGGCCGAGCAGGAGGCGCTGGCGCCGTTCCGCGAGCGGGTGCCCGCGGCGGTGTTCGCCGAGGCGTACCGGCCACCGTCCACCGATCCGGGCGGGCTGCGGCCGAACCTCGTGCGGGCGCTGCGGCTGCTGGAGGACGCGGGCTGGGTGGTGCGCGACCTGCGGCTGGTGCACGCGGCGACGGGACGCCCGCTGGCGTTCGAGGTCCTGATCGACGATCCCACCTGGGAGCGCATCGCGCTGCCCTTCGTCAAGAACCTCGAGCGGCTGGGCGTCGCCGCGCGCATCCGCACCGTGGACAGCGCGCAGTACGAGTACCGCCTCAAGCACTTCGACTTCGACATGACGGTGGCAGTGTTCCCGCAGTCGCTGTCGCCCGGCAACGAGCAGGCCGACTACTGGAGCCGCGAGGCCGCCCGCACGCCGGGCAGCCGCAACCTCGCCGGCGTCAGCGACCCCGTCGTCGACGAGCTGATCGCCCAGCTCATCGCTGCGCCCGACCGGCCGGCGCTGGTGGCCCGCACGCGGGCGCTCGACCGGGTGCTGCTCCACGGCCACTACGTGATCCCCCACTGGCACATCACGGCGTTCCGGGTGGGCTACTGGGACCGCTTCGGCCGGCCGGCGACCCCGCCGAAATACCAGCTCGGCTTCGACACCTGGTGGGTCGACCCGGAGAAGCGCTGAATGATCGCCTACGTGATCCGCCGGCTGCTGCTCGTGATTCCCACGCTGGTGGGGATCATGCTGGCCAACTTCCTCATCGTGCAGGCGGCGCCGGGCGGCCCGGTGGACCTCATGATCGCCCGGCTGCGCGGGCACGCCGGCGAGGCGACGGCGCGCGTGGGCGGCACGGGGGTGGGCGAGACGGGCCCCCGCGCCGGGCCGACCCAGGGCCCGGGCGGCGGCGAGGCCGCGACGCGGGCCGCGCGCGGAATCGATCCCGAGCTGATCCGCCAGCTCGAGAAGCAGTTCGGCTTCGACCGGCCGGCGTGGGAGCGGTTCGTCGTCATGATGCGGAACTACGCGGTCCTCGACCTGGGCACGAGCTTCTACCGCGACCGCCCGGTGCTGGGCCTCCTGCTCGAGAAGCTGCCGGTGTCGATCTCGCTGGGGCTGTGGACGACGCTGCTCGTCTACTTCGTGTCCATCCCGCTCGGCATCGCCAAGGCCACCCGCGACGGCACCCCGTTCGACGTGTGGACGAGCGGCGCCGTCATCGTCGGCTACGCGATCCCCGGCTTCCTCTTCGCCATCCTGCTCGTGGTCCTGTTCGCGGGCGGCTCCTTCCTGGACTGGTTCCCGCTGCGCGGCCTCACCTCCGACGACTGGGCGCTCCTGTCGTGGCCGGCCCGCATCGTGGACTACCTCTGGCACCTGATCCTGCCGGTGACGGCCATGGTGGCCGGCGGGTTCGCCGGGCTGGCCATGCTGACGAAGAACTCGTTCCTCGACGAGATCAACCGGCAGTACGTGGCCACCGCGCGGGCCAAGGGCCTGACCCGGCGCCGCGTGCTGTACGGCCACGTCTTCCGCAACGCGATGCTGATCGTGGTGGCCGGCTTTCCGGGCGCGTTCGTCGGCATCCTGTTCACCAGCGCGCTGCTGATCGAGGTGATCTTCTCGCTCGACGGCCTCGGCCTGCTCGGCTTCGAGGCGGCCGTGAACCGCGACTACCCGGTGATGTTCGGCACGCTCTACGTCTACACGCTGGTGGGCCTCCTGCTCGGCATCGTCACCGACCTGACGTACGTGGCCATCGATCCCCGCATCGACTTCGAGCGGCGCGACACGTGACGCTCTCGCCGCTGACCCGCCGCCGCCTGGCCGCCTTCCGCGCCAACCGGCGCGGCCACTGGTCGCTCTGGATCTTCCTCGCGCTGTTCGGGCTGTCGCTGGGCGCCGAGGTGCTCGCCAACGACCGGCCGCTGCTCGTGCGCCACGACGGGCGTCTCTACGTCCCCGTGCTGCGCGCGTACCCGGAGACGGCCTTCGGGGGCGCGCTGCCGACCGAGGCCGCCTACCGCGACCCCGAGGTGCGCCGGCTGATCGAGACCCGCGGCTGGATGCTGTGGCCGCCGGTGCCGTACCGCTACGACACCATCGACTGGCAGCTCGGCCGCCCGGCGCCGGCGCCGCCGTCGGCCCGGCACTGGCTCGGCACCGACGACGTCGGGCGCGATCTGCTGGCCCGCCTCGTCTACGGCTTCCGCATCTCCGTGCTCTTCGGCCTCGCCCTCACGCTGGGCGCCTCGGCCATCGGGGTGGCCGCCGGCGCCGTGCAGGGCTACTTCGGGGGCTGGATCGACCTGCTGTTCCAGCGCGGCATCGAGGTGTGGTCGGGGCTGCCCATCCTCTATCTCCTGATCATCCTGGCCAGCATCGTGCAGCCGAGCTTCTGGTGGCTGCTCGGGCTCATGCTGCTGTTCTCGTGGATGACGCTGGTGGGCGTCGTGCGCGCGGAGTTCCTGCGCGCCCGCAACCTCGACTACGTGCGGGCGGCCCGCGCCCTCGGCGTGAAGGACCGCGTCATCATGTTCCGCCACGTCCTTCCCAACGCGATGGTCGCCACCCTGACCTTCCTGCCGTTCATCCTCAACGGCTCGATCACCACCCTGACCTCCCTGGACTTCCTCGGGTTCGGGCTGCCGCCCGGCTCGGCCTCGCTCGGCGAGATCCTGGCCCAGGGCAAGGCCAACCTCCAGGCCCCCTGGCTCGGGCTCACCGCGTTCCTGGTGCTCGCTGTCATGCTGTCGCTGCTGATCTTCGTCGGCGAGGCGGTGCGCGACGCCTTCGACCCGCGCAAGGTGCGGTGAGCCCGCTCCTGGCCGTCCGCAACCTCGCCGTGTCGTTCGCCGTCGACGGCGGCGACGTCGCCGCCGTGCGGAACGTCTCCTTCACGCTCGACCGGGGCGAGACGCTGGGGCTGGTCGGCGAGAGCGGCTCCGGGAAGTCGGTCACCGCGCTGTCGATCGTGCAGCTGCTGCCCTATCCCAAGGCGCGGCATCCCGCCGGCAGCATCGTCTTCCAGGACCGGGAGCTGGTGGGCGCGCCTGAGACCGAGCTGCAGCGCGTGCGCGGCGACCGCATCGCCATGATCTTCCAGGAGCCGATGACCTCGCTGAACCCGCTGCACACGCTCGAGAAGCAGGTGAACGAGAGCCTGCGCGTCCATCGCGGCCTGTCGCGGGCGGCGGCCCGGGCCCGCACGCTGGAGCTGCTGCGGCTGGTCGGCCTGCCGGAGGCCGAGCGGCGGCTGGACGCCTACCCGCACCAGCTCTCCGGCGGCCAGCGCCAGCGGGTGATGATCGCGATGGCGCTCGCCAACGAGCCCGACGTGCTCATCGCCGACGAGCCCACCACCGCGCTGGACGTCACGATCCAGGCCCAGATCCTCGCCCTGCTGCGCGAGCTGCAGGCCAAGTTCGGCATGGCGCTGTTGCTCATCACTCACGACCTCGCCGTCGTGCGCAAGATGGCCGAGCGGGTGTGCGTGATGCAGGCGGGCGAGATCGTGGAGGCCGGCCCCGCCCGCGAGGTGTTCGAGCACCCGCGCCACCACTACACGCAGCACCTGCTCGCCGCCGAGCCCCGCCCGATGGCCCGGGCGGCGCGTGCCGAGGCGCCGCCCGTCGTGGAGGCCGAGGACGTCCGCGTCTGGTTCCCGGTGCGCCGCGGGCTCCTGCGCCGCGTGGTGGGCCACGTGAAGGCGGTGGACGGGGTCAGCCTCACCGTGCGCGAGGGGCAGACGGTCGGCGTGGTCGGCGAGAGCGGCTCGGGCAAGACCACGCTCGGGCTGGCCCTGCTGCGCCTGCAGGCGTGCCGGGGCCGGGTTCGCGTGGGCGGGCGCGACCTCCTGGCGCTGCCGGCGCGCGAGGTCCGTCCGCTGCGCCGGCAGATGCAGATCGTCTTCCAGGACCCGTTCGGCGCGCTCTCACCGCGGATGTCGGTCGCGCAGATCGTGGGCGAGGGCCTCGCCGTGCACGGGATCGGCGCCGACCCCGCCGAGCGAGGCGCCCTCGTGGACGCCGCGCTGACCGAGGTGGGCATCGACCCCGCCCTGCGCGACCGCTATCCCCACGAGTTCTCCGGCGGCCAGCGGCAGCGCATCGCCATCGCGCGGGCCATGGTGCTCAAGCCGCGCTTCGTCGTCCTCGACGAGCCGACCTCCGCGCTCGACATGTCCGTGCAGGCCCAGATCGTCGACCTCCTGCGCGATCTGCAGGCGCGCCATCGCCTCGCCTATCTGTTCATCAGCCACGACCTCAAGGTCGTCCGCGCGGTGAGCGACGAGATCGTCGTGCTGCAGAGCGGCCGGGTCGTCGAGCGGGGCCCGACCGAGCAGTTGTTCGCCGCGCCGGCCGAGCCCTACACGCGCGCGCTGCTGGCGGCGGCCTTCGAGCTGGAGGCCGTGCAGGACGCGCCGACGGCCTGAGGTCGCTGCGCGCTCAGCGGTTCGGGGGCGCGGCGCTGATCTCTCCGAGGACCGACGGCCGATCGCGCTCGACGGCCAGGTCACCGAGCGACACGATCCCGACCGGGCGGCCATCCTCGACGACGGGCAGGCGTCTGAGGGCCTTGTCCTTCATCAGCCATCAGCGCCATGGCGTCGTTTGCGCTGGCGATGCACGGGCCGTCTCCTCGAAGCGTCACCCTGCAAGTCAACCGCCGGCAGGCCCCGGGGTGCCGCCTGACTGGACCTCAAGTTGCAAAAAAGTGCAGGACACACGGAGACCGGCCATGACCAGACGAACGCTGGAGCGCACGGTGGCGTCCGGGCTTTTGTTCCTGCTCGCGTCGGGGCCGGGTGGCGGGTGGCCGGCGGCCCGCGACCTCGTCGTCGCCGTGGGCGACGTCACCGACAGCACCGCGCTCCTTCGCGTGCAAGCGACCGGTCCCGCACCCGTGTCGATCGTCGTCCGGCCGATCGGGCCGGGCGCCTCGGCGCAGCTGTCGGTGCTGCCCGGCGCCGATCGCGTGGCCCGCGTGACGCTGCGCGAGCTCGTCCCCGGCCGCCGCCACCACTACCGGATCGTGAGCGAGGGCCACGCGGTGACGGGCGAGTTCGTGACCGCTCCGGCGGCCGACGAGGCCTCGCCGGTGACCGTGGTGTGGAGCGGCGATCTGGGCGCGCGCGGCTACTGCAGCGCACACCGCTACGAGGCCTTCGACGCGATGGCGACCCGGAGCCCGGACCTGTTTCTCTTCGTCGGCGACACGGTGTACGCCGATCAC
>Ga0302046_10001835_pt1 | contig 19880 bp, 18 predicted proteins | sample RVTome_11_FD_200261 | JGI IMG/M metagenome (GOLD analysis project Ga0302046, IMG submission 200261) | Soil microbial communities from uranium-contaminated site in the Upper Colorado River Basin, Wyoming, United States - RVT147D111 (version 2) ...
GCTCTCACCCTGCAATCCGGAGGCCTTGTTCTTTCCGTTTGGGTGATCGGAGGCATCGTGAGCTTGTTTGGCGCGCTCGCGATCGCGGAATTGGGCGGCATGATGCCACATGCCGGCGGCCAATATATTTTTCTCAGCAAGATTTACGGACCTGTATGGGGGTTTCTCTATGGCTGGGCCGCGTTCACGGTAATCATTAGCGGATCAATTTCTGCTATCGCGGTGGCGTTTGCAACCTACCTCGGTTATTTTTTTCCTCTGGATGAATCATCAATCAAAATTGTCGCTATTGCTTCGATCATCCTCCTCACCCTCGTCAATTGCTTCGGGATCAAGTTCGGGGCCATCCTTCAAAACGGACTGACGTTCATAAAAATCTGCTCCCTTCTTCTCCTTGTTTTTCTGAGTTTCTGGCTGAGTGATGGGTCGTCGGGAACGGTAACCCGGATTCTCTCCTCCCCGTCTCAAGTTATCCCCCTTTCCGGCGTGGTTGCTGCCATGGTTGCGGTCTTGTGGGCTTATGACGGCTGGATTGAAATCACATTCGTCGCGGGGGAAGTGCGGCAACCCGAGCGCACAATTCATCGGTCGCTCATTATTTCAACCTTCATGGTCATCGGACTCTATGTGCTCGTGAACGCTGCCTACCTGTCTGTTCTGCCTGTTGAGGCAATGGCACAATCGTTACTCGTTGCTTCAGACACCATGAAAGCAATCCTTGGAGCTCCCGGGGCATCGATCATCGCCGCCGCCGTGATCATATCCACATTCGGAGCGAACAATGGCTTCGTCATTACCGGGGCTAGGATTTACTACGCCATGGCGAAAGAGCGGATGTTCTTTCCTTCCTTCGCGCAGGTTCACGCCCGTTTTGCAACTCCGATACCATCCTTGCTGGGTCAGGGACTCTGGGCAAGCGTACTGGTTCTCTCAGGAACCTATGAGCAGCTCTTTACCTATGTGGTCTTCGCATCTTGGATTTTTTACGCGCTATCCAACGCAGGCGTACTTATCCTCCGAAAGCGCAACCCCGACGCCCCAAGGCCTTATCGCACCTGGGGATACCCTGTAACTCCCATCGTGTTTATCGTTTTTGCCATGGCCCTTGTTGTCGTTTCCATTGTGGAGAACCCGCGGGATAGTCTTGTGGGCCTGGCTATGATCCTTTCGGGATTACCGGCGTATTGGTATTGGAAACGGAAGTAAACACTCTACGGTAGGAAGCGACCGGTAACTTGTGGGAAGCGACTTTCTCTTTAATTCAAAAGTTGCTCAACATATCTCGCGATAGCCGGCGAGGCAGTCAATCCTGGGGAGTCTATTCCAATCAGATTCACCAAACCTTCCAATCCCCTCTCCTTCTCGTGGCAAATGATGAAATCTCTCGCTGGCCCTCCCTTTTGTTGGAGTTTTGGCCGTATGCCGCTCATGTCCGGAGTAAGATCTTCATTTCTGATTTGTGGAAGGATTCTCCTGATTGATTCCGCAAACGAAGGCAGCTTGCCTTCGTCCACCCGATAATCAAGAATGCCGTTATTAAGATACTCGACATCGGGACCGAACTTCAGCCGGCCGCCCCAATCCCGCAGGGCATGAACTCCCAATCCTTCATTCTGAGGCACCGGGTAAACCAATCGCGAAACGAGGTTTGATTTTGAGGGAACAACCGCAAAATATGTGCCCTTGGCATAGGCCAGGCGGTACCGGGCTTTGTCGATGTCAATGCCCGCCAGGGCCGCAATGCTATCCGACTGAAGTCCCGCGGCGTTGATGACCTTTTCGGATGTGAAGGATGAATTCCCTCCCTCCTCGCTGATCATAATTTCATAACCAGATTGCTTCTGCGCGATCGCAATCACCGCACATCGTAACTGAATGGTCGCCCCCTGATCGACTGCCCGTCGATGGAAGAAGTCCATCAATTCATGTGCCGAGAGTACGCCTGTTAACGGCGAAAAAATGGAGCCTACGGTTCGGATATTGGGCTCAAGCTGAAGGGTTTCCTGAACGCTCAGCAACCGCAATTCAATGCCATTGACCCGGCCGTTTTGCGCGATCGCCTCCAGCTTCTCAAGCTCTTTCTCACTCGTTGCCGTTATGATCTTTGTGCATTGGTTGTGGTTGATCCCATGCTTCCCGCAAATTTCGTAAAGAAGATCCCGCCCTTCAGTGCACAGCACGGCCTTCAAAGAACCCGGCTCATAGTAGATACCGGCGTGGATGACCTCGCTGTTCCGGCTCGAGGTCTCCATGCCATAGTTTGCATTTTTCTCAAGTACGACGACATGCTTGCTTTTTTCGGAGAGCTTTGCGGCAATTGCAAGTCCCACCACCCCCGCACCAATAATCGTGTATTCGAAGTCGGGCATTGTTTTCGTATCGTTGTAATAAAGATACAAATGTTTTGCTTTGAGTACATGGAGGCGCCGAGGTACGCTCCCGTGCAAAGAAAGAATCGAGGGGAGGAAGGTGTTACCATGATGCGTTAACATAGGTAACCTTTTCAAGGCTAACCCTTTGAAAGGTTACAATTGCTATGCCACAAGCAGATGCCACTCTCGGCAGCATGCCCCTGTCTCCCGAATTTCGTCAATCCAAAAAACCTTGCATAACGATTTCCCTCTGCGTACGTTTCTGAACTTCCGATCCTTAACCGAGTATCAATCGAGGAATTTCATGCATCGAAAACGGTCTTTTTTCTCTCTCTGCTTCAGTTTGCTGGTGTTAACAACTGTTTCCGTATATTCCCAACCCGCAACAAAAGACACAGCGAAGAAATCCGACAAGTGGGATGTTTCTTCTCCGCCGGGACCGTCCAAGAGTGTCGAATTTGAGGTAACAGAAGGTACGTGGATGGCCGTCGATGTCAGTCCCGATGGAAAACAGGTCGTCTTCGACCTTCTCGGAGACATCTATGTCATGCCAATCACCGGTGGTTCGGCCAGCGCCTTGACCTCAGGACCTGCCTATGATGTTCAGCCTCGTTTCAGTCCGAGCGGAACTATGATTTCCTTCACAAGTGATCGGGACGGCCTCGATAACCTCTGGATCATGAAGACCGACGGCTCCGGCCTGGAACAGGTTACAAAGGAAAAAGAGCGGCAAGTGAACAATGCCGTGTGGACGCCGGACGGTCATTATCTGATTGGCAGGAAACATTATCGCAATACTCGATCACTCGGAGCGGGAGAAATGTGGATGTATCACGTCAGCGGAGGCGCAGGAGTCCAACTCACCAAACGAAGGAACTGGCAACAGGATGCTGGCGAGCCCGAGGTTTCCCCCGATGGACGCTACGTATACTGGAGCGAAGATGTGACCCCCGGCGGGTTTTTTGAATATAACAAGGACCCGTACGGTGTAATCTATGCGATTCGAAGACTCGATAGAGAGACGGGGAAGATCGAGGGATTTATCCGCGAAGAGGGCGGCTCTGCCCGTCCGCAAATTTCGCCCGACGGTAAGACAATGGCCTTTGTGCGCAGAGTTCGACTCAACACCGTCCTTGTTCTGCATGATATGGAAAGTGGAAGGGAGACACCATTATTCGACGGGCTTGATCACGATCAGCAGGAAGCGTGGGCCGTGTTTGGCGTGTATCCCGGATTTTCCTGGACTCCCGATGGCAAGGCCATTGTGGTTTGGGCGAAAGGAAAGCTGTGGAGCATTGACTCGAAGAACGGAAGATCGTCCGAGATTCCTTTTCGGGCAACGGTGAAACAGACAATAACCGATGCCGTTCGGTTTACACAAGACGTCGCCCCGTCCCAATTCGATATTAAAATGCTTCGATGGGTTACTGTCTCCCCTGATCAGAAATCCGTTGTCTATGCCGCTCTTGGAAAACTCTGGATCCGCTCCCTTCCAAACGGCACTCCCGCGCGCCTTACCCGGGATGAGAGCAATCTTGAAATGTATCCTTCGTTCTCTGCCGATGGACGATGGATCGTTTACACAACATGGAATGATAGAGGGATGGGGGCAATTCGGAAGGTCGGGCGTAACGGGAGTGGCCAATCAACCTTGTCCCGTACGAAAGGGACCTATGTGGAACCATCATTCTCCCGCGATGGGAAAAATGTGGTATTCAGGAGAACGGGAGGAAATGACGTCCGCGGACATTTGTTCAGCAAAGAACGGGGGATTTACTGGATCAATGCCGAAGGAGGGGCTGAAACACTGATCACTGAGGAAGGATCAAATCCCGCGTTCAACTCTGCCGGCGACAGGGTGTTTCTCTTTTCCCGGGAAGGCGATAAAAACGCACTGATATCTGTGGGACTGAGAGGCGAAGAACGGCGCACACATTTGACCTCAGAAGACGCCCAGGAAATTGTCCTCTCTCCAAACGAAGAGTGGGTAGCTCTTGTGGAACGATACAATGGCTATGTCGCCGTCTTCCCAAAAACAGGGAAACCAGTCAGTATCAGCCCCTCGACGGGCGATTATCCCATCAAACGCGTTACACGGGACGCGGCGGCGAATTTACATTGGTCTATTGACAACAAGAAACTCTACTGGTCCCTGGGCCCGGAATTGTATAGTCGTGAATTAGCCAACACATTCAAGTTTGCCCCCGGGGCAAAGGATTCCGTACAGGAGAAACCCGACACCAGCGGACTGAATATTTCCTTCAAGACTTCCACAGACGCGCCCTCCGGCAGTATTGCCCTCGTTGGTGCAACAGTTATTTCGATGAGCGGCGATGATGTTATTCCGAACGCCACGGTACTTGTTGAACGAAACCGCATCAAAGCAGTTGGGCCTTCGGCGAGTATGACGGTTCCGGCTAATGCAAAGCGCATTGATGTGTCGGGCGCCTATATTATTCCCGGAATCATCGATGTGCATGCCCACGCGAATTTCGGTGATTGGTCGCCGGCGACAAACTGGCGGTATTATGCAAACCTCGCTTATGGTGTGACAACCATGCACGACCCGTCAGCCAGTACGGAGTATGTGTTTTCAAACTCTGAGATGATCAAGTCCGGAGCCATGGTTGGCCCCCGCGTGTACTCCACCGGCACTATTCTGTATGGGGCCGAGGGTTCGTTTAAGGCCGTCGTCAACAACTACGAGGAGGCAATCTCTCACCTGCGCCGGCTTAAAGCCGTCGGAGCATTCAGCGTCAAGAGCTATAACCAGCCGCGACGCGATCAGCGACAGCAAATTATCGAGGCCGCGCGGAATCTCAACATGATGGTGGTGCCGGAGGGCGGATCGACGTTCTTTTGGAATATGACGATGGTGTTGGACGGCCACACGGGAGTGGAACACAATATTCCCATTGCTCCCATTTACGATGATGTTGTTCAATTAATCGCACGGTCGAAAACCGGACTTACCCCGACGCTCATTGTTAACTACGGCGGTCTTTCGGGTGAATACTACTGGTACCAGAATTACAATGTCTGGGAAAACAGCCGCTTGCTGAAGTATACGCCCAGGGAGATCATCGATGCCCGTTCACGCCGCAGGCCCATGGCGAACCCAGATGACTACCATTATATAGAGACCTCCCGCTCTCTCAAAAAGGTCCTTGATGCCGGAGGAAGCGTTCAACTGGGGGCGCACGGCCAGTTGCAGGGATTAGGCGCTCACTGGGAATTGTGGATGCTGCAGCAGGGCGGAATGACCCCTCTGGAGGCTCTTCGGTGCGCCACATTGAGCGGCGCGCGTTATCTGGGACTCGACAAGGAGCTGGGATCCCTAGAGGCCGGAAAACTGGCCGACCTGGTGGTGCTCGATAAAAACCCGCTGGAGGATATCCGCAATTCAGACTCCGTTCGTTCTGTGATGATCAACGGCCGCCTCTATGACTCGGAGACAATGAACGAAATCGGGAACAGTCCGAAACAACGTCCAAAGTTCCACTGGGAAAGATAGCTTCGCCTATCACCAATCACTTGTTGCTTATTTCAGATTTATAACTTCCAATTCTTCAACGGGAGCAATTATGGGCAAAGGAGATCGGCGCTCAAGGAAAAGCAAGATTTGGCGCGGCACATTCGGCAAAACCCGCCCTCGAAACAGGAAAAGAAAAAAGACCCGAAAAGCCAAGTCATCGTAGTCAACGATAGATTCAGTATCAGACGCTTCGCAGGTGATGACATTGAAAAAGCACGATACTATCCTGAGGACAAACACTGGCTCCTCGAATTCGAATCCAACGTCATGCATTATGATGTAGCCGTTGAGGTCAAAGGATGAAACCCGTTTCCCAATACCGACTCAAGGAACTCCTGCACCTCATCAACGAATCGTACTCTGCCGGGGCCTGGCACGGTCCGAACCTTCGCGGCTCCATTCGGGGCATCACCGCCCACGAAGCAGCCCGACGGCCTGCGCCGGGACGACATAACATCTGGGAAATCGTGGTCCATTGTGCTTATTGGAAGTATGTTGTACGGCGAAGACTTCTTGGAGAGAAGAAAGGATCGTTTCCCCACAAAGGCAGCAATTGGTTTCACAGGCCGATGGAACGCTCCGCATCAGCCTGGAAACTCGATATTGCTTTGCTCCATCAATGTCATCAGGAAATGTTTCGGGCAATTCGAACTCTGGGAGATGCTTCCCTCCAACGAAAACCCCGGGGGAGCAAGGTAAGCAACGCGGCCATCATTCGCGGAATAGCGTCTCATGACATCTACCATGCCGGGCAAATCCAGTTGATCAAACGCCTCATTCGTTAGGATCCCATGTTTCGGTACAATCCTGAAGTTGCCGTCATATGCGTTGCTGTAGGGCTTATTCTCCTGGCCCGGGGGTGGTATGCCCTTCGGAAGCGCACCATCATGGTAAAAAAACCCGTTGGCTGGCCCTGGCAATACAATGAAGTCACCGAGGAAAAGAGCCCGCGCATGTTCCTGGTCACGGCATGGGGAATCGTCGTTCTCGGTATTTGCTTCATTCTCTTTCCGTTTCTCGTCACCTACTTCGTCTGACCCATATCCAGAGAAAGGACATCACGATGGCAGATCACGTATACAAGCACATTGAATTGACGGGTTCTTCGCCGAAGTCGATCGAAGATGCTGTGCAAAATGCTATTGCACGCGCAAGCAAATCAATCCGTAATATGCGCTGGATGCAGATCACTGAAACCCGCGGACATATCGAGAATGGCCGCATCAGCCATTGGCAGGTAACCCTGAAGGTTGGATTCACCCTCGAAGACTGACCCTCGGTGCTGCACGTTCCTATGACGAATTTTGCCCATCCGGTTACTCTTGAAGGCGCGCAGGTAAGACTCGAGCCCCTGAGCATCAGCCATCTCGAACCGCTTTGTCAGATAGGGCTCGACCCCGCCCTATGGGAAAAGGCTATTACTCCCCTTCTGACAGAGAAGGATATGCGCAAATACATTCATACGGCTCTTGAATGGCACGTCCAGGGAACCGCCCTTCCGTTTGCCGTCATTGATAAATTGTCTTCCACGGTCGTCGGGAGCACGCGATACGCAAATATCGACCAATCCAACAGGAGATTGGAAATCGGGTGGACTTGGATTGCCAAACCCTGGCAGCGAACCCATATCAATACTGAAGCAAAGTTCCTCCTCCTGCGGCATGCGTTTGAACAGCTTGGATGTATCCGCGTTGAATTCAAAACCGATTCTCTCAATACGCAATCACGTGCGGCATTACTCAGGATTGGTGCAAAGGAAGAAGGGACACTGCGGAATCACATGATTATCCAAAACGGGAGAATCCGGCATTCGGTGTATTTCAGTATCATCGACAGCGAATGGTCAAATGTGAAACAACGGCTTTCTGAATTGCTTGCCGGGGGGCAAGGTTCTTCCGGGATTTGACATTCGGGGGGAATTACCTACATTATCCCACCACACACCGGAATCCGATGCCAATCGTTTCGAACATCGACCACAAGAACCGGATCACAATTCACACGGCGTCCGGCAATTTGACGTACGATGAGCTTGTTCAGACTCTGGAATCTTTTTACAGAAATGATAACGCGCCTGAAAACGTGCTCTGGGATGGCCGCAAAGCTTCGCTGGTGAATCTGACTCAGGAACAGCTGAAGCAACTCGGAGCGTACACGAAGAAATTCCAGGAACAGGGTTTGATTGTCAAAGGGGGCAAACGCGCCCTTTTGGCCCCCGCAAATGTGGATTTTGGCCTTGCACGAATGATCGGATCATTCAAAGACCTGATGGCCGGAGATATTGAGTTTGAAATCCGGACTTTCCGATCATACGACGACGCAATGGCGTGGCTGAAAGGGGGCATTGGAACCTGATATGCCCCTTCGTCATTCAACTATTGGCCAGATCGCGGTTAACGTCCATAATCTTCCAATGGCCATAGATTTCTATCGCGATATTTTGGGGATAAAATTCCTCTTTAAAACACCATCGATGGCTTTCTTTGACCTCAACGGCGTGCGTCTGATGCTTGGGAAGCCCGAGAAACCGGAATTTGACCACCCCTCCTCAATCATTTACTACAAGGTAAGTGATCTCCGGGAAACCTATAAGTCGCTTATAGCAAAGGGTGTAGCATTTGAAAGCAAACCCCAACTTGTTGCACGAATGCCGAATCATGAACTTTGGATGGCATTCTTTCGAGACGTTGATGGCAATCTCCTTGCTCTCATGAGTGAGATCTAAAACTTGTGGCCAAAACAATCCGACCCCGCTCTCCGAAACCATCAGCACCACCCCCCCTTAAAGAGGGTGTTGTCAGCGTCCAGGTGGTCTTGCTGGGAATCATCACAATCTCCATTTCAGGATTCATACTCCTTGAACTGAAATCCGTTCTCCTTCCGTTTGTGATCGCCGTTCTCTTGTCGATTATTTTTAGCCCGATCGTCATAACCCTCAAGAAACGGAATATACCGACCGCGCTCTCTCTTATTATTGTCCTGCTCACATTTGCTCTTGTTCTCTTCCTTGTCGCGTTGCTGATTTATTCCAGCACGGAGTCGTTCGTGAACGAGATTCCAAAATATGAGCAGCGATTGGCCGGAATAATCGACAGCATTAACCAATCCGTCAACCGTATCGCGACCGACCTCGATGTCGACCTCCAGCAGATTCACTGGAGTCAGGCCTTTCAACTTTCTTCCCTCGCAAGCGCTTTGACTTCCGGCGTGGGATCGTTTCTGAATTTTCTCACCAATCTTTTTTTGGTCCTGCTCTTCATGTTATTCATCCTCGCCGGCAGCGGCGATTTGGGAAACAAGATTCGTCAAGCTTTTCCCGATCGTCGCGCTGCCCAATTGGCCGGCATGATCGCCAATATCGAAACGCGAGTTCGCCAATACCTGTTTACGAAAACCGTCGTAAGCGCGGCGACCGCCTTTGCTTCTTTTCTCGTTCTCTGGATAACCGGCGTCGATTTCCCGCTTGTCTGGGCATTTCTGACCTTCCTGCTTCATTTCATCCCGAATATCGGCTCGTTCATTGCAATCCTTCTTCCATGTACCCTGGCATTCCTGCAATTTGATTCAGCTGGACCTATCCTGATAACCCTGATTCTTCTCTCCATCGTCCACATGACCATGGGAAACGTCCTCGAACCGAAACTCATGGCTTTTCAACTCGACCTGAGCCCCCTCATGGTCCTGGTGTCGTTGATCTTTTGGGGATGGTTGTGGGGGGCCTGGGGTATGATCCTTGCAGTACCGATCATGGCCACAATCAAGATTGTGTTTGAAAATATTGAGTCGCTTCGCCCGCTTGCGGCGCTTATGGGGGGATCAAGCCCTAATTGAGCGCTTGGGTGCCTGGCATGATACTTGTAACCTTTCAAAGGCTTAACCTTGGCAAGGTTACCATAGAACGCAAACCGGTAACACCCCCTTCAACACAAAAGCCCGGCTCGTGCCGGGCTTCGTGTTTGTCGAACGGTCGTATTAACTTCCCCGCGCCGCCAACTGGCGATCCAGCATCAGCAGACCCGCCGGTGCATCCCCGATCATCTTCAGCATATTAATCACATCTTCGGCACTTCGCTCCTCTTCCACCTGCTCCTTGATGAACCATTCGAGCATAATCTGGGTCGGGTAATCCTTTTCCCTGACGGCAAGTTCATACAGCGCATTGATCGACGCCGTCACACTCCGTTCATGCTCAAGTACCTTGTTCATGACGTCAAGAGGTGTTTTGAATTCTGCCTGCGGCTTTTCAATTGCTTCAAGGACCACCCGGCCTCCGCGTTCATGAATGAAATCGAAAATCTTCATGCTGTGCGACGTCTCCTCCTCAAACTGTTTCCTTGTCCAATGCGCAAATCCCGGGAGATTCACTGAAACGAAATGGGCTGACATGGAGAGGTAATAGTAGGCCGAATAAAGCTCCTTTTGGATCTGCTGACGCAATCCTTCTAAAACGTTTTTGGGAATCATACGCACTCCTTTTTGGTTCGAAAACAACAGTGGGACTCAGATACCGTTACTGCGTCCCGAAAAACCGAACAAGCCACAGACTCAGTTCGGGGAAATAGGTGATAATCATAAGTGCCGTAAGAAGCAGCGCAATAAACACAAGCACCGAATGGGCAATCTCCAGAATCGGTTTCTCGAAGCGAAGCCCGGAAAGGAACAGGTTCAATCCAACCGGCGGTGTCAGGTATCCTATCTCTAAATTGGTAAGAAAAATAATGCCGAGATGCAACGGATCAATGTTGAAGGCACGGGCAATCGGAAGAATAAGCGGTACGACGACAATGATGGCGGAAAAAATGTCCATCATCATTCCAACGATCAGAAGAAACAAATTGAGGATAAGCAAAAATGCAAACCGGCTTTCAACGTTCGCCTGCACAAACTCAAACAACTGCTGGGGCACTTGCTCGTCGATAAGGTAATTGGTCAGTCCGAGGGCCGTCCCCAAGATTGCCAGAATTGCCCCTACGAGTATCATGCTTTCTTTCATGACCCGCGGAACATCCATCGTGATACTCATGTCCCGGTAGATAAACGCAACGACAATCAGGACGTAAAAAGCGGTCACCGCAGAAGCCTCTGTGGCGGTAAACGCGCCGCCATAAATACCGCCCACGATAATAAATGGCAGCGGAATCTCCCACGCAGCCCCCTTCAGGGCGGTGAGGAGATTGCTCCAGGAGAAGCGAACAGTCGGCACCCTTGCCTTGACGCCTATTCTCATGCTGTAAAGAGCAATAAAGCCAACCAGTAGAAACCCGGGAATAATGCCGGCAACAAACATCTGATCGATGCTCACCTCGGCGATGATGCCGTACATGATGATCGGCAAGCTGGGGGGGAACAGGAGGCCGATGCTGCCCGAGGCTGTCACCAATCCCAGGGAAAACTGTTCGGGATACGATTCCCTGATCAGGATGGGATACAGAATTCCGCCCAAGGCAACAATGGTAACTCCTGATGCTCCTGTAAATGCGGTGAAGAAGGCACAGGTCGCCAGCACAACGATCGCCAGACCTCCGGGGATCCATCCGAATATCGCACGCGCGAGGGCGACGAGCCTTTGCGGCGACTTGCTCTCTGCAAGCAAGTACCCCGCAAAAGTGAACAAGGGAATCGCGATTAATGTCGGCGTCTCCGCAATCCGGTAAAGGTCGATGATCACCGAAGAGGTGTCGATCCCCTGGCTGCCAAACGCATACAGAGCAATCCCGCCGATGAGCGTAAAAAGGGGCGCACCCAGAAATGCCAGAAGGACAACAACAGCAACGATGAACCAGGTATTCATTCGTCACCCGCGCCCGAACGCAATGTTTGCACACCTCGTGCAATTCGGACCAAGAAATGGATAGTGATCAGACTGAAACCGACTGGTATTATGACCTGAGAATACCAGGAGGGCACATCACCATGCAAGGTGTTACCAGATGCCACCTCATCGGCGAGGAACTTGAGTGAGGCCTTCAGGAGAAAAATACAGACAGTAACGGCAAAAGAATTTGTCACGATTCTTGCCACCAGCTTCATCTGAGGGGAAAGAAAACGCGTGAAGGCGTCAATCGTGATATGCCGTCCCTCCCCCGTTGCCCGGGCTGCTCCAAGAAATCCTATCCACAACACCAGGTGCCTTAAAAGGATTTCTCCCCACAACAGGGATTCTGAAAAGACGTTGCGGAGGATAACCTGAACGAATGAAAGCACAATCATGACGGAGAGGAGAGCAATAAGCAGCGCCCCCTCCCCACGGCCGATCAGCTCATCAACTCGTTGCAGCAGTTTCATTGAGACGGCTTGCGGTTGGATTTGCGAAATGCCTCAATGGCGGACTCGACGCGGTGAAGAAAATCGGCTGTGTAGATCTCCCCGGCGAGTTTCTTGCGGACAGCGGAGCAGACCTTCACATAATACTCATAATCCTCCGGCCTCGCTTTAATAAGCGAGAGCCCCCTCTTTGTCATTTCTTTGATTGATTCCGCATTCTGTTCTCTGCTGACAAGCGTCAGCCGGCGAAAATGCTTTTTCCCGTTTTCAAGAAGAATCTTCTGGACATCGGCAGGGAGAGCATCAAATTGCTTTTGGGAAATCAAAACAGCTCCTGCCGCGTCCGCCAGCCGGACATCCACCATAAATTTTGCCCTGGTATACCATTGAAGCATGAGTGTGGCGAGAGGCGGGCCGTAAAACGCGTCGATGAGCCCTGTCTGCAGGGATGTCATCACATCCGGCATTCCAAGCGGAATGGGGCTGACGCCGAGCTCCTTGAGCAGAGTTTCGGCTATCGGATCTCCGTCCCAAGACCACATTTTCAGTTTCTTGAGATCCTGCGGTGTCGCAATCGCAGTATTGGTGAACACATACACAAATCCTACCTCAGCCCAACCAAGGAGCACATATCCTCCTTCACGAAAAGCCGCCCTGAATTCTTCATCGAATGTTTCGTATATGTGATCCACCTCTTCATAACTTTGAAAAAGGAAAGGCGAATCGAGGATCCTTACGTTTGGGGCAATCTCGCCCATGGCGACGCCCGTAAACCCGCCCGCGTGTAACTGCCCGGATCGGATTTTCCTCAACACCACTTTTTCATCACCCTGAACACCGCCGGGGTAAAAACGAAACCCCACCCGCCCGCCGCTTTCCTTGCGGATGGCTTCGTCGAATTCCTTCATGACGTTCATCCATGCCGTACCTTCAGGAGCGAGGGTCGCAAACTTAATGGTGTACTGCTGACTCGACGCATAAGCGATAAAAGCGAACGCCATGACTGTGAGGATCCGAAGAATCCGGGTTATCCTGTGTTTCACATCTCACCTTTCACTTGATTGCAGTTTTCAAAACAACTCTGCCATTCTCTGACGGAGGATTCTTGCCTTGTTCTTCGCTACCGCGTTTGGCAGCCTGGCTTCCGGCAGAATGTCCAGTGAGGCATCTTCGACCGTCTTCAGGCATTTCTCAAACAGATCCTGGTCCTGCACCTGAACCGCATATGTTCGGGCATAGTACGTATAGGTCAACAGGAATTTGCCCTTGTTGAGAGCCAGCGCCTTTTCAAAATATTCCTTTGCCCGTTCCGGTTTTCCCCCCAGCATTGGCGGCGTTGTGCCCTCGATGGCGCCAAGGAAAAGAAACGCTCCGCCATAATAATATCCGGGGTCACGCTCGGCTACAAACCGCATCATGGCAATAACCTTGGGCAAGTCCGCAAACGCGTCAAGATCCGTTCTCGAAATGTTGATATATCCGCCCCAGGCAAACGCAGTCCAGAAGACGGCCGGAATTTCATCGTTCGAGAGGGCATTCAGCGCCCGCTCAAACGTCTGGAGATCCGCCCCGATCGACGCCGCCAAATCTTGATGTTCCCTTAAGACCCGAAGTCCGTACTCGCGGCCGCGCAGATAGAACACCCTGGCTCTTTCCACGCTGTCATCCTCGGCAAACGCAAGGGCATACGCGCTGTAACCTTGTGATCCAAGAAGAAGCAATTGACTATTCGCGGGATCCCCCTGAATCAATGCTTCAAGAAGCTTCATGTTGCCGGCCAGCCCCTCGCGGGCAAACATCAGGTCCGTTTCCTGATAATAGGCATCGAAACCGTAATCCATGATATCCGCCATGGTGCGGATGGCAATCTGCTGAATACACCCCTGAAGGAGGACGAAACACAGAAGAGGGAGAAATGGACGTCTCATTGAGAAAAATATACCCAAAAAATCCCTAGAGTCAAAACAATGGCATTCGTGGGTTGTGTATACACTACCCATTCGTGCCGCATTGCACATCTGTCGAATATCCGGTATTTTTTCGCAAACGGAGATCGCATGGCACATAGGCACATTCTGATTGTGGAAGACGAGGAGAAAGTTGCCCGTTTCATTCAGAAGGGTTTGGAGGCGGAACAATTTCGCGTGACTGTTGTCGCTGACGGGAATAAAGCGGAAACCGAAGCTCTAAACTCCGACTTCGACCTCATCATCCTCGATGTACTCCTCCCGGGAAAAAATGGCTTCGAGATCCTTAAGACAATTCGTACTGCGGGTGTAAACACACCGGTTCTCATGCTGACCGCGAGAAGCGGTACTGAAGACATTGTCGAAGGACTTGACAGCGGAGCGGACGATTACCTGACAAAACCCTTTGCTTTCAATGAACTCCTTGCACGCACGAAATCTCTTCTCAGGAGGCATGTCCGGGGAGCAACGGTTCTCCAGGTCGCCAATCTCCAACTCGACACTGTCCGCCACAAGGCCATCCGCAATGGAGAACAAATCGACTTGACAAGCCGGGAATATGCCCTGCTTGATTTCCTGATGCGAAATCCGAACACCGTCTTTACACGACAGGAACTCGCCCGCCAGGTTTGGGGATATGATTTTGATCCCGGCACAAACATTATTGACGTGTATGTGAATCATCTGAGAAAAAAAATTGATACTTCGCCCGCCAAACTCCTGCGCACGGTTCGCGGAAAGGGGTATATTTTCGCGGGAGAACCATCCGGGACAGATCCACAATGAAATTTTTCCGTTCTGTGAGGACAAAACTCGCCCTGTGGCACACCGCGTGGCTGGCTGCGATCCTCCTTGCTTTTGGCGTGAGCGCATACTTTTACACGCGGTCCGTTCTCTCCGATAATTTGGACCGCTCCCTCCGAACGGAAGTGAAGTGGGTGAACGAATTCATCGAACCCCGGGCCCGGAAGGTCAGGCTTAAACGCTCCGCCGTCAGAGAACTCCAGCAATTGAGAAAACAAGCGCCGGAACAGGAAGCCCAGGTCGAAGAGGAAGAAGCGGAAATCGACCGGATCTGGAACCAGATTTACCAGCACACCCTGCTCTCACCGCGACGACATTTTATTCAGATCCTCGACCGGAATAATGATGTGCTGTACCGGTCGCCAAGTCTGGGGGAACAAAGGATCGAATTCAATGACTTTCCCTATAACGCAGTCAATACCATGACGATCAGGGATGAAACAGGTCGTGAACTCCGGTTGGCAGCTACCCAGAACGACTACGTGAAAATCATCGTTGCCTATCCCATGGAGGATCTCCAGGACGTCCTCGGCAACCTCTTCCTCACGTTTATGATCCTTTCGCCGCTCGCCCTCGCCGGATCGTTGGTCGGCGGATGGTTCCTGGCGCATAAATCATTGACACCGGTCGACGCCATTACGCGGACAGCCCGGGAAATTTCCCTCCAAAACCTCAACCAGCGCCTGCCGGTCCGCCATGTTGATGATGAACTGGCCCGGCTGACATCCACCTTCAACGACATGATCGAGCGTTTGCAGTCCTCCTTTGAACAAGTGCAGAAATTTTCCGCCGACGCCTCCCACGAGCTCCGAACTCCGCTCACCATCATGCGAGGAGAAATTGAAGTTGCGTTGAGGGGGACAAAGGTTCCACGGGAGGCCAAAAATCTCCTTGTCAGCGTTCACGATGAACTTGTCCGCCTGTCTTCCATCGTCGAGAGTCTCATGATGCTCATGAAATCCGACGCGGGACGGCTTTCTTTTCAGTTCAGAGACGTGGATCTCAGCGCCCTCCTTAAGGCGATCGCCGAAGACACTCAAGTACTTGCGGAATCCAAGGACATCTCGGTAAGTTACCGCGCGGGCGAGTCGATTCATATCCACGGTGATCCTGCCCGCCTTCAACAACTGTTCCTGAATATTGCCGAGAATGCCGTCAAGTACACTCCGCCAAAAGGCTCCATTGCGTTATCCCTCGAACGGGTCAACGGCACTGCCGTCGTCCGTGTGAGCGATACAGGATTTGGAATCCCTTCAAGAGACCAGGCAAAAATTTTCGAACGGTTTTACCGTATCGAACGGAAGGAATCGTCTGAAACGGCAGGAAGCGGACTTGGGCTGGCCATTGCCCGTTGGATTGCGGAGGCACATCACGGCGCCATCGAAGTACAGAGCCGGCTGCACAAAGGCAGTACCTTTATCGTTAAACTCCCCGTCTCTCAAACCCCCGGCGGTATGACTTGATTCGTCCAGCTTGCATTTCCTCCATTTTTTGGCTAAGTAATAGCGTTCATTTCACTTCGTTCATGGAATTTTCGTTTCCCAATGTCATCGGTACATGACCAAAAGCCGTCGTAAGAGTCGGCGTTCCCGGCCAGCAGTGACTCGAACCTATTTTTTCTCCGATGCCCATCTGGGCATCGGTTCGGCCAATGAAGATAGGGCGAAAGAGCAACGGATCATTCGGTTCCTTGATTACGTCAAACAAGATGCAACTCAGGTCTTTATCGTTGGCGACTTGTTCGATTATTGGTTTGAATACAGGACGGTGATCCCAAAGGGATATGCCAGATTGCTGGGAAAACTCGCCGAACTAACGGATAGGGGAATCCGGGTAACATTCCTTGCGGGAAACCACGATTTCTGGCTCCGGGATTACTTTACTAGGGAACTGGGCGTGGAGGTCTTCCTCGATCCAATCGAACGAATTATCGGGGGGAAGCGTTTCTATATTCATCATGGGGACGGATTGATCAAAGACGACCGAGGGTACCGTTTTCTAAAGCGAATTCTGCGCAACAAAATTACTATCTGGCTGTATTCGTGGATTCATCCGGACATCACCGGGAAGATCGCGCGATGGACCTCCGGCACAAGTCGACACTACACCGGGAATCGAAAGTATGAGGTTGCCGATATGACGGAATTTGCAGCAACAAAAATCCAGGAAGGGTTTGATGTCGTTATAATGGGTCACCATCACCAATCGGGATTCAGAAAGCTCGGCAACGGGTTATACGTCAACCTCGGCGACTGGATTCGCGAAAACACTTATGCAGTCCTTGAAGGGAGATCCGTGGTCCTGAAGACCTGGAAGGAATAATGTCTGATCAGAAGCCCTATAGCTCCAAAGACATGGAGCGGTATTTTAATGATCCGCAATACCGGCGATCCATTCTAACCGCCGGCAAGGGTTGGTTTCACCGGAATTCAAAAATCGCAGTCACACTCCTGATCCTGCTATTTCTTTCCTGCGGATCGTACGGCTTTTACATTATCGACGGGCTACCATCCCTCGAGCAATTGGAAAACCCGCGCCTTGAAATCTCTACGCAAGTCCTTTCGGCGGACGGAGAAATCCTTGACCAATTCTCGATCAAAAACCGAACACCCGTTACCCTCGACCAGCTTCCTCCAGGCCTTATCGAGGCCCTGATCGCAACCGAGGACAAGCAGTTTTATGAACATTGGGGAGTGAATGCTTCAAGGTTTGTCCGGCAAATGATCATCAACATCGTGACCTTCCGGCAGGCCGGCGCAAGCACGGTTACTCAACAACTTGCACGGAACCTCTACAAGCTCAAGGGAAGCGAGGAATCCCTCTTCGACAAGATTACAAGAAAGATCCGTGAGTTCATCACCTCGGTCCAAATCGAAAGAAACTTCACTAAACGCGAAATCCTCCAGCTGTATCTGAATGAGTCGTATTTCGGACGATCTGCCTATGGGATCGAATCAGCCGCTCAGATTTACTTTAAGAAATCGGCTTCGCGATTGAAGGCAGCCGAATTCACGCTGCTCGTGGGAATGTTGAAAGGGCCGAATTTTTACGACCCTCTTACTCATCTCGATAGGGCCCTCCAGCGAAGGGATCTCGTCATCAGTCAGATGGTCGGCGACGGAGTGTTAAGCGATGACCAGGCGTTGTGGGTGCGATCAGACACATTAAGCTTTCACATCCCCGATCCCGATTTGCGACAGGGGGTTGCCCCGCATTTTGTGGAATGGGTGCGTCGTCAGCTCGTGTCAAAATCCCGAACCTATGGATTCAACCTTCTTCGCGACGGACTCAAAATCTACACAACGTTGAATGCCAAGATGCAGAGGCATGCCAACCGCGCGGTAGAAGAACATATGAAGGAATTCCAGGCAAAGTGGGATAGCCTGTGGAACTGGGACGCCTACCCTGAAATCCTGGCCGGCAACATTGAGAAATATATTGGCGAGAACGAGGATTACAAGAGGGCTCCTACACCAGAATCCAAGGACAGTATCGCGGCTATTATGCGCGCGGATTCGACTTTCATCGATTCCGTCAAGACCCTGGCTCGAACAATTGAAGTCGGTTTCGTTGCGCTCGATCCGCATAACGGTAATATTGTTGCGATGGTGGGCGGAACAAATTTCCGCGCATTCAAATACGGGCTGAATCATGTGACCCAGATACGAAGACAACCGGGATCAGCATTTAAGCCCTTTGTCTATACGGTTGCCATCGACAATGGATCTCCCGTTAGCACTGAATTGATGAACCAGCCGGTCACGATTCCCATGCCGGACGGAACACGATGGACGCCTTCAAATTACGACGGGGACTTCGGAGGCAAATTTACCCTGCGAGAAGGGCTCCGCAAATCCATTAACCTCATCGCCGTCAGGGCGATCCTGGATATCGCCCCAGCCAAACAGGTCGTCGAATACGCCAACCGAATGGGAATTAAATCGAGGATCCGGCCTTATCCGTCCATTGCACTCGGCTCCGTTGAAGTATCACCTCTTGAATTAACCACGGCCTACGGCGTGTTCGCAAACGAAGGGGTCCTTGTCGAGCCGCTTTCGATTCTTCGGATCGAAGACAAGGACGGAAATATTATTGAGCAGAATTTTCCCCAGAAGCGTGAGGCCCTCAGCAGGGAAACCGCATACATCATGACGGATTTACTGGAGGGAGTCGTCAATTCCGGCACGGCCGCCCGGGTCAGAAGTTATTTCCATTTTCCGGCCGGCGGAAAAACCGGGACGACGAATGACTACGGCGATGCATGGTTTGTGGGCTTTACTCCCCAGTTAGCCGCGGGTGTTTGGGTGGGATTTGACGACAACAGGATCAAGTTTGGTTACGCGGAAGGTCAGGGCGGCCGGGCGGCAGCGCCCATTTGGGGAAAGTTCATGAAATACTCGTATGAGGACCCTGAACTCGAAATGGACCTTCAGTATTTTCAGAGGCCCGATGGCGTGGTCACGGACACAATTTGCGTGGATACAAAGAAAAAGGCGAGAGAGTTTTGCCCGACAAAAATGGAAGAAATCTTCAATTCAAAATACCCTCTGAGTCTCTGCGACAAACATACCAGCATGAACTGGAACGAAGAGCAGCAAACACCCAGCAAGATCCACTGGTAATTGGCCCCCCGGAACCCTCCGTTATCTATTGAACAACCAGCATCCTTCTGGTCTGAATCAGTCCGCCGGCGTTCATTCGGTAGAAATAAATCCCGGAAGGAAGGTGCGCGGCATTGAATGAAATCGAATAGGTTCCCGGATCTTTGACATTGTCAACAAGAATGGCGATTTCTTTTCCAAGGAGATTATAAACCCCGATGTGAACATGCGATCGGGAAGCGACTTCGTACGGGATGATCGTGGCGGGATTAAAGGGGTTGGGAAAATTCTGCAAGAGGGAAAAATTAGCAGGAGGCCCTGATCTCGTCAGAGTGTC
>Ga0302046_10001836_pt1 | contig 19871 bp, 19 predicted proteins | sample RVTome_11_FD_200261 | JGI IMG/M metagenome (GOLD analysis project Ga0302046, IMG submission 200261) | Soil microbial communities from uranium-contaminated site in the Upper Colorado River Basin, Wyoming, United States - RVT147D111 (version 2) ...
TTCTCACTTGATAACAAGTCAGATAGGGATTTCAAAGTTTAGCGAACCCACAAGATATGGCCTGAAATCACCAACATTGCGTTGTAGTACTAGAGTTGTTGCTGAATAAGCGAGCCAAAGTTTTTGGACACAGATTTTCACAGATAAACACAGATGATCCTAAAAATAAAAGAAAATCTGTGAAATCCGTGTCCCATTTCTTATGAACTACATTGTCGCCTCTGCGAGAGGCTAACCTTCTCTAAAGGCCCGGCGGGCGGTGGCGCTGATCAGGTCGACCAGGAAGGTCAGGCCGACGAAGACGATGAGCGTGGTCAGGACGCCCTGGTAATTGAAGCCGATCAACTGCTCGGTCAGGAGGCGGCCCAGGCCGCCGGCCCCGACCAGGCCGATGACGACCGTAGCCCGAATCGTTTCTTCCCAGCGGTACAGCATGTAGCTGATGAAGCGGGGAAACGTGGGCGGTAAGACGCCATAGGTAAAGATCTGGCCGCCGTCTGAGCCAAGGGCCTTGAGCGCGCGCAGGGGGCGCTCGTCGATGTTTTCGACCGCTTCGGCCATGAGCCGGCCCAGCACACCCAGGGTGTACAGGCCCAGGCCGACGGCTCCGGGAATAATACCGGGAAAGAGGACGAAGAGCAAGAGCAGGGCCCAGATCGGCGGGGGAATCGAGCGGGTCACCAGCAAGATCGCCCGGGTCAGGAGCAGGCTGGTCCAGCCCAGGAACCGGCGCAGGCCGCTCTGGCCGCCGCTGTCGAGCAGGCCGCCCGGTAGTAGGAAATTGTTGGCTGCCGGATAGGAGAGCAGCAGCCCGACGATGCCCGCGCCGGCTGTGGCCAGCAGCGACATAGACATGGTAATGCTGGCCAGGCGATACCACTCGACCAGGCTGAAGGCGCCGAAGTTCAGCGGGAAGGCCCGGTCGCCGATGAAACGAAAATGTTCGACGGCCTGGGCCGAGAAGAGACGGCCCAGGCCGGGCTGGACATACCAGAAGGCGAAGGGGATCAACAGCGCCGCGGCGATGAGCGAGCCCCGGATGACCGGATCGTTGGGCCGGACGGGCGGCCGGAGCGACGCCGGTTGGACATCGCCCGATTCAAGAGCGGCCCCGCTGATGCGACTGGCGCCGGAGCCCAGCCGGCGGCTCCAAAAATCGGCTATACCATTGAGCAGGAACAGGGCAAAGAAGAGGGTCCAGATCTGCTCGAACTTCAAGCTTTGCAGGCTGAGGAAGATCTCGTGGCCCAGCCCGCCCGCGCCGATAATGCCCAGCACGGCGGCAGCTTTAATGGAACACTCAAAACGATAGAAGCTATACGAGACCCAATCGGGAAACGCCTGCGGAATCAGGGTGTAGGCAAAGGCCTTGAGGGGCGAGACCCCGCTGTTTTGCAGAGCAATCAGCGGTTGGCGCGGCGTTTCATCGAGAATTTCAGAAAAGACCTTGGCCGTGATGGCCCCGAATAAGTTAGGAGCATCCTGAGTAGGTTGATCTGAGCGAAACCGTATCGAAGGGTGCGGCTCAGGCAACGATTCGAGGCCAACCCGCACCCTTCGATATGCGCTCCACTCCGTTTCGCGCTACTCAGGATGCTCGCTTCCTTAGCTTGTCTGTTAGCCTGCTCCCCTGCTACCTTGCCAACCCTTAGTTTATCGTGCCGATTTCGCGGCCAACCGCCTCGATCTGGAAATTTCTCCTCTTTTTAGTTGAACTGATCATATTTATTAACAGCTAATCACACCTGGCAGGTTTTCAAAACCTGTCAGGTCTTCACGACGGCGAATCCAATAATGCGGCAGGTAATGACCTGGCCGTATCAACAACACAACCAAAAGCTTAAGAAAAAATTATGTGAATGGACTCAGTACGGATCGTCAATCGTATCGGGGCAGGCTCATAGGCCAGGGGTGCTATGAACCTTTGGGAAAAGCAGGCTTAGGTGCTGGCCAGAGGGACGGAGCGTGGCTCAAGGCCAGACTGCCGGTTGAGGCCGAATCGTCCCGAGAAAGGCGTGATATGATCGACGAACTGAGTGTTATCCGCGAACCGCAGAATGGTTTGCTTAACAGCTCATCTTCTCATAAGCCACCTCCTCTGTCGAACAGGCTGGCGCTCGATCACGACTATTGAATAGGAGATCATAATGCTCCTTGCCTCTAAAGTGAGCGGCAGGTTTGGGGATTTGGCACGCTGCCGCCGAGCCAGGGCATAGTATATGAGTTTCGCCGAATTTTGCCAATTACTTCAGCTCATATTTCGACCAGGATGTGGACCGGCACGGTGATTTGAACCACCGTCCCCGGTTCGGGATCGGCCGGGCGAAGCTGAAAGGTGCCCTGCAGGTCTTCGGTCACGGTGGCCCGCACAATCTCCAAGCCCAGGCCCAGGTCGGTTTGGGGATCGAAATTGGCCGGCAGCCCCCGGCCATCATCGCGCACGCTGAGATGGAGTTGATCTCCGACTCGGGTCAGCTCGATTGCGATGTGGCCCTGGCTGTGTTGAGCCAGCCCATGTTCCAGCGCATTTTGCAGCAGCTCATTGGTGACCAGGGCCAGGCTGGTCGCCGATTGGGATGGCAGTTCGATGTTGTCGCCGTCAACCGTGATCTCGATGTCCGCGTCGGGGTTGATCATATTGCTCGCGATGGTGGCGCAGACGCGCTTGATCAGATCGAGTGTGCCGACCTGATCCACACCGGCTTCCGACAGCATCTCGTGAACCGTGGCGATGCTCAGCACCCGGTTGATGGTTTCGTTGAGGATATTTTGGGGGGAGAGTTTTTTGGGCTGATCCATTTGCAGGCGCAGGAGCATGGCGATGGTCTGCAAATTGTTCTTGACCCGGTGGTGCATTTCCTGGACCAGGGCGGTATGTACCAATTGAGCTTTTTCCAGGGCGATGGCGGCCAGTTCGGTGATAAAGCCAAACAATTCGATTTCATCTTCGGTGAATTTGTGCGAGCTAACGGTTTGGACATTGGCCGCCCCGATCACCTTACCGTGGCTGACCAGGGGCCGGGCCATGAGCGAGGGATATCTGCTTTCACCTGAGCCGACGATATGATAAAATCGCTTATCGGCAAAGGCTTCGGTGACGGCTACAGGTTTGCGGTTGGCGGCGGCCCAGCCGGTCAGGCCCGCGCCCCGAGGCAAGAACACCTCGCCAATGCCGGCTTCGTTGAGGCCGGTTGTGGCGGCCAATATCATTTTATCCCCGGCGGTGTTGTACAGATAAATGGAGCAGGATTCGACGTGCATGATCTCGGTCGTGCGGCGCGTAATCAGGTCCAGCGTATCGTCGAGATCCTGGGCTTCGGCAATGGCCCGGCTGATTTCTCGGACGGCCGCCAATTGGGCCGTCGTTTGCTTGAGTTTAGCTTCCGGGGAGGTCATGGATGTCTTCGCCATCGCCGCAGCAGGTATCGCTGATGACCATCGTGCCGTTGGTAGTTTCAATGAGGCGCATCTGGCCGTGATAGGCCCGGTTCAGCAGCTCGTGGGTGAAAACGTCGCCGGCGTGGCCCAGGCCGATGAGTTGTTGATTGAGCAGCATGATGCGGTCGAATCGTTCGGCAGCCAGATTCAGATCGTGGGTCGCAACCATAATGGTGACATGGCGCTGGCGTAATTTGTCTAAAATAGAAAAAATATCTTCCTGGGATTTGATATCCAGGCCGGTCAGGGGTTCGTCCATCAGCATCAACTCAGCTTCCTGGGCCAGGGCTCTGGCGATAAAAACGCGCTGCTGCTGCCCGCCCGATAGCTCGCCTATCTGGCGTTTGGCCAGGTCGGCATTGCCGACCAGATCCAGCGCTTCTGCCACCCGGTCCCAATCACTCCGTCCGGGCCACCGGAACAGGCCCAACTTGCCGACCCGGCCCATCATCACGACATCGGCCACATTAACGGGGAACTGCCAATCGACCTGGCTGCGCTGTGGCACGTAACCAATGCAGATGTGATCGCCCGGTTCGCGACCATAGATCTCTATCTGGCCCCGGTCCGGGGTGAGCACGCCCGCGATGAGATTGAAGAGGGTGCTTTTCCCGGCTCCATTTGGCCCGATGATGGCCATTCGCTCGCCCTGTTGGAGTTGAAAGGAGATATCATCCAGGGCCAGGGTCCGGCCAAAGCGAACCGCAACCCGGTTTAATTCCAAGATGGGCCGGCTCAAATCGTGGTTTGGAAACCGGCTCAGAGGGCGCGCGTTGGCTTGCTGTAATATTTCCATTAAATTATCTAATCCTGGCAAACTTCGCATTTGCCGTGGAATTCCAATAAATGGCCCTGAATCTGGAAATGATATTGCTGGGCCAGCTCCTGGGCCAGTTGATCGACGGTACAGTGATCGAACTCGAGCACCGTCCCACAGCCGGAACAGACCAGGTGATGGTGGCCGCCATAACCGGAGACAAACCGTTGGGTCGGGTCGTTCAGATACATCGGGCGCAGCAGGTCCAACTCGACCAGCAGATCCATGGTGCGGTAAACCGTGGCCCGGCTGAGTTGGGGAAAGATTTTGCGCCCGGCCTGTAGAATCTGATCGTGGCTCATATGCTCCGGGTGCGACTCGAGCACATCGATGACCGCCTGGCGAGGCCGGGTCAGTTTGTAGCCGGACTGCTTTAATTTTTCAGCCAAACCGGAAATCGAATTCATGGACCTTCCGATATGGTTCTGTCCTAAATATTGGGTCAAGGTGGGGCAGGTCTCAGACATGCCCCACCTTAAAATTTGGACGCACCCTTACCAGGTTTATATAAATGAGACGTGGTCTCAATTATAAATCCAATCTCAGCGTTGTCAAATATTGGCCCGACAAGGCCAAATGGCTTCTCTAAAACCCTCACCCCCCGGCCCCCTCTCCCAAATTTTGGGAGAGGGGGTACCCGGAGCAAAGCGGAGGGCGGGGCCTGTCCTGAGCGAAGGCTCCCCTGAGTTGCATTCTGGGCTTGACGAAGGGCGTAGTCGAAGGGTCGAAGGGGTGAGGGCTTTCTATGACATTACCAAATGCTCTCGTTTTGTAAAATTTCCCGTTACCGGGTATCATTTGTCGTTGATGATACCTAGTACACGGACGCGTAAATAGGCCGCCGGTTACACCCCCCTCGATCCCCCGCTCGCGGAGGGACTTTTAAAGCCTCCTCCTGCTGGCGGGGGGAGGTTGGAGGGGGGTATCCCTGGGCTTATTTACGCCGCGATATACTGGTGCTTAAGCCCAATCTCTTGGTGGAGGTAAGTAAAGAACCATGTTATCCAGATTTCATTATCTATTGATCGTCACAATGGCTCTTATTTTATGGCTCGGTTTCGCCGGTCTAAAGGCCCGGCCCGCGCTGGCCCACACCCGGGTCGAGGTCGGCCCCTACGTTGTCATTGTCGGGTGGCGTAATGAACCGGTTATCGTGGGGGAGCGCAACACGATCTTGATCGAGGTAAACAGGGCTGAGGTCCCGGTCGAGGGCCTGGAAGCCAGCCTCAAGGTGCAGGTGCTGTATGCCGGGCGAGCCTTTATCGGCAATCTCAGCCCAACGCCGGGTTCGCCCGGGGTGTACCAGGTCGAAATCTACCCCACGGCGCGCGGGCAGTACCAGGTCCAACTGTTGGGCATGATCGAGGATACGGCCATCGATGAAGTCGTCGAGCCGGAAGAGGTGCTCTCGCCCGGCGTATTGCAATTCCCCGAGGTCCAGCCCGAGCCAAACGTGTTGAAGAATTCGGTCGATGCGTTGGAGGCTCAATTACAGACGGCTACCACATTGGCCATCGTTGGCATTGTGGTCGGAGTACTGGGGCTTGGCGCGGCGGTCTTTAGCCTGCTGCGCCGGCCAAAATCGACCTGATGATTTGACAAGACCTGGCTCAGCCCCATAATTCCTGGTAGGGGGAATGACTTAGACCATGGTTGTCAGCAAGCGAACCATCTCCAACTGGATCAATAACGCCATCTATGGCCTATTGATTTTCTGCTTAGGCGGAGTCGGCCCACTCACTTACTTTGATGCCTTTTCACCCTATCATAGCCATCCCTTCCACCTGAGTATTTTCGGCAGTGTCCATGATCAGCACCGGGATGTTCACTGCCCTGGCCTCGATGAGCAACAGCATCAGCACTGGCAGCCGGCCGGATCATGGCAGCTCAAGTCCCTGGCTTTGCTGGCCGTGGCTTATACGGCCGAGCAACAGACCCTACCCGGGTTCGCCCGATTTTTCCAATCGGGTCTGAGTCACGGTTTTCTCCTGAGCGGCGCCGAGATCGATATCGGTCCCGCCAGTTCTCTCTCCTTTGGAATTCCGGCAGCGTCGCTGGCCGACCGATCTATCGGCTTGCCGCCTCCCGAAAAGCCTCCATCCTTGTCTCACACGTTTTCTGTTGCCAACCTATAGCTAAAAAATCAACCTTATTTCAAACTAGTGTGTCATAGGCTTGTTGCTCATGGGGTATAAAGCTTGCTTTGCCAGGCAAATCAGGGTTTGCACTTCTCACTTAGGATTGAGAATCAAATAACTTCCTCAAGTAAAGTCAAAATATCCAGCTTATCTGCCTACAAATTGGTAAGTTATTTAATCCTAAGCCCTTAGCAACAAGTCTAATGAGATGGAGGATCCAATGCTGTTTACCAAAAATTATCTATTGGTGTTGGTTATTGGCCTGATCGCCGTCATGGCGTTGACCGCCGCCTGTGCTGCTCAGGCGCCCGAGGCCCCGGCGAGTAGTGGCGATGAGCAGGAAATAGAACAGGGTAGTAATGACGAAGATACAGTGGAACAAAACAACGACGAAGAGCATGCCGCCGAACACGACAGCGATGAAGAACACGAGCACGATGGCGAAGCGACCATTCCGAATAATGGGGCCGTCGTCCGTATCATGGCTCCGGCTGACGGAGCGGTGTTCAAAGTAGGCGACGACATCGTGGTCGAGATTGTCGCCGAGAATTTTGTCCTGGGCGAAGACGGTAACCACTGGCACGTCTTTGTAGATGATCAGTCGTTTGGTATGATCGTGGGTGGGGATCTCGATCAGGTAGTGCGCGGTCTCGAACCGGGCGAGCACGAAATTTCAGCTTACCTGTCCAATGGTGAGCACCAGGAGCTCGAGGATGGAGCCCAAATCACGATTACGGTCGAATAAGTCATGACGATTCGCCGATCTTGTCTAATCATAGCGGTTCTTATCGGCGCGATCATTTCGTTCTCGGGTGGGATCGGCGAGGCACGCGCCCACGCGGTGTTGGTCTTCGCCGATCCTGAACCCAACGCTATCGTGCGGAATGCGCCGACGGAGATGTGGATTCTGTTTAGCGAACCGGTCGAGCTGGCCTTCAGCCAGCTTACGGTCCTGGCGCAGTCGGGCCGGCAGGTCGACAACGGTGATCTGACGGTGGCCAATGAGGACAACACCGCCTTGATGGTCACCTTGCCTGCTGATCTCGCGCCGGGGACGTATCTGGTTAGCTGGCGGGTCCTGTCCTCGGTCGATGGTCATACCACCAGCGGGACCTTTCCGTTTGGGGTGGGTATCGGCGAAATTTCGGCGTCGGTTGGTCCGGCGACCTCCTCGGCCCAGGTACCGACCCTATTCAGCGCAGGCGGGCGCTGGTTGAATTTGACCGGCCTGGTGCTGCTGATCGGGCTGGCTGCCTTCCGCCTGTTCGTCTGGCGGCCCGTCTTCGCCGCTATCCGGCCCAACGAGGCTGAAAACGAGCTCGATCTGAACTTTGGGCGATTCAACCTGAAGCTGGGCACGCTGGGTGTAGCCCTGCTGGTCAGCGGCGCGGTTTTTACCTTTATCAGCCAGAGCGGCCAATATCAACTATTCAACGTGGCGAATTTTCAAGCCTGGCTGGGCACGCGCTTTGGCTCGATGTGGATCTGGCGCTTTGGCCTGACGCTGGCCGCCTACCTGGGCCTGGTGACCCTGTTCGCCGGTTTGCGAAACGAGTCCGAAGCGATGCCCGCATGGCGCTGGTGGAGCGGGTTAGGCTTGGCCGCCGGTCTGGCTCTGACGGTATCGCTTATCAGCCACAGCGCCGCCCTCACCTCTCAGGATGCCTCGCTGGCCATTGCCGTCGATTTTCTGCACATCGTGGCGGCCGGTATTTGGGGCGGGGGTTTGTTGCTGCTGGCCCTGGCCCTCTGGCTGATCCGCCGCCTGCCCGGCAAATCGCGGGCCTGGCTTGATTGGGGCCTGATCCTCAACTTCTCGACCCTGGCCGCGACGGCCGTGGGCGTGTTGCTGGTGAGCGGCGGCTACCTGGCCTGGCAACACGTGGGTGATTGGAACGCTTTGTTTGGCACGGCCTATGGCTTGACCCTGCTGGCCAAGATTGCCCTGGCCCTGCCGGCCCTGGGCATCGCGGCCATCAACCTGCTTGTGGTCAAACCGCGTTTGCATGCAACCCTCGATCAACCCGAGGCGGAAGCAGCAGCGGAGGTCCAGGTCTGGTTTGGCCGTCTGGTCCAGGTCGAGGCGCTGCTGGCCATCCTTGTTCTGGCTGCCGCCGGCTACCTGACCGACCTCCAGCGCGGTAAAGACGCGCCGCTGCTGGCCAATCAACCCACGGAACTGGTTGTCGAACAGGCAGCGTCCGACGACCTGAACGTCACCCTGAATCTGAAACCGGCCCTGGTGGGGCAGAATGATTTCGACGTGCTGTTGACGGATGCCGGTGGCACGCCGATTCTCAATGCGAGCGAAGTGTCGCTCCGATTTACCTTCCTGGGCCAGTCGATGGGAACCGCTACCGCCTTAGCCAGATCGGATGGGACCGGTCATTACGAGATCGAGGGCGGCTATCTGAGTCTGGTCGGGCCGTGGCAAATCGAGGTCGCCGTGCGCCGCCCAAATGCCTTTGATGCTTTTGCCCCCTTCCGCCTGGAGTCGGGTTTGACCGGTACCTTTCGACCGATTGGCCAGGAGAGTTTTCTGGAAGGATTGGCCAAGTTTCTGACCCAAAGCGGCGGCGCGGTCACGGGCACGCTGCTCGTTCTGGGGGCCATTGGTTGGGCCTTTTTGGCGGGTCGCGCCTCCAAGCGTGATTGGCAACTGGCGCCGCTGCTGCTGCCGGGCTTTGTCGCCTTTTGGATCGGCGGGCTGCAACTCTACACCTTTTTTAACGAATTCACGCCAGGCAAATTCTCGACCAATCCTGTCTTGCCCGATGCCGGCTCGATCACGCGCGGCCAGGCGTTGTATGAACAAAACTGTGTGCCCTGCCATGGCCCTGAAGGGCGGGGCGACGGCCTGCTGGCTAATAGTTTCTCACCCCCTCCGGCCGATTTTACGACCGGCCATACCGATTCCCACCCCGACGGCGACCTGTTCTTCTGGATCAAAAATGGTATTACTAACACGGGTATGCCGGCCTTCGGCGAGCAGTTCAATGATGATGATGTCTGGCATCTGGTTAACTATGTGCGCCGGCTCAGTGCGGAGGGCGCAGGGCCGTAGCGTAACCCTTTGTTTTGGCGTAATTACTCAGTTGACTGACATTTTCTTTCAAAAGGGCAAGTGTGTTTATGAAGATTTTAGTTACAGGGAGTGCCGGCCATCTGGGTGAGGCGCTCGTTCGCACGTTAATGAATACGCCTCACGAGGTTATTGGGATCGACCTGATTCATTCAGACTTTACACATCGGATTGGATCGATAACCGACCGGGACCATGTCAAACAATGTATGGCTGGGGCCGAGGCCGTCCTCCATACGGCGACGCTCCACAAACCTCATGTGGCTACGCATCGTCAGCAAGATTTCATTGACACGAACATTAGCGGGACCCTAAATCTCCTGGAGGAGGCCGCAACGGCCGGCGTAAGCGCATTTGTCTTCACGAGCACAACCAGTGCCTTCGGCGAGGCGCTGATGCCAGCGGTTGGTGCCCCGGCGGCGTGGATAACCGAGGATGTCGTGCCCGTTCCCAAAAACATCTATGGCGTGACGAAAACGGCGGCGGAAAATCTGTGTGAACTCTTCCAGCGCAACCAGGGGCTGCCATGTCTGGTGCTGAGAACCTCTCGTTTCTTTCCCGAAGAGGATGATCGAAAAGAGGTACGACAAGCTTATGAGGATGGTAACGTCAAGGCGAATGAGTTTTTGTATCGTCGGGTGGACATCGAAGATGTGGTCAGCGCCCACTTGCTGGCTATCGAAAAAGCCCCGGCGATCGGTTTTGCCCGCTACATCATCAGCGCCACCACCCCCTTTGGGCGTGATGATCTGCTCGACTTGCGGGCGCATGCGCCTGCCGTCGTAAAACGACGAGTGCCGGACTATGAGGCGGAGTATGCCCGGCGTGGCTGGAGGATGTTTCCAGGTATTGATCGCGTGTACGACAATGAACGAGCCAGGCATGAATTGGGTTGGTGTCCCCGGTATGACTTTCGCCATATTCTCGATCGTCTGAAAGCGAATGATGATCCGCGCAGTCCCCTGTCACGCCTGATCGGGTCAAAGGGCTACCATCCTTATGGGTTTGCAGACGGTCCTTACCCGGTGGGTGAAAACCCTACCTGACCAAAGCCCTTCGACCCTTCGACTATATTCAGGACAGGCCCGGCCACCAGACCGGCCGCAAATCCTGCGGTCCAGCCCGGCAACGAGCGTCCGCAGCCAGGAACAGCGCGGGTTCAGGCCGCGTGATCGAGCCTCAAAACAAACCACGCCGGCCGACAAACTGATGCTGCCTGGTCGGGAGACCATGACTTTCCGGAATCTATGTTACACTGTTGGCGATTTGCTGATCTACCTGAAAATGGAGAGGACGATGCCTCAACTTCCCAAATTTATCCCCCTCAGTCACTATCGCGAATACCCGGTTGACGAGATGAAACAGCGGGCAGCCGATTTTTACAGCGACATGCGCCGGCGGCGAACCGTGCGCGACTTTTCCAATCGCCCGGTGCCGCCTGAACTCATCGAACATTGTCTGCTGGCCGCCGGAACGGCTCCCAGTGGGGCTAACCTGCAGCCCTGGCATTTTGTCGTCGTCAGCGACCCGGATATCAAGCGCCTGATTCGTGTCGCCGCCGAAGCCGAAGAAGAGGCCTTCTACAATGAACGGGCCCCAGAGGAGTGGCTCGAAGCCCTGGCTCCGCTGGGCACCGATCCAAACAAACCCTTCCTGGAAATCGCGCCTTACTTGATCGTCATCTTCGCCGAGAACTACGGCCTGACCCCCAGTGGCCGTAAGGTCAAGCATTATTACGTCTCTGAGTCGGTCGGCATCGCCACCGGCATGCTCATCACGGCCATTCACCAGGCCGGCCTGGCCTCGCTGACTCATACCCCCAGCCCAATGGGCTTCCTCAACGAGATACTGAACCGCCCGTCCAATGAACGCGCTTACCTGGTCCTGGTGGTGGGCTATCCCGCCGAGGACGCTCAGGTACCGGAGATTTCGAAAAAATCGCTCGATGAGATCGCGACATTTGTGTAACAGGGTAGCACGTAGCAAAGGTGCAGGGTAACAAATTGCTACCTTGCTACTCTGCTCCCCTGCTACCCTGCATCACCTGGGTCAACTCTTGAATACCGCTGAAAACGGCGTCAGGGTAAATGCCTTTTTGGGGAATAGTCTCCACAGTATCGACGCCCGTGGTGACCAGAATGGTCTTGAGGCCGGCGCGCTGCCCGCCGAGAATATCGGTTTCCAGCCGGTCGCCGAGCATGGCCGTTTGCTCCGGTCGACTGCCTAACTTTTGCACGGCAATGTCGAACATGAGGCGTTCCGGTTTGCCGATGACAATCGGGGCCACGCCTGTAGCCGCTTCGAGGGCAGCCAGAATCGCACCGGCTCCGGGGGCGAGCCCTTCCTCCGATGGAAACGTTAGATCGCCGTTGCTGCCGACAAAACGCGCGCCCCGCCGGATCAACAAGGCGGCATATTTCAGCTTCTCGTAGGTCAGGGTAGCATCGAGCCCGGCCACGACAATGTCGGCGGGCCGGCTGGCATCATCGACCAGGCGAAAGCCCACGCCCCGCATCGCTTCGCGTAGCCCATCTTGCCCGAGCACGTAGACCGTTGCGCCGGGGTTGAACTCCTGCTGTAGATAAGCCGCCGTTGCCAGTGATGAGGTCAGAATCGCGGTGGGTGGAATCGTCACGCCCAATCCGGCCAGTTTTTGGACGTATTGCGCCGGCGTTTTGGTAGCGTTATTGGTGGCCATCATGAAGGGGATCGACCGGGTGTGGAGCAAATCGAAAAATTCGACAAGACCCGGCAGTGGATCATTGCCTCGCCACAACACACCATCCATGTCGATAACCAGGGCCTGTATCTCATTTAAGTCTAAGTTGTTTGGCATGGGACGATGATCTCATAGATGACTGGCTTAGGTTCAGTTTACATTTTGATAAACATGTCATTCTGAGGAGCGTAGCAGAGCCTGTCCTGAGTGCATCCTGAGCCTGACGAAGGGCCTGTCGAAGGGAAGAATCTCCATGGAGCCGTTGCTAACAAAGGTTCGTTGTTAGAACAAGCAAATACCCAAAATTTATCGCGGGATGAAAACGATGGCCGATACAAATCGGGCGAAGCTGAGGGATGCCAGGACTGCTCCCAGCGTCAAGCCGCCGGTCAAGAGGATGAATGGGGCAGCATAGATGGCTCCGAAAAAACAGTAACCGGCTGTGGCGATCAGGGCCACATATCGGGCGCTGGCCTGGGCACTTTCGCCAATGCGGCGGATACCGTAAACCATCAGGGGAATTTCGGCAACCGAGAAAAAAGTCAGGAACAGAAAGATACCCCACGTTAACGAGGTATCGTTGATCAAAACCGGTAACCACTCGTTCGCCATCACAAAAAGACAAAGGGCCGTCAAGAAAACTGCCCCTACCAGGCCGGCCAGGCCGGTTATTAGAATGTTACGTCGATTCATCTGGTTCTGGGTTGGACTCTTGTTCACTGGATTCTGCGTCCCGGTCTTCCAACATATCCGCTGCCTCGGCCTGGCTGACGTCTTTCTCAACTTCGACGGCCGCCGTAGCGATGGCCCAACTGACCAGCCCCCAAACCCCGCCCGAGATCAAGCTGCCCACACCCAATGACCAGGCGGTCACGGGCGTCGTAGGATCTCGAAAGATGCCGATGATGGTCAGCACAATGCCCAATACGGCAAAACTGAGACCAATCTTCAACGGGCCATCCAACCGCTGCCACAGATTACCGGCCCGGCTATCCGTATCCGTCATGCCTTCTAAATTCTCCCATCAGTCCCGAATTATTTACAGCAGCAATGTTGATTGTAGCAGAACTACGTCAAGAAGCAATTCAATCATTCATCGCTTGTTTTTACGGGATGGAGCCCTCTAAATCGGCGGCTCACCACCGGGATTAAACCGTTACCTTGTCACTCGACACTCGATACATGACACTTATAACCATGTTGACGAGAGCAACGCCCCACCCTATAATAATCTCACTATGACCCAGCCCATTATCATCGGCGTGGCCGGCGGGACGGCTTCCGGCAAGACCACCGTGTCGCAGAAAATACTGCAACTTATCGGGCCGGATCAGTTGGCCTACGTCGAGCACGATGCTTACTACCGGGATTTGAGCTACCTGCCGCTGGTCGAGCGGCAGACCCTCAACTTCGATCACCCGGACTCGCTGGAAAACGAGCTTTTGATCACCCATCTGGAAACTCTTCTACAGGGTCAACCGGTCGACGTGCCGGTCTATGACTTTGCCCAATACATCCGCATGGACCAGGTCAAACGTATCGAACCGAAACAGGTTGTTATAGTCGAGGGGATTTTGATCTTTGTCGATAAGCAACTGCGCGAGATGATGGACATTAAGATCTATGTGGATACGCCGCCCGACCTGCGTTTTATTCGCCGCTTACAGCGCGATGTGGCCGAGCGGGGCCGCTCGGTTCAGCACGTAATCGACCAATACCTCGACACCGTTCGTCCTATGCACCTCGAGTTCGTGGAGCCCAGCAAGCATTTCGCCGATGTGATTATCCCCCGCGGCGGCCAAAACATCAAGGCCATTGAAATGGTCGCGGCCCAGATTCAGCGGATGTTGGAGGCAGCTCGGCTGCAATAGGCGCCCATCGTTTGCCATCTCCTCGATGATAAGCTATGATGCTTCGATCTTCAAACGCGATCAAAGCTGGTCGACTGCCCCGCAGCGGCCAGTTTTAATTTTTGCTCACCCGTGTGAATAACATGCCCCAAAAACAAAGCCCAACCATGGCCACCCCAAACCCGAGTGTTACTCACAGCAGCCGCTTAGTCCATGGCTCACCGATTTACTATGGCTGGATCATTATGCTGGTCGGCGCGCTGGGCTTGATTATGACCAGCCCCGGCCAGACTTATGCCATCTCGATCTTTATCGAACACTTCATCACTGATTTGGGCCTGAGCCGGTCGCTGGTCAGCACCATCTACAGCGCTGCCTCCCTGCTGGCCAGTTTTACGCTGGGCTATTTCGGACGGCAGGTTGACCGGTACGGCTCGCGCGCGGCAGCCATTGTCACCACCCTTATTTTTGGCCTGGCCTGTCTGTTCATGGGCTTTGTCAGCAATGCCTGGCTGCTGGGTTTGGGTTTTCTGGCTCTGCGCACATTTGGCCTGGGTGGTTTGACTCTGGTCAGTACCAATGTCATCAACCAGTGGTGGGTTCGCCGGCGCGGGATGGTCATGGGGATCGCGGGCTTGTTGATGTCGGTGCTCGGCCTGGCCGGGTTTCCTAACCTGATCAACTGGCTCATTCCCATTTACGGCTGGCAGATCACCTATATGATCTTGGGCCTGATCTTGTTGCTGATCATGCTGCCTCTGGCCGCCATTTTCTTACGCGACCGGCCGGAGCAGTATGGCCTCCAACCCGATGGTGACCGGCCTCTCACTGAGACGGGTGGTGACTCGCCATCGCCACTTAACGAAGACCATTGGACGCTCTCGGAAGCCAGCCGGACCACGGCCTTTTGGGTGATGGCCCTGGGCACGGCGACCATCGCTATGCTGTCGACCGGTCTGTTCTTTCACATGGTCAGTATTTTCGCCGACAACAGTCTGGCCTCAACCGTTGCGGCCACGGTCTATGTCCCGGTCGCCGTGACCACGGCCATTGTCGCCTTGAGCAGCGGTATTCTGGTTGACCGCCTTCCGGTGAAAATCCTGTTGGCCGGTGCCTTATTGTGCCAGGCTATCTCTCTGGTTATGGCGCCTTATCTCTATGATGTCGCCCTGGTCTGGCTGTATGGCGTTATTTTGGGAACGACATTTGGCCTGTCCCGCACGGTGCTCAACGTGGTCTGGGCCGTTTATTTTGGCCGGCGTCATCTGGGCAGCATTACGGGGGTGGCCTCGACTATTATGGTCATTGGCGGTTCGTTGGGGCCGATGCCTTTCGGGATCGGCCGCGATCTTCTGGGGAGCTATTCGTTGATATTGATTATTTCGGCGATCTTACCCCTGGTCCTGAGCGTCATCACGTTGTTTGTTGATAAACCGCTTCGTGAGATGTGAGATGTGGGGCATAATCCTACCTGACCCCTAACTCCTGATCCCTGATTCCTAATCCCTGCCCTAATTCGACACTTTATACTTTACACCCGGCACATGACATTTGACATTCAGGACGGGACACGTGAAACTTGATACCTGACACCTGAAATTTCAATCCTTCATCTTGCATCATCACCAGCCCTTATTAAAAATCCTGTTCAGCCTGTCCTGTCTATTCTTCTTGCCATCAAGCCAAAGCCGGCTTCGTTGCGCTGGCCGGTGAAGGTGACGTCGGTCGGGGTAGCGCCGCTGGTCCAGCGCTCCTCGCCGTAGGGCAGGCAGCGCCCTTCGGAGACGACGGCGCCGGTTTCATCGGTTGTTAAGGAGGTACTGCCCAGGTGATCGCCGTTGAGATAGTATACCGCATCGCCGCGGCGCATGGCAACCCTTCGACAGGCCCTTCGTCAGGCTCAGGATGCACTCAGGACAGGCCCGGCTGCTGCCGTGGGTGTAGTATTTGGTCACGCCGTGAACGGTTGTCGGCTGGGACACTTGCCAATCGGTCGGGGTGTTGCTGACGTTGTCGGTGGCCTTGATGCGGAAGGTGTAGGTGGTGTCCAGGACGCCGACAAAGGTCGCGCCGGTATAATCCACCGCGGTTAGGCAGTCGGTCCAACTACCGCCGTTTTCTCGGACCTGGACGTCGTAGTGGCGGATGCCGGTCTGGTCGGTGGCAATCACGGTGAAGGTGGCGCTGAACGAGTCGCTCTGATCAATGAGCAGGGTGGTAGCACAGGAATAAAAAGAGGATGGGTTTCACCACCTCAACCCATCCTATGAAACTGAAAGCAGCGAAGCTTTCATTATACAACTACATTCCTATGACTCCTCTGATGTTACGTAGGCTCGCACCAAAATGACCTTTTAAAACAGCTTCTTACCTTACTTTTCATATAAATCAGCTACAGCAAAAGTCGCATACAAAAATATTATGACAAGAGGTGGAGCGAAACAAAAATAAATATAGATAGGAGTTTGACCAGGCTCAAGAAAGGTTATTGTCTGCGTTTAGCCGAAAGATCAGGATATCTTACCTGATAAGGATTTCCCCTATCATCAAACAGTTTTACTCCGGCGATTCTGCCGCCGTATTCTACTTTCTTCTGTTCGTAGACATAGGAGCAATAAGCAACATCGGCCTCATTCAACTCTATCAGCCGATCTTCGTCTTTATGAATTTCGATATATCCGGCCCGCGCCCATCTAATAAAATTACTACGATGAATATCCCCATACCTTTTTTGAGCCGCATATGGAGAAATGGACCGACCTCGCAAATGAGCAAACTTCTCCGCAATAATCTCTTCCTTCGTCTTCGGCTCATGGCCGTTGCTCTCGGCAGCCACCAGCACTTCTCCTGACGGAAGTTGAACTGCCTCGATCTGACCAGCCTCGATGAGCTGTGTCAATACTTTTCGAGACAGGCCCAGTTTCTGGACTGCTTCAGCCAGGGGCAGAAAGGTCGGGATATTTCGGTTGAGATTGACCGTCTGGGGAGCGGTATCAGACATAGAACGAACTCAAACAAAATCAACTTATGGTACAAAACGCTGACAAACAAAAAAGGCCGTCACTCGAAGACGGCCTTTTGGAAAGAAAACTTTAATATTTGATTTAAAACTCTAAATCCAGCGCCGCCGCGAGCGATTGATGAAAGGTGGGCGCAGCTGGACTCGAACCAGCGACCTCACGGATGTGAACCGTGCGCTCTAACCAACTGAGCTATGCACCCCAGTGCAATTCAAATTATATCATTCGCCGGGACAAAGTGCAAAAGACCTCGACCTAAAATTCCCTCTTGACGTGATAGCTCAGGTGTGCTAATGTTTGGTATATGAACAAACAACCCATCCGCCTGACACCCAACGAAGCGCGTGTCCTGGTTCGCTGCCCGCTTCACTATCACTTTCTGCAGCAAAAGCCAGTGCTGCAAGCCGGTGGTGATCAGGCTGTCCTGGATAAAACGGTTCGCGAGACGATCCAAACCTTACACGCCACCGGTGGGCCGGCGCGCCTGTCGTTGGACGCTTGCCTGGCAAGGATCGAAAACCAACCGGTCGCCCGGCAGATGATCGAGCGTTATTATCACGCCCTGGCTCGGGATTGGGCCCGTATGATCGCCGCTAATGAGCCGATGTCGCTCAAAATCGTGCTCGGGCGGATCTCGCTGCTGCTGCAAAGTACTATCGACCGGCTGGACCAAACTTCGGATGGTGGTATCCTGGCCATTTTATTTCACACCGAGAGTGGTTCCCCCCCCACCGAAGCCAAGCTGCGGCGCGATCACGCCACGACCATTTATCACGCCCTGGTCGCAGCCACCTATCCCCTCAAGCGTCCGGTTCGCCTGCAGGCGTTGTGGCTTCAGACCGGGCAAAGCGTGACCATTGAATTGAGCGAAGATGAGTACCGGCAATCCTTGGGCGAACTGCGTGAGCCGGTCCAGGCCCTCAGTCGGGGCGAGGTTATGGCCCGGCCCGGCCTGCATTGCGATCGCTGTCCCTTCAAATATCATGGCTGCCCGGTTTATGCCCACGAGCCCGAAGCCGAGGAGGAAGCCGGCCTCGATCCCATCGATCCAGACGAACCGGACGAATTTGCACCAGCGCCCCGCCATGGTAAGATTCCCCCCCGCAAATGGATTTTTAGAATTTGAACAGGTTACATGTCAATGTCGTTAAGGGCTTAGGATTAAATAACTTACCCATTTGCAGTCAGATTAGTCTGTATTTTGGCTTCATTTGAGGAAGTTATTTGATTCTCAATCCTAAGTTAAGGAGTCAAGCATCCTGAGTAGCGCGGAACTCGTCCTGAGCTTGTCGAAGGGCGGAGTGGAGCGCGTATCGAAGGGTGCGGCTCAGGCAACGATTCGGAGCTAATCCGCACCCTTCGATACGGTTTCGCTCCACTCAACCTACTCAGGCTGCTCCTAACTTAATGACATTGTCGCACATTACAACGGGTGACCTGTTACGTCTTTTGCTGTTGGGACAATATCAAACCATATGAATCGAAGACGTTTTCTCAAAGGGGCGGGCTTAATCGGTTTGCTCGCCTTTGTACAAGCCTGCCGCTTAGCCCGCCTGCTCGACCGGCCGGTGGCGAGGCTGTCAACCTCCATTCCCACCGAAACGCCGACCGGCTTGCCGACCTTCACCCCAACGTACACGGCAACGCCGCTGCCAGTTCTCGCAGCGGAAACACCCACCGCCACCGGCACACCAACCCCCGAACCGCTCCCACCCACGGCCACGCCGGAGGTCGGCGGCTCCGGTGACTCGCCTACCAGCACGCCAACGCCAACCCCAACCCCGTACCCGCCGGGCCCGCCCAGCAAGCTGGGGCTGTTTCTAACTAAATTTGAACCAAAAGTTCTGGAGGTCATCGAGCGGGGCAAACCGGCGCTGATCAAGACGCTCGAAATCGATGGGGGCTTTGCCAGGGGTATCAAAGAACTGTCGCCGACCACGCTGGTCGTGGGTCGCATCATTTTGGGGCAGCTCAATCTGGATATCGATCCCATTCCGCTGGTCCACGATTACGTGAACACCCTTCTGCCCCTGGGCACAGAGCCAACCCGCATGGCCTATATTGATGCCTGGGAAGCCTATAATGAGCCCGTGGCCGACACCCCTGACAAGATGAAACGTCTGGCCGATTTCGAAGCGGAGCGGACCCGGCTGTTGGGAGAAAACGGCCTTCGTTCAGTCGTGGGTAACTTTGCTTCGGGACATCCACCGCTCGAGCTCTGGCCTCTGTTCGAGCCGGCCCTGGCTGCTATACGCCAATACAACGGCTACCTGGGTCTGCACGAATATTCTGCCCCGGTTATGCAGTATCGCAGCGGCGCGCTCCAACCCCCCGGCGATCCTCACCAGGGCGATGAAGGCTGGCTGACCCTGCGCTATCGTAAGGCCTATCGCCAGCATTTGATTCCAATGGGCTATGGCGATATTCCAACATTGATTACGGAATGTGGCGTCGATGGCCTGATCAGGCCTCGACCCGGGCCGGAGGACTCCGAAGGCTGGCTGGATTTCGTGGGGACCTGGTTGGATAACGGCTTGCGCGACGACCCGCCGGGGGTCTATATGGATCAACTCATCTGGTACGATGAAAACCTACAGCAGGATGATTACATCAAAGGGGCGGCTATCTTCCTGGCCGGAACCGCCGATCCCCGTTGGAACTCCTACGATATCCTGGGGCCGGAGGCCGGCCATTTAGGGGATCTGTTAGCCCAGTATTTAGAGGTGCATCCGCCGGCGTAAGGTGAGGCAGGCAATGATCTCTAGCTCTCAGCTTCAAAACCCTCAGCCATCGCCACCCTCTTACTA
>Ga0302046_10001837_pt1 | contig 19869 bp, 16 predicted proteins | sample RVTome_11_FD_200261 | JGI IMG/M metagenome (GOLD analysis project Ga0302046, IMG submission 200261) | Soil microbial communities from uranium-contaminated site in the Upper Colorado River Basin, Wyoming, United States - RVT147D111 (version 2) ...
CGCCCCCCCCCCCCCCGCGGGGGGGGGGGGGGGGGGGGGGGGCGGCCCCCCCCGCGCCGCGTAGACCTTGATGCCACGTTCTTCGACGGCAGGGCCGAGACCGGGCGGACGCGTCCCGTCCGCCAGCAGCACCGCCCCGCCGTCCTGAATCCTCGCCAGGAGGACGGCCGCCGGGCCCTTGCCCGCCCTCCACACCGCGACGCTCGAGGCGACGCCGTCGCCGCCGTCCGGCAACGGCGAAGCCGCCTGCGTCACCAGGTCGACGCGCTCGACGCCCCAGCCCTCGTCGACGGCGGGACGGGCGCGCAGGTGACCGCCGAGCAGGCGGTGGAGCAGCGCCGCCGCGTCGCCCAGGAAACCGTCGTCCGCGGCGATGCGGTGGACGCTCACCACCAGCGCGCCCGGCGGCGCCGGGTCCGGCGTCTCGGCGCCGCGCAGGCCGAGGCGGACGCTGTCGGGATAGGCGCGGCGCAGCGCGTCGCGCAGGGCCCGGCGCTTGGGCCAGGCGTCGCCGGCGGCGGCGGTGTCGATCCCGAGCCAGACGGACGACGGCGTCTCGCCCGCGACCGTCTCACCCGCGGTCATGGCGCGCACCAGGGCGACGACGTCCGCCGCCCGCAGCGTCGCGCCGTAGAACGCCGACGCCAGCGGCGGGACCTCGCGGTCGCCGAGCGCCGGCAGGCCGCCGTCGCCGTGCGCTCCCCCCCGATCCGGGCCGTGGCGGGCGCGCTCGAGGAGGGCCCGCGTCGCCGCCAGCAGCGGCGGCTCGGCGAAGCCGGCCTCGAGGCGCTCGAGCACTGCCACCCCGCGTCGCCCGCGCAGGAGCTCCACGAGCCCGGCGGCGGGGAAGGGGCTCACCACCCGCAGGCCCACCACGCCGGCCTTGACGCCCGAAGCGCGCAGCGCCGCGGCCGCCGCCGTCGCCGTTTCCACCGCCGCCCCTTGCGCCAACAGGAGGAAGCGGGCGTCGTCGGCGTGATGGGTGTCGAGGGCTTCGGGCCGTCGTCCGAATTCGCGCGAGAAGTCGCCGAAGGCGCGCGCCAGGAGCTCAGGCAGGTGGACGTCGAAGAAGGCGCACCGCGACGCACCGGCGAGGGCCGCCGGCTCGGCGCCGTGGAGCAGCGGCCGGCCGCCGTCGTGCCAGCGCGGCAGCCGCCGGCGGTGGTCGCCGAAGAGCATGGCCTGGCTCGGCGTCGGCGGATGGACCGTGTCGCCGGCGCCGCCGAGGAAGCGCGCGACCGCCTCAGGCGCCGGCAGGCGCGCGTCGTGCATGGCGCGGGCGGTCTCGCGGCCGTCCATGGCCACGGCCACCGGCGCCAGGGCGTCCTCGGCGAGGCGGCGGGCGAGCAGCGTCAGGTCCGCGGCATCCTGCACGCCGGCGGCGAAGAAGAGTACGGCGCCGGCGTCGGCGGCGGCATGGCAGGCCTCGTGGCCGCCGTCCGCGGTCACGTGCAGCACCAGCGGCAGCCGCCGGCGCGCGGCCGTCGCCACCAGGTCGAGCGAGCCGGCCAGCTCGTCGCCGGTGAGGAAGGCCGCCGCGCGCTGCCCCGCCGCCGTCCGTCCCAGAGCCGCGGCGAGACCGGCCCGTCCTCCGCTCTCGAGCGCGGCGCCGAGCACAGTCTCGACCTGTCGGACCAGTCCGACGCCGTCCGACACGGTCAGACTTTCCGCGGCCACCGTTTTCTCGGGAGTAGCGACGAGGCGCCGCACCAGGCGCCGTGCGGTAGCGGCGAGGTCAGGCATTGGGCTGCTCCTGCTGCGAGATGTCCGTGAACTGTTCGCCGACCACCCACTGGATGGCGCCCGTAGGGCAGCGCAGGGTGGCCTCGGGCGTCGCCGGGCCGCCGCCCGCGTAGTTGACCACCGGCAGGTTGTTCACCATCGTGATCAGGCCGGGAGCGGCGTCCTGGGCGCAGCGCCCGCAGGCGTCGCAGACGACCTTGCAGAGGCGCCGCGCCTCGTCGGCGGCGAGCGGCGCCTTGCACTGCACGATCAGGTGGTGGTTGACCGGAAGGAGCTCGAAGAGGTCGCGCGGGCAGGCGTCCACGCAGTCGCCGCAGGCGGTGCACTTGTCGACGTCCACGGCCGGGAGGTTGACGGCGTTCATGCGGATGGCGTCGAAGTCGCAGGCCAGCATGCAGTCGGCGAGACCGAGGCAGCCCCAGGAGCACTCGAGGCCGCCTCCGCCGACCAGGTGAGCAGCGCGGCACGAGGCATAGCCCTCGTAGGTCGCCACCTGGAGGGCGCGGCCGAGGCCGCCGCCGCAGTGCAGCCGCGCCACGAGCTTCACCTGCTCGCCGGCGTCGACGCCGAGGAATTCGGCAATCGCCTCGAGACCGGCCGGGCTCGACACCGTGCACTTCGAAGGCGCCGCCGTGCCGGCGACCAGCCTCTCGGCCAGGCCGCGGCAGCCGGGCTCGCCGCAGGCGCCGCAGTTGGAGCCCGGCAGCATCTCCTCCACGCGGTCGATGCGGGGGTCCTCCTCGACCCGCAGAAAGCGGTAAGCCAGCGCCAGGACGAAGCCGAAAAAGAGGCCCAGCCCGAGCATGACGGCGGCGGCTGCGGCGAGGTTGCTCATGTCGGCACTCTACGCGCGCCGCGACCGTCGCCCTATACCCGCCGGGGTAGCCCGGGGGCCTACCTGCCAGGGTGTTTCCGAGCCGGCGGCTCTACTATAGTCGGCGGCCGATGACCGACGCATCCCCCGTCTACCGTCCCCGCCAGCGCGCCGGGCTGGTGGTCGGCCTCGCGGTCTTCGCCGTCATGCTGCTGGTGCCGCCGCCCGGCGGCCTCGAGCCGGCGGCCTGGCGCACCGCCGCGGCCGGCCTCCTGATGGCGGCCTGGTGGATGACCGAGGCCATCCCCATCCCCGCCGCCTCGCTGCTGCCGCTGGTGCTCTTCCCGCTGCTCGGCGTCGCCCCGATCGGCGCCGCCGCCGCGTCCTACGCCAACCCGCTGATCTTTCTCTTCCTCGGCGGCTTCCTGATCGCGCTGGCCATGGAGCGCTGGCGCCTCCACCGCCGGCTGGCGCTCAACGTCATCGCCCGCCTCGGCACCCGGCCGGCGCGCATCGTCGCCGGCTTCATGGTGGCTTCGGCCTTCCTCAGCATGTGGATCTCCAACACCGCCACCGCCATGATGATGCTGCCGATCGGCCTGTCGGTGATCGAGCTGGTCGAGAGCCGCGAGGGCGTCGACCCCGCGGACGCCCGCGCCTTCGGCATCGTCCTCATGCTGGCGATCGCCTACGCCGCGAGCCTCGGCGGCGTCGCAACTCTCGTGGGCACGCCCACCAACGCCCTGCTGGCGGCGTTCATGGTCGACTCCTACGGCTTCGAAGTGGCGTTTCTCGACTGGCTGCTCCTCGCCCTGCCGCTCACGGTCGTCGGGCTCGTGGTGACCTTCTTCGTGCTCACCCGGCTGGTCTACCCGATCCGCGTCCGGTCGATCCCCGGCGGCGCCGAATACCTGCGCGAGGAGCTGCGCAAGCTCGGCCGCCTCTCGCCGGAGGAGCGGCGGGTCGCCGTCGTCTTCGCGCTGACCGCCGGCCTGTGGGTGACGCGGCCGGCGCTCGAGGGGTGGGTGCCGGGGCTCTCGGACCCGGGCATCGCGGTGCTCGGCGCGATGCTGCTGTTCGCGGTGCCGCTCGACTGGCGGCGCGGCACGTTCGCCCTGGGCTGGGAATCCACCACGCGGCTGCCGTGGGGGGTGCTGCTGCTCTTCGGCGGCGGCCTCAGCCTCGCCTCGGCGATCGAGTCGAGCGGCCTCGCCGCGGCGCTGGGCGGCGCCGTGGGCGGCCTGCGGGGATGGCCGGTGCTGCTGCTGACGCTGCTGGTCGTCACCGTGATCATCTTCCTCACCGAGCTGACCAGCAACACGGCCACGGCCGCGGCTTTCCTGCCGGTGCTGGCGTCGATCGCCGTCGGCCTGGGGCAAAACCCGCTGCTGCTGATGGTGCCGGCCACCATCGCCGCGAGCTGCGCCTTCATGCTGCCGGTGGCGACGCCGCCCAACGCCATCGTCTACGGCAGCGGCTTTGTGTCCGTGCCCCAGATGGCCCGCGCGGGCGTGTGGCTCAACCTGATCTTCATCGTCCTGGTCACGCTCCTGGCCTTCGCGCTGCTCCCCGTCGTCCTGGACGTCCGGCTCGGCACAGTGCCGTCATGGGCCGAATCGCCCTGACGCCCCGCTGCAAACCTTTCGCGCGCCCCTTCCGTCCAAACGCGCGTGAAGGGGACGGAGGACGCCGAGCGGTGAGCCATGGATGAGAACGAGCTCGTCGAGCGCGCTCGCCGCGGCGACCGCGAGGCGTTCCGGGAGCTCGTCGAGCGTCATCAGGACGACGTGCCGCGGCCGCCGGACGAGGAGCGCTGGGTCGAACATCGGCCGGACGCCGATCCCGAGCGCGCGGCGGTCTCGGGACGCCTGCGCGCCGACGTCGCCCACGCCCTCGGGCGTCTGACCCCCGCCGAGCGCGACGTCTTCGTGCTGCGCCAGCTCAACCAGCTCTCGATCCGCGAGACCGCCGAGGTCACCGGCCGCGCCGAGGGCACGGTGAAGAACCTGCTCTTCCGCGCCCTGCGCCGGCTGCGCCGGGAGCTCGCGGTCTACGGCCGAACCGAGGAGGCGACGTGAGCGGCTGCCGAAGCTGGCGCGGCCACCTCGTCGAGGCGGTCTACGGCGAGCTCGAGGGCGCGCGTCGCGCCGCGTTCGAGCGGCACCTCGCGGGCTGCTCGGCCTGCGCCGAGGAGCTGGCGACCCTGGAGGCGACGGCGGCCCGCGTCGCTGCGGCCCTGCCGCCGCGCCCCCACGTCGACGCCTGGAGCCGCCTGCGCCCGGTCCTGGACGAGCTCGATCGTCCGCCGCGGCCGGCCCTCCTGCGTCTGCCTTATCCCGTTGCCGCGGCGCTGGCCGCCGCGCTCGTCGTCCTCGGCGTGGGTCTCGGCGCTCTGCTGCGCCCACCGCAGGCGACCGTGACCGTGACGCCCCAGGCGGCGGCCCAGCCCGCCCGGGTACGGATGGAGGCGCTTGGCGAGCTCGCCGACCGCCAGCCGCCGGGGCTCGCGCAGCTCCTCGCGGAGCTCGCCGCGGGCGACGACGACCGGCTGGCGCTCGAAGCGATCGACGAGCTCGGGGACCTCGAGAGCGAGGAGGCGGAGAAGGCGCTCGCCGCGGTCCTGGCGCGGGTCCCGGACGTGCGCCGCCGGCTCGAGATCGTCGACACCCTCGCCGACCTCGAGACGGCGAGCGCCGTCGCCGCCCTCGCCGAGGTGGCGCGCCGCGACCCGGACCCGCGGATCCGCCGTGCCGCCGCCGAAGAGCTCGGCGACATGGAGACGCCTGCGGCCCGCGAAGCCCTCATCCAACTGCTGCAAGAGATCGACGAATAGGACCAGGAGGACAAGGTCATGATTGCCAAGCACGCGATTCGGATCCTGATCGTGACGGCTCTCGCGGTGCCGGCGGCCCTGGTGCTGAAGCCGTCGGACGCGGCGGTCCGCTGGAGCGTCCATCCCGAGCTCGGGGCGGCCTTCACGGAGCGCTGGAGCTGGGGCCGCCAGCAGGCCGGCGGCGAGGGCTGGGTGGGCTACGCCGTGGCCCGCTGGGCCGAGCCCGACCAGCACTTCCTCTCCGGCAGCGTCATCGTCTTCGGCGACGGCGGCATGCGCGTCCGCCGTCTGACGACAGGACGCGTCAAGGTCGCCGCGGACGGCCGCCGAGCAGCCTCTCGAGCCCGGCGCTCACCGCCTCGGCGCCGGTGCGGGCGAGCGAACGGGTGCTCTCGCGCAGCACCTCGGACGACGGGATGGCGGTGACGCCGTCGACGATGCCCTTCTTCACGTGTACCTCGAGACGCTGCCCGAAGGCCGCGAGCTTGGCGTCGAGCGCCGCCTCGCGGGCGCGCAGCTCGTCCTCGAGGCGGGGCAGCCAGCGCCGGCGGAAAAGCCACCAGGCGACGCCCAGGGTCAGGGCGCTCGAGAGTGCCGCGGAACCGAAGGCAAAGACGATCTGGACGAGCATGGCCGGGGGCTCCTGGACACCATGGTAGCGCAACTCCGCCGCCTGCGCTCCGGGAGCAGGCTACCGGCATCTCGGGTCTCCTTGTCCTCGGGCTTCGAAGATAGCGCTTGTGGCGCCGCGCGAGCAAACGCTCAGCGCGCGGCCAGCCACCGGTCCAGGGCCGCGACAAGCTCCATCGCCGACGGCGGCTTGGAGAGGAACTCGTCCATTCCCGCGGCCAGGCACTGCGTCACGGCCGTCTCTCTCGGCTGGCCGGTCACGGCGATGATCGGAAGCCGCCCGTGATGGGCGAGCTCGGCCCGGGCCTCCAGTCGGCGGACACGGCGCGTCGTCTCGTAGCCGTCGAGCCCGGGCATCTGACAGTCCATCAACACGGCGTCGAACGGGGCGGCGCGCAGGGCCTCCAGGGCGCGTTCGCCGCTGGCGACGGCCAGGGATTGGTATCCCAGGTCTCTGAGCAGGCGCACCAGGAGCATGGGAAAGAGCGCGTCGTCGTCCACGATCAGAATCCGTGGCGGTCCTTGCGCCGGACCTTCCGAGACCCTCCAGGGCGCCGGCGGGCCGGCCTCCTCGGACTCGCGGTAGATCTTCTCGAGGTGGTCTTTCATGTCCGCGAGCAGGTAGCTGGCAAGGGACGACACCGTGCCGAGCCGTTCGAGCTCCGAGAGCAGCGGCACCGTCATTCCCGAGACGTTGTCCGCCACCGTCGGACTGGTCCAGAGGAGCCACGACCACGCCCGCAGACACTCCGGCGCCGCAGAAACGAGATTCCTGGTCTCGTCTACGAGGTCATTCTCGGTGAACCGCATGCTACTTGAAGTGACGATCGATGGTCGCTCATCGGTATCGCCAACCAGGCCGTCCCCAGGACGGCCAAGACGGTCCAGACCGATCGTCCAAGATGTCCATCCATTTGCTGAGCCTCTCAGGAACAACCTACGGCCCGGCCGAGCATCGGCCCACCCGACTTCAGATAGCTTATCAACCGACCGGTCGTTTTGCTAGCTTCGAGCCCGGAAGTCAGAGGAATTGGCGAGAGCTCCTCGGCGGCTCAGCCTATCTGGGTCAGCTCGTTGTTCCCATCGGGAACGTAGATCGAGGTGACGAGAGCAAAGCCCTCGAGCAGCGCTCCCAGGTGGTTTCGCGACGAATAGGGAATCCGGAGATCCTGAATGAGGAAGCGGTCGCTGTAGGCGTTCTTGACGAAGTCCTGGCCATACTCTTCGGGAGTGATGACGATCGGCATCGGCATCGCCGGGTTATTTTGCCGCAGGATCTCGAGCAGCCGGCGCCCGAAGTTGTGGGATTGGCAGGAATCGAGGATGAGGATGAACGGCGCGGCGGAGGCCCCGGCCGCGCTCATCCTCGCAGCGATTGTCGCGGCAACACGGTCGGCCAGGCTTTCGGGGGTCTGCTTGCCGTCGAACTTGAGCGCCAGCGGCCGCCCGTGGCCCTCGAAGAGCAAGGTCACCGGCGACGAGGGGGAGAGCGCGCGCTCGAGCCGCGCGCCGGAAGCGTCCCCTTCGCGCAGGAAGACCAGCTCGGCCGCGGTCTTCGCCAGCCGGCGCTGAACGGGCTGGCGCCCAAACAGATATTCGCCCTCGCGGACGAGATCGTTGGAAGCGGCGTAGACGACCTGCCGGTCGGCGAACAGACGCAGATCGCGCAGCCCCTCGCGCACGGTCCGGATGCGCTCGTATTCCCGCCGCACGTTCGCCGCGTCGACCTCCAGGCCGCGGAAGTACAAGTTGCGGGAGATCATGACCTTGAAGTGGATGAACGCCGGCACGGACGTGAAGAGCCGGTCCCCGGTCCACTCCGTCAGCGAGCCCTGAAACCACGGGTCGCGGATCTGGTGGAAGTTCTGCGCGATCGCGGGATCTTCCAACAACCGGCGGACGCGGCGCTTCTCGGAGTAGCGGCCGCCGGCGGCGGGCGTGGGTCCGAGATACGACGCCAGTTGCTCCTCGACCGAAAGTCTGGCGGCCCCACCGAGGACCTGCTCCTCCCGCAGATCCCAATCGATCTCGACGCCGATCGCCGCCCGCTGCTGCGACGCCGGAACGGCCGCGACGTCGTCGATGGCGGGAGCCGCCAACAGCACGTTGAACAGGATTGCTGAGAGGATCGTATTCATGGGATCGCCGTCCTTTCTCCTCGATAGTTGCCGGTGAGTCGCCGCCGCAAACCAGCCGTTCGACGACTGTTCACAGCTTAGGAATCGCGGCCGCGGAGAAGAATCGGCGATCGGTGGATCTACGTATAGGAATTCACATGGCAAGCCATGTGCGAACATTCCGACAGGGACTCAGGGAACGGCGGTGCAACCGGTGGTGGAAGAGCGGGCGCCCGGGCCGCCGGCGGTCTCAGCCGCCGCAGCCGGGCTCAGAAAGGCGCGGTGAGCCCATGTCGGAATGTTCCTACACGGACGCTTGATCTCTGCGCTTTCTCAGAGATCCTTCGGCGTGAGCTTGTTCGCGACGGGTCCGAGGTGCTAGTCTTTCGGCGAGGAGAATATTCCGCGTGGCCAGCGTAGGGAAATTCCCTACCCTCGACCACAAGGAGGGATCGTGGCAATCAGAGTATTCATCGCGGATGATCACACGATGTTCCGAGAGGGCCTGCGGCGGGTCCTCGAGGACCAGCCCCAGATCGAGGTCGTGGGCGAGGCCGCCACGGGACCGGAGACGCTGAGCGGGGCAAGGGAAACGCGTCCCGACGTCGTGCTGCTCGACCTGGAAATGCCCGGCCGGGGAGGCTTCGCCGTCGCCGAGGAGCTCAAGAGCGCGAATCCGGCGCTGCGGGTCCTGGTCCTCACGTCGTATCGCGACGACGAATACGCCATCCGGAGCCTGAAGGCCGGAGCCGAGGGCTTTCTCACCAAGGACCGTGCCGCCGCGGAGGTCGTCAAGGCGGTGCGCGCGGTCTATGCCGGCGGCCACTACCTGCCGCCCGAGCTCGCCTCGAGCCTGGCCTTCAGGTTGGGCCGCGACGAGGACCGGCCGGCCCACGAGGTCCTTTCCGATCGCGAGTTCCAGGTGCTGCGCCTGATCGCCGCCGGCAAGTCCACCTCCGACATCGCCAAGCAGCTCAATCTCAGCGTCAAGACCGTCAGCACCTACCGCAGCCGCATCCGCGAGAAGATGAACCTGGACAGCACGGCCGCCATCGTGCGCTATGCCTTGAAGCACGGCCTTGCCGACTGAGGTCGAGCGTGGAAGCGCTCGCGGCCGCCTCTAGGTCTGCGGCGCGGCTTCCAGGGAGGCCTGCGAGGAGCCGGCGGCCACTGAACCCGAGCCCCCGTCCATGACGTCGCGGACCCGCTGCGCCAGCACGTTGCCGGTAAACGGCTTCTGCAGGAAGCGGAGCCCGGATTCGAGGAAGCCGCGGCGGACGACCGCGTCGTTGGTATAGCCCGAGATGTACAGGACCTTGAGGTCCGGGTAACTCTGGGCGAGGCGCTCCGCGAGCTGGCGGCCGTTCATCCCGGGCATCACCACGTCGGTGATCAGGAGGTCGATCGGACCGTCGTGCGCCGCGCAGACTTCGATCGCTTCGGCGCCGCCGGCGGCTTTCAAGACCGTGTAGCCGCGGTCGCGGAGGACCGCGGTCGCCAGGTCGAGGACTTCCTCCTGGTCCTCCACCAGGATCAAGGTCTCCGTCCCTCCGGCTCGGCCGCCGGTGATGGTGAAGCCGGTCGATGCGGTCAACGTCTTGTAGACCCTCGGCAGGTAGATCCGGAACGTGGCCCCTGAACCAGGCTCGCTCTCGACCCTGATGAAGCCTCCGGTCTGGTTCACGATACCATAGACGGTGGCGAGCCCCAGGCCGGTTCCTTTGCCCTCCTCCTTGGTCGTGAAGAAGGGCTCGAAGATCCGCGTCTTGGTCTCGGCGTTCATGCCCTCTCCGGTGTCCCGGATCCGGAGCATCACGTAATCCCCGGCAGGCTGCGGCTCGCGCAGCGCGGCCTCCTCCTCGCCGATGCGGACGTTGGCGGTCACGATCTCGAGCTCGCCACCCTTGGGCATGGCGTCGCGGGCGTTGACGGCGAGGTTCAGGATCACCTGCTCGAGCTGCGCGACGTCGGCCTCGATCCGCCCCAGCTCGGGCTCGAGACGGATCGTCAGCGCGACGTCCTCCCCGATCAGGCGGCGCAGCAGCCGGTCCGTGTTCTCCACCACGGCGTTGAGGTCGAGCACCCGCGGCTCGAGCACTTGCGAGCGGCTGAACGCCAGCAGTTGGCGGGTCAGCGAGCTGGCTCGCACGCCCGCCTTGCGGATCTCGCCGGCGGTCTGCCGCCGGGGGTCCTCGCTCCCGAGCATCTCGATCAACATCTCGGAGTAGCCGAGGATGACCGTCAGCAGGTTGTTGAAGTCGTGGGCGACGCCGCCGGCGAGCCGGCCGATCGCTTCGAGCTTGTGGGACTGGCGGAGCTGGGCCTCGATCTCCCGCCGCTGCGTGAGGTCCTCGAACATGCCGACTCCGTAGATGACGCGTCCGGTCTCGTCGCGGATCGAGCTGGCGGTGATCTCGACCCAGACGGACTCACGGCTCTTCTTCAGGTATTGCCGCGTGAGCTTGCGCGGCGGATCCTCCTCGCCGGTGAAGCTGTGCTGCGCGAGGAGCCGGTCGCCTTCGGCGTCGCGGGGATGCGTGACGTCGGCGAAGCTCATCCCCAGCAGCTCCTCCCTGCTGTATCCGAGCATCGCGCCGAACGCCTTGTTGGCGTCCTTGAAGCGCTGATCGGTATCGACGAGCACCATGCCGATCGGCGCGTCGTCGAAGGCGCGGCGGAACCGCTCCTCGCTGCGGCGCAGCGCCGACTCCGCCTCCTTGCGCTCGATGGCGTAGCGCAGCGAGCGCGCCAGGAGGAGGCCGTCGACCTGACCTTTCACCAGGTAGTCCTGGGCGCCGAGCGAGACCGCCTGCATGGCGAGGTCGCCGTCGTCGAGCCCGGTCAGCACCACGATCGGCACCGCGGGGATGCGCCCGAGGACCTCGCGGAGAGTCGCGAGTCCGTAGCTGTCGGGGAGGGACAGGTCGAGCAGCACGGCGTCGAACGCCTGCCCATCCAGGACTTGCAGGGCCGAGCTCATCCGGTCGGCGACCGACATGGTCCAGCGATTGCCCGTGACCTCATGGAGCAGCTCGCGGAAGAGCCGGGCCTCCGCCGGATTGTCTTCGATCAGCAGCAGGTTGAGCTCTTTGTTCAACATGGCAGTGGAAGCGCTCGGGTTGATCATGACGCGGCTTCGGCGGCCGCGGGCAGATAGACGTCGAACGTAGAGCCCTCACCGACGCGGCTCGAGACCTCGACGAAACCGCCGTGGGCCCTGGCGATCGAGCGCACCAGGGAAAGGCCGAGCCCCGCTCCCTGCCCGGGCTCCTTGGTCGAGTAGAACGGATCGAAGATCCGCTTCATTACGTGGGGCGGCATCCCCGTCCCGGTGTCGGAGACGGAGATGCGGACGAACGCGCCGCTCGCCGCGCCGCCGGTCCCCTCGCCGGCGTGCTCGCTGAGCGCCGCCGCATGCCGATCGACGCGCTCGGCCTTGATCGTCAACATGCCGCCCCGGACCATGGCGTCGCGGGCGTTGAAGCAGAGGTTGAGCAGGAGCTGGTAGAGCTGAGTGGGCTCGGCGTTGACGGTGGGCAGGTCCTGCGAATAGTCGGTGGTCACCTCGATCGACTCGGGAAACGTCGTATGAATGAAATTCCGGAGCTCGTAGATGAGGTGCCGCACCTGCACTTCCGCCCGCTCGCCCTCCGCGGTCGCCGACAGGCGGAGCATCTGGTTGAGCACTTTGATGCTGCGTTCGACGCACCTCTCGACGGAGGCCAGGATCCGCGTTCCCTCCGCCTCCCGCACCATGCCGCGGAGGACATCGACGGACATCAGGACCGGCGCCAGGAGGTTGTTCAGGTCGTGCGCCACGCCGGCCGCGAAGGAGCCGACGCTGCGCAGCCGCTCGACATACCTGACCTCCTTCTCGAGCCTGCTTCTCGTGGAGAGGTCGGCGTTCTGCACGACGATCGACGGCTCCTTGCCGTCCTGGCTCCCGAGCAGGACCCAGCGGCTCTCGACGAGCATCTCGCGGCCGCTGCGCGTGCGCTGGAGCAATTGACCGGCCCAGCTTCCGTTGCGCACCGCGTTCCGGGTGCCGGTCCTGTACGCCGCGGCGGCCTCGGCGCCGAACAGGTCGTGGTCCTTCTTCCCGACGACGTCGTCCGTACGCCATCCGTAGAGCTCCTCGGCTCCCTTGCTCCAGGCCAGGACCCGGCCCTGGAGGTCGCGCACGAAGTAGGCTTTCTTGGCACAGTGCAGGAGCTCGGCGCACTCGTGGAGCAGCGCTTCATGGGTGGCGAGCTCGCGCGTCTCGCGCAGGACGATCAGGGATCCGGAGACGCGGTCCTGGCCATCGCGCGCCGGAGTGACGGCCAGCGCGGCCTCGAACCTGGTTCCGTCCTTGCGGCATTGGACGGACCGCAGGCTGTGGAACCGCCGGCCGTTGCGCACGGCCTTCAGGATCGGGGACCGGCGCTGCTCCGGCGGCGAAAGGATCGCCAGCGAGCGGCCGGCCACCTCGCCGGCGCCATAGCCGAACAGCCGCTCCGCGGCCGGGCTCCAGAGGCGAATGCTGCCGTCGGGGTCGGCGCCGATGACGGCGTCCCACGACAGCTCGAGGAGCTGGTGGAGGGGAAAACCGGCGACGTCAAAGGTGGGAGCGTTCACGTCAGCTCGATTCCTCTGGTCGAACGGCCGCTTCGTCAGCCGGCGGCAGTCTTCCGCCGGGAAGGGTGAAGCAGAAGGTCGAGCCGCCGCCGGGTCGCGATTCGACCCAGACGCGGCCGTCGTGGCGATCGATGACGCGCTTGCAGATCGCGAGGCCGATTCCGGTGCCCGGGTACTCGTTCGCGTTGTGCAGGCGCTGGAAGATCACGAAGATCCGCTCGAAGTGCTCCGGCGCGATGCCGACCCCGTTGTCGCGCACGGAGAACGTCCAGCCGCCGTCATCGACCTCGGCGCCGACGTGGACCTCGGGACGGCGCGTCTGCGCTCGGAACTTGATCGCGTTGGTGATCAGGTTCTGGAAGACCAGACCGAGCTGGCCGCCGTCGGCAAGGACCGCCGGCAGGGGATCACGGGTGATCACGGCGCCGGCTTCGCCGATGGTGATCTCGAGGTCCTTGAGGACGCGATCCAGCACCTCGTCGCAGTCGGTGGCGGCGAGGTGGATGCGGCGGGTGCCGATCCGGGAGAAGGAAAGGAGGGCCTGGATGAGCCGCTGCATCCTCTGCGCGCCGTCGACCACGTAGCCGATGAACTCGTCGGCGTCGCCGTCGAGGCGGCCCCGATAGCGGCGGGCCAGGAGCTGGGTGAAGCTGGCGACCTGACGCAGCGGCTCCTGGAGGTCATGGGAGGCCACGTAGGCGAACTGCTGCAGGTCGGCGTTGGAGCGGAGCAGCTCGACGTTGGCGCGCTCGAGCTCCCGGGCGTGCGCGGCGAGCGCCGCCGTCCGCTGCGCGACCTCCTCCTCGAGGTGCCAGTTGAGGGCCTTCAGCTCGCTTTCCAGCTTGACCCGCTCGGAGATGTCGATGACCGCGGCGATCACCAGCAGACCCTCGTCGCCCCAGACCGGGCTCAGCGTGACGTCGGCGGGAAACTCCCGTCCGTCCCGTCGCCGCCCGTAGAGCGTGCGGCCGCCGCCCAGGCCCCGGGCCTCCGGCGCCCGCAGATAGGCCTGCCGGTGGCCGGGGTGGAGGTCGCGAAACCGGTCCGGCACCAGGACGTCGACGCAACGTCCGATGACCTCGTCCCTCGGGTAGCCGAAGATCTTCTCGGCTTTGGCGTTCATCAAGACCACGGTGCCGGCGGCGTCGACGGCGATCCGGGCGTGCGGGGCATACTCCATGATGGTGCGGAATTTCAGCTCTCGTTGCCGGGCCGCGCGCGCCCGGTCGATGAGCAGGCCCACCAGCAGCGACATCGACAGGCCGGCGACCAGCGTGGCCGGTCTCAGCTCTCGGGGCTCGACGTTCTCCAGGGCTCCGGCCAGGCCGAATGCGAGCGTGGCCAGGAAGAGCGAGAAGCAGAGCGCCAACCACCGCGGCGCCCTGACGGCCCGGGCCACCGCTTCCCGCCAGGCGAGAGCGACGTGCCCGGTGCCGAGAACGATGAAGCCGGCGGTGGTGTGGAGCGCCATGTTGGTGGGGAGCCTCCATCCGAGGGGAATCTCGCCACCGAGGACGTACGCGATCAGGGTACTGGAGCCGAGAGCGGCGATCATCGAGCCCAGGATCCCGGCGACCGCTGCCCGGCGCCGGTGCAGCGCCGCGATCGCCACTCCGGCCATGGCGAAGCAGCCGGCGGTGGTGGGTGCCATTCGGCCGGAATACGAGGACTTGACCGTGACCTGCGGCTCGACGATGAGCCGATCGATGCCCAGGTCGACGGCCGCCGCGTACTGGTAGAGCGTCGCCATGCCGATCACGACGAGTATCGCGGCGAGAGGGACCGCGTGACGTGTTCGACGGTGAGCGGCCAACTGCAGAGCGGTGCCGCCCAGGAGGAACCCGAGCGCGGTGTTGTATTGCATGGGAACCAGGTTCGGGAAGACCTGGATGAGCGGGCGCACGTCAGCGTGCCATCCGATCATCACCGCCAGCCCGAGGGCCGCGGAGAGAGCGGCGGCGGCGCGCGCCGCCGCGCCCAGCCATCCGGCTCCCGCGCTCGCGGCCGGCAGGACCGAGATCGTGCCGGAGAAGTCCGCCTCTTCAGCGCTATGGGGACTGCCTGGGAACGGGGTCATGTCCTGGAGGGGCCGGCGGCCGCGACCGACTCGGGATCAGGCCGCCAGCGAGGGCAGGGTGGCGGTCGTCAGCCAGAAGTTGCGGATGGATTGAATGGCGTCGATGAACTTCTCGAGCTCGATCGGCTTGGTCACGAAGCAGTTGGCGTGCAGGCAGTAGCTCTTCATGACGTCGTCTTCGGACGTCGAGGTCGTCAGGACGACCACCGGGATCCGGCGCAGCCTCTCGTCGCTCTTGATCTCGGCCAGCACCTCGCGCCCGTCTTTCCTCGGCAGGTTGAGGTCGAGGATGATCAGCACCGGCGTCGGCGCGTCGTGGTGACCGTTGCGCTTCTTGAGGAATGCGATCGCCTGCTCGCCGTCGGGCACGACGTAGAGCCGCTCCGCCGCCCCGCTCTCTCGGAGGGCCTCCTGCGTCAGCCTGACGTCGCTGGGATTGTCTTCGACGAGGAGGATGACGCTACGGGCATCGACCTCGGAAAGCCCTCCGGACCAATGAGCTCGCATGTTCACCTGCCCGCCTTCCGGCGGTCGTTCGTCCCTGGGACCCTCTGAATGACCACTATGATTCACGCCCGGTCCTCACGTCTGCCCGCATGCGTCCTATTCCCGGATCGGCCGGATTCGGCGGCGTTGTCCTCTTTCAACCTACATCGCTTGGCACTATCGCGCTACAGGAGGCTTTCCTCGACGCCGTACCTCATGATCTCCGCGTTGTTGCGCAGACGCAGCTTCGCCAGCACCCGGGAGCGGTAGGTGCTGATCGTCTTCACGCTCAGGTTGAGCTCGACCCCGATCTCGGAGACCGTCCTGCCGGCCGCGATCATGGTCATCACCTGGAATTCCCGGTCCGAAAGCGTCTCGTGCGGCATCTGGCGGGCATCCCGCTTGACGCTGAGGGCGAGCAGCTCCGCGAGCCCGGGGCTGACGAACACCCCGCCGGCATGGACCTTGCGGATCGCCTCGACGATCTCCGCTCCGCGACGGTCCTTGGTGACGTACCCGTCGGCGCCGCTGCGCAGGCAGCGCACGGCGTAATGGTTTTCCGGGTGCGCGGTCAGGACCAGGATGCGCAGCTCCGGAAGCGTGCGCTTGAGCTCCTGGATCGTCTCCACGCCGCCCCGCCCCGGCATCCAGATGTCGAGGACGACCACGTCCGGATCCAGGCGCCGGGCGAGCTCGAGCGCCTCGCCCCCGGACGCCGCTTCGCCGACGACGTCGAAGCCGTTGGAGCTGTCCAAGATCCTGCCGAGACCTTCGCGGAACACCGCATGGTCATCGGCTATCAGCGTTCTGATCACGAAGTTCTCCCTCTGCGGCGCGAGTCGCCATACGTCTCACGCCTCCTACTCGAAACCAGGATACCACGCTCGTCCGGAGAGCGACCGTGCCGGACAGAGCGTTGGTGTAGGACTTTTCCGATGCCGGCGTCGGATTCCCCCGCGCTGCTCATGCCCCGTAGGAGTGATCCTACGAGGCTGCTCCGAGATCCTATGAAGGCGTAGAAATCTGCGAACGACTCCGGTCGGCTTTTCCTGGGCGCACGTGGGCGAAACACCGATTCCGCCGAGCCGATCCGAGTGCCAGCATGGTTGTCGGAAGGAGGACACCGCGTGATGAACAACGTACTGTACTACACGCCCAAAGACGGCGCACCTGCTCGCCGACCTGCCACGGCCGAGCTTCCGGGCCCCGTCGCCGTGGCCTGGAACGCCCCGGAGTCGCACGTGCCCGGGGCGGAGGAGGTCGTGTCGTTGCGAGAGGTCACCGACATGCTCCACGTCGGATTGATCGTCTCCAGGATTCCTTCGGGCGAGCTCCTGATGATGAACAAGGCAGGCTCGCAGCTTCTCGGAAAAGAGCTCGAGCCGGGAATGAACCTGGCGCAGGCCACGGACTTCTTCCGGATCGTCCGGGAAGACGGCTCGCGATACCCCTCCGAGGAGGCCTGGGCTTCGGCGCTGAATGCCGGCGGCTCGCTGGTCCTCACCGACGCGTTCGTGCAGCGTCCGAACGGCAGGAAGGTGCCCCTGCGGTTGTCGACCTCGCGGGTGGTCCTCGCCAACGGCAAGTCCAGGCTGATGTTGTGCGCCATCGAGGACCGTAGTCAGGAATACCGGCTGCTGAAAGCGCAAGAGGAATTCGTGGCGGTGGCGTCCCACCAGCTCCGGACGCCGGCCACCGGCACCAAGGCCTTCCTCTCCATGCTGCTCGACGGCGACGCCGGCGCGCTCACCGAGGCCCAAAAGGATTTCGCGGATCGCGCGTACCGGAGCAACGAACGCGCCTTGAGGCTGGTCGAGAGTCTCCTCCAGATGGCGAAGATCGAAGCCGGCGAGTTCATCCTCGAGCGCGAGGAGACGGACGTCAGGGCGGTGCTGAAGGATGCGGTAGAGGAGCACGAAGCCACCATGGAAGACGCTCATGCTCAGCCCATCGACCTGGTGCTGCCGGAGCGCAGCGTGATCGCGCGAATCGATGCCGGCAAGGTGAGAATGCTCCTCGACAACCTCCTCGACAACGCCAGGAAATACTCGCCGGCGGGAAGCTCGATCGAGGTCTATCTGGCGGAAACCAGCCGGCACGTCATCGTGTCGATCGCCGATCACGGCAGCGGCATACCTACGGAACAGCAAGGCAAGCTCTTCCGGAGATTCGGCCGCGTCAACCAGGAGACCGCACCGGACGTCCCCGGAACCGGTCTGGGGCTCTACTTCGTGCAGCAGATCGTCGGACTTCACGGCGGCGACGTGCGGATCGCTTCGATTCCCGGGCAGGGCACCCTGGTGGTGGTCAAGCTGCCCAAGAAAAGGAGAAGTGAATGAACCGAGCGCCGGTGGCCGTTGGCGGCAGCCTGCTGCAGCAAGCTGCCTACTGACGCTCAATCGTCTCGAAGAACCGGTCGAAGAGCCGGTTCGCGTCGTGCGGACCCGGGGCGGCCTCGGGGTGGTACTGCACCGAGAAGACGGGCCGGCCGGCGAGGGCGAGGCCTTCGACGGTGCCGTCGTTCAAGTTGACGTGGGTCACCCGGCAGCCGGGCGGCAGGCTCTCGGCGTCGACGGCGAAGCCGTGGTTCTGGCTGGTGATCGCGACGCCGCCGGTCGCCACGTCGCGCACCGGCTGGTTGCCGCCGTGGTGCCCGAACTTGAGCTTGTAGGTCCTGCCCCCGAGGGCCAGGGCGAGGAGCTGGTGACCGAGGCAGATGCCGAAGAGCGGCACGCCGCTCGCCGCCAGCTTGCCCACCTCGGCGACGATCTCGCCCAGAGGCTCGGGATCGCCCGGCCCGTTCGAGAGCATCACGCCGTCGACGCCCAGCTCGAGGCAGGAGGGCGCCGGCGTGCGCGCCGGCAGCACGCTCACCCGGGCGCCGCGCGCGAGCAGCGAGCGGACGATGTTCTCCTTGGCGCCGAAGTCGTAGAGGGCCACGTGACGGCGTCCGCCGCCTTCGGGGGCGCGTTCGTAGGGCTCGGCGCAGGTGACCTCGTCGACCAGGGCGCGGCCGGCCATCGGCGGGCAGGCTGCGAGCTCGGCTCTCAACGCGTCGAGCTCGCCGACCCGCGTCGACAGGATGCCGCGCATCGCCCCGTGCTCGCGCAGCCGCCGCACCAGGGCGCGGGTGTCGATGCCCTCGAGGGCGGGCACGGCGTGACGCCGCAGGTAGTCCCCGAGATCCTCCTCGCTGCCGTGGCTGGAGGCGCGGGCGGTGAAGCGGCGGGCCACGAAGCCCTCCACCCACGGCCGCCCCGACTCGGCGGCCGGCGCGCTGGTGCCGTAGTTGCCGATGTGCGGCTGGGTCATCACCACGATCTGGCGCCGGTACGACGGGTCGGTGAGGATCTCCTGGTAGCCGGTCATGGCGGTGTTGAACACCACCTCGCCCACCGCCGTGCCCGGCGACGGCGCGCGTCCGCGGAAAACGGCGCCGTCTTCGAGGAGGAGGAGGGCTTCGGAGGGGCGGTCGAGTCGCATAGTTCGCCCGGATCATATAGGGTGTGCGCCGCGTCGAGCGAGCGAGCCATGGCCGTTGCACCTGAAGATCCCGGCGGGCACCCGCCGTTTGCCGTCCGGCGTCCGCGGCGGGCCGCGCTGGGCGTCGTCTACTTCACCGTCTTCCTCGATCTTCTGGGGTTCGGCATCATCCTGCCGTTCCTGCCCTTCTTCGCCCTCGAGCTGGGCGCTTCGGGCCTGGGCCTGGGCGTGATCCTGACCTCGTACTCGCTGGCGCAGCTCGCCGGCGCCCTCGTCCTCGGACGGCTCTCCGACCGCTGGGGACGGCGGCCGGTGCTGATGCTGAGCCTCGCCGGCGCCGCCGCCGCGATGGCGATGAGCGGCCTCGCCGCCAGCCTGGCGGCGCTGGCGTCGGCGCGCGCCCTGGCCGGTCTCTTCGGCGGCAGCATCTCGACCGCCCAGGCCTACGTTGCCGACGTCACCAGCAGCGGCGAGCGCGCCAGGTTCATGGGTTTCCTCGGCGCCGCGATCGGCTTCGGCTTCGTGGTCGGCCCGGCCCTCGGCGTGGCCCTGCACCGCCTCGGCCTGGGCTTCGCCGGCGCCGCCTTCACCGCCGCGGGGCTGGCCGCGGCCAACCTCGTGCTCGCCGCCTTCCTGCTCACCGAGTCGAAGCCCGCGGGCGCGCCGCCGCCGCGGCGTTCGCTCACCGAGGACTGGCGCGCCGCGGCGCGGCCCGGCGTGCGCGAGGTGCTCGCCGCGACCTTCCTCACCACCTTCGCCTTCGTCGCCATGGAGACCACTTTCGCGCTCTTCGGCGAGGAGCGCTTCGGCATGGACGAGAAGGGCTTCGGCCTCGCCCTGGTCTGGGTCGGCGTCGTGATGATCGCCGTCCAGGGCGGCCTGATCGGACCCGTGACGCGACGCTTCGGCGTCCGCGCGGCGGCGGTCGCCGGCGGTCTGCTGATGGCGGCGGCCCTCGGTCTGCTGCCGTGGTGCCCGTCGCTCTTCTGGGCCCTCGCCGTGCTCGGCGGCCTCGCCGCCGGCCAGGGGCTGACCGTGCCCACCCATGCGACGCTGATCTCGCACGCCG
>Ga0302046_10001839_pt1 | contig 19826 bp, 13 predicted proteins | sample RVTome_11_FD_200261 | JGI IMG/M metagenome (GOLD analysis project Ga0302046, IMG submission 200261) | Soil microbial communities from uranium-contaminated site in the Upper Colorado River Basin, Wyoming, United States - RVT147D111 (version 2) ...
TTCCGCAGGTCGTCGAGCACCTCGTCGCTCGCGACGACCTCTTCTCCCCCCGCGCGCGCCTCGGCGTCGGACCCGGCCGGGGCGCACGCTGCACACAGGACGAGGGAGGCGAGCAGGGTCGGGTCGAGTCGGAGTCGCGTCATGGAATCGGTCGAGTCGGTCGCTGGGGAATCGGCGCGCGAAGCGACCCACGTGCCGCTCCGCCACAGGGCCGAGAGTGCCCGCGGGAAGACGAGAGGGGAAGGATGTGTGCGGGGTCGCTCGCTGCCCTCGCTCGCGCGATGCGCACGATCGCCGGCGACGGCCGAGGCCGGGGAGTTGTGGAGGGGGGGTGTTACGGGGCGTTCTCGAGCGGCTAGGAGAGTCTCCCCCCCGTCTCCCACCGCGCGAAAAACCTGGGGCTTTCGGGAGAGGGCCTCCTATACTCCCCACCCCCGGGAGCCCGGCCGGACCCCCCGAGGCCGGCTCCTCCGGTCGACCGGCCCCTCGGCCCGGTCGCTGGAGCGGCTGCGCCGAAGGAGGCGCGCCTCCTCCCCGCGACCCCCAATCCCGACCGCGAAGAGACTGACGATGGACGTTTCCAACTGGCGCGGCCTGACCCTGGCGCTGGGGCTGGCCCTCCCCGCCATGGGCTGCACGAGCGGTGGTGGTGGCGACGGAGGCGGCGGCCTGACGATCGTCTCCTGCTCCCTCGGTTGCTCGAGCTCCAACGGCACGGGAGGACAGTTCTCCTGCGGGATCACGGACGTCTACCTCAACCAGGAGATCCGCGTCACCTTCTCGCAGCCGCTCGACCTGTCCTCCGTCTCGAACAACTCGTTCCGCATGGTCGAGATCCGCACCGGCAAGACGCCCCCGGGCACCTTCCGGCTCGACGGTGTGGACCCGAACGTCCTGATCTACCGGCCGCAACTCACCTTCGACTCGACCGGCAACCCGATCTTCGGTCTCACGCGGGACGAGACCTATCGGCTGACGATTCCGGGCACGGCCCAGGGCGACCTGGGGCCCTTCATCCGCAGCAAGACGGGCGAGGTGCTGCAAACGCGCTTGCTCTGCACCCTGCTCGCCTCGCGCGGCGTGTTCGACGCGAAACCGGGTCGTCCACGCCACACGATGACCGTGACGCGGGTCCAGACCTACGACGCGAACAACAAGCCGGAGACCTTCAAAGAGGTCGCGGCCGCAGGCGCCAACCAGGTTCATCGCACGTCCGAGATCAAGCTCGTCTTCGACGACGTGATGAACCCGGGCACCCTGGTGAACCCCGTCCAGGGGACCTCGAACACGATCACGGTGAAGGTCGATCCCGACGGAGATCCCAACGATCCCGCCGATCAGATCGCGATCGACGGCGAGTTCTCGATCACCCTGGACCAAGTCAACCTCAAGACCACGGTCCTCTTCCGGCCGACCGTCGGCTACCCGTCCTCCGGATCGGACCTCGCGAAGCCCCGCAGGATCGTGGTCGAGCTGTCCTCGACCATCGCCGACCTCGGCGACAACGTCCTCGTCACGCCCGGCACGACCGTGTTCACGCCGGAGAGGATCGACTTCCCGATCGTCGAGGTGGACGAGCAGTTCCTGAACACGGCGTTCGAGGATGCCGTTCACGGCGGCAGCCCCTGGGGCAACGGTCAACTGACGGGCGGGCTCGGCGGCGGCTCCGGCGCCCTGGGCGACCTCGTGATCCCCGCCGGCGAGACCATCGTCCTGCGGACGGACAGCGAGGACTTCAGCGCCGCGATCTTCTCCGATCCCGCGGTCTTCAACGTCGGGAACGTCCTGGACCCGCCGGTTCCTTTCCAGGTGGATGGCGGCATCTTCGAGTTCGCGCGCCTCCTGATCGAGGCCGGAGGAAGGCTGCGCTTCGAGGGGCCGAATCCTGCGCGTCTCTACGTCCGCGGCGAGTGCATCGTCCAGGGGACGATCGACGTCTCGGGGGCCGCGGGACTCGCGCACGATGCTACCTCCTTCGCCGGCGGAATCGCCGGTTCGCCGGGACCCGGAGGAGGGCGCGGCGGTGACGGGGGGGCCCGTCCGGACGGAGAGAACTGGAGTCCGCTGCTCGACAACGTGAGCGATCCGGGTCCCGTGGATCCGACCGATCCCGCGCAGTACGCGCTGGTCAACGGACAGGACGGCGTCGGCATCCCCTTCCCCGATGCGACGAGTCCCGTGCTGGTCGCGGCTGGGTTCGGCGGCCTCGCCTGGCCCCAACCGGGTGCGCTCGCTGCGCCCAACGACCTGATCCACTTCCCGGCCGACCGGGACGACTCGCTCACCTCCTTTCCGTACTCGCGCGAGGTGCTGTGCTCGATCAACGCGCCCGGGGGGCCCGGGAGCGGCGGAGCGTACGCGCGCAGCGGGTTCGGAGGCAGCTCCTACTTCATCGGCGTCACGATCCCGCCGCGGGTCCCCATCGAGGCGGGCGGGGACTCCGCGCTCCTTGCGCTGGACGACGTCGCGCGCAGGCTCAGCCCGGACAGCGGTCATCTCCGCGGCGGCTCCGGCGGCGGCGGGGGGGGAGCACACCTCCTGCAGACGCGGGTGAACGGTCTGCTGCTGAACGACTGCACGAAGACCGGCTCGGGTCCCCTCGAGGTCGTCGAGTTCGTTCCCTACAGCGGTGCCTCCGGCGGGAGCGCCGGCGGCGCTCTCCAGGCGCAGGCCGGGCGTCGCCTGGTGCTCAACGGAGAGATCAACGCCTCGGGCGGAGACGGCGGCAGCACCCAGGCGAACTCCCTCGCATCCCCGGGCGGAGGTGGCTCGGGCGGCGCCGTCCTGCTGCAGAGCCCGTCGGTCGTCGTCCAGTCGGTTCCCAACCGCATCAACGTCGCCGGCGGGATCGGTGGGATCGGTTTCAACACGAACACCGCGGCGAACGGTCGCGCCCTGGGTGGGCGCGCCGGCCCGGGGCTGGTGCGGATCGAGAAGCAGGCTCCCGCCCTCGTCCCCGAGATCGAGGGCACCAAGGTGACTCCGAACGAGGCTGCGCTGGTCTCGACCTATGGTCCCGGCGCCTCCATCCGCGACGTGCTATCGACCGGCGTGTGGACGGGAGTCGGAGAAGGGCCCTCCGGGTTGTCCGGGGCCCAGTCCTGCTGGTTCAGCGAGCGCGACCTGGTGGATCCGGACAACCCGCTCGAGCCGATCCAGAACTTCTTCAAGCTCGAGTTCGAGGAGGACGGCGTGGACGAGCTGGGCTGGGACATGAGCGTCCAGCTCCAGGGCTTCGCCGACCTGCAGTCCTACCGCGGGGAGAACGACCTGACCGGCCCAGGCGGACAGTCGCTGCAGGACCTGTTCGGCTCCGACCTGGGGGCCGCACCCGTCCTCGTCCGCTTCCAGGGTGCAAAGGCGATCGGGACGCTGAGCCAGCCCTGCAACGTGAAGTTGACCGGCCTCGAGAGCCCCATCATTCCCGGCTCGCTCACTGGATGGGTGAGGCACCCGCGTCTGCTGCAGACCTTCCACGCCGACCCGGGTCTGGCGCCGAACATCTTCCGCTTCATGGTCATCTGGGATTCGAACGACCCGAACTACGCGACGCTCCAGGCGATCGATCGCATCCAGATTCGCGTGCGCCCCGACTGATCGGAGCCTCGCGTCTCCAACGGCGGGGACCGGCGATGATCCTGCGCGCCCGAGGCCTCCTGTGCCCCGATGGGAGCGTGCGCGAGAGCGCCTCGCTGCTCGTGGTGGAAGGGCGCATCGAACGTCTCCTCCTCGACAGCGCCGCCGTGCGTCGCGCCTCCGGACCGGGCACGCGCGTTCACGACCTGGGGGATGGGTTTCTTCTTCCCGGACTCGTCGATGCCCACGCACACCTCGAGCTCTCGGCGCTCCGCGGCCGCTTGCCCGGGACCAAGGGCTTCGGAGCCTGGATCCGGGGTCTCTTGGCCGCGCGCCCCGAGCTGCGGCCGGAGGACTATCGGTTGGGCGTGGAGGAGGGGGCCCGGCGCCTCCTCGCCGGCGGCACCACGGCGGTGGGGGACATCGCGTCGACCGAGTCCGGCGCGCACGCCGCCCGTGGAGCGATGCGCTCGATCGTCTATCGCGAGGTGCTCGACGCCTGGGATCCGGGCCGGACGGAGAGCGCGCTGCGGACCGTCTCGCGCGCGTTGCCGGGCAGGCGCGCGAGGAGCGAGGGGATCTCGCCGCATGCTCCCTACACGACGAGCGAGGGGCTGCTTCGTCGCGTCGGCGAGCTCGCCCGACGGCGACGCCTCCCGGTGACCGTCCATTGGGCCGAGATCGAGGCGGAGGTCTCCTGGCTGCGCGACGGGAGCGGGCCCTTGGCCACGTACCTCCGAACCTCACCTCGCACGACCGGCCTCGACCTGCTGCACGGCGCGGGGCTCCTGAACCGAAGGACGTCGCTTGCGCACGGGAACCACCCGGGACGCGGCGACGCGCGCCGACTCACTCGCCATGGAATCGTCCTCGTGCACTGCCCCGGGACGCACCGCTTCTTCGAGCGCGAGCCCTTTCCCCTTCGCCACTATCGGCGCGCGGGCGTGGAGGTCGCGCTCGGAACGGACTCGCTGGCCAGCAACGAGGACTTGGACATGCGGCGCGAGATGGCGCTCTTCCGGAGCGCACATCCGGAGGTCGCTCCGGCCGAAGTCCTGCGCATGGCCACGTCGGCAGGCGCTCGTGCACTGGGTCTGTTCGATCAGGTGGGAGCTCTGCGCCGCGGGTTGCGCGCCGATGTCGCGCTGCATCACGTCGACTCGCGCGATCCGTCCCGAGTCCTGGACGCGGTGACGAACGGCGAGAGCGTGGTTCGGGAAGTATGGGTGGCCGGTCGAAGGTGCCCTTTTCGCTCCACAGAGCCTCTCCCGTAGACTAGCAGTCACCACAGGCTGCCGAGTGATCCGCGGCCATTCCAACGAGAGCATGACGACCACCGCCCAGAAGACGCCGGACGCTGATCAGGATCGGGCGCTCGATCTACTCCGCGAAGCGCACAGCTTCGTGCTCGTGGGCCATCAGCGTCCCGACGGCGACTGCCTGGGTGGGCAGACCGCGCTCGCACGGGGGCTCAGATCGCTCGGGAAGGAGGTCCGCATCCTGAACCCGGACCCGCCCGGCCGCACCTTCGGATACCTGGCGGAGACGACTCTCTTCGAGGTCTACCAGGGGGGCGAGCTCCCGGCCCACGACGTCGTCTGCCTGCTGGACTTCAACGAGCCGTCCCGCTGCGGACCAGAGCTGCAGGAAGCGGTCCGCCGCGCTCCCTCGAGGAAGCTGGTCATCGACCATCACCCGCCTCTCACCGGGCCGTGGTGGGACGAGGCCTTTCTCGATCCTCGGGCTTCGGCCACGGGCCTGCTCGTCTACCGCATCCTCCTGGCGTTGGGTGCAAAGATCGATCGCGAGACCGCCCGAGGCATCTTCACCTCGATCGTGACCGACACGGGCTGGTTCCGGTACAGCAACACCGACACCGAGACGCTCGAGGTCGCGAGCGAGCTGCTCCGCTGCGGCGTGAACCCCACCGAGGTGTACGGTGCGATCTACCAGCGCATGCCCGCCACCGAGCCGCGCGCCCTGGGGGCCATGCTCCAGCGCGTGGAGTATTACTGCGACGGTCGGCTCGCGGTCCTCGATCATCCGCTCGATGCCGGCTACGCGAACGACCTGAGCGACAGCGACGCGGCCCTGGACATCCTTCGCTCGGTGGAGGACGTCGAGGTCGTGCTCTACCTCAAGGAGCTCGAGGGCGGCATCTGCAAGCTGTCCGCTCGGAGCAAGACCGACTACGACGTGTGCCGGCTCGCCGCGGAGTTCGGGGGCGGAGGGCACGTCAAGGCTTCGGGCGCGACCATCCGGGGAACGCTGGCGGACGTGCGGCGACGCCTGATCGAGGCGGCCTCGAAGGGCTTCCAGGTGCGATGAAGGTAGCGGTCATCTCCGACCTGCACTCGAACCGAGAGGCGCTCGAGTCCGTCTTCGCGGACATCGCGAGTCGCGGGATCACGGACTTGATCTGCCTGGGCGACGTCGTCGGCTACGGTCCGGATCCGGAGTTCTGCGTCGACCTCGTCCGTGGCCACGCTCGCTGGTGCCTGATGGGCAACCACGACGAGGCGCTCTTCCGGGACGCCTCGGACTTCAACCCGCACGCCCGCGGCGCGATCGACTACACGCGGCGAAGGATGCAGCCGCACTGGTGGAGCTCGAGCGAGAAGCGCGCGCGCTGGAAGTGGCTGCGGGGTCTCCCGCTGCGGATGACGGAGGGCCGGTTCCTGTTCGTGCACGGCTCGCCGCGGGACCCGGTGCGCGAGTACGTGCTCTCCACCGACGGGATCCTGAACCCCGACAAGCTGCGCTCGGTCTTCAGTTGCTTCGACGGCGTGGGAGTCGCCGGGCACACGCACCAGCCGGGCCTGCACGACGAGGACCTGAGGTTCCAGGCCCTGAACGGCGTCGAGGAGCTCACGCTCCCGCTCGAGGAGGGCCGGAAGTACTTCGTCAACGTGGGCTCGACAGGCCAGCCGCGCGACGGGGACTGTCGCGCGTGCTATGCCGTGCTCGAGGACCATCAAGTGACCTGGTACCGGGTGAGCTACGACTACCGCACGACGATGGACAAGATCGTCCGAACGGGGAGTCTGTCGGAGATCCTGGCGCGGCGTCTGGCGATCGGGAAGTAGCCGACGAGCTTCCGGATCGGAGCCTCGCGGGCACGGGCGGGCGCTCAGCGGCGTCGGAGCAGGTCCTTCATGACGTGCTGGAGGATCTGCGGGTTCTTGCGCAACCGGCGCGTGCTGTAGGCGCGCCACTCGGGACCGAAGGGGACGTAGACGCGGACCGGATGCCCGGTCGTTCGCCACTCGCGCCAGAGCCGTTCGCAGACCCCGAGCAGCACCTGGAACTCGTAGCGGTCCGTTCCGACGCCTTCCTCGCGGCAGATCTCGATCAACTCTCGCCCGAGGAGCTCGTCGTGCGTCGCGAAGCTGACCCTGGCGCCGCGCCGGAAGAGCTGACGCGCGCAGTCGCAGAAGGCGCGGCGAATCGGCTCGGCCTCCGTGTGCGCAATCGCGGCCGGCTCCAAGTAGACGCCCTTCACCATCCTGACCGACAGCGTCCCAGCGCCGAGCGCATCGATGTCGGACGGCGTGCGGAAGAGCCGCGACTGGAGCACGATCCCCACGTTCTCGACCTCGCCGCGCAACCGCTCGAAGACCCGCAGGGTCGCGTCGGTGGTCGTGTGGTCCTCCATCTCCACGCGGACGAAGACCCCGAGCTCGGCGCAGTGTCGGGCCAGCTCCAGGTACAGGTCGTGGGCGAGGTCCTCGGAGAGCAGCAGGCCCACGTGCGTCGGCTTGACCGAGACGTAGGCCTCGAGCCCCAGCTCGGCGATCGCATCGGCCGCCTCGCGATAGTCGCCGATGACCTCGCGGGCCGTGGCCTCGTCGACGACGTTCTCGCCGAGGATGTCGAGGATCCCGGCGTAGCCCTCGGCGGCGAGACCTTGCAGTCGCCCGAGCGCGGCTTCGAGCGTCTCGCCGGCGATGTACCGGCGCGACAGAAAGCGCATGACCGGCCGCGGGAGCAAGGGGAGCAGCGAGACGACGCTGGCGTGGATCAGGCCCATGGGGCGCGGATTCTAGCCCTCACCGCTTCGCGCGGGAGCGTCGGGTGACCGCCGAGTACGATCTTCCCGATGCACGCCCCGTCGGCTCTCCGCGTCGTCCTCGTCACCCATCCCGAGGAGGGGGCGCGCGCGTTCGCCCGGCGCCTGGTGGAGCGCCGTGTCGCTGCCTGCGTCAACCTCTTGCCCGTGACCAGCGTCTTCCGCTGGCAAGGAGCGATCGAGGAAAGCGGCGAGGTCCTGCTCGTGATCAAGACCGCGGGCTCCCGGCTCGACGAACTCGAGCGGACGCTGCGCGAGGAGCACCCGTACCAGGTGCCCGAGTCGATCGCGCTCGTTCCGGAGCGCGTCGGCGCCTCCTACCTCGCCTGGGCCCTGGGCGAGACGGCCGAGCCCGGAGTCGCTGACGCGTGACCGGGCCGGAGGAGAGCGGCGCGACCAGCCACGTCGTTCGCCGCGTCGGGCTCGTCCTCGGGCCGGCGCTGTTCGCCCTCTTCCTCGCCTGGACCGGCGGCCCACTGGACCCCGTACAGCGCAGGGTCGCCGCAACCACGGCGTTGACCGCCACCTGGTGGATCACGGCCGCGATCCCGATCGGAGCGACGTCGCTGCTCCCAGCTGCCCTGTTCCCGCTGCTCGGAGTGATGGGAGCCCGAGAGGTCGCCCCGCGCTACCTGCAGGATCTCGTGCTCCTGTTCCTGGGTGCCTTCGTGATCTCGCTGGGGCTCGAGCGCTGGAACGTGCACCGTCGGGTCGCTCTGTGGATCATCGCGAAGGTGGGGACGAAGCCGCGCAGCCTGGTCCTCGGCTTCATGATCGCCTCCGCCTTCCTCTCCTTCTGGATCAACAACACCTCCACGACGTTGCTCATGCTTCCGATCGGCGTCGCGGTGGTGACGAGCGTTTCGGGGCGGAGCGTCGACGCGCGCGATCCCTTCGCGATCAGCCTCCTGCTCGGAATGGCCTACTCGGCCTCGGTCGGCGGGATGGCCACGCCCGTCGGGACGGCGCCCAACCAGGTCTTCCTCGGCCAGTTCCGCGAGCGCTTTCCCGAGGCGCCGCAGATCTCCTTCGGAGCATGGATGCTGTCCTTCGGGCCGATGGTCGCCGTGTACGTCCCGCTCGCCTGGCTCCTGCTCACGCGTGTCGCTCTGCGCGTCCCGGCCTCGGGCGGACGCGGCGGTGAAGTGATCCGTCGCGAGCGCGCCGCTCTGGGACCGATGTCGAGGGGAGAGCGGACGATGGCGGCCGTGTTCGTCACCACCGCGCTCCTGTGGGTGACCCGCGACGACCTCGAGCTGGGTTCGTGGCACCTCTCCGGTTGGGTCCACCTCGTGCTCCCGAACGCGGTCGAGGTGCCCGGGACCTACGTCACGGACGCGACGATCGCCGCATGCATGGCGATCCTGTGCTTCCTGATCCCCGTCGACCGAAGACGCGGCCAGTACCTCATGGACTGGCGCACGGCGAACAAGCTGCCGTGGGAGGTCCTGCTCCTCATCGGCGGGGGCTTCGCGATCGCCGGCGGCTTCCAGTCCTCGGGGCTGGATACGCTCGTCGGCGAGTCCCTCGGTCCCCTCCTCGCCGGGCGCTCCTCCTGGGTCATGGTCACGGTGGTCGTGGTCCTGGTCGCGGCGCTGACCGAGGTCACGTCGAACACCGCCACGACGGCGGTGCTCCTGCCCGTCCTCGGACAGGCCGCGGCGGCGGCCGGTGTGTCTCCGCTGCTCCTGATGGTGCCCGCCACGCTGGCGGCTTCGGCGGCGTTCATGCTGCCGGTCGCCACGCCTCCCAACGCCGTCGTCTTCGCCTCGGGGCGAGTTCCGGCGCCGACCATGGCGCGCGTCGGCCTGTGGATCAACGCGCTCCTGGCGGCGCTGATCGTGCTGTTCTTCCAGTTCTGGGTCCGCGGGGTCCTCGGTGTGGAGGAGGGGCTCCCTGCTTGGGCGGCGCAGTAGGCGCTGGAGCTCAAGGGACTCGGCGAGCCTCCCGATAGGAGGTCCGGACCATGAACCCCCGCCGCTACGTCCTGCTCGCTCTCGCGACGCTCCCCTGCACGTTCCAGGACTCCCTGTCGAACGGAGCCGTGCGCGAGGTGCTCGTCGCGCATCCAAGAGGAACGACCGTCGAGTTCTTTCGACTCGACCTCGTGGGGGACTCCGGCGCGGCGGCGACGACTCCGGCCGGGACCGTACGCTGGGTGAGCGGGCCCGACGGCACGGTTCCCGGTGCCTGGCGCACGGAGATCGAGGTCAGCTTCTTCGCGGAGTGCACGCGCGTGCTGCTGACCGAGCGCGTCCAACCGAAGGAGCGAGAGCTCGTCTTCCGCGAGCTGCGGGCGCGCTCCGGTCGGACGCTGCGCTTCCTCTGGACGCCCGACCAGCGCGGAGTGAGCACGGAGACGACCGGCGGCGAGCTGCGCCGGACCGAGTTCGACATGCGGCGCAGCGCCGCACTGCCCCTATCCCTGGTCGAGGTCGCGCGTCGCGGCGGCGCGCTCGGCGGGAGCGTGCACGTCTTCCAGCCGCTGACGAACGAGCTGGAACCGCTCGACGTGCGACTCGACGCGGCGGAACATGGGCGCGTGCTCGAGCTCCGTCGCGGGTCGCTCCTGGCGGGGAGCTATCGCTTCGATGGCGATCGGTTGATGGGGTTCCGCTGGCAGGACGGCGGACTCGAGGCGCGTCCGATCGAGGCAAAGGCCTACGCGGCGATGCTCGCGAACGCACGGCCGTCGGCGGACGACTCCCCCGCGGCTCGATCGCGCCAGCCCTCGTCCCTCACCGATTCGCGGCCGGAATCGCTCCGATCCTTTCGCGGACGCACGCTCACGAAAGGCCCAGAACGGTTCTGACTCACGACTTGGTGAGCGATGGGGCTCGCCCCGTCGACAACCTCATTACACGGAAAAGGGCCGGACGCTGGGGCCCGCGGGCTATCCTGTTCGTTTCGTTCTCCTCTCCCGAACGCGATGGACACCCCTGCCCAGCCGCCCGAACCGGCGCCCCGGGGGCCGCGAGGACTCGCCACCTGCGGCCTACTCCTGGCGACGCTCGCGACCGCCCTCCCTGCCTGCCGCACGGCCCTCGAGCACCGCGAGGACGCCGATCGCGAGGTCTACGAGATCATTCGGGGCCTGCGGGACGGCCTGGCCGGCGGAGAGGAGTTCTCCATCGAGCCGATCGAGACGCCCCTGCGGGAACGCCTCCTGGCCGGGGAGACGCTGAGCGGGCCCATCGGCCTGATCACCTCGCTCCAGGTCGCCTCCGAGAACAGCCGCGACTTCCAGAACCGCCGTGAGAGCCTGTACCTGAGCGCGCTCGATCTGACCCTGGCACGCTGGGACTTCTCGGTCAAGGAAACCGGCACCTTCGGGTCGTTCCTCTCCGGAGGGGCGAACGCGCCGACGACGGCGGGCGGCGACAGCTCGCTCCGACTGACCAAGCTCTTCGCGACCGGGTTGTCGGTGATCGGCGACCTCTCCTTCAACCTCGTGCGCGACGTCAGTCGTGGGGACGCCTGGACCGCCACGTCCAACGCCGGGCTCAGCATCACGCAGCCGCTCCTGCGCGGATTCGGGCGGGACATCGTCCTCGAGCCCTTGACGCAGGCGGAGCGGGACGTCGTCTACGAGGCACGCTCCTACGACCGATTCCGGCGCACTTTCGCCTTCGACGCAGCGTCGCGCTACTACCGCATCCTCGAGCAGGTGGACGTGCTCGAGAACGAGCGCCAGAACCAGTCTCGTCGGGCGGAGCTCCGCGTCCGCAACGAGGCCTTCGCCGAGGCGGGCCTGCTCGACGACATCCAGGTCGACCAGGCGAGCCAGGACGAGCTCAGCGCCCGCAACCGCGTCATCGACGCGCAGCGCTCGCTCTCGTCCTTGCTCGACTCGTTCAAGCTGTTCCTCGGCCTGCCGATCGAGACGGAGCTGTCGCTCGACGAGAGCGACCGGCCGAACCTCGATACCTACGACGCGCTCGACGTGGAGTTCACCGAAGAAGCGGTCATCGCCGTCGCGCTCGCCTCCCGGCTCGACTACCTGACCGCGCTCGACCGGGTCGACGACGTGGAGCGACGCGTGCGGATCGCCGCGGACGACCTGCGGGCGGCGCTGGATCTCGGCGTGGACGTGAACGTCGCCAGCGAGGTGGACCGGCCTTTCCGCTACGACCGGGATTCCTTCGACACTCTCCTCAGCCTGAGCCTCGACACACCGCTCGAACGCGTGCGCGAGCGCAACGCCTATCGCGAGCGCCTGATCGACCTCGACCAGGCGATCCGTTCGGCGGAGGAGGCAGCAGACACGATCCGAGCGGAGCTGCGCGACTCCTTGAGGAACCTGGACGCCGCGCGCGAGAGCTACCAGATCCAGTCCGGGGCCGTCGTCCTCGCGCAGCGGCGCGTGGAGAGCGCTCAGCTCAAGCTCGAGGCAGGGCGCGCGGACACGCGGGACGTGCTCGACTCGCAGGACGACCTCGTGGCCGCCCAGAACGCCGCGACCAACGCGCTGACGGACTACATCCTGGCTGGCCTAGCGCTCTACGTGGACATGGAGCTCGTCCGCGTCGACGAGACGGGCTTCCGAATCGACACCGAGCCGCTGCTGCGGAGAATCCAAGGGGAGTTGCCGTGAAGAAGAACTCGAAGCTGTGGCCTCTGGTGACGCTCGTGGTCGTGCTCGGTGGCGGCTGGGTCGCGAAGGGGAGCGGTGTCTTCGGCGAGGAGAAGGTCGTTCGCATCGAGGGTGCGGCCGTCATGCGCGGTCCGCTGCGCATCAGCGTGGTGGAGCGCGGCAACATCAAGGCGGCCAACAGCCACACTCTCAAGAGCGAGATCGAGGGCCGCTCGACCGTGCTCTACCTGATCGACGAGGGCTCGCTGGTCGAGGAAGGGGACTTGTTGTGCGAGCTCGACACGAAGGAGATCGCCGACAACAAGGTGCAACAGGAGATCTCGGTCCAGAACGCCTACGCCTCCTACACGAAGGCGCAACAGAACTTCGAGATCCAGGAGAGCCAGAACACGAGCGACATCGCCCGGGCCGAGCAAGAGGTCAGATTCGCGCACGACGACTTGGCCAAGTACCTCGAGGGCGAGATGCCCCAGGACATCCAGAACGCGGAGGAGGAGATCCTGGTCCGCGATCAGGAGCTCACTCTCGCGCGACAGAACCTGGAGTGGTCGGAGAAGCTCGCCGCCAAGGGCTTCCTCGAGCAGACCCAGCTCGACGCGGACCGCATCTCCACGACGCGCTCGGAGGTCGCGCTCGCGCAGGCGAACCGGGCCAAGGCGTTGCTCGAGGACTACGAGATCCCGCGCCGCAAGGACGAGCTCAACGCCGCCGTCGAGGAGAGCATCCGCGAGCTCGATCGGGTCAAGCTGCAGGCAAAGGCCCGCATCGCGGATTACCAGGCGGACCTGATCACCTCGAAGGCGAAGTACGACCTCGAGGTAGCCGAGCTCGAGAAGATGGTCGATCAGCTCGCCAAGGCGAAGCTGTACGCGCCGGTCGGAGGAATGGTCGTGTACGGCGTCGAGAGCAACGGGCGCTGGGGCGGTGGCGAGCCCATGAAGGAGGGCGCGGAGGTCCGCGAGCGCCAGGAGATCATCACGATCCCGTCGGAGGACGGCTACGTCGCCGAGGCGAGCCTGCACGAGTCGGTGCTCGAGAAGGTCGTCGAGCGGATGCCGTGCTTCGTGACGGTCGACGCGCTGCGCACGACGCTGCGCGGCGAGATCAAGTTCAAGGCAGTGTTACCCGACCAGCAGTCCTGGTACGCGAACCCGGACCTGCGCGTCTACCGTACCGAGGTCTCGATCCTGGACCGCGACCCGCGGGTCCGGCCGGGGATGTCCTGCTCCATCGAGATCCTGGTCGACGACCTGCCGGACGCGACGTACATGCCGGTGCAGTCGGTCTTCCTCGACGGAGGCGCGCCGGTCGCGCTCGTGCGCCAGGGGAACGAGGTGGAGAAGCGTCCGATCGAGGTGGGACAGAACAACGGCAAGTGGGTCGAGGTGCTCTCGGGGGTCACGGCGGGAGAGATCGTGCTGCTGAGCCAACCGCCGAACATCACCCTGCAGCCGGCCTCGGAGGAGCCGGACCTGAACGACCGCGAGGGCTGGCCCGAGGGTCGTCCGGCGGTCGTCGCCCCGGGCAGGGGCAGGGGCAGGGGCGGCGACGAGATCGCGGTTCAGCCGGCCGAGGAGCCGTCCGCTGGCGAGACCCGCGGCATGGAGCGGGGGGGATTCGACATGGAGAAGTGGAAGCAGGAGAACCCCGACCAAGCCAAGTCCTTCGAGGAGGCCATGAAGGACCCCGAGAAGATGCGCCAGATGCGCGAGCAGTTCCGGGGCGGTGGCGGCCGGACGGAGGGTGGCGAGCGCAGGAGTGGCGGAGACCGCGGCGACACCGGGAATCGCGGGGGCGCCGGCGACCAGTGATCTCGCACGACGAGGCACGCGTGAGCGACGCTCCGCCTGCTCGGACCGAGGCCGCCGACGTGGTGGCCGAGATGATCGCGGTCGAGCGGGTCTATCGCATGGGGTCGGAGGAGGTACGCGCCCTGGACGGGCTCTCCTTCCGGGTCGAGCGCGGGCAGTACTGGTCCGTCATGGGCGCATCCGGGAGCGGCAAGTCCACCTTGCTCAACGTGATGGGCTGCCTCGACCGTCCGACCTCGGGGGTCTACCGCCTCTCCGGTCGCGACGTGAACGACCTCGACGACGACGAGCTCTCGGAGCTCCGATCGCAGAGGCTCGGGTTCATCTTCCAGTCCTACAACCTGATCCCGCAGCTGAACGTGCTCGAGAACATCATGGTTCCGCTCTTCTACCAGGACGATCCGCCCGCGGATGGCGAGGAGCGCGCGCGCTCGCTGGCGCGGCGGCTGGGGCTCGGGGACAGGCTCGGTCACCGCCCGCTCGAGCTCTCGGGCGGCCAGCAACAGCGCGTCGCGATCGCACGCGCGCTGGTGAACGATCCGGACCTCATCCTGGCCGACGAGGCGACCGGCAACCTCGACAGCAACACGGCGAACGAGATCCTGGGCCTGTTCGACGAGCTGTGGCGCGAGGGGAAGACCCTGGTCTTCGTGACGCACGAGGCTCACGTCGCCGAGCGAGCCAGCCACGTCCTGCGCATGATCGACGGGAACGTCGAGGAGATGTTCGAGACCGAGCGCGCCAAGGAACTGCCGCGGTGATCACCAGCACGCTCTTCCGCGCGGTGAGAACCGGGCTGAGCAGCTTGATGCTGCACAAGCTGCGCAGCTTCCTGACGACGCTCGGCGTGCTCTTCGGGACGAGCAGCGTCATCGCCATGCTCGCGATCGGCGAGGGCGCGAGCTACGAGGCTCAGGAGCAGATCAAGCTGCTCGGCAGCCAGAACGTGATCCTGCGCAGCATCAAGCCGCCCGAGGACCCGAACCAGAGCGGCACCCAGACGTCGCGCGTCGTCTCCTACGGTCTCCTGGACGCGGACCTCGCGCGCATCGAGACGACGTTTCCCGGAGTAACCGGCGTCGTTCCGATCCGCGAGATCGCCAAGGAAGTCCGTCACAACGACCGTGTGATGAATCCGCGCGTCATGGCGACCCGCCCGACCTACCAGGCGGTGACCGGACGGCTCCTGTGGGAAGGCCGGTTCATCAGCGCCGAGGACGACCGCACGCTCCAGAACGTGTGCGTGCTCGGCACCGAGGTCGCGCGCTACCTGTTCCCCTTCGAGTCCGCGGTCGGCAAGCGCGTCAAGGTCGGCGGCGACTACTTCACGGTGGTCGGCACGCTCGCGCCCCGCATGCGCCTGTCCGACGACCGGGCGCAGGCGGGCTCGGAGGTGACGGGCGAGGTGTTCATCCCTTACGAGACCGCGCGCAAGTGGTACGGGAGGCTGCAGGTGAAGCAGCGCGCGGGAAGCCGCGAGATGGAGGAAGTCGACCTGCACGAGATCGTGATCGCCGTGGACCGCCCGGACGACGTCCCGGTGCTTGCGAGCGCCGCGCGGGAGATGCTCTCGCGTTTCCACGGCAAGAAGCGCGACTACGAAGTCGTCGTTCCGCTCGAGCTGCTGGCCCGTGCCCAGGAGACCAAGCGCATCTTCAACATCGTGCTGGGCTCGATCGCCGGGATCAGCCTGCTCGTCGGCGGCATCGGGATCATGAACGTGATGCTCGCCACGGTGACGGAGCGCACGCGCGAGATCGGCATCCGCCGCGCGCTCGGCGCCAAGCGGCGTCACATCGTGACGCAGTTCCTGGTCGAGACGATCTGCCTCTCCGTCGGCGGCGGCCTGCTCGGCGTGCTCGTCGGTGTCAGCATCCCGCTGATCGTCGAGCGCTTCGCGGACATGGTCACGATCGTCACGCCCTCGGCACCGATCCTTGCCTTCGGCATCTCGGCCGGCGTCGGCGTCGTCTTCGGCGTCTATCCCGCGCTGCGCGCCGCGGACATGGACCCGGTGGAGGCGTTGCGGCACGAGTGACCGGCCCATTATCGCGCCCCGCGATGGAACGCGGACCCCGCTCGTCGTAGCTTGGCCGCTCGAGGTGGTGGTACATGGGGATCCGACGGAGCCTATTCCCGCGGACGCAGGCGCAAGCCTTGGAGCTCCACCGGCTGATCGCGGAGAGCTCGACGGACGTGATCGGGCTCGTGACCCCGACCGGGCGCGTCGTCCACATCGGTCCGGGCGCGCTCGCGCTGACCGGGCGCGACCCGGCCGAGCTGGTAGGTGCGCGCGTCCTCGCGGCGATCCATCCCGCCGAGGAGCGGGCGGCGAGCGAGGCCTGGGACCGGGCGCGCGCGGGCGCGTGCGAGGCCTTCGCGCACCGTGTGCGGCACGCGGACGGCTCGTGGCGATGGCTCGAAGGATGGGCGCGCGGCGCGCGCCTCCAGGGTAGGCCGCGCGTGCTGCTCGCGCTCCGAGACGTGACCGCTCGCAAGCGGGTCGAAGCGCTGCGCGACGGCGAGCGGCGCGTGCTGGAGCGGATCGCGGCCGGCGCCCCGCTCGAGGAGACCCTGACGGTCCTGGCGGAGGTCGTCGAAGGGCAGACCGAGGGAATGTCGTGCTCGGTCCTGCTCCTCGAGGAGGACGGGATCCACGTGCGTCACGGCGCCGCGCCCTCCCTGCCCGAGTCCTACACGCGCCAGATCGACGGCGCGAGCATCGGCCCGGAGGCGGGCTCGTGCGGAACCGCGATGTACCGGCGCGAGGCGGTGTTCGTCACCGACGTCATGACGAGTCCCCTGTGGGAGGGCTACAAGGAGCTCGCGGCGGCCCACGGCCTGCGAGCCTGCTGGTCGATCCCGATCCTGTCCTCGCGCGGCCGCGTGCTCGGCTCGTTCGCCATGTACTACGGCGAGCCGCGCAGTCCGTCCTCGGCGGAGCTGTCGCTGCTCGAGGTCGCGCCCCACTTGGCCCGGATCGCGATCGAGCGCAGGCAGCTCGAGGAGGAGTTGCGTCAGGCGCTGAAGATGGAGTCGATCGGCCAGCTCGCCGGCGGGATCGCGCACGATTTCAACAACCTCCTCACGGTCATCAACGGCTGCGGAGAGCTGCTCCTGTCCGCGCAGGCGGGTGGCTCGGTGCCGGACGTGCTCGAAGCCGCCCGCGAGATCGTGGACGCAGGCAAGCGCGCCGCGGCCCTGACCGAGCAACTGCTCGCCTTCAGCAGGCGCCAGCTCCTGCACCCGGTCGTGCTCGATCCCAACGAGGTCGTCGCGGGCGTCGAGCGGCTACTGCGGCGGCTCTTGAGCGCGGACGTCGGCTTGGAGACCGAGCTCGACCCCGCGGTCTGGTCGGTGAAGGTGGATCGTGGCCAGCTCGAGCAGGTGCTGTTGAACCTGGCCATCAACGCCCGCGACGCCATGCCCTCCGGCGGCCGCATCGCGATCCGGACCGAGAACGTCCAGCTCGACGCGCGCGCAGCGCCCTCGGGCGTCGAGACAGGACCCTACGTGCGGCTCATGATCGCCGACAGCGGCCTGGGCATGAGCGAGGAAGTGCGCGCCCGCGTCTTCGAGCCGTTCTTCACGACCAAGGGTACGGGCCGCGGCACCGGGCTCGGCCTGTCGACCGTCTACGGGATCGTGCGCCAATCGGGGGGACACATCGACGTCACCAGCCGGCAGAGCGAGGGCTCGGTCTTCCGCATCCTGCTGCCGCGCGCGCAGGAGGAAGCCGCCGCGTCCGCGCTGCCGGCGGAGACGGCTGCGCCCTTCGTGCGCGGCACGATCCTGGTGGCGGAGGACGAGACCGGCGTCCGCGAGCTGGTCTGTCGCGTGCTGGAACGCGAGGGGCACGAGGTGCTCGCCGCGCGCGACGGGAACGAGGCGCTGAGGCTGAGCCGTTGCCACGGCCCGATCGACTTGCTCCTGACCGACGTGATCATGCCGGAGATGGGCGGCCTCGAGCTCGCACGCCGCTTGGCCGAGGACCGACCCGAGATGCGCGTGCTCTTCGTCTCCGGCTACAACGACGACTCGCGCGGATCACTGGGTCCCAAGGCGCTCCTGCTGCCGAAGCCCTTCACGCCGGCCGACCTGTCCTCCGCCGTGCGCCAGGCCATGAGCGCGGACCCGCGGACGGCGCTCGCGGATTGACCTGTGAGGCTGGTACGCCGCGTCGGCTCAGGTCTCGCATCGGCTCTGGCCGAGCGGGGCGCGTCGGGGCAGGGACTCGATAGGGCAGAGGAGGAGAGAGAGGACGTCCGAGCTCGGGATTCCCCGTGACCGCAGCTTGGTTCCTGCATCTTCTTCTATATGACGAAGAGTGCGGAGCAAGGGACCTTCTGGTTCCCTAACGGACACGGCGGTCGGCGCGCGGGAGCGGGTCGCAAACCGAAGGGGGCGCGCGCCGGCGTGCCCCACCGCACGCGTGCGGCGCTGAAGGAGCGTCGTCCGTTGTACGTCACGCTGCGACTCCGGGACGGCTTGCCGAGCCTGCGGAAGGAAGCCGAGCTGCGTGTGCTGCACGGCTGCTTCGCGAGTGCGTCGTCCGACGCGTTCCGCCTGTGCGAGTTCAGCGTGCAGTCGAACCACGTGCACCTGATCGTCGAGGCGCACGGGACCTCTGCCCTATCGACGGGGGTACAGGGACTCGCCGTGCGGATCGCGAAGAGACTCAATCGACTGTGGGAGAGACGCGGGACCGTTTTTTCGGACCGGTATCACGCGGGCGTCCTCTCGACGCCGCGCGAGGTGCGCCCCGCTCGGCCGGAACCGGAGCGAGACGAGCCGGCCGTCGACCTGGTCGGCTCGGGCGCGGTCGATGACCTGCGTAGCGGACGGTCAATCCGTCTCGAAGAGCGGCGCGCGCAGCGCGAGCGCCTCGGCCAGGTGGACTTCGTCCGGATCCGCGGCGCCCTCGAGGTCGGCCAGAGTGCGCGTCACGCGGCGCAGGCTCTGGACGGCGCGGGCGGAGAGCGCGCGGCGGGCGGAGGTGCGCTCGAGCAGGGAGCGCATCGGGGGACGCAGGGGCACGAGCCGGTCGAGGGCCTCCGCGTCGAGGTCGGCGTTCTCGGTCTCTTGTCCGCGCGCGGTCCGCAGGTCCCCGGCGCGGAGCACTTGGTTCGCCAGCGCACGATCGTCGGACGAGGCCCCGGCGTCCGTCCCCCGCGCGAGCGCGTCCAGCGACGGGACCGGGACCTCGAGACGCAGCTCGATCCGGTCGAGCAGCGGTCCCGAGATCCGCCGCCGGTAGCGCCTTACCTCGAGCGGCGAGCAGCGGCAGGGGCGCGTCGGGTGACCGCGGAACCCACAGGGGCACGGGTTCATCGCTGCAACCAGGCGGAAGCGCGCGGGGAGTTCGACCCGCCGTCCCGCGCGCGCCAGCAGGATCCTGCCGGTCTCGAGGGGTTGACGGAGGCCTTCGAGCACCTCGCGCCGGAACTCCGGCAGCTCGTCGAGGAACAGGATCCCGCGGTGGGCGAGCGAGATCTCGCCCGGTGCGAGGGGTTGCCCTCCGCCGACCAGCCCGGCCAGGCTGACGGTGTGGTGCGGCGCCCGGAACGGCCGGGCGTGGGCGAGTCCGCCGCGCCACATCCCCGCCGCGGACTGCACGCGCGTCGTCTCGAGCCGGTCCTCGAGGGACGGGGCCGGCACGAGCTCGACCAGGGCGCGCGCGAGCAGGCTCTTCCCCGTCCCCGGCGGGCCGGAGAAGAGCAGCCCATGTCCACCCGCGGCCGCGACGGCGAGCGCGCGCTTGCCCGCCGCCTGTCCG
>Ga0302046_10001840_pt1 | contig 19817 bp, 16 predicted proteins | sample RVTome_11_FD_200261 | JGI IMG/M metagenome (GOLD analysis project Ga0302046, IMG submission 200261) | Soil microbial communities from uranium-contaminated site in the Upper Colorado River Basin, Wyoming, United States - RVT147D111 (version 2) ...
GCGAGATTGCCACCAACCTCTATGTGGCGATCCTGACGGATACCGGGTCCTTTCACTACGCCAACACCACCCCGCGAGCCCTTCGCGTAGCGGCCGCGCTGATTGAAGCCGGGGTGGTTCCCCAAAAGGTGGCGGACTCGCTCTTTGATCAACGAGAGGTCGCGGAACTCTTCCTCCTGGGAACGCTCCTGACACACATGCAGGTCTCTGCCGATGGGGTGGTGGCGTGGATGGAAGTGACCCAGCCGATCCTCGAGCAGGCGGGGCTTGGGCAGGATGCCCTGGAAGGCCTCATCAACTACCCCCGCTCGATCAAGGGGGTGGCGGTTGCCCTGCTCTTCAAGGACGAAGGCCGGGGGATCGTGCGGGTCAGTCTCCGGTCGAAGGGGGACGTGGACGTCGCGGCCGTCGCAAAAGTCTTTCAGGGCGGGGGGCACAGGAATGCGGCCGGCTGTACCCTGGCCGGCCCGCTGCCGGAGGTTCGGGCGCGTGTCCTTGAGGAGGTGGGTCGCGTCGTTTCCGGGATGGGGAGGAAATCTGCGGATGGCAAAAGCTGAAGCGCGAGAGGTGTACGGGGTTCTCAATATCAATAAGCCGGCAGGGATGACGTCCCATGATGTGGTAGACGCCGTCCGGCGCCTGTATCATGTTCGCAAGGTCGGGCATACCGGCACATTGGACCCTCGGGGGACGGGCGTCCTCCCCATTTGTATTGGGCGGGCCACCAAAATTGCCCAATTCCTTACCTCGGCCGACAAGGAGTATGAGATCGTCGTCCGCTTGGGAATCACCACCGATACCCAGGATGCCGATGGCAAGGTCATTGGCGAGGCGGAAGTCCGCGTGACGCAGGAGGAAGTGGAAGAGGCCCTGAAGGGCTTTGTGGGGAAGATCCAGCAAGTCCCCCCCCTCTTCTCGGCGAAGCGGGTACGGGGCGAGCGTCTGTACAAGGTCGCCCGTCGCGGAGAAGACGTTCCCCGGCAGCCGGTGACGATTCAGATTTACGCCATACGCCTCACTTCCTTCCGCTCCCCCTTTGTGGGGCTCTGGGTGCATTGCAGCAAGGGAACCTACGCGCGAACACTGGCGGATGATCTGGGGAAACGGCTGGGATGTGGCGCCCACTTGTACAGCCTGGTCCGGATTCGGGCGGGACGTTTCGAGCTGAAGGACGCACTGACCCTGAGCGACCTCACCACGTTGGTGGCGGCTGGGCGGGGAGAGGAGCCGCTCATGTCCGTCGAGCATGCCCTCAGCCATCTCCCGGCGGTCCGGATCGTACCTGAAGCCTCCCATCTTGTCCTCCATGGCTCGCCGATCACCGCTGGCCAAGTCGTGAATGTTCCTCCAGAGGTGAGAAAGGGAACGCTGGTTCGGGTTTTGGGGTTTCGGCGGCAACTCTTGGCGCTGGCCACCGCCACGATCGATGCGGCGGAGTTTATCCGGGTCGACCCCCGACGGGCGGTCTTGGCGCCGGTCCGTGTGTTCAGCGCTCCTCAAAATCTGTAGGCCATGGTGATCATTCGCGACATCACAGACGTGGGGAAGGCAACCTTTCCGCGCGTCGCGACCGCCATCGGCACCTTTGACGGGGTCCACACCGGTCACCAGTGGATCATTCGGAAAGTGGTGGAGCGGTCCAGGCTGGTGGGAGGGACGGGCGCCGTCTTCACCTTTAGCAATCACCCGCTCGAGGTGCTTGACCCGGCACGGGCTCCCCGGCTTATTACCCCATCCCCGATCAAGGAGCGCATCCTCGGGTCCCTGGGCGTGGAGCTGGTGATCGCCATCCCCTTTACGCACGCGTTGGCCGAGATGGAGGCGGAGGCCTTCGTCGCGGACATCCTTTGGAAGAAACTGCACGTGGAATTTCTCTGCATGGGCTTCGATTTTGGCTTCGGCAGGGGCCGGCGGGGAACACCGGAATTTCTCCGCAGGATGGCCTCGGATCTCGGGTTCGAGGTCGAGGTCGTCCCGCCGGTTGCGGTCGACGGGACAGTCGTGAAATCGGGCCTCATCCGAGATTTGTTGCAGCGAGGGAAAGTGAGTGAGGCGGCCCGGTATCTCAGTCGCCCTTACGCCATCACCGGCGAAATTGTCCCCGGAGCCGGCAGGGGAAAGGGGTTGGGGTTTTCAACCGCCAACGTAGCGCCGTCACAGCACTTCCTGATCCCGGATGGGGTGTATGCCGGTCGGGCCGCCATCGGGGGCCGGGAGTTCGATGCGGCGATCAACGTGGGCACGGCCCCCACCTTCGGGGGTCGAGAGCGCCGTGTGGAGACTCACCTGCTGGACATTCAAGAGGATCGGGCACCCGTGTATGGCCAGGCCATGGTGGTGGCCTTCTGGGAGCGGATCCGGGACGAGGTCCGATTCGCCTCTCCGGAAGAGCTCAAGGCCCAGGTGGCACGGGATATTCGGCGGGCGAGGGAGATCCTCAGCCAGGCAGGGATGGCGCATCAGGCAGATTGGGCTTTACAGGAGTAGGGCTGTATGCTACGATCCGGCTCGGTGAAAAAGGGGCAAGGGTCGTGGCGAAGGATTTGGCCAGAAAACAAGAGGTCGTCAAAGAATACCACCTTCATGAGCAAGATACCGGCTCGCCGGAAGTCCAGGTCGCCCTGCTGAGCACACGGATCGAATCTTTGAGCCAGCACCTGACCCTCCACAAGAAGGACCACCATTCCCGTCGGGGTCTCCTCAGGATGGTGGGCCGTCGACGGAAGCTCCTCGACTATCTCAAACGCAAGGATGTTGAACGATATCGGAAGCTCATCGAACGACTGGGAATTCGTCGCTAGTGGCGTTCCAACTGGTTGTGCCGACTTTCCCGCTGCGCGTGATCATGACCCTTGCAACAAGACAGGCGGCTCACGTTCGGCTTATCGAGTTGGGACGCCATTAGCGCGCCGGTTTTCGCTCAGAGGGGCGATTTTCCACGGCGTGGTGCCCGCGGCAGATGGCAGCGTCGAGGTCATCTTGCGCGGGCTTTTTCGCATAGGTGGGCAAGGAGATGCTAAAAGCGATGGCTGAGTATGTGCAGATCGAGATAAACGGACGGCAGGTCACCCTCGAGGCGGGCCGGGTGGCTCGCCAGGCGGACGGGGCGGTGTGGGTGCGCTACGGGGACACAGTGGTCTTGGTGACCGCGGTCGCCGCAAAGCAGCCCCGGGAGGGGATCGATTTTTTCCCTCTCACCGTAGATTATCAGGAGCGGGCCTATGCCGCCGGCATGATCCCCGGAGGATTTTTCAAGCGGGAAGGGCGGCCCCGGGATCAGGAGACCATTACCAGTCGCCTGATTGACCGGCCGCTGCGTCCCCTCTTTCCCAAGGGCTTTCGCCGCGATGTCCAGATCATCGCGACGGTTCTCTCGGCGGACCAGGAAAACGATCCTGATGTTCTCGCCATCGTGGGGGCCTCGGCGGCGCTGGCGATCTCGCCTATTCCCTTCTCGGGCCCCATCGGTGCGGTGCGGGTCGGCCGGGTGGGGGGGCGGTTCCTGGCGAATCCCACCTACAAGCAGCGGGAGGAATCGGACCTGGACCTGGTGGTCGCCGGAACGAAAGATACGGTGATCATGGCCGAGGTGGGGGCCAAGGAGGTCGCCGAGCAGGTCATCCTCGAAGCGATCGCGTTCGGCCAAGAGGCGATCGCCAGGATCGTCCAGGGGCAAGAGGCCTTGGCCGGATTGGCCGGGCAGCCCAAAATGTCCTTTACCCCCCCCACGATCGATCCGGCCTTGCTCGCGCGGGTCTCGGCGCTTGCCCAAGAGCCTCTTCGGAAGCTGGCAGCCATCAACGACAAGGAGGCCCGGCAGGCACGGCGGGAACAGATCGTTGAAGAGACGGTACAGGCCTTCGCCGGTGAACCGGCCGAGGTGCAACTGCAGGTGAAGCAGGGCCTGGAGAATATCGAGCGGGCGGAGATGCGGCGGCTGATCCTGGAGGAGCAGCGCCGCGTGGATGGCCGGCGCCCCGATGAAGTCCGGCCGATCACCGGTGAGGTCGGGCTGCTCCCCCGCACGCACGGCTCCGCCCTTTTCACCCGCGGGCAGACCCAGGCGCTGGTGACCACGACGTTGGGGACATCCGAAGACGTCCAGCGCCTCGACAGCATCGAAGGAGAGGGCTTCAAACGGTTCATGCTCCATTACAACTTCCCCCCCTTCAGCGTCGGGGAGGTCCGGTTCCTTCGGGGGCCGGGCCGCCGGGAGATCGGGCACGGGGCCCTGGCCGAGAAGGCGCTGCTCACCGTCCTCCCCGGTCCTGAAGAATTCCCGTATACCATCAGGATTGTGTCTGACATCCTCGAGAGCAACGGATCCTCCTCGATGGCGTCGGTCTGTGGAGCGACCTTGGCCCTGATGGACGCCGGCGTTCCCATCAAGGCGGCGATGGGAGGGGTGGCCATGGGATTGGTGATGGAGGGAGACAGGGCGGCCATCCTGACCGACATCATGGGGATCGAGGACTATCTCGGCGATATGGACTTCAAGGTAGCGGGAACACGGAGAGGCGTGACGGCGCTGCAAATGGATGTGAAGAAAGTCCAGGGGGTGACTCCGGCCTTGATGACCGAGGCGTTAGAGCGCGCCCGGGCTGCGCGGATACATGTCCTGGACGAGATGGAGAAGACGTTGGACCGCCCCCGCCCCCGCCTCTCCGTTTATGCGCCTCGGCTCGTCACCGTGAAGATCCCCGTGGACAAGATCCGAGAGGTGATTGGCCCTGGAGGGAAGGTCATCCGGGGCATCATCGAGGAAACCGGGTGCAAGATCAACGTCTCGGACGATGGCCGGGTGGAAATCGCATCCACGGACGAAGCGGCGGCGGAGAAGGCCGTGTCGATCATCAACCGGATCGTCGAGGTGCCTGAGGTGGGGAAGATCTACACGGGGAAGGTGAAGCGGATCGTCGATTTTGGCGCCTTCGTGGAGATCCTGCCCGGGACCGACGGCCTCGTCCACATCTCGCAGATCGCCGAGCATCGGATCAAACAGGTCCAAGATGTTCTCTCGGAGGGAGACGAGGTGACAGTCAAGGTGATCGAGATTGATCCCTCGGGCAAGATCCGCCTCAGCCGGAAGGAGGTCCTGCTCGCGCAAGCGGATGCGCCGGCCACGGGTCAGAGAGAGGAAAGACCGCCCCGGCGCATGGAAGGGGGCTCGCGCGGCAGGCGGGAGATGCCGCCGGTACGCGAGGAGGAACGGTAGCGATGGCCCCCCGGGGTGCGTATCGCAAGGAAGTCCTCGACAACGGCCTCGTTGTCCTGACCGAACGAATGCCGGCGGTGCGATCGGTCTCCATCGGGGCCTGGATCCCCGTCGGATCGGGGCAGGAGGATGACCGGCAGGCGGGCATCTCCCATTTCGTCGAGCACATGCTTTTCAAGGGAACGGAGAAGCGGAGTGCGGAGGAGATTGCCTCCGACATTGATTCCGTCGGGGGGATCCTTGACGCCTTCACCAGTCGCGAATACACCTGCTTCTATGCCAAGGTGCTGGGAGAACACCTCCCCCTGGCCGTGGAGATCCTGGCAGATATCATTCTCCACTCCCGCCTCGATCCGGATGACGTGGAAAAGGAGCGGGCGGTGATCCTCCAAGAAATCAAGATGGTGGAGGACAATCCCGATGACCAGATCCATGATCTCTTCGCACAGGCCATTTGGGCGGACCATCCGCTGGGTCGCCCCATCCTCGGCCGGCGTGAGACCCTCGGCGGAATCGGGCGGGACGAGTTAAAAAAGTTCATGCATGGCTCCTACCGGCCCGACCGGGCAATCATCTCCGCCGCCGGCGACCTGGATCATCACAGCCTGGTGGATCTTGTGGCAGCCACCTTTGGGAGCTGGGCGGGTCGCTCGCAGCCGGGATCCAGTCCCCCCCCCGTCTCCCGTGCGACCCAGATAAATGTCGATCGGGACCTGAGCCAGGTCCACCTGTGCCTGGGTGTCAGCGGCCTCCCCTATGCGCACCAGGACCGGTATACCCTCTCCATCCTCAATACGATCCTGGGGGGCGGAATGAGCTCCCGCCTGTTTCAAGAGATCCGTGAGAAGCGGGGACTCGTCTATTCCATTTACTCGTATGCCGCCTCTTACCGTGACGGAGGTTTGCTCGTGGTCTATGCGGGAACGAGCAACGACCACTATGAGGAGGTGGTGGACCTCGTCCAAGCCGAGTTTCGGCAGATCCGGGACGAGCACGTGGAACCCAAGGATTTCAAGCGCGCCAAGGAGCAGCTCAAAGGGAACCTCCTCCTCGGCCTCGAGAGCACCAATAGCCGGATGACACGCCTCGCCAAGATGTACATGTATCACAATCGCTGCTTCGGGCTGGAGGAGATCATCCAGGGAATCGAAGAGGTCACCCCGGCGCGGCTGCAGCAGCTCACCCTCTCTCTCCTTGATGGGGGGGCGTGTACCTTGGTTTCCATTGGCCACATTCTCCAGCCCTCTCGCCGATCCTGATGCCTCGAGGGGCCTCACCCAACGGGCCCCGATACTCCGGTCTGTCGCGGGTGAAAGGACAGAGCGATGATTCGGCGCTACAGTCTCCCCGGAATGGCCGCAATCTGGGAGCTGGAGCATCGATTTCATATATGGCTCCGGATCGAGGTCCTCGCATGCGAGGCGTGGGCGCAACTGGGGCGAGTGCCCCCCCAAGCCCTTGACGAAATTAAGGCCCGCGCATCCTTTGATCTCGAACGGATCGAGGAAATCGAGCGGACCGTCCGCCATGAGGTCGTTGCGTTCCTCACTGCGGTGGCCGAGCGGGTCGGCGAGCCAAGCCGGCACATCCATCTCGGACTGACCTCTTCCGACGTCATGGATACCGCCCTGGCCTTCCAGCTCGGCGAGGCGGCAGATATCCTTGTGGACGATCTGGACGCCCTGCTCGGGACCCTCAAGACCCTGGCGAGGACCCACAAGCAAACGGTTATGATCGGCCGGACCCACGGGGTCCACGCCGAGCCGATCACCTTCGGCCTCAAAGTGGCGCGCTGGTATAGCGAGATGCTCCGCAACCGGGAGCGGCTCGAGCATGCCAGGGAAGCGGTGCGCTACGGTAAGATCTCAGGCGCGGTCGGGACCTACGCCCATCTCCCCCCCCCCATCGAGGCATTCGTCTGCGAGAAGTTGGGGCTGAAACCGGAGCCGGTTTCGAGCCAGATCGTTCCCCGGGACCGGCATGCCCAGTTCCTCGGGGCCCTGGCGATCATCGCCGCTTCACTGGACAACATCGCCACCGAGATCCGCCACCTGCAGCGGACGGAGGTGCTGGAGGCGGCCGAGCCCTTCGCGGAAGGCCAGAAAGGCTCCTCGGCCATGCCGCACAAGAGGAACCCGGTGTCCTGTGAGCAGGTCTCTGGGTTGAGCCGGGTGCTCCGGGCACATGCCGCCGCCGCCTTGGAGAATATCCCCCTCTGGCACGAACGGGACATCAGCCATTCCTCGGTGGAGCGGGTCATCCTGCCCGACTCTACCATCCTGCTCGATTACTTGCTCACAAAGATGCGGGAGATATTGGAGGGCCTCGAGGTCTATCCCGGCCAGATGGAGCGGAATCTCGAGCGAACGCGCGGCCTCATCTTCTCGCAGCGCGTCCTGCTGGCGCTGACCGAGAAAGGAGTCGCCCGGGAGGTCGCCCATGATCTCGTCCAGCGCAGTGCCATGAAGGCCTGGGGCGAGCACGCGGATTTCCAGACCCTCTTATCGAGGGACGCAGAGGTCACCAGGTATCTGTCGCCGGACGAGATCACCGCCTGCTTTGATCTCAAACCGTATCTGGAGCATGTGGACACGATCTTTTCCCGGCTCGGCCTATAGGGGGCACCATGGAGCGACGGGGCAAGATTTACGAGGGCAAGGCGAAAATTCTCTACGAGACCGACGATCCGGATCTCGTGATCCAGTACTTCAAGGATGAGGCGACCGCCTTTGACGCCAAGAAGCGGGGGATCATCGAGCGGAAAGGAGTGTACAACAACCGGATTTCCTCGGTCCTCTTCGAGTATTTGAGCAAACAACGGGTCCGGACCCACTTCGTCAAGCAGCTGTCCGAGCGAGAGATGCTGGTCAAGCGGCTCGAGATCATCAAGATTGAAGTGGTGGTGAGGAATCTGAGTGCGGGCAGTCTCTCCAAGCGCCTGGGTCTCGAGGAGGGGATTCCGCTGGCCGAGCCGGTCGTCGAGTTCTTTTATAAGAACGATGCCCTCGGCGATCCCATGATCAACGAAGATCACATCCGGCTGCTGAACCTGGCGACCCCGCAAGAGGTCACGGCCATTCGTAAACGGGCGCTCCTGGTCAATGAGCTGCTCCGCGAGTTTCTGGATGCACGGGATGTGATCCTGGTCGACTTCAAGCTCGAGTATGGTCGCCATCACGGGCAACTGTTGCTCGGCGATGAGATCACGCCTGACGGGTGCCGCCTCTGGGACAAGAAGACCCTCGAGAAGATGGACAAGGATCGGTTTCGCCGGGATCTCGGGAAGATCGAGGAGGCGTATCAGGAGGTGTACCGTCGCATTTGCGGCGAGGCGGCGTAGGGGGCGTAGGGGCGGCGAGGGACAGATCGCCTCGTCGTCGGCGAAACAGCTTGAGCGGGTTGCGCGATCGCGAGCCTGGCACATCGGGAAGGTGATTGATGGGGTAGAATTACAATACGATGGCGCCCGGTAGCTAGAAGCGTTATCGCCGGCGTCTCGTGATCAGGACTTTTACTAAGGAGGCGCGGGTTTCGCCGTCCTCCGAGGTCGGCCTGCCCCTCGCCGCGAAAAGAGTGGATAGAGGGTGGCCTGTGCTTGGCCGTCGGGGTGGGGTACGGTGGGTGAAGAGAAATGATTCGGGCGAAAGTGTACGTAACGCTCAAAGACGGGGTGCTCGACCCGCAGGGGGAGACGGTCAAGGGCGCCCTCGAGACGCTCGGGTTCTCCGGCGTGCGGGATGTGCGCATCGGTCGGTTCCTGGTGATCACGCTCAATGATGTCAGTCGTCAAGACGCCGCGAGCCGTGTCGAGGCCATGTGCAAAAAGCTCTTGACCAATCCGGTCATCGAAGATTACCGCTTTGAGTTGGAGGAAGGGTAGGTGAAGTTCGGGATCATCGTCTTCCCCGGATCGAACTGCGAAAGGGATTGCCAGTGGGTGCTCCGGACCGTGCTGGGGCAAGAGGCAGAGCTGATCTGGCACAAGGAAAGGGACGTCGAGGGGTACGATTGCCTCGTCTTGCCGGGCGGCTTTGCCCATGGCGATTATCTGAGAACGGGAGCGATCGCGCGGTTTTCCCCGGTCATGGAAGCGGTCGAGCGGCACGCCCGGCGGGGCGGATTGGTCCTCGGGATCTGCAACGGATTTCAAATTCTCTGCGAGGCCGGGCTCCTCCCCGGTGTCCTGCTCCGGAACGCCAGCCTCAGCTTCATCTGCCGTCATGTCCACATCCGTGTAGAGACGACGGGGACACCTTTTACGGCCGCCTGCACGGCGGGGCAGGTCCTCCGCATCCCCATCAACCACAATGAGGGACGGTTTTACGCAGACGCCGAGACCCTCGCACGCCTGAAAGGCAATGACCAAATGGTGTTCCGGTATGTCACTTCGGCGGGCGAAATCTCCGGCGAGGCGAATCCGAATGGATCGCTCGATCATATCGCCGGTGTCTGTAACGAACAGCGAAACGTCTTGGGGCTGATGCCGCATCCGGAGCGGGCGGCGGAAGCGCTGCTCGGCTCCACGGACGGCCGGCTCCTTTTTGAGTCGATCATCGGCTCGGGGCATGTCCTCTCTTCCATCCGTCGATAACCCATGAAAGAGCCCGCCATTACCCAAGAAATCGTCGCCGGGCATCAATTGACGCCAGAGGAATACGGGCGTATCCTGGAGATCCTGGGACGCGAGCCCACCTGGACCGAGCTCGGGATCTTCTCGGTCATGTGGTCCGAGCACTGTAGCTACAAAAGCTCCAAGGTGCATCTCCAGCACTTTCCCACCGCCGGGCCCGGGATCTTGCAGGGGCCGGGGGAAAACGCGGGGGTGGTTGACCTGGGCGACGGCCTGGCCGCCGTCTTCAAGATGGAAAGCCATAATCATCCCTCGTACATCGAGCCGTACCAAGGCGCGGCGACGGGGGTGGGTGGGATCATCCGGGATATCTTCACGATGGGGGCCCGGCCGATCGTGCTGTTGGACTCCCTGCGCTTCGGCCCCCTGGCCGAGCCCAAGAACCGGTATCTCATGGGCCGGGTAGTGGCAGGGATCTCCGGATACGGGAATGCGGTGGGCGTTCCGACCGCGGGGGGTGAAGTAGTCTTTGCCGACTGCTACAGTCATAATCCGCTCGTCAATGTGCTCTGCCTGGGAATTGCCCCTGTCGATAAGCTCTTTTTTGCGCGGGCCGGGGGGATCGGAAATCCCGTGATCTATGTCGGGGCGAAGACGGGCCGCGACGGCATCCACGGCGCGACCATGGCGTCGGAGACCTTCGACGAAAAGAGCGAAGAGCGCCGCCCCACCGTGCAGGTCGGCGATCCGTTTCGCGAAAAGCTCTTGATCGAGGCCTGCCTGGAACTCATGCAGACCGATGCGCTGGTCGGTATTCAGGATATGGGTGCGGCGGGACTTACTTGCTCGAGTTGCGAAATGGCCAGTCGCGGCGGCACCGGCGTCGAGATCGACCTCCGGCTCGTTCCGCGCCGGGAAGAGGGGATGAGCCCGTACGAGGTGATGCTCTCTGAATCGCAAGAGCGGATGCTGCTGGTCGCGCGGCAGGGGGCCGAGGCGACCGTGCGCGAGATCTTTGCCAAGTACGACCTGGACGCGGTCGTCGTCGGCCGGGTGACGGGAGACGGCATGATGCGGGTGCGGGACGGCGAGCGTGTCGTGGTTTCCATCCCGGCCAAGGCGCTCGTGGACGATGTTCCCGTGTACGACCGGCCACGGGCACGGCCCGCCTGGCAGGACGAGGTTCAGCGCCTGAATATCGCGGAGATCCCCCTGCCCCGCGACTACGGGGATATTCTCCTGCGACTGCTGGCTTCGCCGACGATCGCCTCCAAGGCCATGGTCTGGGAGCAGTACGATCACATGCTCTTTTTGAACACCGTGGTCGGACCGGGCTCTGATGCCGTGGTGCTCCGGCTCAAAGGGACCGAGCGGGGCATCGCGCTCGCCACTGATGGGAACGGGCGGTATACGTTTCTGGATCCCTTCACCGGCGGCATGATCGCCGTGGCCGAAGCGGCCCGGAACGTCGTGGCCAGCGGCGCCGAGCCGGTCGCCATGACCAATTGCCTCAACTTCGGCGACCCGACGCGCCCCGAGATCTCCTGGCAGTTCGCCGAGGCGGTGCGGGGGATGGCGGCCGCGTGCCGCGCCTTGCAGACACCGGTCACCGGCGGGAATGTCAGCTTGTACAATGAGACCATGGGACAGGCCATTTTCCCCACGCCGATCGTAGGGATGCTGGGCATCCTGTCGCACATTTCCCACGCCACCACCCAGGCGTGGAAGGACGCAGAAGACGTCGTGGTCCTTGTGGGCGAGACGCGCGAGGATCTGGGCGGCAGCGAGTACCTGAAAGTCTGTCATGGCCTCGTGCAGGGGCGCCCACCGATGATAGACCTCGAGACGGAGCGGCGCGTGCAGCGCTTTTGCCTCGAGGCGATTCGCGCCGGGCTGATCCGCTCGGCCCATGACTGCTCGGATGGGGGGCTCGCCGTGGCCCTGGCCGAATGCTCGATCAGCAATCCCGAGAGGCCGATGGGCGTCGAGGTGAGCCTGGCAGAGTCCATCCGTCCGGATGCGCTTCTTTTTGGCGAGAGCCAGTCGCGGATCGTTCTCTCCCTGCGGGAAGCGGATCTGAAGCAGCTTGGGGAGATCGCCGATCGACATGGGGTGGCGGTCAGGCCGATAGGCAGGACGGGCGGCCCGCGATTCATCTGCAGGGGGCCGGGGTTTCATGTGAATCTGCCGCTTACACTGCTGGATCAGGCCTGGCGCGGGGCCGTCCCCGCCTACTTTGGACGGCGTTGACGGAGGGGGCATGAAGACCATCAACATCGGCCTCGTGGGTTTCGGGACGGTCGGCGTCGGGGTGGTCAAGCTGCTTCGGGATCAGGCCGGTCTCCTCGAGCGACGCGTGGGGGCGCGCCTTCGGCTCAAGCGGATCGCCGATATCGACCTCAAGCGGGTGCGGGACGTAGAGGTGGATCCTGGCATCCTCACGACGGAGGCGCGGGAAATCACGGAGGACAAGGGTATCGACATCGTGATCGAGCTCATCGGGGGCACCACCATGGCGCGCGACGTGTGTCTGGCGGCGTTGCGAAGCGGGAAACATCTGGTCACGGCCAACAAAGCCCTGCTCGCCACTCGCGGCCTCGAGCTGTTCAAGACGGCGGCCGAACGCCGCGTCGATCTCGGGTTTGAGGCCAGTGTCTGCGGGGGGATCCCGCTTATCCGGGCGGTCCGGGAGGGTCTCGTCGCCAACCGGATCCTCTCCATTACCGGCATCGTGAATGGAACGTGCAACTACATTCTGACGAAGATGACGGAGTTGGGAGCACCGTTTGCGGACGTGCTCGCGGAAGCCCAGGGCAAGGGATACGCCGAGGCGGACCCGTCGCTCGACATCGACGGTATTGACACCGCCCACAAGCTCCAGATTCTCGCCTCGATCGCGTACGGGGGGCCGGTGGACTTCAATGCCATTCACATCGAAGGGATCCGCGAGATCGATCCGGCGGACATCCAGTACGCGAATGAGCTGGGGTACCGGGTCAAGCTGTTGGCCATCGCCAAAGAGTCCGACGGCCAGGTCGAGGTACGCGTCCATCCGACCCTGATTCCCGAGGACCACCTGCTTGCGCCGGTCGGAGGCGTCTATAACGCCGTCTATATCGTGGGGGATGCGACCGGCTCGTTGATGTTTTCCGGAAGGGGAGCCGGGCAGATGCCGACCGCCAGCGCCGTCGTGAGTGACGTAGTCGAGATCGCCCAGAATATTCTTCACGGGCGCCCCTCGCGGCCATCCCATGTCCGCGAGATTGCCGGCGATGGCTTGAGGATTCGGCCCATGGAACAGGTCCGTACCCGATACTATTTGCGGGTGATGGCCGTGGACAAGCCGGGCGTGCTCTCGAAGGTCTCGGGGATCCTGGGCGAGCACGACATCTCCATTGCGTCAGTGATCCAGAAGGGGCGGCATGCCCAGGCCAGTGTCCCGGTCGTCATGATGACCCACGAGGCGGTGGAGGGGGCGATGCGAAAAGCCCTCGGGGAGATCGATGCCCTCGTTGCGGTGACCGGAAAGACGGCGTGCCTCCGCGTCGAGGAGGCCTAGAGGGTTCACGGTTCACAGAATAGAACCTTCCTGCGCTTGTTGTTTGTCCGTGAACTGTGAACTCTGAACTCTGAACTATGAACCCCGAATGGAGTTCGCAGTGAGGTGGCAGGGCGTCATACATCGGTATCGGGATTTCTTGCCGGTGACGGAGAAAACCCCCGTGATCACCCTGCAGGAGGGGAACACGCCGTTGATCCGGGCGGACCGCCTTGGGAAAACCCTCGATGCCCGGATCGAGCTTTTTCTCAAGTGCGAAGGAGCCAATCCCACCGGTTCCTTCAAAGACCGGGGCATGACGGTTGCCATCAGCAAGGCGGTGGAAGAGAAGATGACGGCGGTCATCTGCGCCTCTACCGGGAACACCTCCGCTTCGGCTTCCGCGTACGCGGCCCGGGCCGGTATTCATGCCTATGTCGTAGTTCCCGGCGGAAACGTCGCCTTGGGCAAACTCTCGCAGGCCCTGATGCACGGGGCGAGGCTGGTCCCGCTTCACGGCAACTTCGACGACGCCTTCGAGATCGTCAGGGCCATCTCGGAAAAGTATCCGGTAGCCCTGGTCAATTCCGTGAACCCCTTTCGTATAGAAGGACAGAAGACGGCGGCGTTTGAGATCTGCGAGCATCTCGGGCGGGGCCCGGATTATGTGTGTATCCCGGTCGGCAATGCCGGGAATATCAGCGCCTACTGGAAAGGTTTCCGGGAGTACCGGGAGGCCGGGCGGATCCAGGACCTTCCTCGGATGATCGGCTGGCAGGCCGAGGGGGCCGCGCCCATGGTGCGGGGAAAGGTCGTCAAGCATCCCGAGACGGTGGCGACCGCCATTCGCATCGGGAATCCGGCCAGTTGGGCCCCAGCGCTGGCCGCCATCGCAGAGTCGCAGGGCGAGGTCGGTCTGGTGTCGGATGCTGAGATCCTCGAGGCCTACCGGCAGGTGGCCCGGCTCGAGGGGATCTTTTGCGAGCCCGCATCAGCCGCCGCCCTGGCAGGGCTCATCAAGCAGGTTCGCGCCGGCAAGATCCCACGCGACGCCCAAGTGGTCTGCGTCCTGACGGGACATGGTCTTAAGGACCCGGATGTGGCCCTCACCTTGGCTCCGCTGCTCGAGCCCGTCGAGGCACATGCCGAGGCGGTGGTCGAGGCGATGGGTCTCGAATAACGGATGGCCCGCAAGAGGGCAGATTTCGATCAGTTTCGCGCGGCATGCCGCCGAGATGCAGCGGGAAAACGGAGAAAGGGCTTGACTCGAATGGGGGGTGGGGATATTTTTAGTTACGCTTGGTTTCCAGGCCGTTTTCATCTGTTGAGGGCATGTCGCGGGCGGGAATAGCTCAGTGGTAGAGCATCGCCTTGCCAAGGCGAGGGTCGCGGGTTCAAATCCCGTTTCCCGCTCCAAATGGTATCGGGGCGGCGTAGCCAAGCGGCTAAGGCAGAGGTCTGCAAAACCTTTATTCCCGGGTTCGAGTCCCGGCGCCGCCTCCAGATATTGTGATTGTTGATCTGCCCACTGCGCACCGCGCGATGCCGGGGTTGACACAAAGGGCAACATATCGGAAGATACCGCTCGGGCCGGGGTGGCGGAATAGGCAGACGCAAGGGACTTAAAATCCCTCGGGCTTCCCGCCCGTGCGGGTTCGAGTCCCGCCCTCGGCACCATCCTTTCTCAGGACGTCACTAGTCCTTTACTGCCCGCTCACTGGTCGCCTAGAATCCGTCCAATTCCCTGACGCTCACATCCGCAATGTGCCGCTCTCCCTCTTGCAGCACCCACGTAACTGGTGAATTTACAAGAGATGCTTCCTACTCTGGGATGGTACTTTCCTTGCACACCCTTTGAGCGATGAGCTGACTCATGGTGTCCTGGTACGCCTTTCGAGGGGGAAATGATCGCAAAGCCGAGCGAAAGAACGGCCAGCGCTGCCACGCCCGATGGCCTGCAGCAGCGGACGTGTCCCCAGGAGGCGATCCGGGACGCCCGGGACGTCGTCTCTCAACTGGCTAGGACCGTGAACACCCGTCGCATTCACTTACCCAACAATCCCATTTACCATAAGTTCTTGAGTGAACTGAGCACCAGGGTACAACGGTACGTTGCCAGGTGGGGGACCCTCGTCGTTGGCATTCATCACAGCGAGTTTCAATACGAAGGTGACCCTATCTACAGCGACACCGACCAGAGCGACAACCTACCCTTCCGATTCTACAAGGACGGCCTCGGCGAGCTGGCTTTTCATCCAGGGGTCACGAAACAGGAGCTTCGGGATTTTGTCGAGACTGTTTATCACAGCTACGAGGTGCCGGCGGAGGAGGACGACCTGGTCACCCTGCTCTGGGAACAACATTTCCAGTTCATCAGTTATCAAGTGCTCGACGAGCCCCTCGAAGGCATGAGTATCCCCGATCCCGGTGCCGTAGCGACACCAGAGACTCCCGCGACCCGTGGTGCCCCCCAGACGGCGCAGGATCTGCAGCCAGAGATCCCGGTTCCCCGGGAATCCTATGTCCTGACCCAGGCGGAGATCGAAAAACTCCGGGACGAAATGGCCGTCGAGACAGGGTGGGACATGGGCTTCCAGTTGATCGATCTGATCTACGAGATCCTGGCCGTCCGAGAGGAGATGGACGATTACCCACTCGCCCTGGATCTGATGGAGCGGGTCATCCGTCACTTTGTTCGTCGCGGCAGCTTCGGTCACGCAGCCAGGACGCTGAAGGCTTTTCGGGACCTGGAGCAGCTCTCGGCGACGTTGCCCGAGCGGCACCGGGCACTACTCGGCCAGGCCGTAGCGCGCATGGGAGATGCCGAGCGCATTCAAGAGATCGGCGAGGCCCTCAACAGGGGACTCGACAGCGAGATGGCAGAACTCGAGACCTATTTGCGGCTCCTTCCGTCCGGTGCCATGGAGCCGCTGCTGGATCTCCTGGGCGAGCTGAAACAGCGCAAGGCCCGGCGGATCCTCTGTGAGGTGCTGGCAGATCTCTTGCGTGAGAGCCTCGATCCGCTCGTGAACCGCCTTGACGATCCACGCTGGTTCGTGGTCCGAAATCTTGTCTACATCCTGCGCCGGTCCGGGAACCAGGACGGCCTGGCGTCCTTGCAGCGAACCCTGAGGCACCCCCACCCGAAAGTTCGCCAGGAAACACTCCGCGCCCTGGAGGCCATAGGCATGGCGCGGTCGCCTGATTTTCTCCTCGGCCTCCTCAAGTCGTCGGACGAAATTTGCCGGACGTGGGCGCTCGAACGCCTGGCCGCCCTAGGAGATCCGCGGGCGGTCGAGCCCCTCTGGAAGCTCATCCAGGCGAGGACGTTCCGGGAATGGTCGTGGCATGACAAGCGGGCCTACTTTGAAGCGCTCGGCCGCTGCGCGCCGCCGGCGATGCTGTCGTCCGTGGAGGCCCTCTTCGAGAAGCAGGGCTGGTTCGAGCGGCCCGAGGATCTGGAGGTACGGGCGGGTGCTGCTATCGCCCTGGGACTGATCGGGGGGGAGTCGGTGATCCCGCGGCTCGAGGAAGGATGTCAGGCGGGGGAGACGGTGATCCGTGAAGCCTGCCGCCAGGCACTCGACACCATCCGCCGGGGGAAGGCGGGCGACCCACCCGGCGAGGAGAACGAGCAAGATCCGGCGGACGGCACCCGGATGGGTGAGGAGAAAACCCTATGACCGATCTGAGCGCTCGGGCATCACCGGCCGGGCCTGCCTCCGGGCTCAATCTGCGCCAGATCATGGACCAGGTGGTAGACCAGGGCCGGATCCTGGTCAACGACCTCCACAAGGTGTTGAAGAATGCCCAGGTCCACGCCCGCGCCAATGAAGCCTTTCTCCGTCCCCTGGCCAGCCTGGCCAAGACGCTGAAAACCATCCAGGCGCTTCAGGGCCAGGTCTTCCTCCGGCTGACGGACAAGTACCTCTTCATCTGTGATCACCGTCTCCGCGTGGAAATGGCGGGGAACCTCAGTTTTCAGTACGTGATCGAACTGTTCAGGCGGTGGCGCATCGGGACGCTCGCCATCGACAGTCCCCTCACCGAGGCGCAGCTTATCGCCTTGGTGGACCTCTTCTTGAGTTGGAGCCCCGACGACGAGGACTCCTATCACACCTTCGTCGCCGGCCTCAACCGGGCCGGCCTCCACGTCATCAGCGTGGGAGAGCTGAAGAGTGGCGCGGGTGCGGGACTCGACACCGGGGCGCTCAACGCCCGGCTCATGACGCGCCGGACCTTCTTCCAAGCCATCGGCGCGGTGAAGGACGTCATCCAGTCCGTCGAGAGTGAACAGATCGTCAACGTGCGTAGGGTAAAGCGGGTCGTCCAGGCCATGGTGGACGACATCCTGCGGGATGAGATGTTCGTGCTGGGGCTGACCACCCTGAAGAACTATGACGAGTACACGACGAACCACTCCGCAAACGTCTGCATTCTTTCCGTCTCGATGGGCAGCCGGATGGGCTACAGCAAAAATGACCTGGAAGTCTTGGGCATTGCCGCCTTCTTTCACGACATCGGAAAAACTCTGTGGCCCAAGGAGCTCCTCAACAAGGAAGGGAAGCCGACTCCGGAGGAATGGCGGTTGATCCAGATGCATCCCTGCACCGGGGTCACCGCCCTGCTCAAGCTCAAGGGACTCTCCGACACCGTGCTGCGGAGCGCCCTGGCGGTCTTCGAACACCACCTGTATTGGGACGGCTCGGGCGGCTACCCGTCTGTCACGCGCCCGCGAGACCCGAGCCTCTTCGCCCGCATCATCGCCATCACCGACTTCTATGATGCACTCACCTCGTCCCGAGTCTACCGCAAAGATCCCTTCCGGCCCGACCAGGCCGTGCAGATGATGCTGGAACAGAGCGGGACAGCCTTTGACCCGATCCTGGTGAAGTTGTTCATCAACATGATCGGGGTCTATCCCGTCGGCACCGTCGTCCTGCTGGGGACGGGCGAGGTGGCCCTGGTGGTGGCGACGAGCCCGAGCCTCGAGCACCTTCATCTTCCCCGCGTCAAGCTCCTCTTTAACTCGCAAGGGGAATCGGTCGAGCCCGAGATCGTGGATCTTGCCGAACACCACGGCCACGCGCCGGATGAGCGAAAGATCGTCCGGTCTCTGGACCCCGAGGTCTACGGGATGAACGTGGCCGAGCACTTTCACCAGGTCTCTGAAGCCTGAACACCCGATCCGCCCCGGTGACGCCCCTTTCTCTTCGCCGGCCGCGCGCCGGCCCCCCAAATTGCCATGAGGGCGAGGGCATTCAGGTTGCCGTCATTGCATGGCGTATGCATCCGGATCGTCGCGGGATCGAGGTTCCGCAAGTGACGGGCGGCTTCACGGCGATAGGTCGCAAGGATCGCCGACAGCCCGGGCGCCAGCGTTTCGGGTGGAGCGTTGGTGGCCATGATCTGCCGCACCTCAGCGACGAACGTATCGAGAAGGGCGACGGCGATGCAGGGGCCATTGGGAAGAGCGGCAAGGGGGGAGCGTATTGCCGGTGTTTTTTCGCGCCCGTCTCGCCTGGCCACCAGCCGCTCGATCACCCAGGATGATGTCGCAAAACCGAGACGCAATAGCAGGCGCAGCCGCGAGGGCGCGTCCCGTTGCTTCGGGAGCCGGGCGGCGATCTCGAGTCCCCATGCGCGCCCCCGGCGGCGGGCGTCATACCTGCGCCGGGCGCGGGGATCACGCAAAACCGTATAGGCCTCCAGTATTTCGCGCCACTCTTCGGAGTCGCCCGCGGGCGGGAGTCTCTTGACGGCTATTCGAAAGGCCCGCCGGATCTCCTCAGGAGAGCAGGACGGTGCGATCCCCAGCCGGGTGTAGTAGCAGCGAAAACGCGTGTCCATTAACTCAAGGCCAAGGCCTGCCGCCGATCACGTCCCCTCCGCCGCTCGGTCCGGCGTCGCTCGACGCCGTCCCACGTCGAGCGAAAGCGGCGCCCCATGATCTCGAGCACCTTCGAACGGATGAGGATGAACTGCTGCATATGCTCGGGAAGCTCGGGTGCCGCTTGGGCCTGCGCCGGGCTGTCCCACAGGGTCATCGCCACGTAGAGATCGCGATTACTATGGTCCCGGGCGATGACCGCTTGCCGGAAGCCGCCAAGCAGCTGGAGCTGGGCCGCATAGCCGTTCAGGAACCGATCGACGAGCAGATCTCCGGCCCATGGCTGCACCGTGAGAATCGTGATGCACGCGACGGTCCCCTCCTGCTTGAGGACCTCGCGGTCGTTGATGATCGCCCGTGCGGGGGGCAGCGATTTGAGCCGCCGGTTCCGCCCCCGTTGCCAGGGAGTGGAGGCGTAGCCGGCCCAGTACGCAGTCCCCACGAGGGCCCGCCGCGACAGATCGCCGAGATCGCTGGCCGCCCGTTTGAACCACATCTTTTTCGAGTTGTCGGAAATCCGCTCCTCGCTCATCTCACACCTCGCTTTCTTGTCTGGCCTTTTGCGGCGATGCAGCCCCCCGCCATCCTCTGATCTATTTATCCG
>Ga0302046_10001843_pt1 | contig 19798 bp, 12 predicted proteins | sample RVTome_11_FD_200261 | JGI IMG/M metagenome (GOLD analysis project Ga0302046, IMG submission 200261) | Soil microbial communities from uranium-contaminated site in the Upper Colorado River Basin, Wyoming, United States - RVT147D111 (version 2) ...
GGTCCCCGGAGTCGCTCAGGACAGGTCTCTATGACGAAGGACTCACCAGTGACATCTGGGAAGAGATCATGTCTGGTAAGACGTGGACGGGAACACTTCCTCTGCGGCGCAAGGATGGCAAGTTGTGCGAACTGGAAACGAGTATCTCGCCCATTCGAGATGTAACCGGTGCCATCACGAATTTTGTGGAGGTCAGTCGCGACGTTTCTGAGCAGAGACTGCTCGAGGACGAACTCGCGCAGGCACGGAAGCTCGAATCGATCGGGCAGCTCGCGGCGGGCATCGCGCATGAGATCAATACACCGACGCAGTATGTGGCCGATAACACGCGGTTTCTGCGGGACGCATTCTCGTCACTCGACACCCTGACCCGCGCGTTCATCGAACTGTTGCCTGCCTGTCGAAGAGCCGGCGTGCCAGAACATCAGATCGTGGATCTCGAGCGGGCCATCGAGGATGCCGATCTCGACTATCTGATAGAAGAGACGCCCCGCGCAATCGGTCAATCCCTGGAGGGTCTTGACCACGTTGCCAAGATCGTGAGTGCCATGAAGGAGTTTTCACACCCCTCAGTTGAAAAAACACCGACCGATCTGAACCGGGCCATTCAGAGCACGATTACTGTTGCAACCAATGAGTGGAAGTATGTGGCGGAGATGGAGACAGACTTTGATCCCGGACTGCCGATCATTCCCTGTGTTCCAGGTGAGTTCAACCAGGTAATCCTCAACATGATTGTCAATGCAGCGCACGCAATCGCCGAGAAGCAGGGGTTGGCTGGGGGAGAGCGCGGAAGGATTTCCGTCTCGACGCGTCTGGTAGATGACGAAGCGGAGATCGTGATCGAGGATAACGGCACCGGAATTCCAGAGGACATTGTCGGTCGGATTTTTGATCCATTCTTCACGACGAAGCAGGTCGGGAAGGGAACCGGGCAGGGGCTGTGCATAGCGCATAACGCCATTGTCAAGCGACTTGGTGGCACCTTGTCGGTCGAATCTCAAATTGGAATCGGAACCAGATTCATCATTCGCCTTCCCGTAGCGGAACGGACGATAGAGGTAGCAGCGGCGTGATACGAGTACTGTTTGTTGATGACGAACAGCGGGTCCTGGACGGTCTCAAGCGGATGCTCCGCAAGCAGCGTCACGACTGGGACATGGTGTTCGCGATGGGTGGTCAGGAGGCGCTTACGGTGTTTGAAGCCGAGCCGTTCGATGTGGTCGTCTCGGACATGATGATGCCAGGAATGGACGGCGTGCAACTCCTTTCAACGATTCGCGAGAAGTATCCGCAGACGATTCGGATTGCGCTCTCCGGCCATGCCGACGCCGCAGGTCTGATCCGGGCCGTGGGTCCGACGCATCAGTTCCTGTCAAAACCGTGTCCGCCGGAAGTCTTGAAGGCCACAGTGGAGCGGGCTATGTCGCTGCGGCGGATGATCGCAAGCGACTCGGTGATGCGGTTGGTTTCCGGCATGGATCGCATTCCGAGCGTTCCATCGGTATATCGAAAGCTGTTGGTCGAGCTTCGCAAGGACGGGGTCGATCTCCGCTGTTTGGGAGATATTGTTGAGACCGATCTTGGCATGAGCGCGTTCATCCTCAAGCTCGTCAACTCCGCCTTCTTTGGCTCACCGCGGCGTGAGACGAGCATCGATCGCGCAATCTCGCTGATCGGTCTCGAGCGTCTGTCGAGTCTCGTCCTCGTGGGATCCGTGTTTCAGGAGTTCGACGGCTCGCGGATCCCCGGATTCTCCATTCAGAGGTTATGGCATCACAGCATTCGCTCAGCCCGATTCGCCTCGGCCATCGGTACTGTGGAAGGCTCGAGCGAACAAATGATGGATGACGTCTTTACCGCGGCACTGTTGCACGACGTGGGCAAACTCGTCCTTGCATCAAACCTGCCCGAAGCCTATGCACAGGTGATGGTGGAGCGTGAAAACGCACGTGAATCGGGCAGCGAGGTCGAGAAACGCATCCTCGGCGCTACACACGGTCAGATCGGAGCCTACTTGCTCGGAGTCTGGGGGCTGCCTGATTCCGTGGTAGAAGCCGTCGCGTATCATGATGAACCTCGATCGTGCGGAGACCACGAACTGGCGCTGTGCGGAATCGTCCACCTGGCCGACGTCCTGGCGAGGGATCCGATGATCGAAGATCCGTCGGTGCCGGCCTGTGGCGTATCGCTGGAGTATCTCAGAACCATCGGCCTGCTGTACCGTTGGGCCGATTGGCGCGCCGCGTGTCTGGCAACCATGGATGATGGGGCACTGGTATGAGTGAAGACACGTTGACCCGGGTTTTGTTTGTCGATGATGAGCCGAATGTGCTCGACGGTATTCGGCGACAGTTGAGAGGAAAATACAAAGTCTTCACGGCCACCAGTGGTGCCGAAGGACTCGAGTTGCTGAGTCGGGAAGCGATGATTCCAATCGTCGTGTCGGACATGCGGATGCCACTGATGAATGGCGCCGAGTTTCTGGCTCAGGTGCGGCGGCGGTGGTCGGACAGCGTACGCCTGGTGCTCAGCGGGCAGTCTGAGATCAACGCAGCAATCGATGCCGTCAACGAAGGGCACATCTTGCGATTCCTTACAAAACCGTGTGCGCCGGAGGTCCTCACCGGAACCCTCGAGGCGGCGTACCAACAATACCGGCTCGTGGTGGCCGAACGCGAATTGCTGGAGAAGACATTGAACGGAGCGGTGACGCTGCTGACGGAGATCATGGCCATGGTGGACAAGGAGGCGTTCAGCAAGGCTACCCGTCTCAAACGATACGTGGAGGAGCTGAGCGGCGCTCTGGAGTTGTCCAACGCATGGGAATTGAAGCTGGCCGCGATGCTCTCGCAGATCGGTTGTCTCTCTGTCCCCCGCGAGATTCTGGACAAGGTCATGGCCGGTCAGGAACTGTCGGGCAATGAACGGGAATTGTATGAGGAACATCCCAGGATCGCCGCCGGCCTCCTCGAGCGTATACCACGCCTCGAGCGCGTGGCGCGCATGATCGCGGATCATGGGCAGGCCCCTGCCGCTGATGTTCTTTCCAAGGATCTGACCGCGTGGGATGTACAGATACTTGGTGCACAGGTCGTGCGGGTGGCTAGCGAGTTTGACACATTGTTGACGCAGGGTGCCTCGCGACATCAGGCGGTGAAGAACCTTGCAGACGGGTCGGGGAAGTTTCATCCGGCGCTGCTCGACGCCCTCTTGAAGATCGACGTTACCGATGTGGGTGAGAACGTCAGATCCGTGCGGGTCGTAAACCTGAGAACGGGGATGATCATTGACGAAGACCTAAAGACGACAGGCGGAACCCTGTTGGTGGCACACGGCAGCCAGGTGACCGACACAATGCTCAGCGTGCTCCGGAATTATGCCAGGGACGGGCGCGTTCAGGAGCCGTTTCGTGTACGTGTCCCACGCGCGCCCGCCCAGAGGGTTGCGTAAGGACTCCGGATCGGGCATCCAGCATCACGCATCGGCGGGATCAGAACCCCTCTTACCGCTGCGATAAAAACGAATGTCCACCTTCTCGATCGTCGCCAGGCCTTCGGTCACGGCACCATCGACAACGGGCATGAACGCATCGATCTTATCCTTTGTGTCGATGATCTCGATGACAATCGGAAGGTCGGCGGAGAGACGCAGGATCTTCGCAGTGTGGAGTCGGCTGTGGGCGCCGAATCCCTCCAATCCCCGCAAGACCGTCGCACCGGCAAGCCCCCGTTTGCGGGCCTCACGCACCAGCCACTCGAACAGCGGCTGCTCCTGATGCCGATCGCTCTCCCCCACGAAAATACGAAGCAGATATCCCTCACTCGGTAGCATCATGAGACCTCTCACCACATTCGGGCAGCTGCGAGACCAAGCCAGACGGCCAACAGGCCAATTGTCACGTGCACAACGACGTTTGCCGAAGCCCGCAAGAACTCGGCGTCCCGAGCGAGCATGAGCGTTTCGTAACCAAAAGTCGAGAATGTGGTGAAACCGCCAAGCAGGCCAAGGAACAGGAAGAGACGCAACTGCGGGCCCAGGACGAGACGAGTATCCACGAGGCCACCCAATAATCCGATCGCGAGGCACCCCGAAATGTTCACGACCAGGGTTCCATACGGGAACGACTGCGATCGAGCCAGACTGTGAACCAAGCCGCTGATTCCGTAACGAAGGGCCGATCCGATGAAACCGCCGACGCCGACCAACAGGGCATTGGACCACCAGGTTGCATGCACTGATGTTGTTCTCCCTGATTACGTGAGTGAGCGCCTTGCTCGATCGAGTGAGGACCGAGGTCGACGTGGATCGCGGATTCTCAGTAGAGCGCAATGCTGATGGGCTGCGTCGCGCCGACCGCTTCGTCGATGGAGAGTCGTACCGCCGAGATCGTCGTCGGCTCGAACACATCGAGCTTACGATATCCGATGGTGGACCCGCGGGACAGAACACGCCAGCTGGAGCCCACGCGTCCTTCCAGCGTGTAACGCCCTACGGATTGCCCCCGGGCAATGTCCTCCCGCAAGTCCACAAGGGAGACGGCAGCTTCACGTCCCGCGTCCACGTCCGGAAACCGATCCCGTGCAAAGCGGGCGTCGAGGTGCTCCCGCATGCCCAGCAGTCGACCACGGTCCGTGGCGTGAATGAGGCCGGTTCTGGAGGGCGGAACGTTGAGCAACAGCTTCGAGTTACGCCCCACCGATGTGAAGTAGAGATCGACCAGTTCGTTCACAGATTTCACCGCCCCATCTTCGGCGGGATGATAGAACCAGCCGGGCCGAATCGAGACATCCGTCTCCCCAGGGCGCCAAACAGTGCCCAACGGATCGCCGTGTTGGAGCATTGCCGCTACCGGTTCGCCTGTGGCGCCGGGAAACGGCACCACAGCAGGATCGACCGTGGACCAGTTCGTCTCGCCCGCAACGCCGATTTCGTTACCGATCCAGCGTACGTCCGGCCCGGCGTCCGAGAAGATCACCGCCTCGGGTTGCAGCCGACGCACCAACCCCCAGTAACGCGGCCAATCGTATTCCTGGCGCTTCCCGTTAGGCCCCTCGCCGTTCGCCCCATCGAACCAGACTTCGTGAATCGGTCCGTACCGTGTCAGGAGTTCGGTGAGTTGGTCGCAGTAGAAATCATTGTATCGAGGCGAATCGCCGTAGCTCGGCGCGTTGCGGTCCCACGGTGAAAGGTACAGTCCGGCACGCAATCCCTCTGCGTGACAGGCCTCGGTGAATTCGCGCACGAGGTCGCCGGCTCCGGCGCGCCACCGGCTCGCTGTGACCGAGTGATTCGTGGTCGCCGTTGGCCATAGACAGAAGCCGTCGTGGTGCTTTGCGGTAAGGATCATGGCACGGAACCCCGCGGCCCGCGCCGTCTGAGCCCACTGTCGCGTATCGAGCGCCGACGGTGCAAACATCGAAGGATCCTCGGCGCCATCACCCCATTCCCGGTCTGTAAACGTGTTCATACCAAAGTGGATGAACAGCGCCAACTCGTCCCGCTGCCAGAGGAGTTGTGATGCTGACGGAACCGGGCGTTGAACCTGGCCCGGCGGCGGGCGGAAACCAACAGCGGAAGTCGGCACGGCCACCGCACCGGTGATGGCAGTTACGAACGTACGTCGACTCATGGTCATCGAACTTGCAAATCCCCTCTGAGTCGGATGTCGCGGGAAGAGGCTCCAATGTAGACGCGAAATGTTCCCGGTTCCACGACGCGCTCCAGATCTCCATCGAGCAATGCAAGCTGGTCGGGTCCGAGCTGAAAGGTAATCTCGCGCTCTTCACCAGGTTCCAGGTGGATCCGGGTGAAGCCCTCGAGGGAGAGTACCGGGCGCGCTACGGTCGCCAGGAGATCCCGGATGTATAGCTGCACGACCTCGTCCCCGGTTCTCGTGCCCGTGTTGCGGACCCGCAGGCGAACCGTTGCCGTGTCCTGCGTTCCGAGCAGGTCCGGCTGCACGGTGAGATCTGAGTATTCGAACGCAGTGTAACTCAACCCGAAACCGAACGGAAAGAGCGGCTGGCCGGTGAGGTCGACGTAGTCATCCCCGCGGCCCGTCGGCCGATGGTTGTACACCAGGGGAAGCTGTCCTTCCGAGATTGGAAACGTGATCGGTAACCGACCTGCCGGACTGATGTCACCGAGTATCACGTCGGCGAGTGCGTGGCCACCCGCTTCGCCCGGATACCAGGCCATCAGAACGGCGTCAACGTGTTCCAGCCAAGGCATGGTGATGGCACTGCCGCCGACCAGGACGACCACGGTCGGCGTGCCGGTGGCAGCAACTGCCCGGATCAACTCCTCCTGACGCCCCGGCAGTCCCAGGAACGCCCGGTCGCGGAATTCTCCTTCCTCGATCCCTGCCACGATGATGGCCACGTCGCTTCGACGCGCGAGTGCTGCGGCGCTGTCGATGAGCATCCCATCGTTTCGTGATACTCCGGCGTCCCACACGAGTCGCACGCGGGCGTTGCCCGTCGTCTCGAAGTATTCGAGTTTCACGTCGTGCGATGTGCGGGGTGAAAGGTCCACGTCCGCGAGGAGAGAGCCAGCGGATTGTTTACGCCAGTTGTCGATGAGAAGAGAGTCGTTCAAGTACAGTCGCCAACCGTCGCTTCCCTCGACACCAAGTCGGTGGACCGGTTCGTCACCGACGGTCAGCATGCCATCCCATCGGATCGAATACCAGTCGGTGGAGAGTCCGCGGGCCGGCGCGTTGAACGTCCAGCGGGCGTCGATGATCGATTCCGGTCGCACGATCCTGGGATTGCCCTCGAGCCACGGGTTATCGTAGATCGCAGCGTGCAGCGCGAGCCGCTCCTCGGGGATCGTCACGTAGCGGATGGTGTCGCGGCCGGGCCCTTCGGCATAGCGTATGGTGGGGCCCCGGCGTTCACGCAAACCCGTGAGGATGCTCACCGGTGACACGCCCGGTGCACTGTAACCGCCAAGCCGAGTTTCGATGGCGTCGGTGCCGATGACGCCGATGCTCGTTGTCGCGGAAGCGATTGGGAGTGTGCCCCCCTCATTCCTGAGCAGCACCATGCCCGCTGCGGCAACCTCGCGCGCCAGCAGCAGGTGGGACGAATGACCGTTCCAGTGCTCGGCGCTGTCCGGATCGACATACGGAGCCTCGAAGATACCGAGTTGCGCTTTGACTTGAAGGACGCGGGCCAGCGCTGAATCGATGACACTGGGCGGAATCAGGTCGCGACTGAATGCTTCGAGATAGGGACGGTGTTCCGGCCAGGAAGACTGGAACACCACATCGAGGCCCGCATCGAACGCATGTTGAGCGGCGACGCGTGTATCGGGCTCAGTCAGGTGCAGGACCGTGGCGCCTCCGGTTGCCGAGGCATCTGAGATTACGAAGCCGGGGAAACCCCACTGGCCCTTCAGCGTCCGTGTCAGCAGATCCCGATTCTGGGTAGCCGGAACGCCGCCCACCGAGTTGTAGGCTGTCATCACGGAGCGGGCGCCAGCTCGAAGCGCGGTCTGAAACGGTGGGTAGTGAATCTCGGCGAGTGTGCGCTCATCGAGAGCAATCGGCCAGCTATCCCGTCCTCCGTCCCCCACGTTGGCTACAAAGTGTTTCGGAGTCGTCACCACGCCTTCCGCCTCCAGCGTACGGACATAGATCCGCGTCATCGCGGATACCAGATAAGGGTCTTCTCCGTAGGTCTCTTCTACCCGACCCCAGCGAACGTCGTTGGCAATATTGACAACGGGTGAAAGCACCTGTCTGATGCCCCTGCTTCGTGTTTCCCTGGCGATGGCCAGAGCAACACGCTCGACGAGCGCCGTATCCCAGGTAGCGGCAAGGGCGATGGCCTGTGGGAACATCGTTGCGCCGGGCCGTCTGAGGCCGTGGACGGCTTCCTCGAACGGGATGATGGGGATGGCGAGTCGTGTGTGCTCGAGGAAATAACGCTGGACGGCGTTGATACGATCGGCGTCCGCCCGAGCGGTCTCAGCCGAGGGTACCTGAAGGCCAAACACGCCTCGCGAGTAATCGTGCCCGGAGTCGCCCGGGCTGCCGGGGAGCATGAAGAGCTGCCAGAACTTCTCCTCGAGCGTCATGCTGCCCATGAGATCGGCTACGTGATCGACCGGCGGGCGTCCCTGCGCCTGAGCGCCAACCACGATGCCGGCGAACAGGATCAGAGGCGGAAAGACACTGGTCGGGTGCATGGCCGAAGGTTGGGCGAGACGGGACGAGACGCAAGTCCTGGGACCCCCCCCAGTCCGGACGGTCCAGTGGGACATGCCGGTGGCCTTCATAATCACCTGACCGCCTTTGGTCCGAGTCCGACGACGGCTAAAGGAATACGGTGGCAGGCCGATGCTTGCGCAATGAGGTCCCTTTTGAGGTCCACGCGCAATCACCGGGAGGTAGTGATCACGTCCTCTCGTTCTGCTGACGCCTGCGGGCTGCTTCTTCGGGTCGGGCTCGGCGTTGTGTTTGTGGGTTTTGGGATCGACAAGATGACGAACCCGGATGCCTGGCTGATGTACGTGCCGCAATGGGGAGCGCAGTTGCTTTCGGATACTCCCGGGCTGGTGCGCGCGGTTGAAACCCAAGGACTGTTAGAACTCGTTCTCGGACTCCACATTGCTGCCGGTCTGATGACCAGATGGTTCGCTGCTGGAGCAGCGGTACTGCTCGCGATGATCCTCGTGACCGTTGGCTGGACGCCGATCGGCGTGCGGGACTTTGGTCTCCTTACGGCGACCATCGCGCTCGTTGGGTTCGGGCCCGGCCTGTTCTCGGTCGATGCCTGGTGGTCGCGGGCACGTGTCTCGACACCGTTTCCGACCACGATCTGGGGCTCAACGCTGGCCCTCGGACTCGTCATATTTCTCCTGCGACCATCTGCTGCAACGACACCCGCTTTCGCCGAAGAGGTCGGGACGGACTTTTCGGGGCCGTTTCAACCGATTCCAACGTCCGTGGATGTGGACGAGCGCAAGGCCCAACTCGGGCAGATGTTGTTCCATGACACGAGGCTCTCCGGAGACCAAACGGTTTCCTGCGCCTCCTGCCACTCGACAGAGTTCTTCGGGGCGGACGGCCGGGTCGTCTCGATCGGCGTAAAGGGCAACCTGACACGACGAAACTCGCCGACAGTGTTCAATGCGGTCTATCACTTCCGACAGTTCTGGGATGGCCGTGCGCGTACGCTGGAAGAACAGATCGACGGACCGATGCTCGCCGCCCATGAAATGGACTCGTCGTGGGAGACGGCCATTGGACGGCTCGAACGGGACTCCCGATATCACCGGATGTTCGCAGCGATCTATTCGGACGGAGTGACGCCGACCAATGTGAAGGACGCGATCGCTGAATTCGAGCGCACGCTCATTACACCAAACTCGCCGTTCGATCATTTCCTCCGGGGCCAACAGGAAGCGCTCACGGATACAGAGCGTCGTGGATACGATCGTTTTCGCTCGCTGGGTTGTGTGTCTTGCCATCACGGTATCAATCTGGGCGGGAACAGCTTTCAAACTCTGGGAAAGTATGCAGACTACTTTGGCGATGTCGCTTCGGGATCCGACATCGACATGGGTCGGTTCGAGGTAACCGGGGACCCGCGCGACCGATTCGTATTCAAGGTACCGTCGCTGCGGAACGTGGCCGAGACTGGGCCGTACTTCCATGACGGTTCGGTGGCGACGCTCGAGGACGCAGTGCGCCTTATGGGAAGGTATCAGCTCGGCTATGAATTGACGAACACCTGGATTCAGGAGATCGTTGCGTTCCTGCACACGCTCACCGGCGATCCTCCCAGGATGTAGCGATGCGAACCCGATTGATCTCCGCGCTACTCGTCGTGTTCCTGGGCGCCGGTCTCTATACAATCCGGCGAGCCAGTCACGACAGCCGTGCCCTTGCCACGCTTGGAGCGTTGGAGGCGATCTCCGCGGCCGCGAGCCACGTTGAGCGATCCGCGCTTCTGTTGCTCTATGACCACTCTGCAAACTTCGACAATGTGCAGAAGGCCCTGCGGGATGTCCGTCGGGCTCTTGATGTCCTCGACTCTGCCGTGGAGGGAGATCAGACGTTGATGGAGGGCGCCACCGTCCTGCGCGAACACGCGGAAACGCAGGAGGAACGTGTGCTGCGTCTACTCGGCCGAACGGGCTCCGTTCGCAACGGACGTCACACCGTGGCCCGTCTGTTGAACGCTCACGCCACGACGTCCGAAATCGACGACAGCCAGCTCCTCTCCGCGTGGCTTGCGTTTGCGATCGTGCCGTCAGAGGGAAACCACGCGGAGTTGCGTCACCGGATGGCAACGACCCGGCCGGAGAGCGGCTCGCTTGTCGAAGATCTGCAGAGACGCGGCCAACTCCTGGCGGAGGATCAGTCGGAAGCCCAGCGTGACCTGGTTGAGATTCTGGATGTACCGATAGGCGTCGCGGTTGCGAACCTCCGACGCGAAGCACAGGTCGTGGGGCGGCAGGCGGCCCTGCGAGCACGCTGGCTCGCGGTCCTGGCAATCGTCGTCGTGGGTGGTCTCACCTTTGTCGTACAAAGACTGGTGGGTCGTCTCGAAAAGAGCAGGAATTTCGAACGGGGCCTGAAGGAGAATCTGGAGCTGGAGGTGGCGCAGCGGACACGGGAGCTCACGGTGACGAACCAGAAGCTGGCTGACGACATCGAGCGGCGCCAGCGCGCGGAATCGGAACGAGATCAGATGGAGGTCGAGCTGCGGCACGCGCAGAAACTCGAGGCCGTGGGTCGTCTGGCTGCCGGCATTGCGCACGAGATCAACACGCCGGCACAGTATGTCAGCGACAACACGAGATTCCTCAAGGGCGCCTTTGAGGATGTCATGTCGGCGATACGAGCGGCTCGATCCGTAGCCGAAGAGACCGACGATGACGAGCGCGGAAGGAAGACGGCCGCCTTGGGACAGCATCTGGATGATGCGGACATCGGTTTCCTGGAAACGGAAGTCCCCAGCGCGTTCGATCAATGCCTGGAAGGGTTGGACCGCGTGTCGACGATCGTCCGTGCCATGAAAGACTTCTCGCATCCCGGCCAGGAAAAGAGTCTCGTTGATCTGAATCGCGCGTTGGACGCCGCCTCGACGGTCGCGCGCAATGAATGGAAGTACGTCGCAGATCTCGACACGGATTTCGACCCGGATCTTCCGTCTGTGCCGTGCGTTTCCGGTGAACTGAACCAGGTATTCCTCAATATGATTGTGAATGCCGCGCATGCCATCGCGGACGTAGTGGGACAAGAGGGAACCGCCAAAGGCTCGATCACTATTCGCACCCGCCGGGAGGATGACCATGTGGTGGTCACCATCGCCGATACGGGGGCCGGGATGACCGAGGAGGTGCGACAGCGCATCTTTGATCCGTTCTTTACGACGAAAGAAGTAGGGAAGGGGACCGGACAGGGGCTGGCGATTGCGCACTCAGTGATTCATGACAAACATGGCGGGAGGATCACCGTGGAGAGCGCGCCCGGGGAGGGAACTGCGTTCCACATTGCTCTGCCACTGGATTCGGCGGTCCCCGTGCCGGAACACAAAACAAGTTGCGTGGCGTGATCGAGCGCTAGGCCGTATACACCGGCCTGGTCTCCGAGGTTTGTCCGCACATGGCCACCCGGGCCACTGAATCCCCCCAAAATCCTCGGACCGATCAGAAAACGCTTGCGGATTCCCCGTTGACGTTGGATTCTTGACGTGCCCTACGCTTTCTGACGTTCGTCAGATACCTGGTTCGCGGGAGCACGCAATATGAATACCAGCCACGTACTCTATCTTCCCTTGCTCTTGACCGCCTTCACCCTGGAGGCTCGACCAGTCGTTGCCCAGGGCACGATGGCCGACTACGAACGCGCCTTTGGTTTGGAGGAACGTTTTGACGGTCTGGTGGTCGATGCCCCGGAGGTTCCCGTCTGGATCGGGTCAAATCGGCTTTGGTACCGCAAATCGGTCAGGGGAGGGAACGAGTTCGTCCTCGTCGATGCGGCGAGCAGAGCGAGGCAGGCCGCGTTCGATCACCAACGGGTCGCTGCCTCGCTCTCGGTTTCCCGGGACACGACCTATACCGCCATCACCTTACCATTTGACTCGATAGGGATCGTCGATGACGATGCCGCCATCGAATTCACGTTCGCTGATTCGATTTGGCAATGCAGCATGACGAGTTACGATTGCCGGAACGTTCGACCCGCTCCCCGTCGCCGCTTCGGGTTTGGCGGGTCATCGGATGACGAATCGGATGAACCACGTGCGTCTCCTGACGGCGAATTCGAAGCGTACATCTACAACCACAATGTTCACGTGCGACCTGCGGGCTCGGACGAGCGTGGCACACCATTGAGCATGGATGGTTCTGAGGGGAACCACTACGACCTGGAGTCGATCGAATGGGCTCCGGACTCGCGGAAACTGGCTGCGTTCCGCATCAAGCCCGGTTACACCCGCATCGTCCGATACATCGAATCGTCGCCGGACGATCAGATGCAACCCGGATACATGGAGCGTGAGTATACGAAACCGGGCGACGTTCTCGACGTCCAACAGCCCGTATTGTTCCAAGTCGAGCCAGCCGCGCAGTTCGTGATCGACAATGCGCTGTTTCCCGACGCCTACAGGAACTCCCGCCTCGAGTGGCGAGAGGATAGCAGGGCGTTCACGTTCGAGTACAATCAGCGCGGCCATCAGGTTTACAGAGTTATCGAAGTGGCCGCCGCCACGGGTGATGCCAGGGCGGTTATCTCCGAAGAACCGGAAACGTTTTTCTACTATCGAGACGCCAACGGAAATCAGCGGGACTCGGGCAAACGATTTCGTCATGAGATGAACGACGGGCGGGATATAATCTGGATGTCCGAACGGGATGGCTGGAGCCATCTGTACATGTATGACGGGGTGATGGGGCGGGTCAGACACCAGATCACATCGGGGGAATGGGTCGTACGCAACGTCGAATGGGTCGACGAGGAGAACGAACACATCTGGTTCCGGGCGAGCGGAATGAACGATCAGCAGGATCCCTACTTCGTCCACTACTATCAAATCAACTTTGATGGGACGGGCCTGACCGCGTTCACGGAGGCTGACGGCCACCACGAGGTGCGGTTCTCGGAGGACCGAACGTACTACGTAGACCACTGGTCGCGTGTGGACCTGGCTCCTGTTGTTCAACTTCGTCGGACGAGCGACCGCTCCGTGGTGATGGAGCTGGAGCGCGGTGACTACAGTGCCCTGTTGGAGACGGGCTGGCGCCCGCCCGAAGTCTTCGTTGCCAAAGGGCGAGATGGCACGACGGACATCTGGGGGATCATCATTCGGCCAACGAACTTCGATCCGGGCAGGCGCTACCCGGTCATCGAGAACATCTACGCCGGTCCGCAGGGTTCGTTTGTTCCCAAATCATTCAGTGTCAACTCCGGCATGCGTTCACAAGCCGAATTGGGGTTTGTCGTCGTGCAGATGGACGGGATGGGAACGAACAACAGGTCCAAGGCCTTCCACGACGTCGCGTGGAAGAACCTGGGCGACGCGGGATTGCCAGACCGTATCCTGTGGCATCAGACCGTCGCCGCTGCATACCCCTACTACGATGACAGCCGGGTCGGCATCTACGGTGGTTCGGCGGGCGGGCAGAACTCAACGGGGGCACTGTTGTTTCACGGAGACTTCTATGATGCCGCGGTGTCGTCCGTGGGCGTGCATGATAATCGGATGGACAAGATCTGGTGGAACGAATTGTGGATGAGCTGGCCCATTGGCCCGCAGTACGATTCGTCGTCCAATGTCCTCAACGCGCATCGCCTCAAAGGTAACTTGCTGCTGGTTGTTGGGGAGCTGGATACGAACGTCGATCCTTCCTCCACCATGCAAATGGTGAATGCGCTCATCGAGGCCGACAAGGATTTTGACCTGTTGTACCTGCCCGGGGCCGGACACGGTTCGGGTGGTGACTACGGCGAGCGGAAACGGTTCGATTTCTTTGTGCGACATCTGTTGGGGGTCGACCCACCCGACTGGAACGATGAAAGGATGCTCTCGGCGACAGAGGATAATTCGAATTGAAGCGGTCAGCCTACAGCCCACAGCCGGCAGCTTCTCCTCGTTACGCAGGTAACGGTACCGGGGAGTCAGCCGCCGGCTGTTGACCGTCGGCTGCCGGCCGGACTCTCTCCCGCCGGAACAATTGTCACGTCCGGCAGGCCCCGCAGGACGTTCTCGGGGCCCGCAGGCGCGTACACCACGACGAACCGTAAGGGCTCCCATCCCGTATTGATTGTCGAATGGTAAACGCCTAACGGGATGTAGACGCATGCACCGGGTCCGACGGGTACGGGATCGTGGTCGTCGAGCATCTGCCGGCCGGTTCCGGAGAGGAAGAACAGGATCTCGTCAGCCTCGGCATGGTTGTGTCGCTCGTGGCCCTGTCCCGGTTCCAGGATCGCCATGCCGAATGTCATGGTCTTCCCGCCAGCAACGTCCGGCGTGCTGAACAGCTTCACGTTCCCCCAGGGAAAGGATAGGGTCTCGACGTCTTCCCCATGCACGACATAGCAGGAACCAATCTGTTGCATGACTCCACCTTTCACGATTTGCTGCGTTGGAGTGTCAGCCCGCGAAACCGTCGTGCCTGGTTTTCGATTGCGGGTTCCGTCGGAAGACGCTCCATGCTGGAGGCGCCGAAGAAGCCAACGACCCCGGCGGTGTTGTCCAGGATCGCCTGCGCGTCCTCCGGCTCGGCAATTGGCCCGCCATGGCACAACACGATGATGTCGTCCCGCACCGCTTTGGCCGCATCGTACATGTCCTGTACGCGTATTGCGGCCTCTTCGAGCGTCAAGGCGGTCTCGGCGCCGATCGACCCTTTTGTCGTGAGTCCCATGTGGGCCACGAGTACGTCGGCTCCGGCTGCCGTCATCGCCTCCGCCGTGTTTGTATCGAACACGTAGGGGCACGTGAGCATCTCGAGCCCTCGGGCCACCCGGATCATCTCGACCTCGAGGTCAAAACCCATTCCCGTTTCCTCGAGGTTCTGACGGAATACACCGTCAATCAATCCGACGGTCGGAAAGTTCTGAACGCCGTCGAACCCCATCTCCTTCAGCTCACGCAGGAAGACCGGCATGAGTCGAAACGGATCGGTGCCGCACACGCCGGCGAGCACGGGAATGTCCCGCACGACCGGCAGCACCTCGCGCGCCATCTCCACGACGATGGCGTTCGCATCGCCGTACGGCAGGAGGCCGGATAGGCTCCCTCGACCCGCCATGCGGAACCGACCGGAGTTATAGATGATTACGAGATCCACTCCTCCGCGTTCAACGAACTTTGCCGATATCCCTGTCCCCGCGCCCGCGCCAATGATTGGCTCGCCAGCAGCCACGCGGGCCCGGAGTCGCCGCAACGCCTCGGCACGTCCGATAAACGGCATCAGTCGCCTCCGGGCATACTGGTTATGAGATGGTCCGCGATGGCATCCGCGAATTCCGGATCGTTGATGTGGTGATTCATTTCGATCAGGTGTACGGACGGGTGGACCGAGCGACGAATCGCATCGAACAACGCGGCATCCGCATCGATGTCGTGGAACGGCTCACCGTCCTTGTCCATCGCGCTGACACCCCGGAGGGGGAGGATCAGCGTGGTGGGACCCTTGGCGTCATTCAGCTTTCTCGCGATGATCTCGCCCAGGGCGGTGCATTCCTCGGGCGTTGTTCGCATCAACGTCACATTGGGATTGTGCTCGTGGAGTTTGCGAGGTCGGAACCGCTCGGGTACGGTATCAATGCTGCCAAAGTTCACCATATCAAGGGCCCCACAGGAAACCACCTGTGGAATTCCCGCCCGCCCGGCCGCTTCGAGTCGCGTTTCGCCGGCGCCCAGGATGCCACCAACGAGCTGGTCACACCATTCGGTGGTGGTGACGTCCGCCACGCCGGCAATGAATCCCGCGTCGATGAGTCCCTCCATGGCGCGTCCCCCCGCGCCGGTGGCGTGAAAGACGAGCACTTCGAACCCCGCCTTTTCCAATCGGGCGCGAACCCGTTCGACGCACGGGGTGGTCACACCGAACATGGTTGCCGCAACGAGAGGTCGGTCGTCAGCGGTCGGCTCGGGCATTTCGATCATGCCACAAATGGCGCCGACGGCGTTGATGAAGATGCGGCGCGAGATGCGATTAATGCCTGCAATGTCCACGACCGAGTGCATCATTGTGATATCGGTAAGGCCAACATAGGACGAGACCTGGCCCGAAGCCATCGTGGACACCATGACCTTGGGAAAGCCGACAGGAAGTTCTCGCATTGCCGCGGTGCCGATGGCGGTACCACAAGATCCCCCAATGCTCAAAACGCCGTGAATCTTCTCGTTGTCGTGGAGTTGTTTAGCGAGGTTGGCCGCGCCCCGCGCCATGACGCTCAACGCCGTCCCCCGGTCACCGGTTTTCCGCAGGTTCGAGAGCGTTTCTCCCGCGGCGCCCGCAACGTCCGCCGCCCCAATGTCTGGTGATATCGAGGGGTCCTTCATGACGCCGGCATCCATTACGGTCGCCCTCAAACCCCGGGCAGAGATCAGGTTCCTGAGGAATGCTATTTCCCTACCCTTGGTATCGAGGGTTCCGATGAGCAGTATGGTCTTGGGCATTGGTTCTTGGCCCGGTCCTGGTGATTGTTGACGGCTCCCGGCCTGAACGATATCGTCAGCCCTTCCAGATTCATAGTTGGATGCCGCCGGGCGGGAGCCCCGCATTGCGGTTGACGCATATCCCATCCGGGCTCAACAAGGTGGCCGGCAATGGTTCCGAGTCAAACATCAAGGCAGTCGAAACGCACAGCACCCACGAGGACCCTGTCTGCGACCCGGATCCTCTGGTTCGGCCTGTGCCCGATGCTGGTATCGTCGTGTGAACGGGGCCCTGAACCGGTTCGCCTGGCGGATGCCGGTCCCAGGCGAATCGAGGTCCTGTTCCTGGGTCACGCCAGCGAGCATCACAATTCCGCGGAGTACGCGCCTATCCTCGCGGCGGCGTTGGGTGCGCACGGCATCAACATCTGGTATACGGAAGAACCGGACGACCTCAATCCCGACCACCTGGGATTGTACGATGCGGTGATGCTGTTTGCGAACCACGACTCGATCACGTCCGGCCAGGAGCGTGCGTTGCTGGACTTTGTTGCATCGGGCCATGGTTTCCTGCCGATTCATTCGGCGTCCTATTGTTTCCGCAACTCGGAGGCTTACGTCGAACTGGTCGGTGCACAGTTTCTGGAACACGGCGTCGGCGAGTTCACCGCGGAGATGGTTGACCCTGACCACCCGGTGATGGACGGTATGCAGCCTTTCGAGACCTGGGACGAGACGTATGTGCATCATATGCACAATCCGGATCGGACCGTGTTGCACGAGCGCGTGGACGACGCGGGGAGGGAACCCTGGACGTGGGTCCGGAATCACGGTCAGGGGCGCGTGTTCTACACGGCGTACGGTCACGACCGGCGTACGTGGAACCAGCCGATGTTTCATCGACTCATGAGGAATGCCATCCTCTGGGCCGTGGGAGACAGCGCGGGGAACCAACTCAAGCAGCTCGCGCTGGCCCCGTTGGGTTATACGGATTCCGAGGCCGCGGTGCCCAACTACGAACGCCGGCCCGAGGCCCTCCGCCTGCAGGAGCCGCTCGCTCCGGACGAATCGATCGCGCATTGGCAGGTCCCCCCCGGGTTTGACATCCAATTGTTTGCCTCGGAGCCTGACATTGTAAATCCAATCGCCATGGCATGGGATGAGCGCGGCCGCCTCTGGGTGCTCGAGACCATTGACTATCCGAACAACATGCAGCCGGAGGGGCAGGGAAACGACGTCCTGCGGATTATCGAAGATCTGGACGGCGACGGGCGTGCCGATTCGTTCAAGATCTTTGCCGACGGTCTCAGCATTCCGACCGGTCTCGTGTTTGCAAATGGAGGGGTCATCGTCTCTCAGGCACCTCACTTCCTGTTCCTCCAGGATACGGACGGTGATGATCGCGCGGATGTTCGGGAGCCCATCATGTCTGGATGGAATACCTACGACACACACGCCGGTCCGTCGAACCTGAAATATGGACTCGACAACTGGTACTGGGGTGCGGTGGGATACTCCGGATTCCAGGGTACGATCGGTGGCGATTCGATGCAGTTCCGTCAGGGAATCTTTCGATTCAGACCGGACGGATCGGCGCTGGAGCGCATCACCGACTTCACGAATAACACCTGGGGCCTGGGGTTCACGGAGTCGTTTGACGTCTTCGGCTCGACCGCGAACAACGAACACAGCGTCTTCGTTGCGATACCCAACCGCTACTACGAGGGCGTGAACGGCGTAATGGGAGACGGTCGCAAAAAAATCGACGGGCACTACGCCATCCATCCCGTGACATTCAATATTCGGCAGGTTGATTCGCAGGGCGGCTTTACGTCGGCTGCCGGGCACAACTTCTATACGGCGAGGAGCTTCCCGCGCGAATATTGGAATCGTGTTGCGCTCGTCAATGAACCAACCGGAAATCTGTTGCACCGTGCGGTCATCGAACCGGATGGCTCGGGGTTTCGGGAGGCCGATTGGTGGAACATGATGGCCAGTGCGGACGAGTGGGCGTCGCCGATTCATGCGGACGTGGGCCCGGACGGTGCCGTGTGGGTCCTCGACTGGTACAACTTCATCATCCAGCATAACCCGACACCGCCCGGTTTTGAGTCCGGGCAGGGGAATGCGTATGAGACACCCCTGCGAGACAGGCATCACGGTCGTATCTATCGGATAGCCTGGAGGGGGGCGGATCCGTATGAGCCAATATCGTTGAGTGTCGATCGTCCGGACGAACTGGTCCGCACGTTGACGCACGATAATATGTTCTGGCGAACCACCGCTCAGCGATTGCTCGTGGAACGTGGCAACGACGACATACTGGATGATCTGTTTGAGATTACGTCCAATCGTCGTGTGGACGATATCGGCGCCAACGCCCCGGCTATCCACGGCATCTGGACCATGCACGGACTCGGTGCTCTCGATGGCTCCAACAGTGAGGCGGAACGGGTTGTCCAGCGCGCATTGATCCATCCGGCGGACGGTGTCCGCAAGAACGCCATCGACGCACTGCCCAGGACGGAAGCCACGAGCACCGCCCTGATTCAGTCAGGGGTACTCACGGACGCCGATCAGAATGTTCGGCTCCACGCCCTTTTGGCCATGTCGGAAGTGCCGCCTTCCAATGAGGTCGGCGCGATGCTGTACGAAATGGGCAAGGACTCCGCGCTGATCCGTGACGAGTGGCTTCCCACAGCGTTGTTCATTGCGGCCGCGCGACACCGCCAAGGATTCCTTCAGGGCTATTCGGAGGACATCGGCTCCGTTGCGTTCACGGATCTTGCGGGAAGACTGGCACGGGGCGAGTTGGAAAACACGATCAATCTCTCTGCGGTTGATCTCGACGACAGCGAATGGGACTCCCTGCCCGTGCCCGCACTGTGGCGTGAAACATCCCTCGGGCCGTTCGAAGGTGTGATCTGGTTCCGCCGGGTAATTGAACTGCCGGCCCTGGCCGCCGGTCGGGCGGCGACGATCAGCTTGAGCCGCGTCAACGATACCGACGACACGTATATCAACGGCGTGCGCGTGGGTTCGACCGAGGACGCACCTGACCAGCCTCGTCAATACGATGTTTCGGCCGGAATCCTTCGAGCTGGCCGGAATCTCGTGGCGGTTCGACTGGAGAATCGCCTCGGACGCGGTGGAATGCTCGGTGAGGC
>Ga0302046_10001844_pt1 | contig 19787 bp, 20 predicted proteins | sample RVTome_11_FD_200261 | JGI IMG/M metagenome (GOLD analysis project Ga0302046, IMG submission 200261) | Soil microbial communities from uranium-contaminated site in the Upper Colorado River Basin, Wyoming, United States - RVT147D111 (version 2) ...
TCCTGCAGGTCGTGGAGGGGTCGCAGATGCGCCTGCTCTCCGAGAACAACCGCATTCGTCTCTGGCGGGTGCCGGCGACGCGGGGGCTCGTCTACGATCGCCACGGCGCGCTCCTCATCGACAACCGGCCGTCCTTCGACATCGTTTTGGTGCCCGAGGACGCCCGGGACCGGGCGGGCACGCTGAGCAACCTCGCTCGCTACCTGGAGGAGGACCGCAGCGAGCTCGACACGCGCATTCGGGCGCCGTCGCGCCGGCCGCCGTATGCCGGCATCGTCGTGGACAGCGACGTGGAGTGGCGTGACGTCGTCGCACTCGAGACCCATCAGCTCGACCTCCCGGGGGTGTCGATCCAGGTGCGGCCACGCCGCTTCTACCCGCGCGGCCCGCTGGCCGCGCATTTGCTCGGCTACGTCGGGGAGGTGAGCGAGCGAGAGTTGGCGGACCGGGACGAGGAGACGGAGCTCCGCGCGGGCGACTACGTGGGCAAAGCGGGGCTCGAACGGGTGTGGGACGAGGAGCTGCGCGGCGTCGTGGGCGGCCAGCAGGTCGAGGTGGACGCGCTCGGCCGCCGGGTCCGAGTCATCCAGGAGGTGCCGGACGTGGCGGGCGACACGCTGGTGCTGACGCTCGACGCCGATCTACAGGACGCGGCCGGTCAGGCGATGGGGGAGCGCCGGGGCTCGTGCGTTGCCCTCGACCCGCGCAACGGCGAGGTGCTCGCCATGGTCTCGCGTCCCGACTACGACCCCAACCTCTTCGCCCGCGGCATTCGACACGCGGAGTGGCAGGGGCTCATCGGCGACGAGTGGCGCCCGCTGACCAACCGGGCCGTGCAGGGGCAATACGCGCCCGGATCCATCTTCAAGGTGGCGGTGGCCGCCGGGCTGCTGGACTCGGGCGTCGTGACCCCGTCGACGGGCTACACGTGCCGCGGCGGCACGCAGCTCGGGAACCGCCTGTTTCGGTGCTGGAAGCGTGGCGGGCACGGCTACGTGAACCTGCACCGCGCCATCGTGCAGTCGTGCGACGTGTTCTTCTACCAGGCGGGACAACGCCTCGGGGTGGACGGCATCGCCGAGTACGCGCAGCGCTTCGGGTTGGGCGCGCCGACGGGGATCGGGATCTCCACCGAGGCCAGCGGCCTCATCCCGACGCGCGCCTGGAAGCAGCGGCGCTTCGGAGCCCCCTGGTACCCGGGCGAGACGCTGCCGGTCGCCATCGGCCAGGGGTACGTCACGGTGACGCCACTGCAGATGGCGAGTATGGTGGCGGTGATCGCCAACGGCGGCGTACACTATCGCCCGCACTACGTGCGGCGCCTGGAGGCGCCCGACGGCACCGTGAGGCGCGAGATCCGGCCCGACGTGATGGGCTACGCGAACATCTCGCCCGACGACCTGGCCGCCGTGCGCCGGGGCATGCGTGACGTCGTGATGGCGCCCGGCGGGACCGGGCGCAACGGGCAGGTGCCGGGCATCGAGGTGGCCGGCAAGACCGGGACCGCGCAGGTCGTCCGCCTCAAGGCCGGGTCGCGCGGCAACGACGGGCCGGAGCGGACGCGCGACCACGCGTGGTTCATCGCCTTTGCCCCCGTCGAGGAGCCGGAAATCGCCGTGGCCTGCCTCGCCGAACACGCGGGCGGCGGCGGCGGCGCGATCGCCGCTCCGATCGTGAGCAAGATTCTGTCACACTACTTCGCGCGCGGGCAGGGCCCCGTCCTGCCGCCGGACCACGAGCAGACACATGCCGATCGATCGACGTCTTCTCACACACTTTGAGTGGGTGCTTCCTGCGCTGGTGATGATCGTCACCGGTATCGGCATCGCGTCCATCTACAGCGCGACGCACGAAGCCGGCGTGGAGGCGCCGTCCCCGCTGGCGATCCGCCAGCTCGCCTACCTGGGCGCGGGGATCGTGCTCATGCTGCTGGCGGTCAGCTTCGACTATCGACGGCTCGATCACCAGGCATTCTGGGTCTACGGCTTCTGCATCGCGCTGCTCGTCGCCGTGCCGCTCTTCGGCGTGATCGGCGGCGGGTCGCGGCGCTGGATTCGCCTCGGGCCCATCTCGATTCAGCCGTCGGAGTTCGTGAAGCTGGGCCTGGTGGTGGTGTTGGCGCGGTGGTTCTCGCGCCTGCCGTCGGTGCGGCTGGACCTCCGCGACGCGGTCCCCGGGTTGCTGCTGGCGGGGCTGCCCGCCGCCATCATCCTGATCCAGCCCGACCTGGGCACGGCCGTGCACGTCGGGCTGATCGCGGTCTCGATGATGCTGGTCGGGGGGGTGCGGGTCCGATGGTTCGCCTTGCTGGCGGCGCCCGTCGTGTTGCTCGCGCCCTTCCTGTGGGGCTTCCTCAAGGAGTACCAGCAGAAGCGCATCTTGATGTTCCTCGACCCCGCGCAGGATCCTCTCGGCGCCGGCTATCACGTCATCCAGTCCAAGATCGCCGTCGGCTCCGGGATGCTCTACGGGAAGGGGTTCCTGCAGGGCACCCAGAACAGCCTGGACTTCCTCCCCGAACAGCACACCGACTTCGTGTTCTCGGTTTTCGCCGAGGAGTGGGGGTTCCTGGGCGCCGTCGTGCTCCTGCTGCTCTACCTGGCCATCATGGTGCGCGGCCTGGTGATCGCGGCGCGGGCGCGTGACCGATTCGGCCTCATGCTGGTGGCCGGCGTGCTCGCGATCGTCTTCTGGCAGCTCCTCGTCAACATCGGGATGACGACCGGGGTCATGCCCGTGGTCGGTATCACGCTGCCGTTCGTGAGCTACGGCGGGTCGTCGCTGCTGTGTCTGCTGCTCGGCATCGGACTGGTGATGAACGTCTCGATGCGTCGCTTCTTGTTCTGACGCTCAGACGACCTGCGAGATCGCCTCGACCAGGCGCTTCTTCGCCACGGCGCCCACGATCTGGTCCTTCACCTGGCCACCCTGGATGATGAGCAGGTTGGGGATGCCCCGCACCCCGTACTTGGACGGCGTCTGTGGGTTGTCGTCGACGTTGATCTTCACGACCTTCAGCTTGCCCGCGTACTCGCCCGCCAGCTCCTCGACGACGGGGGCGATCGCCCGGCACGGCGCGCACCACGGCGCCCAGAAGTCGATGAGCACCGGGGTGCTGCTCTGCAGAACCTCGGTGTCGAAAGTCGTGTCGGAGACCTCGTGTACGTTGGCCATGCGACGAAGGTAGCAGAGGGCTTGGGTCGAGGGAAGGAGCTGTACTAACCTCGATGTGACAGGAAACACCAGCGAGAACCGCCTTCGGCTCGCGCCAGGGCACACCCGCTGCGCGGCGTGCTCGCTGCGCGAATCCTCACATACGGTTGGGTATGCTCCGGGTTCGCTCCGCTCCGCGCCACCGCACAGCAGGCGCACCCTGACACGTTCTCGCTGGTGTTTTCTGTCACATCGAGGCTAACACACGCCCGTGGCGGGTAGCAAAGACACGCGGCCTGACTGGCCGGAACCGTCAGGTTCCACTACGCTACGCGGCGATGCTCGCGACGCTGTTACTACGCAAGCAGCGCTTGCCGCGCCGCGCGGTGCCGGTCAGACCCCGGTCGATGGGCCTGACGGCGATCAGCGGCACGGTGCAACGGCCAGATGGGCGCGGCCGGCGACGGCGGCTCACCTTCTTGGTCGACAGCGGCGCCGTCTACAGCGTCCTCCCCGCGGCGGCATGGAAGGCGCTGGGCCTCAAACCCACCCGTCTGGCCGAGTTCGTCCTCGCCGACGGCACGACCATCGGCCGCGGGGTTGCCGAGGCCCGCTTCACGATCGCCGGCGTGACGGCGACCTCGCCGGTGGTCTGCGGTGAAGCCCGGGACGGGGCGTTGCTCGGCGCCGTCACCCTCGAAACGTTGGGGCTCATGCTGAACCCGCTCAGCCGCGAGCTGCTCCCCATGCGGCTGCTGCTCACACGCGCCTCGGCGTAGGCCCGCTGCTCAACCCTCAGTCGGCGACCGGCGGGATCGGGAGCGTGCAGAAGTCGTTCGCGCCGACGCGCAGCGGCCGGTTCGACTTCGCGTTGTAGTTCTCGTGCGCGATGTGCGCCGTCAGCTCGACGATCTCTCGCTCGGAGAACGCCGCCGCGAGCTTGGCGAAGAACTCGTCGGGCACGTCCACGGGCGTGGCGCTGACACGGTCGGCGTAGTCGAGCGCCAGGCGTTCGCGCTCGCCGAGCCCGGACCCGTCGTTCATCTCCAGCGCCGCCTCGATCTGCTCCCGGCTCAGGCCCTCTTTGCCGCCCACGGCGGCATGCATGTCCATTCAGAAGGGGCAGCCGTTGCGCAGGGCGGCGCGGATCTTCACCAGCTCGCGGATGTCGTTGCCGACCGCGGCCTTGCCCGTGCCCATGATGGCGTTGGCGACGAAGTTGGCGAGCATCGTGCGGGTCGAATGCGCCTGCACCTTGATCGGGTTGATGTCCTTGCCGACGTTCAGCTTGAGGAGGAACTGAACGATGCGCGCAGCGAAGCCCGCCTCGCGTCCTTCGAGCGATCGCACTCGCGTCATGGTGTGACCTCCGGAACCACGTGACCCAGCCGTAGGCTTACGAACTCCTCGACGTGCGAGCAAGGGCAAGCGATCGGCAGTGGGGACGCAGTGTGCCGCGTGCGGCACGGGCGGGTGCGGGTCGACGGCGGACGTAAGGAGCGCGGGGGGGTGGAGGGGCGGTGGGGCGGGGGTGCGCCTGTGCGGGCGCCGGGCTAGGATGCGACGCCGTGAGTGAGACACGCGCAGCCGCGACCGTGGTCGTGTTGCGGGACGACCGAGCCGGAGTCGAAACGCTCCTGCTGCGGCGCAACTCGAAGATCGCCTTCGGCGGTATGTGGGTCTTCCCGGGCGGCCGCGTCGACGACGCGGATCGTGACGGCCTGGTGGCCGACGACGACCTGTCCGCCGCCAGGCGGGCCGCCGTCCGGGAGGCGCACGAAGAGGCCGGGCTCGTCGTCGACGTGACGACGCTCGTGCCGCTTTCCCACTGGACGCCCCCGGCGCTCGCGCCCAGGCGGTACCTCACCTGGTTCTTCGTCGCCGCCACGCCGTCGTACGCCGTGACGATCGACGACGGCGAGATCCACGCCCACGAGTGGATGCGGCCCGCCGACGCGCTCGCCCGTCGCAACGCCCTGGAGATCGAGCTCGCCCCCCCCACGTGGGTCACGCTCGAATGGCTCGCCGGCCACACGAGCGTCGCCGCGGCCCTCGCGGCCGCGGGCAACCAAGCTCCCGAGCGCTTCGAGACCCGCCTGGCATTTCCGGAGATCGGTCCCGTCGCGCTCTGGCACGGCGACGCGGGCTACGACGCGAGCGATGCCGGCGCGCCCGGGCCGCGCCACCGCCTGTCGATGCTCCCCCAGGGCTGGTGCTACGAGCGCCACGACTGAGCGACCTCGATGCGAACGTACGCGAGCCGACTGCTGACGGGCCTCATGGCCGCGACGTTCGCCGTCGCCTCGGTGACGGCGGCGCCCGCCCCGGCCGGCGCCGACCGCAGCCAGCAACGCCACCGGCGCCGACTACGCCGCCTCGATCTCCACGCGGTACTTCAACCCTGCCGCGTCCAGCTCACCCTGGATGGCCAACCGAACCAGCACGGACTCGGGATATCGGAGAACGCGTGCCCAGCGGGCGGCACGCTCGGGGCTCACCGTCTTGCGCCCCTTCTCCACGTCGCAGAGATGGGACTTCGAAACGCCGAGCTTCTTGGCGCACTCGTCCTGCGAGAGTTCCTCACTCTTGCGGATCGATTCGATGGCACGCCCCAGCGTGAGTGGACCTCCCGCGATCTTCTCCAGCAGCTTGACCGCGGCGCTCTTCCTTTCCTTGGCCTTACGCATGGCACCTCCATCAATACTCGTGCTTGGTCACGTCCTCGATCGAGACGAACTTCGCCGTGCCCTCTCTGATCTCGTAGATGGCCCGGTAGGCACGGCTCAACCGGATCGAACGCTGTCCGGCCCGGGTGCCCTGCAAGGGCTCGTCGTGATAGCCGCGCACTTTGCGGACTTCTTCGAGGCCGTCGTGCTCCACGGCGGCAACCCAGATGGCGAGGTTGTCGACGATGTGTCGGAGGAGCCTCCGCAGATGCTTGGCTGCGAGCTTCGAGATTGCGACACGGCGAATCGTCACCACTCACGGTACACCCGTAAGGTGAACACGTCAAGGCGGCGACCAGTGGCTCGCCTACCCCGCCCGCGCCGCCAGCCACTTGCGCAGCCCCGGCGTCACGCGGCGGCGTAGCTCGGCGTTCAGGCGAAAGACCTCCTGCGCCTGCTTGAGCGCGCGCGTCGCCTCGGGGACGGGATGCGCCGTGAAGAAGGCGCGCACTGCCTTCGCGTAGCGCGGCTCGCGCAGCGCCGGGGTGGCGTCGACGAGACGGGAGATCATGAGCGGTGGGATGCGCTTGCGGATGGCGGGCCAGCGTTTGGTGAGGAACGTCCAGGCCTGGTCGCCGGCGGCCGGGTTGCCGAACAGCCGCATGTAGAGAAAGGCGACGTCCTGCGTCGGGATGCCGGGTGTCAGGGTCTCGGTGAGCAGGCGGTCGACGACCGCGGGATCGCGGAACGACGCCAGGCTGAGCAGGAAGCGACGCCGCTCTTGCGGCGTGCGCGCCTGGTCGACGACCCGGCGATAGCGCCGGTACAGCGCCGGATCGCCGCCGCGGGCAGCGAGGCCGACCACCACGTCGGCCAGGTTCGGGTCCAGGCTGTCGCGGTTGCGCAGGTACGCCGCCAGGCGACGCTCGGCCTCCGCCACGATCGGCGCGGATTCCGCCACGCCGCCCACCAGGCGCAGGAGCGCGCCGCGGCGCAGGCGACGCGCGGCCGGCTCCGTCCGCCGCGGCGTCCAGCCGAGGCGGCCCAGCTCCGGCGCGAAGTGCCGCTCGATCCAGGCACGCAACTGGCGCTGCAACGGGCCGCCGACGGGCGCCACCTGATCGTGCAGCAGGGCCAACGGGCCCGCCAGCCCGTCGATGACGTCGTGATCGCCCTCGTGGCCGAGTGCGTCGACGACGTCGAGGAAGGACTCGACGGTGGCGCGGCCGGCGCGGACCAGCGCCCATTGATCGCCCACCAGCGCCATGCGCTCCACGGGCGTGAGCGTCCGGCCAGGTCGCTCGAGCATCGCCGCCAGATCCGTCGGGTCGTGCGAGACGCGATAGAAACCACCAGCGGCGGCATTGCCGAAACACCAGTGCGCCTGGCGCGGGAGCTTCACGCTCTGCACGGCGCGATCCGCCAGCAGGCGCTGCGTACGCTGTTCCGGCAGCTTGAGCACCAGCGGCACGGGCCAGCGGGTCCGGCGCGCCCGCGCCGGAACGCGCACGTCGGCGAAGAACCGAGCCTGGCGGACGCGCAGCCCCCCCGCCCGGCGCTCGAGCGAAACGAGCGGAAAGCCCGCCTGAGCGATCCAGGCGTGCGCGATGCGCGTCACCTCACGACCCGAGGCCTCCTCCAGCGCGCGCCACAGGTCGGCGGCCTTCGCGTTGCCCTCGCGATGGCGGCGCATGTAGATGCGCACGCCCTTCCGGAAGGTGTCCGCCCCGAGATAGTGCTCGATCATGCGCACCACGGCGGCGCCTTTCTCGTAGGTGATGACGTCGAAGTTCTCCGTCGCCTCGGCCACGGAGCGCACCGCCGCGTAGATCGGGTGCGTGTTCGTGAGCGCGTCGAGCCCGAGCGCGCCGGCGCGATCGTGCTCGAAGGTCTCCCACATGCGCCAGGGGCGCTGCCAGTCGTGCACGACGCGGTAGGCCATCCAGGTGGCGAACGCCTCGTTCAGCCACAGGTCGTCCCACCAGGCCATGGTGACCAGGTTGCCGTACCACATGTGCGCCAGCTCGTGGGCGATCACCTCGGCGACGCGCTTGCGCTCGGCGATGGTGACGGTCCGGGAATCGAGCAGGAGCAGCGTCTCCCGGAAGAAGACGGCGCCGGCGTTCTCCATGGCGCCGGCCTCGAAGTCGGGCACGGCGACCAGGTCGAGCTTGCCGTACGGATACGGGATGCCGAAGTAGCGCTCGAGCCGGCGCAGCGACTCGGCGGCCGCCTCCAGTCCGAAGCCGGCCAGGTGTGCCTTGCCCGGCACGTGCCAGACGCGGATGGGCGTCTTGCCGAGCAGCCGCCGCGCGGTGGCTTCGAGGGGGCCCACCGCGACCGCCAGGAGATAGGTCGAGAGCGGCGGTGTGGTCGCGAACTGCACGACTCGCTTGGCGCCCTGGCGCCGCTCGCGTTCGACCGGGGCGTTGGAGACCACCGCGTCGCCCCGCCGGGCCGTCACACACACCCGGAAGCGTGCCTTGAAACTCGGCTCGTCGAAACAGGGCAGCACCCGGCGCGCGTCGGCCGTCTCGCACTGCGTGAAGGCGTAGCGATGCGGGCCGCTGCTGACCGCATAGAAGCCACGCAGATGCCGGCTGAGCCGCGCCGCGTAGTGCAGGACCAGCGTGGCATCACCGGCCGGCAGGCGTTGCCCCACGGCGACGGTGATCGTCTCGTCGTGCGTCTGCGCAGTCACCTTCGCGGCGAGCACTTCGCGACCGACCTGCACTTCCGCGTGCGTCACGCGCAGATCGGCGGCATGCAGGACGATGCGGTCGGTGGCCGACGCGAGGTGAACACCGATGCGTACTTCGCCGCGAAAGGTGCCGCCCGCCAGGTCGGGCTCGAGATGCAGGTCGTAGAGAACGGGGCGAACGTCCGCCGACAGGCGAAAACGAGACGGCGCGCGAGTGGACGGCATGCGAGGCATGTAGCGAGGTGTCCCGGTGGGCGCAACGCGTGACCGCTCCGCACGGACGTTTCGCTGGCCCCCCCCCTCTGCTAAGCGTCGCCACATGGCCGGCGCCCGACTCCTCTTCGCCGTCGCCGTCACGTACATGGCGACGATCACCACCGCCCGGGCGGACGACGTCGTGACCGCCGGCCGCGAGACGCGCACGGCACTGGCCCTGGTCGTCTACGCGCGGGGCACGGGCGCCGTCGTGCAGGACACGAGGCAGGTCGTCCTGCCCCGCGGCGCGACCACCGTCCGTTTCCTCGGCGTCCCGCCGCAACTCGACCCGCGCAGCGTGTCGCTCCTCGCCCGGACGGGCACCGTCGAGGTGCTCGCGCAGCGCTTCCGCCACGACCTCGCCTCGCCCGACCTGCTGCTGGCACGCTGGATCGGCGAGCAAGTCGAACTGGTCGAGACCGACCGCGACCTGCGCATCCAGGTGACCCCCGCGACGCTCCTGGCGGTCCACCCGACACGCGTCTTTCGGATCGGCGACCGGATCGTGCTCGACCACCCGGGACGCATCCAACTGCCTCCCGGTGACGAGGCGCCCGTGCTCGAACCGACCCTCACTTGGTCGGTGCGCAGCGACCGCGGCGGCGACGTGACGCTCGAGGCGACGTATGCGACGACCGGCCTCGGCTGGGAGGCGGACTACACCCTCGCCGTCGCCGCGGACGAACGCCGCGCCGACCTGACCGGGTGGATCACGATCGTCAACGACAGCGCCGCAGCCTATGACGACGCCACCCTCGCCGTCGTCGCCGGCGAGGTGCATCAGGTCCGCCCGGAGCCGCGGCCGATGATGCGGGCGCTCGCGATGGACGCGGCCGGCGCCGCGCCGCAGGCCTACGAGAGTGCGACGCAGCCCTTCGAGTACCACCGCTACGACCTGCCCGGGCGCAGCTCCCTGGCGCCGGGCGAGACCACGCAGGTCCGCCTGGTGACCGCGGGCGGCGTGCCGATCGAGAAGCGGTACGTCGTCGAGGGCCAGGGGTCCTGGTACTGGAACGCGCGCGGCGAGGTCGACGAGCCCCTGCCCGTCCAGGTGCGTCTCGAGTTCGTGAACGACCGCGCCAGCGAGCTGGGTCGCCTGCTGCCGGCGGGCGTCGTGCGGGTGCACGCCCGCGACGCCGACGGCCGCGCCACCTTCGCCGGCGAGGACCGCATCGGCCACGTCGCCGAGGACGAGCGCATTCGCCTGTCGGTCGGCCGCGCCACCGACGTGGTGGCGACCCGCCGCCAGGTCGATCACCGGCGTATCACCGTCAAGCCGTACGAGATCGAAACGGCGGCGGAGCTGCGCCTCCGCAACCACAAGCCGCAGGCCGTGACGGTCGACGTGCGCGAGTCGATCGCCGGCACCTGGACGGTACTCGAGTCCAGCCACCCGAGCGAGCGCCGCGACGCCACCACGCTCGGCTTCGAGGTGCCCGTGCCGGCCGGCGGCGAGACGGTGGTCCGCTACCGGCTGCAGGTGGGACGCTGACCACCCCGCTCAGCATCACGGCCGCCGCGCACACGGATCCGGGCCGGTGTCGTCCCGACAACGAGGATGCCGTCGCGTGCGACGCCGCGCTCGGCCTCTTCCTGGTCGCGGACGGGATGGGCGGCCATGCGGGCGGCGCGACCGCGAGCCGCCTGGTGGTCGAGGCGATGCAGGAGGGGCTCGACACCGATCCCGATCCCGACACGCGGCTCGCGCACGCGATCCGAGTCGCCAACCGCCTGGTGTTCGAGACGGCCCGGCGCGACCCGTCCCTGCACGGCATGGGGGCCGCCGTCGTGGCCACGCTCGTCGACCCGACCGCGCGCGTGGTCGCCGTCGTGCATGCCGGCGACGCCCGCGCCTACCGCGTGCGCGACGACCGGCTCGAGCAGCTCACGGAGGACCATACCCTCGTGCAGGAGCTGGTACGGGCCGGACACCTCGATCCCGAGGAGACCGAGACACATCCGCAACGGCACGTCCTCACGCGTGCCGTGGGCGTCGAGCCCGACATCGACTTCTCGAGCCGCGTCGACTCGCTGGAGCCCGGTGACGTCCTGCTGCTCACCAGCGACGGCCTGCACGGCTGCGTCACCTCCACCGAGCTGATCGCGGCCGCCGCTCGCGCGGCCGCGGACGCCCCCGGGGCCTGCGCGCATCTCGTCGAGCTGGGCAACTCGCGCGGCGGCCCCGACAATCTCTCCGTGGTCCTGGTACGCGTCGGCCCCGACCAGGGTTGAGACACCGGATCGCCTGAGCGCGCCGGTCAGCGAAACTTCGGCGGCCGCTTCTCGAGAAAGGCACTCACGGCCTCGTGGTGCTCGGGCGTCGTCCAGCACTCGCGCAGCAAGGCCGTCTCGCGCCGCTGCACCGTCGCCAGGTCGGGCTCTGACTCGTTCGCCGTCAGCAGCTCCTTGATCATGCGCAGCTGCGGGTCGGGGTTGGCCGCGATCGCCCCGGCGATCTCCAGGGCGCGGTCCAGCACTTGCTCGGGTGGCACCACGTGATCGGCGAGCCCGACCCGTGCCGCCTCGTCGCCGAGATAGAGCCGGCCCGACAAGCACGCCTCGCTGGCCCGCCCGAAGCCCATCCGCTGCACGAGGTAGTGCGTGCTGGCCAGCTCGGGCACCAGCCCGACCTTGATGAAGAGCATGCCGAGCTTGGCCTTCTCGGAGGCGACGATGACGTCGAACGGCAGGATCATGGTGAGCCCGATGCCGACGGCGGCGCCGTTCACGGCGGCCACGAGCGGCTTCGAGGCGCGGCAGAGCGCCACCCAGTCGAGACCCGCCGGCATGCCGCCGTCGCCGCCGGCCGTGTCGGCGCCGGGGTCGACGCCGTCGAGGCGCGACTTGAAGGTGTCCTCCATGTCGGCGCCGGCGCAGAAGCCGCGGCCCGCGCCGGTGACGACGATCGCGCCCACCTGGCCGTCGTCGTTGGCGCGCGCGAAGGCGTCCGCCATCTCTTCGGCCATGCGCGGCGTCCAGGCGTTCAGCTTCTCCGGCCGGTTGAGCGTGACGAGGCCGACGTCGCCACGGGTCTCGTAGGTGATCTGCCCGTAGTCCATGCGCGACGGACTCACGCCGGCGATCCCTGCGGTCCGCGCAGCAGCCGGCCCGGCAACGCACCGGTCGGCTCGCCGTTCTCGAACGTGACCTGGCCGTCCTTGATCGTCTCCAGGTAGCCGTCGGCCCGCTGCACGAGCCGCCGCCCGCCCGCGGGCAGGTCGAAGACCATCTCGGGCTGATGGAGCCGGAGGGCATCGAGATCGATGACATTGACGTCGGCCGTGAGGCCTGGCGCCAGGCGGCCGCGATCGTGCAGGCCGTAGAGCGAGGCCGTCTCGAAGGTCTGCCGGCGCACCGCGAACTCGAGCGACAGCCGCGGGCCGCGCGTGCGGCCCTGCACCCAGTGCGTGAGCATCAGGGTCGGCGTGCCGGCGTCGCAGATGACGCCGCAGTGTGCGCCGCCGTCGCTCAGGCTGAGCACCGTGTCCGGGTGCGTCAGCATGGTGTGGATGGGCGCGAAGTCGAAGTCGGCGTAGTTCAGCAAGGGGAGATAGAGCAGCCCGCGGCCCTCCCGTTCGAGCAGCGTGTCGAGGGCGAGGGATTCGGGCCGACACCCGGCACGTTCGGCGCGCACCGCCAGGCTCTCCTCACGGGCCGGCTCGTAGTTCGGCGGATCGCCGAGTCGGAAGATCTTGCTCCACATGGTGCAGATGAACTGCGTGAACGGGTCGTCGAACGGCACGTCCGTCTCGCCCAGCAGCCGCGCGCGCACGGCCGGATCGCGCAGGCGGGCGACGCGTTCGCCGATGGGCAGGCCCGCCAGCTCGCGGTACGTGCGGTGGCACTTGAACGGGTGCACGGTGCCGTCGAAGCCGAGCAGCAGCCCCGTCGGCCGCGCCGAGACCTGCCCCACCAGCTTCGCCCCGTTCGCGTTGGCCCGCTCGGTGGCCTCGAGCAGGCGCTTCCACTGCAGCGGGTCGAAGTCGTTCTGCAGCAGCGCGAAGGTGACGGGCCGGCCGGATTCGCGCGAGAGGCGCTCCATCCACGCCAGCTCCTTCGTCTCGGGCGTGAGGTCCGACGCCATCTCGAAGACGCCCTGCCCGATCTGCCCCATGGCGCGCCCGATGCCGAGCACCTCGTCCTCGGGCGCGAACGTCCCGGGCACGGGCTCGCCGTCGATGGCGCGATGCAGCAGCGTGCGCGACGTGCTGAAGCCGAGCGCGCCCGCCGCGATGCCCTCGCGCACGATCGCCCCCATGGCCTCGATGTCCTCGGGGGTCGGCGGCTCGTTCTTGGCGCCGCGCTCGCCCATGACGTAGGCGCGCACCGCGCCGTGCGGCACCTGCGTGCCGACGTCGAGCGCTCGCGGCATGCGCTCGAGCGCATCGAGATACTCGGGGAACGACTCCCACGCCCAGCGAATGCCCTCGGCGAGCGCGGTGCCGGGGATGTCCTCGACGCCCTCCATGAGCCCGATCAGCCAGTCACGGCGTTCGGGCTTCGCGGGCGCGAAGCCGACGCCGCAGTTGCCCATCACCACGGTCGTGATGCCGTGCCAGCACGACGGCGTGAGATACGGGTCCCAGGTGACCTGCCCGTCGTAGTGCGTGTGGATGTCGACCCAGCCCGGGGCCACCACGCAGCCGTCGGCGTCGATCTCCCGCCGCCCGGGGCCGGCCGTGCCGCCGACCTCGGTGATGGTGCCGCCGTCGATGGCGACGTCCCCCGACCGGCGCGGCTCACCCGTACCGTCGACGAGGGTGCCCCCCCGAATCACGAGATCGTGCATGGGGGCATCTTCCGCCAGGCCAGCGGGCTGCTGCAAGGTGGGGGGCCGTGAACGCCGCCGTTCCGAGGCCGTGGTTGGAGCGAGGGGCCGCACATCGGCCTGGCTTGTCACTTGGCAGGTGGCACGGCACCCTCGATTCATGGGTTTGGGGGTCGGTGGAGTGAAGGCCGGCGGCAAAGCCGGGGGGAAGTCCGGGGTCGCGGACCCGTGGTCCGGGTGCAACCCGCTCGACCCGGTCTTTCGGAATGATCCGTTTCCGGCGTTGCGGCGGTTGCGTGAGAGGGCGCCGGTGAGCGACACGCCGATCGGGGCGTGGCGCGTCTGCCGCTATGAGGACGTGCTACACGTCCTGCACGACCTGCCGGTGGGCGTGCGCACGCGTGACGGCCGGCTTCCGGGCGTCGACGAGGCCGTGCACGGACCGCGCGAGTTCATGCTGCAGCAGGACCCGCCGAATCACGCCCGCCTGCGGCGGCTGGCGAGCCGTGCCTTCACGCCGCGCTCCGTGGGACGCTGGCGCGAGGAGATCGACCGCATCGTCGACGCCTGCCTCGACCAGGTCGCCGCGCACGGCGAGATGGACGTGATCACCGACCTCGCCCTGCCCGTCCCGTCGACCGTCATCTGCGAGATGCTGGGCGTGCCGCTCAGCGACCGCGAGCGCTTCACCGTGTGGACGGCCGAAGCGACCCACGGGCTGGCGGCCCTCATCGCCCCGCCCGAGGTGTTGCAGCGTGCTCGCGCAGCGGCCGAGAACCTGGCTGGGTATTTCGACCAGCTCATCGCCACGCGGCGCACGAATCTGCAGGACGACGTACTCAGCAATCTCATCCGCGCCGAGGAAGAAGGCGACCGCCTCACCAGCAGCGAGCTGATCTCGCAGTCGATCGGGCTGCTCATCGCCGGCTTCGAGACGACCATCGGCCTGATCGGCAACGGCATCCGCCAGCTCATCCGCCACCCGGCCGAGCTGGCCAAGCTGCAGGCCGATCCGTCGCTCATCGCCACGGCCGTCGACGAGTGCCTGCGCTACGACGGCCCGATCACGATGACGGTGCGCATCCTGCACGAGCCCGCCGAGGTCGGCGGCATCGCGCTGCCGGCCGACACCATGATCTGGGCGATGCTGGCCGCGGCCAACCGCGACCCGGAGCAGTTCCCCGACCCGGAGCGCTTCGACGTGACGCGCACGCCCAACCCGCACCTCGCCTTCGGCGGCGGCGCGCACTTCTGCCTGGGCTCGCATCTGGCCACGCTCGAGGCGCGGGTCGCGATCGGGCGCCTGGTGGAGCGTTTCGGCGACCTTCGCCTCGTCTCGAACACGGTCGAGTGGGGGCCGTCGGTGTTCCGCGTGCCGGGCCGCATGCCGATCACGTTCCGGGCGCGCTGAGCTGCTGGGGTTACGCGAGTTTACGAACTCCCGCCCGGAAGGGGGTGAAGGTTGGGGGCGCGCCGTGCGGTTCGACCGCCTCTTCCTACGCTCTCTCCGCGCCCGTGGTGAGCACCTCGACGGTGAGGCCGGAAACACCCGCACTCAGATCGACATTCAGCTTTTCGAAGCCAATGACGTGTCCTTGAGCGTCCTTCCGGAGGATCGTGTCGTCGCCGGCTTCCTCGCACACTTCCTCGCGCTCCGGATCATCGATCCATACGCTCAGGGTCCGCCCGACGGCATCGTAATACACTCTCACCTTGTCCATACGATCGCTCCCTGTTTGATCTTGTCCGCTGGGTAGGCAGTGATGAGAGTATCAACGACGTCCTGCAACCGGTCACGCATCGGCGGGTGCTTGATCCTCACGATGCGGTCCCACTGTGCGGTCGTGCAGTGCACGCGAAAGTCGAGCGGTGTGACCACGTCGAAGACCCAGCTCACGCGGCGCAGGATGCCCGGCTTTACGCGGAAGGTCCAACCGCCACGGCTCCGGGTAGTGACGCAGTTTACCGCGTGAGGCACGGGCGGGTACGCGCCGCCGGCTCCCGAGCGTCGCACACCCCCGCCCCACCGCCCATCCACCCCCCGCGCTCCCTACGTCCGCCGTCGACCCGCACCCGCCCGTGCCTCACGCGGCAAACTGCGTCACCACTCGGCTCCGACATCTCCGGCCGGCCGACGTGGCCCAAGGCCCGTATGAACTGGATCCCGCGGTCTCTCTCGTACCAGGGGACCGGAGCACCTTCTCCTGGATGAAGAGCAGCGGCGCGGGGACCACCAGGTCGGACCAGTCCTGCTCGTCCTTGCCGCGCCAGGCGAGCTGCGGGTCGAGGTCGCGGTTGCGGCACTCGTAGGCGACGCGCAGCGGGCTCTGAACCTCCTTGGCCATCACCGACTGGTACTCGGCGGTGGGGATGTTCTTGCGGGAGGCCTCGTCGTGGGTGAGGGCCTCGACCTGCTTGGGGGCCTTCTTGCCGGTTCTCTTGGGCATGCCCGAGTCCTCAATGCCCGGGCCGGACTTCCGGGGTGACTTCCGGGGCATGGGTCACATGTCCCATAAATGTCCCATTGTCTCCTCGGTGAGCCGCCGGCTCCTCATGTCCCATAAGTCCCACAAATGGCTCATTTCTTCGCTACCAGAACGTAATGGGCGCCTCGCTTTTCCCCGCCGCGGGCCAAGAGCCCCTTCTCCACGAGACCCTCGAGGTCGCGGGTCGCGGTCTTGGGGATCGCTCCCGTCAACCTTCGATGTTCCGCGTTCGTGATTCGCCCTGCTTCTCGGACGTAAGCCAACGCCTGCATCTGCCGGTCGTTGAGGTTGAGCGTGGCGAGGAAGTCGGGCGTCAGGCGATTCCGCCAAAGCGTGAGCACGAACGAACCCGATCGCTGCTCGAAGTGAGGATCGGGGAGTCACGACTGGCGACACAGCTCGATCATTCTCTGGGTCCCCGTACCCAGCTTCTCGATGTACGCGGCGAGGTAGAGAGATTCGGCCAGAAGTGGATTGTGAGGAATCGAAGCGTGGTCCGAACGAAGGTCCTCTACTGTCAACGTCCACGGTAGCGCGCCAGGGTTCCAGACCTCGAGCCGGTCCGAGAAGAGTCGCACCTCGACCGACGCGTTGCTGTGGTAGTCTCGGTGGGCGAGCGCGTTGATGATGGCCTCGCCCACCGCATCCGGCGGCAGCTCGTAGGTCACTGGGACGCGCAGGCTCTTCTCCCGCGTGCCGACGGCGCGGTTGACCTTGGAGAGCACGAAGTCGCGCGCCTGATCCGCCTGCGCGAAGAGATCGCCGTCGTAGTTGTGCTGCGAGGCGAAGGGCCGGCCGTATGCGGTGCCGTGGCAATGGACGCACTTGATCTCGGCCGGGCGATGGAAGCGCTGCGGGTTGGCGCCGAAGAGCAGCACGGCGGCGTTGGTGGGCTTGCCGCCGTCGAGCAGGTTCAAGTGGGTCAGCAGAGCGGAGGTTGAGGTCGAGGCCGGGAGCGGGAAATCGCGTGCGCCCCGGGCCGTGCGCAGAAACCAGTCTATGCGCTTCCGAGAAAGGTGCTTCAGGTTCGCGCCGTCGCAGCCCGAGGTGTCGAAGGGCGGGACTCGCAGGACGCCCCGACGGTCGAGATGATCGACCAGGCTGGCATACACCTCGGTGCGCAGCGCGCTCTCGTCCTCGATCCGCCGCCGGATCAGATCACGGCTCGCTTTGCGGACGAGCCGCTTCATCTTGGGCGACCGTCGCTTCTCGTCCGAGCCCCACACGAACACGAGGCGTGTCTTCCGCAACGCAGTCGCCTGGTCGTACTCACGCTCGGTCGCAGAGACGCCACCGTTCGCATCCTCGTTGCCATACTCGTAGCCGAGTAGGGCGAGGTAGACGTCACATCGCGCCACCGCCTCGAGATACGCCTGGTCGGCGAGTTGGTCCCGCGCCGGCAGCTCCTCGAAGAGGAACACCTCCGTGACGAAGCGACGGAGCACGGCGTCGCCCACGAGGAACGCCTTCAAGTCGGCACGGATCTGCGCGAACTCTTTCTGGACGCTGCTGACGAAGACTTTGAGCCGCGTGGCGGGCATCGCCTCAGGCACCGCCCCAGCCGCTACGCGTGTCCGCCGGGCCGGACGCCGCTCCCACCGCCGCCGCGAAATCGGCCTCCATCCCGTGCAGGTCGGTCAGCTCCGCGAACGCCCAGCGACCATACGAGCCCAGGTGGTTCACCCCCGGCACCCAGTACGTCTCCATGCTCGTCTTCTTGTCCTTCGCGTCCTCCCGGCGGAGGCGTCCATGAGCGATTCGAGCCCGGAATCCACAAACGGGCCGCCTCCCGATCGTTGATGAGGGACGTCTGGTCGTACTGCTGGTCCGCGGTCGAAACCCGCGCCGCCTCCGCATCGAAGACCATCTGCGCCTGCACGACGCCCTGACGCCGGCGCTTCGGCTTCGGGATTGGGGTGACGAAGGCCACGGTGCGGCGCCGCTCGACGATCGCGCTCGTCGGCTGTCCGGCGTCATCCAGCTCCCAGTGACGCGCGGGATACGCGTACGGGGAGTTGAGAATCGGGCGTTCGAAGAACTCGTTTGGCACCGCGAGCGTCTCGCTATAGCAGCCGGATCCCGGGATGGCCGAGCTTCGCGCCGCCGGTGGACGTCACCTGTCCTTCCATGTCAGGAAGGACCCCATGAGCACCCTCCGATCGACGATGGCGTTGGTGTTGCTTGCGGCGATCCCGATGGGATGCAGCATCCTTCCGGGATCGTCCACGGAGGACGCGGCGGCCAAGCACGTCCACCCCTCCCCACCCCAGCGCGTCATGCCGCCGGGCGCCGGCGCGCCGCTCTTCGGCGACCTCGGCGACCACCACCGCACGATCACCACCACGTCGGACCTCGCGCAGCGCTACTTCGACCAGGGGCTGATCCTCACCTACGGCTTCAACCACGCCGAGGCCGTGCGCGCCTTCCGCGAGGCCTCACGCCTCGATCCGAACTGCACCATGTGCTTCTGGGGCGAGGCCTATGCCCTCGGCCCCAACATCAACGCGCCGATGGATCCGGGCGCGGCGCCCCAGGCGTGGGCGGCGCTGCAGAACGCGCGGCGCGCGGCTCCCGACACGCCGGGCGTCGAGCGCGATCTCGTCGAGGCGCTGGCGAAGCGCTACGCCGAGACGCCGCCGGCGGACCGCGCGCCGCTCGACGTCGCGTACGCCGACGCCATGCGCACGGTGGCGAAGAATCACCCCACCGATGACGACGTGCAGGCGCTCTTCGCCGAGGCCGTCATGGACACCATGCCGTGGGACTACTACCAGGCGGACGGCGCGCCCAAGCCGGCGACGCGCGAGGTGGTGGCGACGCTCGAGCGCGTCCTCGACCGCGCCCCGAAGCACCCCGGCGCGATCCACTTCTACATCCACGCCGTCGAAGCGTCGTCCACGCCCGAGCGCGCCGAGGGGCCGGCGGACCGGCTGCGCGGCCTCGTGCCCGGGGCGGGGCACCTCGTGCACATGCCGGCGCACGTCTACCTGCGGGTCGGCCGCTACCACGACGCCGCGACCGTCAACGAGGACGCCGCGGCCGCCGACGAGTCCTACATCACGCAATGCCGCGTGCAGGGCTTCTACCCGGCCTCCTACTATCCCCACAACGTACACTTTCTCTGGGCGGCCGCCAGCTTCGAAGGGCGTAGCGCGGTCGCGCTCGCGGCAGCGGACAAGCTGGTCGCGCTCATTCCGCCCGAGGCCCCCGACGAGTTTCCGTTCGTGGAGGAGTTCCTGGCGATCGACCTATACGCGCGCGTCCGCTTCGGGCGCTGGGAGGAGATTCTGGCCCGCCCGAAGCCCGCCGAGAAGCGGCACTACGTGACCGGTGTGTGGCACTACGCGCGCGGCATGGCGCTGGCGGCCACCGAGCGGCCCGACGAGGCCGCCGGGGAAGAGCGGGCGGTGCGCGCCATCGCCAGCCGCGACGACATGGCGGCGTTGGAGTTCATGTCGTTCTCGACGCCGAAGCTGTTGCTCGACATCGCCGACCAGGTGCTGCTCGGCCGCATCGCGGCCGCCCGCGGCGACTGGACGGGCGCGATCCGTCACTACGAGCGCGGCGTCGCCGGGCAGGACGCGCTGCGCTACACGGAGCCCCCGCCCTGGTACTTCCCCGTCCGCGAGGCACTCGGTGACGCCCTGATCGGGGCCGGCCGGCCGGCCGACGCCGAGCGGGTTTTCCGCACGCAGCTCGAGAAGACGCCGCGCAACGGCTGGTCGCTCTTCGGACTCGGCGCGAGCCTGGTGGCCCAG
>Ga0302046_10001845_pt1 | contig 19783 bp, 17 predicted proteins | sample RVTome_11_FD_200261 | JGI IMG/M metagenome (GOLD analysis project Ga0302046, IMG submission 200261) | Soil microbial communities from uranium-contaminated site in the Upper Colorado River Basin, Wyoming, United States - RVT147D111 (version 2) ...
CGCGAACGGACGGAGGACGGGACTCGCGCACCCGGATGCGCGCGTCCTCGGCCGCCTCGTGGATGCGCTCCTTGAAGCCTTTCGGCAGGCCCTCGAAGTGCGGGACGTGAAGGTTCTCGAGCGACTGCATCGCCTCCTGGAAACGCTCGACGTGCTCCAGGTCCAGGCCCTTCACGCCCTCGAGCGCCTTGCGAGCCTTGTCGAGCGCGAAGGCTCCGTGCTCGTCCTTCAGGTTGCGCCACATGATCTGGGCGTCCTTCAGCGCGTCCTTCGCCTTCTCGAATTCCCCGCGCTCCATGTGGACCTTCCAGTGTCCTTCCTGGTTCTCCTCGTCCCCCTCGGCGTTCCAGCGGAAGACGTGCGGTGGGAAGGAGAAGCCACGACTCTTTCCGTCCCCGTCGTCGGTCTCCACGCGGAAGACCCGCGGCCGGAAGTGGACTTCGGCTTGGTCGTCCCCGTGGCGTAGGTGCAGCTCCTGCGAGACGCCGTCCTCGTCCGTGAACAGGACATGGGGGGCGTCGAACGAGAAGTCGGAGAACCACTTGCCCTTCTCCTTGCTCTTCTGCGCCTTCTTCCCGTCGATCACGATGACGATCGGGCTGCCCTTGCGTTCGACCTCGAGCTGGATCGACTCCTTCACGAGCTTCTTCTTCGCTTCCTGGAGGTTGTCCCAGGTCGCACGCTTCCCGTCGATGTGGACGATCACGTCCTCGTCCTGGAGCCCGGAGGTCTCGGCGAGGGTTCCGTCGATGACCTCCGCGATGACGAGCTTGTCGTCCTCCATGTCGGAGATGCGGATGCCGATCATCGGGGCCTTGTCCTCACCCTGGACCTGGAACAGGTTCGTCCGGGGATCGAACAGGGACCTCTTGAACTCGATACCCGGGACCATGAGGTCAGGACGCGCGAACTCGACGTGGAAGTCGCGCCCCAGCTGCTCGCCGAGCTCCTCCATCTCCTTCGGATCGGAGAACTCGTAGACCTTCGTGCCGTTCTCGTCGACGACCTCGATGCGGCCCTTGATCCGGACCTTGCGTCCGTCCTGCTCGTCCTGCAGGAAGAGCTCGACGGGCTCGCCGCCGGAGACGAAGACCTCGGACGGCTCGGCGAGCTGCAGGGATTCGACGAGCATCGGCTCGATCTCCACCGCCTCGACGGGCTCGAGGACCGGCTCGGGGTCGACCTCGATCGCCTCGAGCAGCTCCAGGATCTGCGCGACCTCGGAGTCGCCGACCTCGACGACCTCGGGGGCCGGGTCGTCCTGGACGGGGTCGGCCGTGCCTTGGACGGCGGCGGCGAAGGCGAGCTGGCCGCCCCAGAGCGCCGTGAAGGCGGAGGCTGCGGCGAGCATGGTCGCGTGGGAACGTCGACGGTTGGAGGACAGGGAAAGCAGCATCTCGATTCTCCTTGCCAGTTGACTGTTCGACGTCGTCCACGGAAGCAATGCCGTGGTCGATCCTGTCGATGGGACCTCGAAACCGCGGCGCATCCAGGCCGCGTACTCGACGAGTGCGGAGGCGTAGCGCTTGCGGCGACCGGTGCGGCTGACGACCACGTGGTCGCAGGAGAGCTCGCGCAACGCATCGATGCGACGGCTGAGCCACCACGCCGCGGGATGGAACCAGAAGATCGAGCGCAAGAGCTCCTGTCCCACCATGACCCAGGTGTCCTTGCGCTCGAGGTGGACGAGCTCGTGCAACAGCACGCAGGCGAGGACGTCGGGCGCGAGCCGCGGCTCTTCCGACGCGGGCAGCAGCACGACGGGGCGGCCGAGGCCGTAGCACATCGGCACCTCGATCTCGGGGGTCGTCAGGAGCACCGCCTTGCCCCGCAGGGGAGACCGCTTCCGCACCTGGCTCCAGACCGCGAGCACGCTGCGATCGGTGACCGGGGCTGCGCCGCGCAGCAGGCGTCGTGTGCGCAAGAGCCGCGCACCCATGCGTCCGAGCGAGATCACCAGGCCGAGCATGTAGACGGCGGCGGCTCCCAGGAGCAGGTGTCTGCGGTCGGCCGGATCGGACAAGAGATCGGCGAGTGTGCTCGGCCCGGTGAGCGCCTCGGCCTCCATGCTCGCATCGATCGGCCCACCACCCAGGAAGGCGGCCGCCTGTTCATCGCCCCGCGCTGCGACCTCTTGGAGATAGTAGAGATCCAGGAAGAGCTCCTGCTCCTCGAGCGAGCGCGGCGTGAAGTCGGGGTCGAGCGCCGCGAGCGCGTGCGGACCGCCTGGAGAGGAGCGCGCGAGCATCTGCGCGGCGCCTTCCCGCGGGTTTCCTCGGGATGCCTCGAGCTCCTCGGACGAGGGGAGCGCGGGCAGGATCCGGGCGAGCTGCTCGACGTAGGGCAGGGAGCTCGAGAGACCGGTCGCGTGCAACAGGACCTGACCGACGGGCAGGACGAGCGTCGCGACGAGCACGCTGCACAGCAGACGGTAGGAAGCGACCGGCTCCCGACGCCAGAGGCGCAGGAGGAGGTGGGCGACGCCGGCGGCCAGGCCGAGGCCGACGGAGCCGACGAGGAGATCGGCCGTCCAGCTCATCGCATCTCCTCCTCGTCGAGCAGCTGCGAGTCGATCTTGCGGCGCAGCTCCTCGAGCTCGCCTCGGCTCATCGACTCGTGTTCTAGCAGGTGCGCCAAGAGCGGCTGGGCCTCGCCGCCGAAGAGCCGCGCGAGGAAGTCCTCGGTCATGGTCGTGCGCGCTTCGCTGCGCGAGATCCGCGCGCGGTACTCGTGCGCACGTCCGGGTCCGGGTCGCACGCCGAGAACCCCCTTCTTCGTGAGGATGGTCATCATCGTCTGCAGCGTCGTGTAGGCGAGCTCGCGCCCGAGGGCGCTCATCCGCTCGACGACGTCGCGCACGGTGATGGCCTGGGGGTGCGCGTCCCACACGAGCTGCATGATCTCGAGCTCGAGGTCGGTGAGGCGCTTGGCGGGTTCGGGGGCAGGCATGGGGGATGGGGCGCGGGTACGGGCCGAACTCCTAAGAGGTTAGGAGGAGTCCCCCGGCCGGCAACCGGCTTCTCCTAAACTCTTCGTAGAGAAGGAGTAAGCCCGGGGGTGCGGCGGGCGGCGACCGGACGCCCTTCAGTCGGCCGGCTGCGCGGGGGTTCCCAGGGCGAGGCTCGCGCCTAGACCCGCGCTGCGTTCCAAGGTGACCGCCACCAGCGCGGTCCGCGTCCAGGCCTCGAGCTCGGCGAGCCGGAGTCCGGACTCCTGGAAGGCATGGAGAAGTCGTTCCGCGGGGACCTCACCGTGGAACGACAGGATCACCCGCATGCCTTCGAGCGCACCCTTGGGGGCGCCGTCCGCCTCCTGGCCACGGGTCAGCTCGCGCGCGCGCAGCCAGATCTCCGGGGAGAGGTCGTCCGGATGCAGAGCGAGCGAGGCCGCCTCGAGCAGGAGCAGCGGGGAGTGGTCCGAGGTCTGCCTCAGCGCCTGCGCGTAGTGCAGTGCGGCCTCCTCGCGATGACCGAGGCGGCGCAAAGCTCGTGCGGAAGCGAGGCGCAGCTCCGGAGCGTCCACGCCCAACCTACGCGCCTCGTCGAGGGCGCTCAGCGCGCCGCGCGGGAGCTCGAGCTCCTGACGCACGAGTCCGAGTCCGCCCCAGGCCGGCCCGCGCTCGGGACGAAGCCGCACGACGGTCTCGAAGTCGCGCTGCGCGGCCCGCAGGAAACCCTGCGCTCGATACAGCGCGCCGCGGGCCTCGAACAGGACCCAGGAGCGGGGAGCTCGCTCGAGGCCGAGGTTGAGGGCTCCTATCGCACCCTCCGCGTCGCCGGCCCGTTCGAGCTCCCGCGCGCGTTGCAGCGCGTCCCCCACCTCGGGATCGAAGGGCACCTCGTGCCATCCGCCCCAGCGCCACGGGCTCTCGTCCGGCTGCGCCCCGTCGTCGCGAGAAGGGACCTCCGGCCGCTGCTCCGGCGCGTTCACCGCTCCGCGGCAAGCAGCCAGTCCGACGGCTCCGCACAGGAACAGCACGAATGGACGATGCCTGCGTCTCTTTCCCCTTGGCTCGCTCACGATCCCCCTTGCGGAAGCCCCCCCGAGACCTCCTGCCCCCGTACCATCGGCCGTCCCCGGGCCGAATCTCGAGCCCGATCCCCTCTCCCGCGCCAATCCCCTCCGTGCCCCTTCGCGCCGTCTTCCTCGACGTCGGGAACACCCTTCTGTCCGAGGTTCCCTCGCGCTACGCCGTGTACGCCGCGGCGGCGGTGCGGCGCGGTCGCGAGGTCTCGCCGGAACGCATGCATGCGCTCATGGCCGAGGCGCACCTCTCTTTGCCGCACTGGGTCGACGGGCACTTCCGCTACACCGATCGCTGGTTCGAGGCGTTCATCGCGCGCATCTTCGGAGAGGAGCGAGGTCTGGGGTTCGGAGCACAGGACGTGAGCGCCATCACCTTGGAGCTCTTCGACCACTTCGAGAGCGCCGGCACGTTCGTGCCGTTCCCGGGAGCCGAGGGCTTGCTCGCGGAGCTCCGTGCGGCGGAACTCGTCGTCGGCGTCATCTCGAACTGGAGCTCGCGTCTCTCGCGCGTGCTCGAGGTGACCGGGCTCGCAGGCTCCTTCGACCTCGTCCTGACCTCCGCACTGGAGGGCGTCGAGAAGCCCGACGCCGCGCTCTTCCGGCGGGCGCTCGAGCGCGCCGGCGTCGGTCCGACGGAAGCGCTGCACGCGGGGGACGACCCGGTGCTCGACGTGCAGGGAGCCCGAGCGGCCGGGCTCGGCGCCGTGCTCGTCGACCACGCAGGTCGCCTGGGAGACGCGGAGAAGGAACGCGTGACGAGCCTCGCGGCGCTGGCGGCGTATATCCTGGAGCGCACGCGATGACCGATACCGCGCTTTCACCACAGGAGCTCGAGGCGCGGATCGCCGGTGTGCGCGAGCGCATCGACGCGCTGCGCAGGGAGATCGAGCGGAGCTACCTCGGCAACACGGAGGTCGTCGACCTCCTCCTCTACGCCCTGCTGGCCGGCGGGCACGCCTTGCTCGAAGGCGCGCCCGGTCTAGGAAAGACGACCCTGGTGAAGGGCCTCGCGCTCGCCCTCGACCTCTCCTTCCAGCGCATCCAGTTCACTCCCGACCTGATGCCGGCGGACATCCTCGGGGCGCGCATCCTCGAGGACACGGCCGAGGGAGGTCACGTCTTCCGCTTCGAGCGGGGACCCCTGTTCGCGAACGTCGTCCTGGCGGACGAGATCAACCGCGGCACGCCGCGCACGCAGTCCGCCTTGCTGGAGGCCATGCAGGAGCGGCAGATCACAGCTCACGGGGAGACCTGGAAGCTGCCTGAGCCGTTCTGCGTCATCGCGACCCAGAACCCGATCGAGATGGAGGGGACCTATCCCTTGCCCGAGGCGCAGCTCGACCGATTCCTGTGTCGGATCGAGCTCGCCGCGCCCAGCCAACGGGACCTGGTGCGCGTGCTCGAGGCGACGATCGGTCCGCCTCGCCCGCCGACCCGCAGCGTGCTCTCGGCCGAGGACCTGCTGGAGATCCGCGCGCTCGTACGCGAGGTCCCGGCCTCGAGCGACGAAGTGGGGCGCGTCGCACGTCTCGTCCGAGCCACCGATCCCGCCAACGAGTCGGCGCCCGAGAGCGTGAAGCGACTCCTCCGGTACGGCGCGAGTCCGCGCGGCGGGCAAGCGATCCTGCTGCTGGCGAAGGCGCGCGCGCTCCTCAAGGGACGTCCGTGGGTCGCGGGCGAGGACGTGGACGCGGTCTGCTTCCCGGCGCTGCGTCACCGTCTCGTCTTCGGCTACGAAGGCGAGGCCAGCGGTGTGCACGCAGACGAGCTGGTGCGCGAAGCACTCGCGAGCGCCGGCTGAGGAGCCCGCCGGGCTCGGCCCGCGGACCGCTTGGACTAGAATGGCCCGATGAACCTCCTGCGCGTCGTGCTGGCCCAGACGAACCCTCGGCTGGGGGACCTCCACCACAACCTCGAGGATCACCTCGAGCGCGTCGAGGCAGCGGTGGAGGAAGAGGCCGACCTGGTCGTGTTCCCGGAGCTCTCGCTGACCGGGTACTTCCTCAAGGACCAGGCGTTCGAGGTCGCGGAGCCCTTGGACTCCGCGCTGCTCGCGCGTCTTGCCGAGGCCTCGCGACGCGTCTCGATCGTGGCGGGGTTCGTTGAACGCAGCCCGGAGGGCAGGCTCTACAACTCCCTGGGATTCTTCGAAGACGGCGAGCTGCGTAAGGTGCACCGGAAGGTGCACCTCGTGAGCTACGGGATGTTCGACGAGGCACGCGACTTCGCGGCAGGCGCGTCGTTCGAGCCGTTCCGCGCGAGCAAGGCGCTCCTCGGACCGCTCTTGTGCGAGGACCTGTGGCACGCACCGAGCGCCTACGTGCACTTCCTCAACGACGTCGACGTCCTGGTGTGTTCCAGCGCCTCGCCGGCGCGCGGCGTGGAGGCACGGCCCGGGATCGAAGGATTGGGCTCGCAGCGAACCTGGGAGCTCCTGGTCCGCGCGCAGGCCTTGCTCTATCGCACCTGGGTCGTCTACGTCGGCCGAGTCGGCTGGGAGGACGGCATCGGGTTCGGGGGAGCCAGCTCGGTCGTGGATCCCTTCGGCAACTTGGTCCTGTGCCTCGATCCGCTCGAGCCGGCGACGGCCACGGTCGAGCTCGACGGGGCGACGTTGCATCGCGCGCGAGTCGAGACGCCGCTGCGTCGGGACGAGAAGCCCTGGGTGCTCGCGAGCGCGCTGACGGAGCACTTGCCCGGCTGGAGACCGCCGGGCGAGGAGCGGGAGTGAGCGAGCTCGACGTCCAGCCGGGGCTGGTGACGCGCATGCTCGTGAGCTTCCTCCGAGAGGAGGTCGCGGCGGCGGGTTCGCGACGCGCCGTGGTCGGCCTGTCGGGTGGCGTCGACTCGGCGGTCTCCGCGGCCCTGGCCGCGCGCGCCTTCGGGCCGCGGGAAGTGCTGTGCGCCCTCCTGCCCCACCGCCGGTCGAACCCGGAGAGCGAGGCCCATGCGCATCTTGTCGCCGAGGCCATCGGCGTCGTGACCCGCAGGGTGGACATCAGCGCCATGGCGGACGGGTTCCTCGAGGCGGAACGCATCACCGATCCGACACGGCGCGGGAACGTCATGGCCCGCTGCCGGATGACCGTCCTGTACGATCTGTCGGTGGAATGGGGAGGGCTCGTCGTCGGCACCAGCAACAAGACCGAGATGCTGCTCGGCTACTCGACGCAGTGGGGCGACTCGGCGCACGCGGTCAATCCGCTCGGGGACCTCTACAAGCACCAGGTCTACCAGCTCGCGGAGCACCTCGAGCTACCGCGCGTGGTGATCGACAAGGCTCCCTCGGCCGACTTGTTCGAGGGGCAGACGGACGAAGCCGACCTCGGGTTCTCCTATGCGCAGGCGGATCGCCTCCTCTTCCGCATGATCGACCTTCGCCACGGACTGGAGGACCTGATCGCGGGCGGATTCGACGAGCAGCTCGTCCGGCGCGTGGCGAGCCTCGTCGTCCGGAACCAGTACAAGCGTCTGCCGCCAGTGATCGCGAAGCTCTCGCGCCGGACGATCGGCAGCGACTTCCGCTACCTTCGAGACTGGATGAAATGAAAGGGCCCGCGTCCCTTTTCAAGACGCGGGCCCGCCAGGGGGGCGCTGGGGTCCGGGCTATCCGCCGATCAGCCGTCTAGCGAGGTCGTCCAGATCCGCCGCTCGGATGGCCTTGTTGTCGATCGGGCCGAGCCGCTCGAACTTCTCGTGCTCTTCGTCGGAGCACATCTCGATGCGAGCGCCGCGCGCTTCCGTCGGTTGGATCTGGTTCTGGCGCAGGGTGAGCTGCGTCAAGTTCGCCGGGAGGTCCGCTGGGAGCTTCTCGCACCGCTCGAGCGCGCTCTTCGCGCGCGTGCAAACCTTCAACGTCTCGCTCAGGTTCTTGTGGATCCGCGTCAGTCGATCGACGTCCGGCTCCGGTCCCGCCAGGGTCTGCCTCACCTTGGCGCAGGCGACCTCGAGCACCGCGATGAGCGTGTTGAGCTTGCGCATGAGACGCTTGCGGTACTCGGGCGATTCGAGGTGCGACTGGGAGAACGGCTTGTCGTCGAAGTTGTCCATGTGGGGCGCTCGGAGGGCGTTCACTCCAAAGCTATCCCACGCCTTCGCGGGGCGGTGACGCGTGGCAGGATTCCTGGCGCGCCGTGCGCTGGTCGGAAACGGTTTCCGGCGAGGCGCCGAGAAAGCGGGGGGTTCAGCGAGCCGGCAACGCGAACTCGATCAGGTCGACCAGCTCCTGGGATCGGACCCTGCCGACGGCCATGAAGGAGCCCTCGCGGAGGGTCGCGTGGGCGATGCTCACGTCGCCCATGCGGAACAGGAAGAGATCCTCTGTTCCCGTTCCCACGGCCAGCTCCTCGACCTCGCCGTCATGGGCCAGCTCGATCGGGCTCGTGGACCCTCGTCGTCCGCGGAACGGACTGAACAGGTAGAAGGCCGTCTCGACACCGTCGGTGAGGACCAGCTTCACCCAGTCCGCGTCGTCGGCCACGAGGTGGTACGCATGTGCGAGGCTGTAGCCCTCGGGCAGCCGAGTCGGGAGCGGGACCTCGAAGCCGAGCTGCTGGTGGAGCGTACCGGCGCTCTCCTCGATCTCAGTCTGCCCAAGCGGCGTGAACCAGATCGCGGCGCCGAGGTCGGGGTCGGTGTCGAACGACTCGTAGACCATCGCCGAGATCGCCTGACCGGTCGCGTTCCGCTCGACGTACCCGAGGACGAGCCCGGTCTCCTCGTCGATCGCCAGCTCGTAGGAGCACGCACCGTTCTTGCGTTCGACGACGAGCTCCTTGCAGGCCCGGCCGGCGACCTCGACGGTGCCGTCCTGGTTCACGACGCGGTAGTTCTTCGCGAACGCGCGCTCGTCGTGCACGGCGAAGTCTCGATAGAGGAAGTAGTAGCCCTCACCGGCGAGCTGCCGAAGCTCCCAGTCGGCGGCTACGGGCGTCAGGGCCTCGATCGGCCGGACGGAGAACTCCCCGCTTCCGTCGGTCATCACGCGCTCCCGGTACTCGAGCGCCTTGGTGGCTCCGTCCCAGACCGTGACGAGCCGAGTCCCGGCGTGCCTGACGTCGATCGCCCGCCGGATCGTTCCCTGGGCCGCAGGAGCGCCGGGCGAGCTCAGCGCGCTCGATTCGCGCAGGTTCTCGAGCGTCGGCCTGCTGGACTCCGAGCAAGCGTTCAACCCGGCGAGCAGCAGGGCCGCGGCGAGGAAGCTCGAGGCGCGCATGGCTACCGCCTCTCCTCCGCGAAGGCTCCGCCGCGCAGCACCTCCGCGATGCTGCGCGCCATCGGATCCAGGGCCGAGATGTCTTCGGTGGTGACGACGCGAAGCCGCCGCGCGGGCTCACCGGTACGAGCGTAGGCGAACCATGCCACCAGGACGGCCGCCGCGACCGCTGCCGGACCGACGACCCGCGCGAGGAGCGGTCCGCGAAGCTCGCGCGCGACCAGGGTCCCGAGACGCGGTGGAGCGAGCCTTGGTTCCAGGTTCCCGACGAACCGCTCGACCACGTGCGCCTTCGGTGCAGCGAGCTCCTCGTTGATCAAGCGCTCCAGGACCGGGGGCGCGGACTCGTAGTCGAGCACGGACAGGCTCTTGCGAGCACGCTCCGGGTCCGCGGCCCGACTCGCCTTCTTCGCGGCGCGCTCGACGAGCTCGTCGTTCACGCGCACCGCGAGCTCCTCTGGAGCCTCGAGCACCGGGAGCGAGCGCAGCGCGCGCTCGAGCGCGGGCTGAGCGAGGTGCTCCTCGATCGCGCCGAGCATGTCCTCGGGAATCACGGCGCGTTCCAGAGCGAGGAGCGCCCGAACCTGCGACTTGCGGGAGCGCAACCACTCCGTGCAGAGCGAGCACGCTGCCAGGTGCTCGTCCTGCCCTTCCACCGCCTGGAGCGAGGTCGCATCGAGCGCACGCTCCAGCCACTGGTCACGGAAGTTGTTGCAGGACTCCATCACGAGTCAGCCGAGATAGTGCTTGTCCAGCACTGGGGTGAGCTCTCGGTCGAGGGCGTCGTGCGCGCGCGAGAGTCGGGACTTGACCGTACCGAGAGAGATCTGGAGCGCCTCGGAGATCTCCTCGTAGCTGAGGGTCTGGTTGTAGCGCAGGACGATGATCGCTTGCAGCTTGTCGGAGAGGCGACCGACGGCGCGCTGGATCTCCTCCTCGAGCTCGTGTCTCGAGGCGCTCGCGCTGGGCATCTCAACGTTCTGGTCGTCGATCTCGAAGCCGCCGCGACCCGACTTGAGTCCGTCGCGCAAGACCTCGAGGGACGCGAGCCTTCGCGTCCGGCCGCGACGGCGCAGATCGATGCTCGCGTTGACCGCGATGCGATAGACCCAGCTCGAGAAACGGGATTGGAATCTGAACTCACGGATGCGCCTGAAGAGGATTCCGAAGGTCTCCTGTGAGGCGTCGAGTGCGTCCGTCGGGTTCCCCGTGATCCGGTAACAGACGTTGTAGACCCGATCCTTGAAGCGTTCGTACAACTCCCGGAACTCGCCCTGGAGGACTCTCGGCTCCGCGCGCTGGCAGGCGAGGACGAGCTCGGCGTCGGGATCGATGCTCATGGCCGACAGGGGTAGACCCCCGGGGCTCCTTGGACGAGCGAACCCCTGCGACGGTTCCTCGAAAAGCGGGCCTCGAGCGCTTGCCCTACTCCCCGGCCCTGACCCACGACGGAGCCGATTCGGCCCGCGCCCGGCGGGCTAGCCCCCCAGAATCCTTCCGGGGTCGGGAAGCTCGACGAGAGTGCCCACCTTGGCTGCGCACTCGCCCTCGTTGCAGTAGCTGTCGAAGTCCTCGCAGTTCGCTCGCTCGACCTCGTACTGGATCGAAGTCCCGTTGGTTCCCACGGGCACCAGGTGTTGCCAACAGATCTTCTGAGAGGTCGAGTTCGTCGGCGCGGATCCGTCGCCGGAGAGCGGGCGGTAGACGACGCCGCCAGCGTGCTGGGGCATCATTCCCGCGGGGGCCGGGAGCATCTGCATGGTCTGGTCGCCCTGCTTCGCGATGTTCAGGACGTCCACCGCGGGCGGGGCGCCTCCGGTCGCGGTGTCGCGGACGATGCTGTAGACGCTGAGCTTCCCGAGCCGGTCGACGATCCACTCCGGGACCGGCATCTCGAGCACGACGATCGCATCGGAGGGGTTCTGAGGAGAGGGATAGAAGAAGGCGAGTGTGCCTTCGGTGTAGGTCTGCTCCGCGACCTTGATCGGCCTCCCGTTGATGACCACGCCCAGCTCGAAGCTGAGCGCGCCCATTTGGCCGTCGCGCACGTAGATCGCGGTGTGGAGGGCGAGAATGCCGTTCTCCACGTAGGCGAACATCCCGACGCCCAATTGCTGGGTCTCTGGAGTGGAGCCAGCGTCGAGGGGATCGCTCTTGCGCGCCATCTCTTCGAGGTCGTGGAAGAGGTCGAAGTCGGAGTCGACGACGTCGGGCGAAGTGCGCAGGACGATCTCCATCGAATCCGCCAGACCGTCGGCGTCGAGGTCCGGCCCGAGCAGGCTGAGACCGGCGGCGGCGAGCTCGTGGGACTCGCGTGTCTCCACGATCAGAGCCGCGGCCACGACCGACAAGCACAGGAGCGGAGCTCCGACTCGACCAAGCGACTTCCCGAAACGACAGGGCTTCGGTGCAACGGACGGCTTCGGCGCAACGGAGTGTTGTCTCATGTCCGGACCTGGAGGGTGGCCGAGCGCCGGAGGGGGGGAGCGCTCGTGCCCATCGTCGCTCACCTTGCCGAAACCGTCAAGGAGGCCAAATCGACCCCCGCCTGCGGGGCCGAGGCGCTGGATTCGGGCTTGGCCGGGCCCTCGAAACCTTTGACAGAGGGCGCGACCGCCGAGTACTACCCGGCCCGACGGGGCCGGGTCCCCGACCACGCGCGCCCGTAGCTCAGCTGGATAGAGTGTCTGCCTCCGGAGCAGAAGGTCACAGGTTCGAATCCTGTCGGGCGCACCACCTCTCCCCGCGGGGTCGCAGGGGCTCGTTTCGGAAGCGGGCGCGGGACTCCTAGAACGGCAGGCTCTTCTGGCGGTTCGCGTCGCGCTCGCCGCCGATCGTCTCGAGCACCTCGGGGGTGATGTCGCCGGTCGGGTACTCGCCGGTGAAGCAGGCGTTGCAGAACTCCTCGATCTCGGGGTTCCCGGTTCGGCCGGCGTCGTTCATCGCGTCGCGGTCGAGGTAGAGCAGGTAGTCCGCCTCGAGCAGGTTGGCGACCTCGCTCGGGTCGTTGCCGCTGGCGATGAACTCCGTCTTGGTCGCCATGTCGATCCCGTAGGGACAGGGCGAGATCAGCGGAGGGGAGGTGATCGCGAGGTAGACCTTGTTCGCACCCGCCTCGCGCGCCATGCGCACGATCCGGCGAGCCGTGTTGCCGCGCACGATCGAGTCGTCGACCAGACAGACGTCCTTGCCCTCGAACTCGAGCGGGATCGCGTTGAGCTTGCGGCGCACCGACGACTGGCGAGCACCCTGGTTGGGCATGATGAAGGTCCGGCCGATGTAGCGGTTCTTCACGAGGCCCTCGCGGTAAGGAACGCCGAGCGCCCCCGCCATCGCCATCGCGGCATCGCGCGACGAGTCCGGAATCGGGATCACCACGTCCGGAGTAGGAGAGTCCGCCTCGCGCCACTGCTTGGCCAACGCCTCGCCGAAGCGAATGCGCGTCTTGTAGACCGACACCTTGTCGATCATCGAGTCCGGCCGCGCGAAGTAGACCAGTTCGAAGATGCACGGCCGGTGCGGCTTCTCTCCGATACGGCGGCGCTGAAGTTCCCGGTCGGCCCCGATGAAGAGAGCCTCGCCGGCCTGCAGGTCCTGGATCCCCGAGTAGCCCGCCACGTCGAGCACGACGCTCTCCGAGGCGACCGCATGCCACGCGCCTTCCTCGTTGGTCTTGTGCCCGAAGACGATCGGCTTGATCCCGTAGGGGTCGCGGAAGGCGAGCAAGCCGACGTCGGGCAGCACGGCGACCACGGAGTACGCTCCCCTCACGTCCTGGTAGACGACCTTGACCGCGGCGAAGACGTCCTCCGCGGTGACGAGCTTGCCGGGCTTCACGCGCTCCGAGAGCGCGCGGACGAAGACGTAGAGCAGGACCTCGAGGTCACAGGTGGAGTTGAGCCGCGTGCCCGTGTTCGTTGCGTGGCACCCGCGCAGCTCCTGGAAGTTGGTCAGGTTCCCGTTGTGCGCCATCGCCACGCCGACCGGGAAGTTCACGTGGAACGGTTGCGCGTCCTCGATGCTGCCGCCGCCGATCGTGGGGTAGCGCACGTGACCCAGGCCGAGGTTGCCCTTCAGGCGCTCCATGTCGGCCTTGTCGAAGATGTCGCGGACGAGTCCCGCCCCCTTCTTGACGTGGAAGGTATCGGTGAACGTCGTGATCCCGGCCGCGTCCTGTCCGCGGTGCTGGATCGAGAGCAGCCCTTCGTAGATCTCGGGGGCGACGTCGACCCCGTTGGGGCCAAAGACACCGATGAATCCGCACATGGGGCGTCTCGGTCGGCCCCTGGGGAAGGCCGCGCACGGGGTGGGGAAAGGAGTGGGGAAGGGCGCGGACAGGCCAAGAAGCCTGGATTGGCGCCGATTCGGGCGAACCAGCTTAGGTTCGCCCCCCTCGCTCGACAACCGCGCGCGAGGGCAGGGACTGTAGCGAACGGAGCGCGCTCCCCACAGAGCGAGCGCTCCCAGCCGGTATCCGCGCGTGGACCGGCGGCTAGACGGGAGAGAGGTTTCGCAAAGATCTCCGGTAGACTACGCCTGTAGTCCGACTACGCTTGTAGTCATGAACCCGGGCAAGCCTTCCCCCCCTCCGCGCATCTCCGAGGCCGAGTGGGCCGTGATGCGGGTGCTCTGGGAGGCCGAGGGAGCGACGGCCGCCAGGGAGGTCGCCCAGGAGCTCGGGACGACCAGGGACTGGAGCGAGCGAACGGTGAAGACCCTGCTCGCGCGCCTGGTGAAGAAGGGCGTGCTGGGCTTCGAGACCCAGGGGAATCGCTACCTCTACCACCCCCTGGTCAGTCGCGAGGAGTGCGTCCAGCAGGAGAGCCGCTCCTTCCTCGACCGCGTCTTCGGCGGCGAGCTGAGCCCCCTGCTCGCGAGCTTCGTCCGCAGCGGTGAACTCTCGCGGGAAGAGCTCGACGCGCTGAGGGAGCTGCTCGACCAGGAGGAAGCCCGTTGATCGACCGTACCGTCGGCGACCTGGTCGGCTGGCTCTGGAGCACCTCCTGGCAGGTGTCGGTCCTGGTGCTCCTCGTGCTGTTGTGCGAGCGCTGCTTCGATCGCAGGCTCACTCCGCGCTGGCGCTACGTGCTGTGGAGCCTCGTGGTGTTGCGGCTCCTGGCACCGATCCAACCCTCGGTCCCGGCCGGCCTGTGGAGTCCGGCGCGACCCTGGTTCGTCTCGGGCGTCGAGGCTCCGCCGGTCGACACGGTCGGGCTGGGAAGCGCACGCGGGCTCGTGCTCCGGCCGAGGGACCCCGATCCGAGAACGGTCGCGAGCGCTGCCGCAGACCCGGTCCCGCGCGAGAGCGCCCCTCGCGCGCTGCCCGTCGCCCTGCGCTCGAGCGAGGAGAGCCGCGACGCGATGCAACGAACGGGCTTCCCCTGGCTCACGCTCCTGTTCCTGATCTGGTGCTCCGGCGCGCTCCTCCTCGCCCTGCGCGCCCTGGTCGCCGAGCTGCGCTTCCGCCGTCGCACGCGCGACGCGCGTCCGGTGGAGGATCCGCGACTCCTCGCCGTCCTGACCGAGTGTCGGGCTCTCCTCCGCCTGGCGCGGCCCGTCGAGCTGCTGGAGACGAGCGCCGTCGGCTCTCCCGCCGTGCATCGGCTTCGCAGACCTCGCCTGCTGCTGCCCCCGGGCGTCGGCAGGTCCTTCGGCGAGACGGAGCTCCGGCTCTTGTTCCTGCACGAGCTGACGCACGTGAAGCGCCGCGACGTCGAGTCGAATCTCCTCGTACTGGCGGCCTCGTGCCTGTTCTGGTTCCACCCGCTGGTGCACTTCGCCGTCGCGCGCCTGCTGGGCGCGCGGGAAGCGCTGCGGGACTGGGAAGCGCTGGCAGCTCTCCCCGGTTCCTCGCCGCGTCTCTACGCCAACACGCTGATCAAGCTCCTCGAACGCTCGGCCGCTCCTCGTCCTCCCGACGTGGCGGTCGCGTTCGCGGGCCCCCACGGTTCGATCCATCGGAGGATCCTCATGATCACACGCTTCGACGCCACGGGCCGCCGCGGCCGGTTCCTCGGTCTCGCGCTCCTCTTCCCCCTCGCCTGGGTCGCGTTCACGAGCGCCGCCCCGCATCTGGACGTCTCCGCGGCGATCCTCGAGCAGGACCTCTTGCGGATCCCGGTGCAGGGTCGTGCGCAGGAGCTGCCCGAATGGAGGCGGACGATCGCGGCGAAGCTGGCCGAGCCCGTGACCCTAGAGGTCGAGGAAGCGAGCCTGGTCGAGGTCGTCGAGTCGCTGCGTGAGGCCTGCGGGCTGAACATCGTCGTAGCGCGCGGTCTCGCCGAGGAGGTCGACGACGTCTTCAGCGTCGACTTCCACGACGTCCCCCTCGAGCGCGCGCTGAGGATGCTCGCGCGCATGGCGGACAACGGCATGTGGATGGCGCCGGCCGGGGAAGCGCTCTACCTCGACTACGCCGAGAACCTCCCCCAGCTCTTCGAGACGCGCATCTACGACGTGGCCCAACTCCTCTCCCTGGGAGACGACCGCGAGTCCTCCATGGACCTCCTGATCGAGCTCGTGACGACCATCGGCACGCGTGCGAGCTGGGATGAGAGCCCCTACTCGCGCATCGAGCCGTGGAACGAGCTCCTGATCGTGGCCCAGACGCCGGAGGCGCATGACGAGGTGCACGCGTTCCTCGAGCGGCTCCTGAACCGTGGCCGCGTCCCGGACACGGCCCAGGAGCCGTGGCGGATCGAGCTCGAGGAGAAGCTCCGCCAGCGCGTCGACGTGTCCTTCGAGGGCGAGGCCCTGCGCGGAGCCGCCGACCTCCTCCAGGGGCTCCTCGGCGTCTTCGTGCACGTCCCCGAGGACTACGAGGAGGAAGCCGTCTCGCTCGTCCTGCGCAACGTGCGCGTCGACACGATCCTGGCCTGGGTGACGCAGCAGACGGGACTCGCCTACCGTCTCGAGGAAGGCTCGATCCTCTTCGGCGAGCAAGCGAGCACGGTGCTCGAGATGTACGAGGTCGGGGACCTCCTCGCCTACGGCGACCGGGACTACTCCGCGGACGTGCTCGCAAGCCTCCTGATCGAGAACGTCGACTCGCGCTCGTGGGACGAGATCCCCAATGCCTCGATCCGCTTCTGGAACGACCTCCTGCTCGTGCAGCAGACGCTCGAGGCGCAGGCCGGTGTCCGCGCCTTCCTCGCGGACCTCGGGCGCGCGATCCGCTGAAGTCCTAGCCGATCTCGTGCCGCAGGCGCCGCTCGATCCATTCCACGACGGACGCGGCGGCGTCCTCGGCGGACTCCGAGGAGAATCGCTCGACCAGGACGTGCTTGCTCTCCGAGTGGCGGTAGAGCGGGTCGTAGTAGCGCTCGAGCAGGAGCGCTACCAGCTCCTCCTCGCGTCCCCCGACCAGGAGTTCGACCAGCTTGCCCTTCCACTTCTCCTTCCCGAGCCGTTCCTCGAGGAAGGGGAGCTGCCGGGCGAGCTCGTCGCGGTTCCCCTCGTCCACGAGGTAGTCCTCGATCAGGACGCGCACGCGCCGCTCGACGGACGCGACGAGCTCGAGGCTCGTCCCGCCGATCAGCGCGTTCCATACCGCCGGGGGCAGGATCACGTCGCCGACCTTGCGACTCTCGCCCTCGAGCACGCAGGGTCCCTCGAACCCCGCTCGCAGGCGTTGCGCCAGCCGTGACTCGAAGCGCTTCTGCGTCACCGGCTCGAGGCCGACCATTCCGAGGATCGAGCTGCGGTGCTCGGCGAGGAGCTCGAGGTCCAGCGTCCAGCCCGGCCGCAGCTCCTCGATCGCGCGCAACACGAGCGACTTGCCCACGCCCGTGAGCCCGCGCAGGACGAAGCACCGCGGCGGGAGCCAAGCGTCGATGCCGGCCCGCACGTGTCGGCGATAGGCGCGATAGCCGCCCTCCAGCATTACCGCCCGCTCGAGGCCGAGCCCGCGCAGGAGCGCCGTCACGCTGCGCGAGCGCAGGCCGCCGCGCCAGCAGGCGAGGACGACCATGTCCGGGGGAAGCTCCGCGGTGGGCTCCGGCTCGAGGCCGTCCTCGAGCGCGCCGATGCCCGCCGCCGTCAGCTCCTCCACGCGATGGCCCAGATCGACGGCGGGGGCGTGCCAGCCGGCGTATTCGCCGATGCGCGCCACGAGGTCGTCCACCTTCCTGCGCGTCGTCCGGCGTCCCTCCTCGAAGGCCGCCTGCGGCGACCGGCGCGCGTAGAGCGTCCCCACGACGGCTCGCTCGAAGTCGTCGAAGAGCGGCACGTTCACCGCGCCGGGAACGTGGTCGTCCGCGAACTCGGCCGGGCTGCGCAGGTCGATCACCAGCGCGCCGGCAGCGTCGACGACGCGCTCGGGCGACACCGTGGGAATGCGCGTGGAGAGACCCTCGAGGGACATGGCCCGCAGAGTCTAGCCGCATCGAACCGATGCGCGCGGGACGGCTGTATCCTCTCGCGCCCATGTCGAGGCGGCACGACTTCTTCGCGACCTGCGCCCCAGGCCTGGAACCGCTGCTCCACGAAGAGGTCGGAGTGCTCGGCCTCACGCGGCCCGAGCGGCAGGTCGGCGGCGTCGCCTTCGTCGGGACCGTGCACGACGCGTGGCGCGCGAACCTGTGGCTGCGCACGGCGATCCGCGTGTTGCTGCGCGTCGCGCGCTTTCCCGCGCGCGACGCGGACGCGCTCTACGCCGGAGCACGCGAGGTCGCCTGGGAGGAGTTTCTCTCGCCCGAGGGGACCCTGGTCGTGGACGCGCGCTCGCGCTCCTCCGAACTCGCGCACACGCAGTTCATCGAGCAACGCGTCAAGGATGCCGTCGTCGATCGCTTCCGCGACCGCCACGGAGTCCGGCCGTCGGTCGACAAGGACGACCCGGACCTGCGCGTCAACGCGCACCTCTTCCAGGACCGCGTCACGCTCTCGGTGGACACCTCCGGGCACTCCTTGCACCGGCGCGGATGGCGCGTGCACCAGGGGCGCGCGCCGCTGGCGGAAACGACCGCCGCCGCCATGGTGCTCGCCTCGGGCTGGAACCGGCGCGCTCCGCTGGTCGATCCCTTCTCTGGAACGGGCACGATCGTGATCGAGGCGGGCCTCCTGGCCGGGTGCCGGGCGCCCGGCCTGCTGCGCACCTTCCCCTTCGAGCGCTGGCCCGGTCACGACGCGCCAGGCTTCGAGCGCGTCCAGGCCGAGGCGCGGGAGCGGGCCGCGCCCCTCCCCGCGAGACTGCGCCTCGTCGGCTACGACCTCGACCAGGAGCGCGTCGAGGAGGCGCGCGCCAACGCGACCGCCGCCGGCCTCGGGGATCAGGTCGCGTTCGAGGTGGCGGATGCCCGCGCGTTCGCGCCGCGGAGCGGCTGGAACGCGGCCCTCGTCACGAACCCGCCCTACGGCCAGCGGCTCGGCGAGGAGGACGACCTCTTCGCGCTCTACCGAGACTTCGGCGACGCGCTGCGCTCGCGCGCGCAGGGCTCCTCGCTCACGCTGCTCACCGGGGATCCGCGGCTCCGCAAGAGCCTGGGATTCGCGCACGCGAAGCGCACGCCGATCCTCAACGGCGGCATCGAGTGCGAGCTGGTGCAGGTCGAGCGGATCGGCGACTAGGAGCGCGCGAGCTGCCGTTCCCCTCCTGGCTCGGCGTCACAGGAGCCCTCGCGCAGGAACGTCCCGCCGCACCAGCGGTTCCCCGGGCCGCCGTATCGACGCCTGCTCGCGATCCCTTGATGCGCGCGCAGCACGGGACAGGTGCGGGCCGGAAAGGGCACGAAACCGGGGACGGAGCTCGCGCTATGCGGGACAATCGCGACTTCCGATGTCTCCCCTCGTTCCCTTGCTCGCTCTGCTGCCGAGCCTCGGCCGTCCGGCGGGCGACCTGCCGGCGCCGCTCGAGGAACGGCTGCGCGCGCTGCGCACCGCCGAGGCGGGCGAGACCTGCCGGTGCATGGCGGAAGTGCTGAGCGGCGAGGTCGAGGCGATCGACGCTTTCGTCGAGCGCATCCGTCGTCGCGAGACGCGCGCCGTCGCGTTGGGGGAGATCGCGGCCAGCGACCAGGGCGAGGCGCAGCGCATCGGCGACGCTCTCCCCGCGGGCGACGCCGACGCGCTGTTCGTCCGCGGCTTGCTCGGCCCCTACCTCCTCTCTCACGTCACCTTCGAGGTCGACGCCGCCCTCTCGAAGCGCATGCGCGCCATCGCGGGTCGCTACGAGCAGGAGGTCGAGTCGGCGCTGGCCGTCGTGCCGCGCGACTCGCCGGCGCAGCGCGCGCGGAAGCTCGAGCTGGTCGAGGCCTGGCACGTCGCGCGCCTCCAGGCCGCCGGCCTCGTCGAGGACCACAGCCTGTACCCGGACAAGGACCGCGGCGCCGCCGGGCAGGAGACGGTGGATCTCGAGGTGCGCAAGCTGTGGCGCACCTACCAGGCGCTGCGGCGCGAGCTCGACCAGGACCTCGCGCGCTTCCGGCGCACCGAGCCGGAGGAGCTGCGGCGGGCACTGCGCACCTCGGAGGCCTGGGCCGCGGCCCACGCGGCCTGCAGCGACCTGCTCGCGACGCGCAAGGGCGTGCGCGTCAAGCCGCTGAA
>Ga0302046_10001848_pt1 | contig 19754 bp, 23 predicted proteins | sample RVTome_11_FD_200261 | JGI IMG/M metagenome (GOLD analysis project Ga0302046, IMG submission 200261) | Soil microbial communities from uranium-contaminated site in the Upper Colorado River Basin, Wyoming, United States - RVT147D111 (version 2) ...
TGCGACCCAAGCTGCGAGGCCGTGGAGGTCGATGGCCGCATCTGGATCGACGCCATCCGGCACATCGCTGCCGGCGAGGAGCTGACGTACGACTACGCGTACGAGCGCGACGAGGGCGACGAGGCCAGAGCAGATTTCTACGGCTGTCGCTGCGGGGCCGGCGGATGTCGCGGCACCATCCTCGCGCCGGCATCGACGTCAGCGCCACCGTGCGGTTCGCCACCCTGACCATCGGGGTCGGCGCGTGCCGGCCAGTCTCGTTCGCAACGAGCGGGCGTGCAGTGCGACGCGGACCCGGACGAGCAGATCGACGCCGGCGGTGACCGGCGTGCGTCAGGCGAGGTAGACGCGCCGGATGGCCGGCGCGCGCTCGAACGCGGCGCGCAGCGCGTCGTCGGGGAGCGCGGCCTTCGTCCGCTCCAGCACCGCCCGAGCCGCCGCCCGAGCCGCGTGCGTATCGGCGGAGCGGCCGCGCGCGGCGTGCAGTCGGGCGAGGGCGGCGTGGGTCTGCCAGAGCTGGGGCGGGTTGCCGATGCGCTCGGCGATCGCGAGCGCCTGCCGGAGCGCGGCCTCGGCGTCGTCCCAGCGCCGGGCAGCGGTGGCGATCTCGCCGGTCAGGCGCCAGCCCTTGACCAGGTTCTTCCGCGAGGTCGTCCGGGTCGCCGCCTCCAGGCACTGCTCAGCGTGCTCGCGGGCCCGAACCATGTCGCCCCGGGCCAGCGCGAGCTCCCCCAGGCTCGCGTGCAGGTGGATCGAGTAGCGGAAGCGCATCCACTCGCTGCCGGTGGGAGCGCGCGCGAAGGCCGCCACGCTGTCGAACATCTCGGCGGCCTGCGCCAGGTCGCCCCGGGCCAGGAAGATGTCGCCGAGGTTGAGCTCTGCGTTCGGCCGCGTGCCGGGATCGTTCCGCCGCCGGCCCACCTCGGCGCTTTGCCGGTTGAGCTCGAAGGCGCGCTCCAGCTGGCCGAGCTCGATGTGGAGCCAGCCCAGGCAGTTGAGCAGCCGGTGGTGGATCGTCTCGTCCCCGAGCTTCTCGGCCAGCGCCAGGCCCTCCTCGAAGGTGGCGAGCGCCCGGGCGTACTCCCCCTTGCCGGTGAGGGTCAGCCCGTGCAGGAAGAAGCTGAAGAGCAGAGGCAGGAGCAGGGCGTGCTCGCGCGCGATGTCGAGCCCCTCGGCCTGCAGCCGCGCGGCCTCGCCGAACTCGCCCTCCCAGCTCTTCACGAGCCCCGCGGCCGAGAGCGCGAGCGACTGGTGGACGAAGTCGCGGGCCGACCGGCTGGCCGCGAGCGCCTTGCCGATCTCCTGCCTGGCTTCGTCCAGGCCGCCCGTGACGCCGCGCACCCACCCGATGGTGAAGTGCGCGCGGGCCAGGGCGGTCTCCGCGCCCACGGGTGCGGCCACCTCGATGGCCCGCCGCGCGTGGGCCACCGCGCCGTCCAGGTCGCGGTGCCAGGTGGAGGCCCAGGCGATGGCGGCCAGGGCGGCCCCCTCGCGCGCCCGGTCGCCGGCCTGGTGGGCCAGCGCGCGCATCCGGTCGGCCTCGACGCGCGAGCGCTCGAACTCGCTCACCACGATGTAGAGGGCGGCCTTCGCCTCGTGGATCGCCATCGCGGCTGCGGTGTCGGCGCCCCCGGGCTGGCGCTCGGCCGCCGCCAGCGCCTCGTCGTACAGGGCGAGCGCTTCGCGCGTGGCGAAGGCGCCGGTCGCGCGCTCGGCCGCTCGCAGCAGGTAGGCCAGCGCCCTCGGCCAGTCCTCGGCGCCCAGGAAGTGGTGCGCGAGGGCGCCGGCGTGCTCGGCGACGCGGTCGGCGTGCAGGGCCTCGAGGGCGGCGCCGACGCGGCCGTGCAGCGCGCGCCGCCGGTCGGCCCCGAGCGAGGCGTAGGCCACCTCCTGGACGAGCGCGTGCTTGAAGACGTGCACCACCTCGGGAAACCGGCTCTTGTCGTGCACGAGGTCGAGCCCCTTCAGCTCGCTCAGCCACTGCTCGATCCGCTCGGGCGCGTCCACCACGCGGTCGAGCAGGCGGCGCGTGAACTCGCGACCGATGACGGCGGCCGTCTGCAGCATGGCCCGCGCGGGCTCGGCCAGGCGCTCGAGCCGCGCCGCCAGCACGTCCTGCACGGTGTCGGGCACGACGACCCGGTCGGCCTCGACGGCCAGCGTCAGGGTCTCCCCCTCGCGGCGGAGCGCGCCGGTCTCCACCAGCGACCGCACCAGCTCCTCCAGGAAGAAGGGGTTGCCTTCCGCCTTGTCCAGGACGAGGGCCTGCACCGGCGGCCCCAGCACCCCGGCCCCGAGCAGGGCCGCGGCGAGCCCGAGACTGTCCGCGCTCGACAGCGTGCCGAGCGCCAGCCGGGTGTGGAAGGGGCGCTCGGCGAAGGCCGGGGCGTAGCCCGGGCGCGAGGTCAGGAGCATGAGAATGGGTGTCGCCGCCACGGCGTCGGCGAGCAGCGCCAGCCACTCCTCGGTCGCCTGGTCCATCCAGTGCAGGTCCTCGACGACGAGCACGAGCGGCCGCTGCGCCGCGGCGCGCTCCAGCAGCCGATGGGTGGCCTGGACGATCTCGACCCGCCGCAGCTTCGGATCCATCGGGCGACGGCCGGGTCGCCGGGGTCGGCCGAGAGCAGGTAGCGCAGGAACGGCAGGATCCCGCGCAGGTCCTCGCCCAGCGCGAGCACGCCGGCCTCGAGCTTGGCCACGACGGCCGCCTCCGCCTCGCCCTCGTCGACGTGGAAGGCGCGGCGGAGCATGTCGACCACCGGGTGGAACGGGATGGTGTGGCCGAACGGAACCGCCTGGCCTTCCATCCAGCGGGCCGCGTCGGCCAGGCGGCGGTGGAACTCGACCAGAAGCCGCGACTTGCCGATCCCGGGCTCGCCCATCAGGAGCACGACCTGGCCCTGCCCCGCCTGGGCCCGCGCGAACCGCTCGTCGAGCAGCCTCAGCTCGGCGTCGCGGCCGACGAACCTGGTCAGCGCGGGCTCCTCGACACGGCCCGCGATCCGATGCAGGCACCCGGCGCCCTCGACCGTCCCGGCGGGCTCCAGGGCGAAGGCGCGGGCCAGGAACGTGGCCGCGGCGGAGGTGGCGAGGACGGTGCCCGGCTCGGCGGCGGCCAGCGCGGCATCCAGGACGGCCAGGGCCGCGCGGCGGCCGTCGGCGTCGATCTGCACCTGGTCGCCCACGCGTGCGACGACCACCTGCTCGGTGTGGAGGGCGAGCTTCGCCGCGGGACGGGCGGCATCCTCCTCCCGGGCGCGCGCGGCGAGCCGCCGCACCACCGTGGCCGCGTGGGCGGCGCGCGTCGGCGCGTCCTCCACGGTGTCGAGCCCGAACGAGGCCACGACCCCCGTGGCGCTCAGCTCCTCCACGCGGCCGCCGAAGACACGGAGCTTGTCGACCACCGCCTCGAGCGCCCGGGTCGTGTCCGACGAGGGCGGATCGGGCTGCGGCGAGACGAGACCCACCCGCACGAGGGTGAGCCGGCGCGGCTCCCAGCGCACGCCCGCCGTGGTCGCGGCCGGCGAGGCCACGGCCGTGGGCGCCTCGACGGGCAGCGAGGGGGCACTCCGCTGCGGCCGGCCCCCGCGGGATCGTCCCGGCGGGGCGCCGCGCTCGCCGCCCAGCTTGAGCCGATCCAGCCGATAGCGGAGGGTGTTGCGGGGGACGCCCAGCCGGGCCGCGGCGCGCGAGATGTTCCCGCCTTCCTGCTGCAGCGCCTCCAGCAGCTGCTCGCGCTCGGCGTCGGCCTCGCCGGCGGGCGCCGGCCCTGGCACCCGGCTGTCGGCGCGGACGGCGGCCGCCCGTGGCAGGCCGAGCGCCTGCGGCGTCACCAGGCGTCCCTCGCCCAGGAGCGCCGCGCGCTCCATCACGTTGGCCAGCTCCCGCACGTTGCCCGGCCAGGCATGGCTCCGGAGCGCGGCGTCGGCCTCGGCGGTGAGCGTCTTGGTGGGCAGCCCGTAGTCCTCGCACGCGCGGGCCAGGAAGTGCCCCGCGAGCCGGACGATGTCGTCGCCGCGCTCGCGCAGCGGCGGCAGCGCCAGGGTGACGACCGCGAGCCGGTGGTAGAGGTCCTCGCGGAAGCGCCGGCCGCGGATGGCGGCCTGGAGATCCTCGCTGGTCGCGGCGATCACCCAGACGTCGAGCGCCTCGGCGCGCGTGCTGCCGAGCCGCCGCACGGTCTGCTCCTCGATGACCTTCAGCAGCTTGGCCTGCAGGGCCATGGGCATGAGCCCGATCTCGTCGAGGAAGATCGTCCCGCCGTGGGCGGCCTGGAACAGCCCGGGCCTGGCCTGCCGCGCGTCGGTGAAGGCGCCGCGCTCCCAGCCGAACAGCTCCGCCTCGAGCAGCGTCTCCGGGATGGCGGCGCAGTTGACGTCCACGAACGGCGCCGCCCGCCGCCGGCCCGCGCGGTGCAGCGTCGTCGCGAGCAGCCCCTTGCCCGTCCCCGTCTCGCCGAGCAGGAGCACCGGCGGCTGACGTCGCGCCCCTTCCGTCTGGCGCGCGAGGACACGGCTCACCTGCTCGCGGACGGCCGCGATCCGGGGGCTCTCGCCGAGCAGGTCGCCGAGAGGTGTCATGAGGATGTCATGGTAACCGCGCCGGACGGTGTGGAGAGCTCGATGAACGCGTGCGCGGTTGCCGCTCAGCGTGCGCGGCGCTCATCAGAGGATCGGGCGGGTGGCCCGCCGGCGCCGACCACGGCCGGTCGCCGCCGCTCGTACCAGCGCGACATCACCTCCATGGCGAGCCACGCCGCCGAGCAGCTCACCAGGAGCGCCACGCGCGCCGTCTCCCAGTCCCAGCGATCCACGATCCAGGCGAACACGGTGGGAGAGGCGGCGTTGACCACGAGGACGGGTGTGGCGATGGCGCCCAGGACGGCGCCGTAGCCCTTCGCGCCGAACAGCGCCAGCGGCACCGCGCCGCGGACGATGGTGATGACCCCCTGCGAGGCGCCCATGAGAAGCGTGAACGCGACGATCAGCGGCAGGCTTCCGGTGCCGGCCAGCAGCAGGAGCAGCGACGGGGGCAGGACGCCGACGGCGATGCGGCCGACCGTGATCGCTCGCAGGTTGCGGGCGAAGAGGATCTCGACCACGCGCCCGCCGAACTGTGCCACCCCCTTCAGCGAGGCGACCCAGACCGCCGCCGCGGTCGCCAGGCCTGCGGCCTCGAGCAGCGGGACGAGCTGCACCGAGATGACGCCGAAGACGAACCCGTTGAGCGACATGATGAGGGCGAAGAGGACGAGAGCGACCGAGCGCGCACGCCCCTCGAGCGGGGCCCCGTCCCCGACCGCTGCGGGAGCGCCCGCCGGGGCGGCGGCGGTCTCGGGGGTCTCGCGCCGCGCGAGCCCGAACCAGTGCAGGGGCAGGCACACCACCAGATTGATGACGGCGAACAGCACGAGCGTCTGGCGCCATCCGACCTGCTCGTTCAGCGCGTGACCGACCACCCAGAACACCGACGAGGCGAACGCCCCGAAGAGGGTCAGGTAGGAGATCGCCGTCCGCCCCCGCGAGGGCGCGACCTGGACCAGGGCGGCGAACGCGGCGTCGTACAGGCACAGGCGCATGCCGAGGCCGAGGAACGCCCACACCGCCAGGTACGCCGCCTCGCTGCGGACGTGGGCGAGGGCGAACAGGCCGGACGACACGAGCACGGTGCCGAGCGTCATCACCACGCGCGCGCCGTGTCGGTCGACGGCGCGTCCCCCGGCGTTCGACACGAGACCCATGACGAGCAACGCGACGGTGAAGCCGAGGAAGACGAAACCCCGGCTCCAGCCGGTGTCCTGGCTGATCGGACCCGCCAGCACGCCCAGACAGTAGTAGCTCGTCCCCCAGGCGGTGATCTGCGTGATGCCGAGCGCGAGGACCGCGCTCACCATCGGGTCGGTGAGCCGCACCCGCCAGCCGGCGCGCGTGGGCGAGGCCGCGGCCCGGCTCACGGGACGAGAGGGAGGCTGATGTCGACGTCCATGCTCGTTCGGGCCCAGCCGGGGCGGGGCGGATCCTCCTGACGATTCGGCCGCTCTCGCGGACGACCCGCCGATCGTAACACGCGTCCCGGTGGTGCGCCGGATCGTTGCGGAGGCGGAGGAGATCCTGGGCAAGGTCGGAGGGCGGAACGCCTCCCCGGCAAGGGCTGATCGTGTAGGTTCTCGTGCGAGTCGTACCCAGCGCGACGTCCTCGGCCACGAAGAAGCCAGGCCTGTCGAGCTTGGTGCGGTTCTTGTCGGGACGCGGGTCCTCGGGTTGCAGCGCCGGCAGCCGGAGATGTGTCGAACTGATGCCGAGGGCCAGCGCCGTGCTGAATGCGATTGTCGGGAGGACTGGATGATCACGATTCCGTTTCACGTGACGGTCAAGGCCGGACGTGAGGATGAGTGACCGACGCCGTCCGCTATGACGCGCTGGAGTAGTGACGACGGCCGGCCCGGCATCGAGTCGTACCGGGCGAGATCGAGCGAGGCCTTCCGGCATCGATGCTTGCTAACATCCGCGAATGGCTGACAGCGCGCTCGAACGCGTTCTCAAGGTCGTTGGGGTCGGCGTGACCGTCGTGGGCCTGTTCCTGGGATCTGCGCAATTCCTCCGGAATCAGACGGTCGAGGCCGCCAAGCCGTATCTTCAGAAGAAGCTGCAGTGGTGCGAAGAGGCGGTGGATACGGCGTCGGTCATCGCCACCGCGGAGACCGCGGTGCGGGAGAAGAAGACGCCGCGGTTCTGGCAGCTCTACTGGGGGCTGATGGTGCTGGTCGAGAATCAGAAAGTGACCGACGCGATGCAGGGCTTCAAGGATGTCCTCCTCCTCGAGGAGGCGCCGAGCCCGCCCGAGTCCTCCAGCATGCTGAAGTCCGCAGCGCTGAACCTTGCCAAAGCCTGTCGTGAGGAGATGGCCGATTCGTGGTCTCCGATCTGGCGACGGTAGCCGGCAGGCCTACGCCGTCACGCGGCGGTGCGACGCCTCCACTATCTACGGGCTGGAGGGGAAAGCGGCTTCGAGCTTGGCCAGCATCGCCTCCTCGGAAGCCGAGATCTTCGACCCAACACCGAACAGACCGCCGGCTGCGGCGGCCACCGCACGCGCTCGTTCCAGCAACCCCGTCTTGAGGCGAGCGGCCCCGTCGGGGCCGAGTTGTTCGGACATGGCCTCGACCAGGTGCGTCCACGCGATGAGAAGTCTGGGGTCGGGCCGACGATCGAGCCAGGCCTCGAGCAAGGCTCCCGCGGTCGAGTCAGGGGCGACTCCAGCCAGTTCGACAACAGCCCGGCGCTCCTTGGCATCGAGTGCGCCATCGGCCCATGCCACCTCGACGAGCGGGACGATGGATAGGGCAGCGACCGTTTCCGCCCGTATTCCGAGCTCGATCAGCTTCTCGAGCACGGCGGGTTTGGTGATGCCCGAGGCCTTGCCGAGTGCCTCCCGGGTCGCCTCGGCTGCTCTCAACTCGCTCAGCCGCTCCATCAGCCGCTGGTCCTCGCGGCGGAAGAACTCGTCCTCGAGGCTCCGTCCCCGGTCGCGCAGAATCTCCGGCGGATTCGTCATTGACTGTACCCTCTCACTGGATGTCCACCCGTGAATCAATCCTACACTGTCGCTTGTAAGGCAATCCTTGACGTGACCTCGGGAGTGGGCGGATGCTGGAGCCCCTCGAGCGGCGAAGGCGCGAAGCGAGCTTCTCCCGGCCGATCAGTCCGGCTTGCGGCCCTGAGGCAGCGCGTATTCCTTGTGGCCGCAGCACTGATCGCGTTCGCCGTGATCTTCTTCAGGATCGCCGCGCAGCCCCTGCGATAGGCATCGAGCTGGATCGCCTGCCAGGGGTCGGCCAGCGGGCCGCTCGTGGTGCCCGGTGTTCTCGGCCTCGATGCCGATGAAGCTGGAGTTGCCGGTCGTGTTGCCTTGCCAGTCGCCGGCTCCGGCGTGGTTGGCGCGGCCGGCCGCAATGACGAAGAACGTGCCGTCGCGGCCAAGACCGAGTTGCGACAGCGGGCCGGAGAGGTCCGGCCTGCCGCTGGTCAAGAGGCCGAGACTCGGCATGTTTCCCCTCGGCGAGAACTCGAGATCGCAAGCATCGATGTGGGCTTCTCCGTCCGGGGCGGCCGTCGGCTGTCGAGCGGGAGCCGGGGCGACCTGGTGCCGGGCGGAGCGGGATCGGGGCCGCGCGGGGCTGCAGCTCGCTGAAGCGTGTGCTGCCGCACAGGAGCTCCCGGAGCACGAGCGGCGTCCACCGCTCGGCGACGATCTCGCAGGCCTTCGCCACGGGGCAGAACTGACCGTAGCTCTTCATGGGCGCCGACTATAGGAACCGGCCGGGCGCAGGACAGTCCATTTTCTGATCTTGTGAGACCGCCGGCCGGGCCCGACAGTGGAACCGACGGACGCGCGCTCGAGCGCGGCGACGGGCTCCGGCGTGGCGACGACGTTGGGCGTGCGGAGGTCCATGGGCGCGTTCCCCTTTCGGCTGGGGCGACTCTACACCGCGGTTTCGGCGCCCTCTGGGAGGCGCGCCCGGCGGCGATCGCGGCCGGCGCCAGACTTTTTCGTAACGACCCGCCCAAGGTGGCGCTGGGCGCGCGGGGGGGCGCGCTGGGACGCCTCTCAGCCGGCGTTGCCGGCCGGCGGCCGCTGCGCATGCCCGAGGGTGTCAAGCAGATTCGTGAAACACAGAAGATCGTCGTGAGGGCGTGTGGACGAAATCAGACACCGGTGGGTCTGGGCGGCCGCGGGCCTTGCACGAACTGCGGCGGCTGCAAGCCGCCCGCGCGCGGTGGATCGTGTTCGCCGCCCCCCCGTTCTGATGCTCGACTACTACGGAAGTTGGCTGGACGTCTGCGGAGCCGTACCGACTGGTGTATAACCTCCGGTGAGCGGAGATCGTTCACCATGCGCTACGGCTTCCATCTGCCCACCCGCGGCGGCTGTGCCACCCCCGAGGCCCTCGAGGCCATCGTCCAGCGCGGCGAGACGCTCGGCTTCCACTCGGTGATGATCGCCGATCACGTGGTGTTCCCGGCCGCCATCGCGTCGAAGTACCCGTACGCGGTGTCGGGCGAGTTTCCGGGCGGCGGGGATGCGCTCGAGCAGCTCGCGCTGATGGCGTTCGTCGCCGGGCGCACGCGGACGCTCCGCCTGGTCACCAGCGTGATGATTCTCCCGTACCGCAACCCGGTGCTCACCGCCAAGATGCTGGCGACGATCGACGTGCTGTCGAGGGGGCGCGTCCTCGATCCCTTCGGCGGGCGCGGGGTGACCTCCACCGTCGCCAACCAGAAACGTGTGCCTCGTCGTCCGCCCGAGATCCCTTTCCTCGCATATACTACGCGCCTCGTCACTCTGCGGTGACTCACCTCACGAGGAGGCGTCTGATGAGACGAGCGCTCCGAGCCCGCAACGCCCCTGGCTTCACCCTCATCGAGCTGCTGGTCGTCATCGCGATCATCGCGGTGCTGATCGGTCTGCTCCTGCCCGCCGTGCAGAAGGTCCGGGAAGCCGCCGCCCGGATGGACCGACATCCCGGCCTCACCGACCTCGCGCAGCGGCTGACCGAGTTCGCCGACTCCTCGGTCAACACGCTGCAGGCCGACGCCTGGCACGTCGTGTCCGGCGCCGCCACCGGCCCGGACACCGCGACGCTGGACCCGCAGGCGCTGGCGAACCTCTCCGAGACGCTGAAGGAGCGCGAGGGCACGATCAACGCCCTGCTGGCAGACATCCGTCACCGGCTGCAGTCGCGAGGGCTCCCGGCGGTCCAGCAGGAGCCGCTGCAGGACGCCGAGCGGGCGCTGAGCCAGATGCTGGACGGCGTGAGCAAGATGCAGGCGACGCTGGCGCCCCGGACCGCGCCGGCCGAGCAGTAACGGGCCATGACCCCCGAGACGACGCCCCGCAGCCAGGAGGAAGCGGCGCTGCTCGAAACCGCGGGCCGGCGGCTACCGGGCGGCGTGCTCGGCGCCACGCGGTTCCGCGACGATCTCGCGTTCGTCGTGAAGCGGGCGAGGGGCGCCCGCATCTGGGACGTCAGCGGGCGCGAGTACGTGGACCACCTGCTCGGCTCGGGCCCGATGTTCCTGGGCCATGCCCATCCCGCCGTGGTCCGGGCGGTGACCGAGCAGCTCGAGCGCGGCTCGACCTACTTCCTCGTGAACGAGCCGGCGATCCGGCTGGCCGACGAGATCTGCCGCGCCGTGGCGTGCGGCGAGCAGGTGCGCTTCACGTCGACCGGCACCGAGGCGACGTTCTTCGCGCTGCGGGCGGCCCGCGCGTTCCGGCAGCGCGACAAGATCCTCAAGTTCGAGGGCGGCTATCACGGCAGCCACGACTACGCGCTCATGTCGTCGACGCCGCGGACCCCGAAGGCGTTTCCGGCCGCCACGCCGGACTCCGCCGGCATCCCGCACGTGCTCGAGGGCGAGGTGCTGATCGCGCCCTACAACGACCTGGCGACGGTGGAGGCGCTGCTCGCCGTCCACGCCGACAGCCTCGCCGCCGTCATCGTCGAGCCGTTCCAGCGCGTGATCGCGCCGAGCGCGGGGTTCCTCGAGGGCGTGCGGGCGGCCACCCGGCGGTACGGCATCCCGCTGATCTTCGACGAGGTGGTGACGGGGTTCCGGTTCGCCTACGGCGGCGCCCAGGAGGTCTACGGGGTGACGCCCGACCTCGCCACGTACGGCAAGATCGTGGGCGGCGGCTTCCCGCTGGCCGCCGTCGTGGGACGCGCCGACCTCATGCAGGGCTTCGATCCGCGCCTGGACGGCAAGGGCGCCTACGTGGCGCAGGTGGGCACGCTGAACGGCAACCCGGTGGCGGCGGCGGCCGGGCTGGCCACGCTGGCCGAGCTGCGGCAGCCGGGCGTGTACGACCGCGTGCGCAAGGTCGGCGGCGCGCTGATGGCAGGGCTGGCCGAGCTGGCGCGGAAGGCCGGCGTCACCTCGCAGGTCGTCGGCCATCCGACGTGCTTCGACATCTTCTTCACCGACACGCCGGTCGTCGACTACCGGGCGACGCTGACCAACGACCTGGCGAAGCTCCGGCTCTTCAACGAGGCCTGCCTGCGGCGCGGCGTGCTGAAGGGCGCGACGAAGATCTACGTGTCGTGCGCGCACACCGAGGCGGATGTCGAGCACACGCTCGGCGTGTTCGCGGCGGCGCTGGAGGCGGTCGGCCGCTGACCGGCTACACCGACACGACCTTGTCGGCGGCCACGGTCTTCTCGGCGAAGACCTTGGGATTGATGAACTGGGCGTTCTTGGTCTTCAGGTCGGCGTCGGTGACCCCACGGGCCACGGAGCACCGCCCTCAGACGAAGATGGGGACGCCCTTGCCCACCACGGCCTCCAGCATCTCCCGCAGCGGCGGCATCGCCACCGGCATGACGGCGGCGGCGATGTCGTCCTTCATCAGGTAGGCGGCCTCGCCGGCCAGGAAGATCTGCGGCTGGTGGCCGGCCTCGTCGGCGCCCAGCGCGAAGTTGAACGGCAGCCCGGCCCGGGTCGGGTCGTCGCTGCCCGCGGTCCCCACGTAGAGAATCGTCGCCATCGGGCTCCTCCTCGCGATCGTGCCGCCCAATGTACCCGATCGCCTGCCCGCGTGCAGGGGAGGGGGAAGAGCGACCTCGCCCAGGCCGCTCCTCCAGGGTCCCGCGGCGCTCGCCCGTGCAGCTAGTTCTTGATGTTCACGAGCTGCTCGGCGCACGCGTTCGCGACGCCGGAGTGAGGCGACTTGTCTCCCCTCGGCGTGGCCCAGCCGCCCGCCTCGACGAACTCGCGCTGCCGCCAGGAGTCGGTCGTCTGGAGCTCCTTGAGCTTCGCGGCCGCGTTGGGTTCTTGCATGAACCGCGAGACGCAGGACGGGGTGAGCGCGACGACGACCGCCGCGTTGGCGCGCTCCAGCGCCAGCCGCTCGGCCGTCCCGCCGAGGACCCAGCCCATCCACGAGAAGCCGACGATCATGGTGACGACGCCTCCGATGATGGCACCCCAGACTGCCGGTTTGAGCCATGGTGCTTGGAGCCGCATGAGACACCTCCTGGTTCTGGGAGAGGTCGTTCTCTCCCAGTGCTGCATGGAGCGACGGGGCCGAGGCCGCCGCCGCTCAGCGCGCGCGGGAACGAGGGCGCTCGTACGCCCTCCGGCCGCGGGTTGGGGCCGTGTGCACCGCCATGAGCACACAGCGACAGCCGGGATGAAATGGCGGGACGGTCTCGAGCCCGGGCCCGACCTCGCGCGCGTTGAAGGGATCGCACACCGGACAGGCCGGTCCCGCGTCCTGCCGCACGATCCGGGCCCGCATCCCCTGGCGGGCGTAGTGCGCGAGCACGGTGGAGCGATGGGCGAGCATGTCGAGCCACTCGGAGAAGAGCTCCCGCTTCCGCCGCTGGTAGCCCTCGGCCTCCGGCGTCCAGGGCGGGGGAGCGGCGTGGAGGCCGTCCCACCGGGCCGGAAAGGCCTCGCTCGCCGTGAAGACGGTCTGCCAGCGATCGAAGTCGGGCCACGCGAAATCCCCGGCGGCGGCTTCGGTCGCCATCTCGCTCCGCTCGATCATCGGCGCCGGCGCCATGGCGTCCGCACCAGGGCTGGACGGTCGTGATCCCGGCGCAGGTGCATCCGCTCCGTTCCGGCGGCCATGGCCAGCGCCATCGTCGAGAAGCTCAGGGAGGACTCCTCGACGGTTTCCCCCCCATGGTCCACGATGCGCCACCGCCAGTCCTTCTCGTGGGGAGTCGAGAAGGCGAGGACGTTCACGAGTCGCTCCGGGGCGCCGGGGCGCGCGCCCAGGCGACCGGCGGGCCCTGGATGGCGAGCAGGCCCACGGCCGCCAGCGAGCGGATGATGGGCCACGATGGATCGAACTCCGAGCGCCGCACGCTGAACTTGGCCGAGCGCGGGTGGGCGTGATGGTTGTTGTGGAGGCTCTCGCCGCCGGTGATCCACGCCAGCAGCCGCCAGTTGTACGCGGTGTTCTCGAAGTTCTTGGTGCCATGCCAGTGGCCGAGCGCGTTGATGAGGGGCGCCATCACGAAGACGTACAGGAGCGCGTGGGCGAGGCCGGCGACGAGGCCGGGCCCGATCCCCATGAGGGCGCAGAGCAGGCTCAGCCCGACCACGAGACCGAGGACGCCGTGGGAGAACAGCACGCGATCGAGACGGTCGGGCCGGAGGTCGGGGGCGAACGTCTCGAGGGTCTGCGGGTTCCTGGCCTCGCGCATGTAGTAGGCCACGTTGAAGAGCTGGACGCGCCAGAAGCCGAGCAGGCGCGGGCTGTGCGGATCCCCCTCGCGATCGGTGAAGGTGTGGTGCTTGCGATGGACCGCCACCCATTCCTGCCGGCACTGCCCCGTCGTGAGCCACAGCGCGGCTCGAAAGGCCACGTCGGCGATCGGGTGCAGGTGCAGCGACCGGTGCGCCAGCGCGCGGTGCAGATAGATGGACGTGGCGATGACGGCGACCTGTGTCAGGGCCATGGTGACGACGGGGACGACCCACGCCTCGCTCATTCCGTGACCTCCTTCAGGATGACCGGCGCGAGCCGGCGGTCGGCTGCGCGCCGCGGCGGCGAGGGGCGCTCCCCACCGTCGGCTGGCGTCGCGCCTCGCTGCGAATGCGGCGGACCGTTTCCGCCTGGCGGCCCACGTTGGCCAGCAGCGCGGGATCTCCCGGCCGCTTCAGCCCCTCCTCGATCAGGGCCCGGAGGACGATCTGCAGGCTGACCGGCAGCTTCATCGACGTCGTGGCCCGGCCGGCGACGCCTCGCGCGCGATCCACGAGATCCCGCGGCAGCACGATGAGCACCCGTGTCTCGTCGTCGAACACTTGGGCTCGCCTCCCCGATACACTATATATCATATATCTGTCATATAAATTATTTGATCGTCACCCCGCCGAGTCTGGTACGGTGGGCGCGTCCGCGCCCTCCTTCCGGGCGGACCAGAACGAAGGGGGTGTCCCATGGCGCAGAAACTGTTCATCGGCGGCCTGTCCTTCTCGACGTCGACCGACACGCTCCGCGCGACGTTCGCGCAGGCCGGCCAGGTCGAATCGGCCGCCGTCGTCACCGACCGTGCGACCGGTCAGTCGCGCGGCTTCGGCTTCGTGGAGATGGCGACGGCCGCCGAGGCCGACCAGGCCATCGCGCAGTTCAACGGCAAGGAGCTCGATGGCCGCCAGATCCGGGTGGAGAAGGCCACCTCCGGCGGGGGCCGCGGTCCCTCCGGCGGCGGCGGTGGAGGGTTCTCGCGGGGAGGCCGGTGGTAGAAGCGCGTCAGTGCGCGGCGAGCACCTCGAAGTGTTCCCAGGCCCGGAGGATCCAGTCGAGGTCGTCGGGGTGCTCCTCGTAGGCGAGGTCGGCCAGCGCGCGCGGAATCTGGCGGTCCGGCAGGGGTCCGAAGGCGCCGGTCAGCGTGTCGGCTTCCACCCGCAGCACCCACACCTCGCCGCTGCGGTCGTGCCGGACCACGCGATAGGTCGTCGGGTTCACGAGGCCGGTTGCGGAGACTTGTTCTCCGGGCGGTCCACCACCGGGCGGAGGGACTGCCGGCAGTCGCGGTTCGAGCCGCGGACCAGGTGGACCGTGTAGAGGGGGATGTTGTAGGGCCAGTACGTGACGCTGACCTCGCTACCGCAGGTGGGGCAGACGGCGTCTCGAAGCCTTGTCATACGCTGCCACCCTAGCAGGTCTCGGGCCGATCGGTATGCGTTTCGTGGGGCGGGGTACAATCCGGCCCAATCGAGGTGACCTCCATGGTCAAGACCCTGGCGTTGCTCGTCCTGCTCGGCGGACCCGCGCTCGCCGCCGCCGAGCTGCCCATCGTCGATGCCCACATCCACTACAGCCACGACGCCTGGGACGTGGTGCCGCCGAAGGAGGCGGTCGCGATCCTCCGCAAGGCGGGCGTGACGCGGGCGCTGGTGTCAAGCTCGAACGACGAGGGGACGCAGAAGCTGCTCGCCGAGGCGCCGGACCTCATCGTGCCCGAGCTGCGGCCCTACCGCCTGCGCTCCGACGTGGGGACCTGGGTGCGGGATCCCGCCGTCCTCGCCTACGTGGAGGAGCGGCTGCGCAAGCACACCTACGTGGCGATCGGCGAGTTCCATCTCTTCGGGGCCGACGCCGACCTGCCGATTCCCCGGCGCGTCGTGCAGCTCGCGAAGCAGTACGGGCTCATGCTCCACGCGCACTCCGACGCCGACGCCGTCGAGCGGCTGTTCCAGCAGGACCCCGGTGCCCGCGTCCTGTGGGCGCACGCGGGGTTCGAGCGGCCGGAACGCGTGCGCGAGATGCTGCGCCGGCACCGCAACCTGTGGGCCGACCTCGCCTTCCGCAGCGACCACGCCGCCGGCGGCAGGCTGGCGCCCGAGTGGCGGGCGGCGTTCCTGGAATTCCCCGACCGCTTCATGGTGGGCACCGACACGTTCGTGCCCGAGCGCTGGCACTACGTGCCCGAGCACGCCGCCTGGGCGCGCGGCTGGCTGGCCGACCTGCCGGCCGACGTCGCCGAGCGGATCGCCTGGAAGAACGGCGAGGCGCTGTTTGGCGGAGCCCGGCCGACGCCTCGCTGACGGCGCCAGGCGTTACCGCCGCGCGCTCGTCGGGCTCGTGTCGGCCACGCTGGCGCTCGGCGCCTCCCCGGTGGAGGCGGCGCCGGCGTGTGATCCGCCGCCCGGGTTCACCGCGAGCAGCCGGCTCGAATCCCGGGAGGTCATCGTCCTGTTCCGCATCGTCCCGGCCACGATCGAGGTCGGCCGTCACTTCGCGGTGGAGGCCGTCGTCTGCGCCGCCGCGCCCGCGCGCACGCTCCGGGTGGACGCCGGGATGCCGGAGCACCGCCACGGCATGAACTACCGCGCGCGGGTGTCGGCGGCCGGCCCCGGCCGGGACGTCGCCGAGGGGCTGCTGTTCCACATGCTCTCGTCGCCATCGCGTAACTGACGAATCCGCCGAAACCGCCGAAACCGTCCGCCGCCGGGTTACCGCTCATCGCCACGCAACTCGCTGAAATGCCTGGCGTCTGCTCCGGCATCGCTCTTGCCCATGGTGATCCGCGTCACGAACGGGCATGCGCGGGCAACCGCGGAAGGGAGACAGGACATGGCGACGGTGGAGACGGGACGACAGGTCAACGGGCTGGACGTACAGGCGCTGGGGGACGTGATGCGCGAGATCGCGCGCGACCCCGCCAGGGGGCAGGTGGAGTTCCGGGTGCGCACGGAGTGGAAGGGGCAGACGCGCAGCCGGACGGCGGTGGAGTCCTACACGATCGGCGGCCAGGAGGTGCACCGGAGCTTCACGATCGACGCCGACGAGCCGTTCGAGCTGCTCGGCCGCAACACGGCGCCCAATCCTCAGGAGCTGCTGATGTCGGCGCTCAACGCCTGCATCACGGTGGGCTACGTGGCGGGCGCGTCGGTGAAGGGCATCGCGCTGGAGAAGGTGGAGGTGGAGACCTCGGGCTCGCTCGACCTGCGCGGATTCCTCGGCATCGACCCCGCGGTGAAGCCGGGCTACGACACCATCCGCTACGTCGTCCGGATCAAGGGCGACGGAACCCCGGCGCAGTTCCAGGAGATCCACGAGACGGTGGCGAAGACGTCGCCCAACTACTTCAACATCTCGCGGCCGGTCGCCATCGACGCCCGGCTCGTGGTGGAGGGCTGAGATGAGCACGTACTCGTACGCGGACTGCCTGCAGAAGTCGTATCGGGTCAACTGGAAGATCAGCGACGTGATCGGCGGCCGGCACTTCGACCCGTCGCGCCGGTGGCTGCCCGCGAAGCTGTCGGCCGCCGACCGGATCGCCTGCCTGACGCCGGCCGAGAAGCTCAAGCTCAGCCAGGTGGAGATGGGGGCCTACGCCCACCTGTTCGGCTACGTCGAGGAGTTCATCGCGCCCAAGATGGTCACGCTCGCGCAGGACTTCATGCTGGACAACCGCGAGGCCTTCGACGCGCTGACCAACTTCGCCGCCGAGGAGGTCAAGCACATGACGCTGTTCCGGGAGATCCGGGCCGGCGTCGACGCCGCCCTCGGCTTCCCGCTCGCGCTGCTGCCCGGCGCCACCGACGTCGCCCGGGCCGTGCTCGGCAAGCACACGGGCGCGGTGCTCCTGCTGACGGCGGCCATCGAGTGGTTCACCCAGCTGCACTACCTGACGTGCTTCGAGAACGACGAGTCGCTCGACCCGTTCACGCGGCACATCTTCCGGTCGCACTGGCTGGAGGAGTCGCAGCACGCCCGCATGGATCACCTGGAGACGCTGCGCGCCTTCCGGCACATGACGGAGGCGGAGAAGGACCACGCCGTCGACGACCTCATCGACCTGGTCGCCGCGGTGGACGGCCTGCTCCAGACGCAGGCCGGGCTCGACGTCCAGAACCTCCAGGCCTGCCTCTGGCGGCCGCTCGGCGAGGACGAGCGGCAGGAGGTCTATGCCGGCGTGCTGGCGGCCAAGCGGTACACGTTCATCGAGAGCGGCGTCACCCACCCGAACTTCCAGGAGCTGTTCGGCCTGGTGACGACGGCCGCCCAGCAGGAGCGCGTGCAGAAGGCCCTCGGCGCCGTGCTGGCGCCGGCGGCATGATCCCGCCGTCAGGCGATCGTGCTCATCTGCAGCGGCCGGCCAGCGGCCGCATGCCGAGCTCCTCGGCCAGTTCCAGCGCCTGGCGCCGGAACGCCCGGGCCGCGGCGAGCGCGTCCGGCCCGCGCCGGGCCTCCACCTCGCCCAGGATGTAGAGCGCCCACGCCTCGTAGCCGCGCTCGCCGCGCCGGCGGGTGAGCGCCAGCGACTCCTCGGCGAGCCGGCGCGCCTCGTCCACCCGGCCGGCGAGCAGCTCGGCGTGGCCGAGCCAGCCGACCCATTGCGAGTGGCCGAACAGGAACGGCAGCGCCACCGCGCGCTCCACCGCCCGCTCGAGCAGGGCCCGTCCCTCCTCCGCGCGGCCGGACAGCGCCACCGCATACCCTCGCAGGGCGGCCGCCCACGGGTACCACGTCGGCAGGCCGCGCGCCTCGATCACGTCGAGGGCCGGGGCCAGCGCCGCCATGGCGTCGTCCAGGCGTCCCTCGACGAGCCGAGTGTGGCCGAGGGCCATCTGCGCCAGCGCCAGGCCGAACGGCAGGTCGAGCGTGCGGGTCCGGGTGGCGGCCTCGGTGGCCAGCCGCGCGGCCTCCGCGAACTCGCCCACCTCGGCCAGGCAGAACGCGGCCATGCTGCGCGCGTAGAAGGACGGCGGCATGGCCTGTCCGAGCCGCTCGCCCACGAGGTCGCCGGACAGCGCCTCGATGGCCTCGCCGAACAGCGCCAGGGCCCGACGGAAGTCGCCGCGCTCGCGGCAGGCATGGGCCAGCGGCGTCCGCGCCGACGCGCGCAGGCCCACGTCGCCCACGTCCTCGGCCAGCGCCAGCGCGCGCTCGCCCACGGCGAGCGCCTGGGCGGGATCGCCGTCGAACAGGTGGGCGATCGTCGTGTACGTCCAGACCCAGGCCAGCCGCCGCCGGTCCCCGAGCGAGGTGGCGAGGGCCTCGGCCTCCCGCAGATACCGGCTGATGCGCGGCAGCTCAGCGAGCTGGAGCAGCGCGCTGCGGACGGCCAGCCGGATGTCGATCGCCTCGGCCACCACGTCCGGCTCCTGGGGCAGGCGGGCGAGCGCGGCGAGCGCCTGGTCGAACAAGGCGACCGCCTCGCGGTTCGCCGAGCGGTCGAAGGCCTTGCCGCCGGCCTGCCGCGCGTAGCCGACGGCGCGCGACCACAGCTCGCCGCGCAGCGTGTGGTAGGCCAGCCGCTCGACGTGCTCGTCGAGGCGGTCGCGATGGAGATCCTCGATGGCGCGGGCGATCTGCGCGTGCAGCGCCCGCCGCTCGTCGGGCTTCACCCGCCCGTAGGCCACGTCCTGGGTCAGCGCGTGCTTGAAGGCGTACTCGACGTCCGGGAACACCCGCGTCTCGTAGAGGAACTCGGCGGCGCGCAGATGCCGCAGGTCGGCCGCCACCGCTTCCTCGGGGCGCCCGGTCACCGCCAGGAGCAGCGCGAAGGGGATGGTGCGGCCGATCACCGAGGCCACCTCCAGCACCTGCCGCAGGCGCTCGTCGAGGCGGTGGGTGCGCGAGAGGACCACTTCCTCGACCGTGTCCGGCACGGCCACGTCGTCGAGGCTGGCCGTCAGCTCGACGCGCTCGCCGTCGCGCCGCATCGCGCCCTGCTCCTCCAGCGAGCGCACCAGCTCCTCGATGAAGAACGGATTGCCCTCGGCCTTGCCGACGACCAGCTCCCGTAGCGCCGGCGGCAGCTCGTCGGCGCCGAGCAGCCCGCCCGCGACGCGCAGGCTCTCCTCGCCCGACAGCGTCGACAGCGCGATCGCGGTGTGGAACGCCCGGCCGCCGCCCGGAGGCCGGTGGCCCGGGCGGCAGGTCAACAGGAGGACGGCGCGGCTGGCGGCGATGCGTTCGGCCAGGCGCGTCATCCAGTCCTCGGTGGCCGGATCGCACCAGTGCACGTCCTCCAGCGCGACCACGTGCGGCTGGCGCTCGGCCGCGCGCTCCAGCAGCGCGTGGGTCGTCTCCACGATCCGGGCGTGCCGCTGCCCGGGATCCATGGCGCGCACGGCCGGGACGCCGGGATCGAGCGACAGCAGGTAGCGCATGAACGGCAGCGCCTGCTCGACGTCGACGCCCTGGCGCTGCAGGAGGAGTCCGAGCTTGTCCACCACGACGGACTCGGGATCGGCGTCGTCGATCCGGGCCACCCGCCGCACCAT
>Ga0302046_10001850_pt1 | contig 19744 bp, 17 predicted proteins | sample RVTome_11_FD_200261 | JGI IMG/M metagenome (GOLD analysis project Ga0302046, IMG submission 200261) | Soil microbial communities from uranium-contaminated site in the Upper Colorado River Basin, Wyoming, United States - RVT147D111 (version 2) ...
CAAGCTGAGGGCCGCGCGGCGATGATGGCGGCGCGTGTCCGAACGGAGCCCGCTCTGTCGATCGTCTCCGTGGAGCGCCTGGTCGAGAGCCGCGACTACGAGCCCCTGACGCCGCCGCAGGCCGGCGCGCCCGCAGGACGCACCTACGATGTCGCGCCAGATGGCCGGTTCCTGATGATCAAGGAGCCCTTGCGCACGACGACCGCCGAGATCGTGCTGGTCCAGAACTGGGACGAGGAACTGAAGCGCCGGGTACCCGTGGACTGACGCCGCGAGCGAGCGGTACGAGACGAGGGCGTCATGACGTTTCCGCGGGTTGCCGGATCCCGTGGCGCCGCGCCAGCAGATCCACGACGCGCCTGACCTCGTCGCGGTACCCGGCCGGCGGGTACTTGGCGGCGTAGAGGCGCCCGTACCCCTCGACCAGGTGCGGGTACTCCTGTGCCAGCCATCCCATGAAGTGGTCCCGGGTGCCGTCCTGCAGGTACATGACGTTGCACCCGACGAAGCGCGCGCCGTGGTCGGCGATGGCCTTCACGGTCCGCTCGAGCAGCGCCGGCCTGCTGGAGATGCCGGGCACGATCGGATTCATCAGCACGCCGGCGCGGATGCCGGCGTCCACCAGGGTGCGCACGGCCCGCAGGCGCTGCAGCGGGGGAGCGGTGCCCGGCTCGAGCGCGCGCCACACGTCATCGTCCACGCACGGGACGCTCACATAGACGCTGCACTCGGCGCGCGCTGACAGGTCCCGCAGCACGTCGAGGTCGCGCACGATCATCGGCCCCTTCGTGACGAGGCCGACCGGCGAGGCAGCGGCCGCGAACGCCTCGAGCGCGCCGCGCGTCAGACGGTAGTGCCCCTCGATCGGCTGATAGCAGTCGGTGGCGGCTCCCAGCGCGACGAGCTCGCGCGTCCACCCGGGCCGCGACAGCTCCCTCCGCAGCACTTCCACGACGTTCGTCTTGACGAGGATCACCGAGGCGAACTCGTCGTCGGCGCCGAGCCCGAACTGAGCGTGGTACCGGCGGGCGTAGCAGTAGTGGCAGCCGTGCGTGCAGCCGCGGTATGGATTGAGCGACCACTTGAAGGGCATCCCCTTCACCGGGTTGAGCGCCGAGCGGCAGCGCACTTCCTGGTAGCGGGCGGCATCCGCGCGCCGCGTTGCCTCGTCGAGCGCCCCGGCGCCGCCCGCAAGGACTCTCTCAGTCACCTGTCGGGTGGTGGGGCGATCGTGCAGGTCGAAGAGGAGGGGCGAGGTTTCCACGGCCGCCGCAGTATATTCGCTTTTTGTTCGTCTGAGCCTGACGTTATATCTATTCCCCGACCGCTCCCCTCCAGTACTGCAGCAACTCGTCGAGAGTGCGCTCGAACGGGATCTGCGGTTCCCACCCGGTTGCCTCCCGCAGGCGCGTGGTGTCGGCGACGAGCGAGGGCACGTCGCTCGGGCGCAGACGCTCGGGGTCGGTCTCGACGCGAACCGGTACCTGCGAACGGGAGACGAGCGCGTCGAGCACGGAGCGGATCGTCCGGCCGGTGCCCGAGCCGACGTTGTAGATCGTGCCGGGCGTGCCCCGGTCCATCAGGGCGACGTACGCGCGCACCACGTCGCGCACGTCGCTCAGGTCGCGCACGGCGTCGAGGTTGCCCACGCGCAGCACGGGCTCGAGGCGACCCTGCTCGATGAGCGCGATCTGCCGCGCCATCGCCGGTGCCACGAACGCGGTGCTCTGACCGGGCCCGGTGTGGTTGAACGGCCGCACGACGATCGCGCCGACGCCGTCGTCCGCGAACGCGTTCAGCGCCACCAGTTCCTGGGCCAGCTTGCTCAGGGCGTACGGGCTGGCGGGCGCACGCGGCCCGCTCTCGGCGATGGGCTCCTCGGAGGGCGCGTACACCGCCGCCGATCCGGTGAGGAGCACGCGGCAGTCGAGGCGGGCGCGGCGGATCGCGTCGAGCAGGTGGGCCGTGGCCAGCACGTTGCCCCGGAGCGGCGTGGCCGTGTCACGCCACGACTCGGCCTGGTGCGCCGCGCCCGCGAGGTGATAGACGGCCGTCGGGCGCAGCGCTGCGATCGCCTCGCGGACCTGGTCGCGCGCGAGCAGATCCATCTGCTGCCAGGTGGCCAGCTCCGCCAGGCCCGGCGCTGGCGCCGACCGTCCCCAGGCCACGACCGTGTCCGGCGAGGCCAGACGCCGGACCAGCCAGCTTCCGGCGAAGCCCGTCGCGCCCGTCACCAGGACGACGTCGCTCACGACCGCCGTTCGTACTGCTGCTGGTAGTACTCGCGGAACGCCGGGTCGCCCTCCTTGATCGGTCGCCACCACCACTCGTTGGCCCGGTACCACTCGACCGTTTCCCGGAGGCCGTCCCCGAAGGGGACCCGTGGCTCCCAGCCGAGGCCACGGAGCCTCGTGGTGTCGAGGCAGTAGCGACGGTCGTGGCCGGGCCGGTCGGCCACGGGCCCGATCAGGCTGTGGGGCTTGCCGAGCGCGTCGAGGATCCGGTGCGTCAGATCCACGTTCATGACGTCGTTGCCGCCGCCGATGTTGTAGACCTCCCCATCCGCGCCGCGCTCGAGCAGCAGGTCGATGGCCCGGCAGTGGTCGAGGACGTGCAGCCAGTCGCGCACGTTCTTCCCGTCTCCGTAGAGCGGCACGGGGATGTCGTCGAGCGCGTTGGTGGCGAACAGCGGGATCACCTTCTCCGGGAACTGATAGGGACCGTAGTTGTTCGAGGCGCGCGTAATCAGCACCGGCAGCCCGTAGGTGGCCCAGTAGCTGTACGCCAGCCGGTCGGCGCCCGCCTTGCTCGCCGCGTACGGATTGCGCGGCTTCAGCTCGTCGGTCTCCACGCTCGCGCCGGTCGGGACGCTGCCGTACACCTCGTCGGTCGAGATCTGCACGAAACGACGGAGGTGCTTCGCGCGGCGGGCCGCCTCGAGCAGCACGAAGGTGCCCTCGACGTCGGTGCGGATGAAGTCGCCAGCGGCCATGATGGACCGGTCCACGTGCGTCTCGGCGGCGAAGTGCACCACGATCCCGGCTCGTTCCACGAGCGGTCCGCTCACGTCCGCGTCGGCGATGTCGCCATGGACGAACAGGTGACGGGGATGGCCCTCCAGGTCCTGGAGGTTCTCCCGCCGTCCCGCGTAGGTCAGTTTGTCGAGCGTCGTGACGCGCCAGTCGGCGTGCGCCTCGAGCGCGTAGTGGACGAAGTTGCTGCCGATGAAGCCGGCGCCGCCGGTGACGAGGACCTCAACCATCCTTGCGGGCCCAGTCGTACGGCAGGGTGTCGTGCGGCTCGAGGCGGAACTCGTCCGGGTCGTCGTACCGGTAGGGCTCGTTCGGCACGTTGACGACGAGCGACGGCTCCGGGCTGATGCACTTCCACCCGTGGTACACGAGGTTGGGCACCTGCACGAGTGTCGGGTTCTGCGTACCCAGGAAGAACTCGTTGACCACGCCGTTGGTCTCCGAGCCCTCGCGCGTGTCCACGAGCACGAGCTTCACCATGCCGGCCACGCAGGCGAAGTTGTCCACCTGCACCTTGTGGTAGTGCCACGCCTTGACCACCCCCGGGTAGGTGGCCGAGACGTACACCTGGCCGAAGCGCGAGAACAGCTCCGCCTCGTCGGCGCGCAGGATCTCCATCAGCCAGCCGCGCTCGTCCGGGATCAGGCGGAGCGCCTTGGTCTTCACGCCCGCGATGCGCGGGCGCTTCGTGGTCGTGGCGCCGTACGAGACTGGCGTGGTCATGGTGTGTCGGCCGCCGAAGCCGCGCCCCCTGGAATGGCTCGCGTCACTGGCCCCCGAGCGCGCCGAAGAAGTTGGAGAACGTTCCCAGCCCGGCGAGCACGACGCCGAGGTTGAACCGCGTGTCGGCGGCAATCGGGAAGCTGCCCGCGTCGGGGAAGTTGTACCGCTGGAACTCGAGCTGGAGGCCGCAGCACTGCGCGATGTACGACGCCATCACGGTCTGGCTCTGCAGGACCGAGCGCCCGATGTCCCACGTGACAGCATACGTCCCGCTGGCCCGGCCGTCCAGCCAGCGCAGCGTCGTCGACGTGTTGAGGGCGTGTCGCCCGTCGAACACCGACGACGCCCGGCGGCTCCGACTGTAGCTCACGCTCGTCGACGCGTCAGCCAGGTTGAGCCGTCCTCCCAGGGAGAGGAGCCGGAGGCCGTCCCCGAAAGAGGTGTCGTACTCGGCGCGCAGGTTGGCGTCGAGCGTCGCCGACGGCGACACGCGGGCGGTGAGCGCCACCGGCGAGAGATCCCGTCCCGACTCGCCGTACGTGCTCTGATAGGCGCTGTCGAACCGTCCGGACTCCGGATTGGAGTAGTAGGTCTGCTGCAGTCCCACGGTGAGGAACTCGCGCGCCTGGCCGGCCACCCCGTCTGCTGTCCGGCCGCGCGCGAACAGCCGGTTGTTCACGCCGTAGGTCACCCGGTAGGCGCCGCTGACGACGAAGTCCGACAGATCGCTCGTGGTCGGCGTCCGCGAGTAGTCGGCGATACGGCTGGTGAAGTCCAGCGTGAAGGCCGGCTCGATCACGTGCTTCAGGCGCTCGGCGAAACGGCTTTCCGGCCGGTCGAAGATCCGGTTCAGGACCGGTCCGATGATCTCCGAGCGCACCGACGCGAACTGACGGAGGTACGGCTGGTCGATCGTGCCCTGCCCGCTCCCGATGCTCCGGGAGTAGCGCGTCGTGCGGTACGAGGCGCTCGTGTTCACCGAGAGGAACGGCAGGCGCGACATCGGCACGCGGATCGTCGGCGCCACTTCCATACGCGAGTAGCCGTTGTCGCTCGTGAGCGTGTCGGCGTCGACGATCCGGTTGGGCAGGAAGGCGTACTCGGCGCTCAGCGACCCGTAGACGGGCGCGCCGAAGAGCCGCTGCGGCGCCACGTTCGTCGTCACGCGCGGCGTGTTGCCGTAGGTCTGCCGGCGGTCGCCGCTCAGCAGCTCGCGCCGCTGGTACAGGACGCTGGTGGAGGTCGGCCCGAATGCGGCCGACAGGCTGCCCTCGATCACGCGGCTGTTGCGCGAAGCGCGCGAGACGTCCTGGTGGTAGAGCTGCTGGGTGACGACGTCGGAGAAGTAGTCGAGCCGCAGGCGGGCGCGCATGCCCTGGCGGATCTGGTGGTTGAGGCTGCCGGTCAGCTCGAAGCTGGTCGATGCCGGGAGGGTGCGCGTGACCCCGCCCTGGGTGAACTCCGCCTCGTGCTGCTTGAGGTAGTAGCCCCGGATGTTGCCCGAGGACTGTGCGGCCGCGACGTACCGGTATTCGACGCCGGTGCCCTGTCCCGTGCGCGTGAACCAGTCGTGCTCGACCGTCGCGTCCTGGCTCCGGCCGATCGCCCAGAAGAACTGGTTGCTGAGCGCCTGCCCGCGGAGCGTCGAGGTGCCGTAGGTGGGCATCAGAAAGCCGGTCGCGCGCTGGTCGTCCTGGATCGGATAGCGCATGAACGGCAGGTACATGACTGGCACGTTCTTGACGCGCAGCACCGTGTTCCACGCCACGGCGTAGTCGTCGAGGTCGACCGTGAGACTGCCGGTGCTGAGCTTCCAGCGCGGCTCGGGCTGCGTGCAGGTCGTGAAGCCGCCGTTCTGCAGCCGGTAGGTGCGCGGACCGATCTTCTCGATCGTGTCGCCCCAGAAGTAGAAGTCAGCGTCCTGTCCGGCGAACTGGCCGGAGTCGGCCTCGGCGCCGAGCGGAAACGTGCCCCAGGCGCCGTGGAAGGTGCCGGTGTTGCGCTCGTAGTCGAATTCCACGCGATCGGCGGAGATGCGACCTTCCGTCCCCGCGAAGACGACGTTGCCCGTGGCCGCGATCCGGGACTCGGCCAGGAAGATCTCGATCCGGTCGGCGATGAACAGGCGACCGTCGGGCAGTTGCCATTCAGCATCTTCCTCGAGGAGGCAGATCTGGTCCTCGCAGGCCTGGGACCACGCCTTGGCAATGCCGGGAATGTCGGCGAGCGCGCCGTCAGGGGGGGAGGCCGCTTCCTGGGCGCCGGCCGCTGTCGCGCCGATCAGAGACACGAGATACGAGACGAGGCTCAGGCGAAGCATCGCTACCGGACAATAGCACGCTGCCTGAGTCCCTCCCGGACGGCGCCGATGAGGAAGATCGAGCCGGCCACGCAGACGAGCTCGGCGCCCTCGAGCGCGCGCGCGATGGCGCGCGCCGGATCCGGCTCCACCTCGACGTTGGCGGCGCCCCCGGCGCGCAACTGGGCCGCGAGGTCGTCCGCGGGAATCGCGCGGGGGGTGGGGGCCGCGGTGGCCACGACCGCCGAGACCGCCGGCAGGAGGTGGCGTGCGATGTCGGCCACGTGCTTGTCGCGCATCACGCCCATGACGAGCGGCGGGCGCTGCGGGTGCCATTCGCGCAGGTACGCGGCGAGCGCGCGCGCGCCTTCGGGGTTGTGCGCCGCGTCGAGCAGCACCCGCCGCCCGGGCTCGAGCTCCAGGCGCTCGAGGCGTCCCGGCCAGTCCGCCCCGGCGAGGCCGCGCTCGATGGCCTCGCGGGGCACCACCAGTCCGCCGTCGGCGGCCGCCTCGAGCAGGCGGACGGCGACGATGGCGTTGTCGACCTGGTGGCTGCCGCGGAGCCCCAGCGTGACGGGCCCGTAGGATCCCGACGGTGTGGCGAGCGTGAACCGGGCACGCCCGTCGAGCATCTCGCTCTCCCATCGGACGTCGCGCCGGGCCTCGACGAGGCGGACGTGCCGTTCGGCGGCGCACCGGCGTACCACGGCCGAGGCCTCCGGCCCGAGCGCGCCCATCACCAGCGTCATCCCCGGCTTGACGATTCCAGCCTTCTCGAAGGCGATGTCGGCCAGCGTGGATCCGAGGTGCTGCTGGTGGTCGAAGTCGATCGTGGTGATCGCGCCGGCGATCGGCGACACGATGTTGGTGGCGTCGAAGCGGCCCCCGAGGCCCACCTCGACCACGGCCACCTCCACGCCGGCGCGGGCGAACAGCTCGAACGCGGTGGCGGTCGTGACCTCGAAGAAGGTCGGCTCCACGGGGAGGCTCCCGTCGCTGTGCAGCCGATCCACGCAGGCGAGCACGTCGCCGACCGTGGCCTCGAGGCGCGCGGTCTCGACCGGTCCGTCGTCGATCACGAACCGCTCGGACAGGTCGCTCAGGTGCGGCGACGTGTAACGGCCCGTGCGGACGCCGGCCGCGCGCAGCCCGGCATGCACCATGGCGCTCACCGAGCCCTTCCCGTTGGTGCCCGCCACGTGCAGCGTGCGGAAGCGCCGATGCGGATGGCCGAGCGCCTCCGACAGGCGCGTCACGTTGTCGAGACCGAGCTTGATGCCGAAGGTCTCGAGCGCGAAGAGGCGGTCCAGGATGGGGGAGGCCACCGGCTCAGGGACCGGGTGTCGCTACCGGGAGGGCTCGCCCGTGGCGGCGGCGAGCGCGGCCTCCGACGCGTCGGCGGCTGCCTCCGAGCCCATGAACTCCAGCGCGCGCACGAGCGTGGCCTTGAGCTCCCGTCGGTCCACGACCAGGTCGAGCATCCCGTGCTCCAGCAGGAACTCGCTGCGCTGGAACCCTTCGGGCAGCTTCTGCCGGATGGTCTGCTCGATGACCCGGGGGCCGGCGAACCCGATGAGCGCCTTCGGCTCGGCGATGTTCAGGTCGCCGAGCATCGCGAAGCTCGCCGTGACGCCACCGGTCGTCGGATCGGTCAGCAGGGAGATGAACGGCACGCCGATCCGGTCGAGGCGGGCGAGCGCCGCCGACACCTTGGCCATCTGCATCAGCGACAGCGCGCCCTCCATCATGCGGGCGCCACCGGAGCAGGAGACGATGATGGCCGGCTGCCGGCGGTCGTGAGCCATCTCGAGCGCGCGCGTGATCTTCTCGCCCGCCACGACGCCCAGGCTGCCGCCGATGAAGGCGTACTCCATGGCGGCGATGACGACGTCGATGCCGCCGAGCCGTCCGGTCGCCACCACCACCGAGTCGGCGAGCCCCGTGCTTGCCCGCGACGTGCGCAGGCGCTCGGCGTAGGGCTTGGTGTCGTGGAACCGCAGGGGGTCGTTGGAGGTCAGGCTGGCGAAGTGCGTCTCGTAGCGGCCGTCGTCGAACAGGGAGGCGAGCCGCTCGGTGGCGCTCATCCGGAAGTGGTGCGCGCACTTGGGGCAGACGCTCAGGCCGGTGTCGAGATCCTTCTTGTAGAGCAGCTGGGAGCAGCCCGGGCACTTCACCCACAGCCCCTCCGGCACGCGGCTGGGCTTTTCGGCGGTGGAGGAGGCGATGGGCTTCCGGGTCTTCTTGAACCAGGCCATCCAGGACGGACTGTAGCACGGCCCGGCGACCCTGGTCGCCGGGTGGTGGCGTCTCGCTCTCCCCCGGCGAGCGTGAGGCAGGGTGCCTCTTTCGCAAACCGGCTCCGCTCGGTCGGCGAGCCGGGTTCGATCCGAGGGACTCGTCTCGCTCCGCGAACCTATCGCGTAAGAACGGTTCGCTCCAGAGGCACCCTGCCCCACGCCCGCCGCAGAGTGTGCGGAAGAGGTGCCGTGCCTCACGGGCGGCGCCTCAGAGGCGATCAGGTGCGGTGCACGTAGTACTGGGTGCCGCGCCCCATCGTCTCGATCTGGCGGACGAGATCGTCGAGCGTGCCGTCGTTCTCGAGGTCGAGCTGCGAGGTCTCGACGACCAGCAGCGGGGTGGCCGTGTAGTGAAAGAAGAAGTGCTGGTAGGCCTCGTTCAGCTCGCGCAGGTACTCGGTGCCCGGATCGAGCGCGGCCGTCCCGTCCTCGGAGGGCTTGGGCCGCCGTCGCGTCAGCACGTCGGTGGGGGCCTGGAGGTAGATCGCCAGGTCGGGCGCGGGCACGTCACGGGCCAGCAGATCGTAGAGGCGCTGATAGATGTACAGCTCGTTGTCGTCGAGGTTGAGGTAGGCGAAGATCTTGTCCCGATCGAACAGGTAGTCGCTCACCGTCGCCTGCGCGAAGAGATTCCCCTGTCGCAGTGAGAGCTGCTGACGGTGGCGGTTCAGCAGGTAGAAGAGCTGCGCCTGCAGCGCGGCGCCCGCCCGGCCGGCGTAGAAATCGGCGAGGAACGGGTTCTCGGTGTCCTCCAGGATGGCGGCGGCATCGAGGCGCGCGGCGAGACGCTCGGCGAGCGCCGTCTTGCCGACGCCGATCGGGCCCTCGATCGCGATGTGTTGAAACGCCATGGCCGGGCGCCCCGTCGAAAGGGGCGACTGGCTGCATGCTATCATCGCGTCCAGATGCGCATGGCCGTCTGCAGACTGCATCTGTGTGCGATTGGCCTCTGCGCGGCTCTCGTCGGCGCGTGCGCCTCGCTCCCCCCGCCGGAGATCCCGGTCGTGACCTGGGAGGAGAAGCTGGCGTGGATGCTGCGGCTCGAGGATCAGCGCATCCTGCGCGATCCCAACGCTCCACCGCCCGTCGTGCTGCGGCCGGCGACCAACCGCGAGCCGGCCATCGTGGGTCCGCCCCCGCCTTCGGACCTGGTTCGTCTGCTCGGCGACCGCGAGGGGCGCGTGCGACGGCGCGCGGCGCTGGCCGTCGGCAGGGTCGGTCTGCCCGCCGGCGTCGAGCCGTTGACGCGGCTGCTCGAGGATGCGGAGCCCGAGGTGCGCCAGATGGCGGCCTTCGCGCTCGGCCTGATCGGTGACAGCTCGGCGCGCCCAGCCCTGCTGGCCGCGGTGCAGGGCCGGCAGCCCCTGCTGCAGGGGCGCGCGGCCGAGGCCCTCGGCCGGATCGGCGATCGCGCCGACGCCGAGGCGATCGGCACGATGGTGTACGCACACGTGCGCGCCGGCGTGCTCCAGGCAATCGCGCCCGACGAGCTCGACTACCCGCTCGCGCCAGAGGTCGAGGCCGTGCGCCTCGGCCTCTACGCGCTGGCACGCCTGCGGGCCTACGACACGCTGGCCGGCGTCGTGCTCGACCCCCAGGGGCGGGCCGTCTCGCGCTGGTGGCCGCTGGCCTACGCGCTGCAGCGGGTCGGCGACCCGCGCACCGCACCGGTGCTGCACACGCTGGTGGACACGCCCGGCCGCTATACGGCCTCGTTCGCGATCAAGGGGCTGGCCGCGGCACGCGCCGCCGAGGCGGCACCGGATCTGCGCGCGATCGTCGAGGCGCGGCAGGCCCATCCGGCGGTCGTGATTCAGGCCGTGCGCGCCCTGGCCGCGATCGGCGACACGGCAGTCCTGCCGCTGCTGACACGGATCCTCACCGACCTGTCCGCCGACGCCGCGCTGCGCCTCGAGGCCGCCGAGGCGTTCGGCGGCCTTGCCGGCGAGGGCGCCGTCGACCTGCTGCTCGAGCTGCTCTCCGATCGCGACCCCGGCGTACGCGGCGTCGCGCTCGAGACGCTCGCCCGTGTGGATCCCGATACGTTCCTGACGGCGCTGGCCGGCCTCGAGCCGGATCGCCAGTGGAGCGTGCGGGTGGCGCTGGCGGGCGCGCTCGGCCGGCTGCGCCCCGAGCGGGCCCTGCCCCGGCTCACGGTCATGCTGGGCGACGGCGACGCACGCGTGCTGCCGTCGGTGATCGCCGCCATGGCGGCGACCGGGTCACCGGACCTCGAGCGCGTCCTGATCGACCGCCTGCGGGCGGACGACTTCGCCGTACGGACGGCGGCCGCCGGGGCGCTCGCCGACCTGGAGATCGCCTCGGCCGTCGAGCCGCTGGTCCAGGCGTACGAGGACGCCATGGGTGACCGGACGTACGTCGCGCGCGCGGCCATGCTCCGGGCCCTCGCCCGGCTCGATCCCGCGACGGCCCGCCCGCTGCTCGAGGACGCGCTGACCGATCCGAAGTGGGCGGTGCGGGTGCACGCGCGCGAGCTGCTCGGGGAGCTCGCCGCCGCCGTCGAGCCGTCGGCCATCCGGCCCGCCCCGCCCAGTCGCGCGGCCGACGACCCGGTCTGGACGACCCTGGCCGAACCCGAGTTCTCGCCGCAGGCGTACATCGAGACCGACCGGGGCACGATCGAGATCGAGCTGGCGATCCTCGATGCGCCGCTGGCAGTCGCCAACTTCATGACACTGGCGCGCCAGGGCTTCTTCAACGGCGTGGCGATTCACCGGATCGTGCCCGACTTCGTCGTGCAGGACGGCGATCCCCGTGGCGACGGGTCGGGCGGCCCCGGCTACACGATCCGCGACGAGATCAACCAGCGGCCGTACCTGCGCGGCACCGTCGGGATGGCGCTCGACTGGGCGGACACCGGCGGCAGCCAGTTCTTCATCACGCATTCCCCGCAGCCACACCTCGACGGGATCTACACCGTCTTCGGACGCGTCGTCAGCGGCATGGAGGTCGTGGATCGGCTGGTGCCGTGGGACGTCGTGCGGGAAGTGCGAATCTGGGACGGGGTCAGCCAGCAGCCGTGAGGGAGGGACTGGCTCCCGACCCCTGCACCGCAGGAGCCGGGAGCCACCGACGCGAGCCGCTCTAGCGCTTCTTCGCGGCCTTCTTCTTCGCGCCCTTGGCTGCCTTCTTCTTCTTCGCCATGCCGAACTCCCTCCCTTCGCCTTGGTGTGGGTTGCGAGCGTTCAACCGAATCCCGGCGCTCTCTGCCGCCTGGCACGTCGGCCCCGGGTCCGGCCCCTCGCCTTGCTGGCTTCCGCCGAGCGCCCGGAGGCGATCGCGGAGGCGACAACTCGTGGCAAAAAAAATGGGGTGCTCCATTGAGCACCCCCTATAGCAGTGCGGAAGAACTACCGCTTCTTCGCGGCCTTCTTCTTCGCGCCCTTGGCAGCCTTCTTCTTCTTCGCCATTGTGCTCTCCTCAGGATTAGCGGCTCAGCCTCGGACAGACCACTTGGCCGTCACAACCGGTGGGCTGAGCCATCCACCCTCATACCAGATGTAGATTACGGGTGAGATCTTGACGGTGTCAAGCACAAAATCGCATGTCTTGTCAAAGATCGGCCACCGCGATACCCGGCATGCCGCGCACCCGTACCCCATGCTGTCAAGTCTCGGTCGATGATCGACGTTCCTGCAGTCGCTCGCGCGTGATGCGCGTGAGAGGTGTGCGTGCCCGGGCTAGCTGCGCGACGTGCGGAGACGCTGCCGGCGCGCGTGACGATCGATCGCGAGCTGCAGCAGCCGGTCGAGCAGCTCGGGATAGGGAACGCCGGTGGCCTCCCACATCTTCGGATACATCGAGATCGCCGTGAATCCCGGAATCGTGTTCACCTCGTTCACGTACAGCGTGTTCCGCGACCCGTCGAGGAAGAAGTCCACGCGTGCCATCCCGGCGAGCTCCAGCGCGCGGAACGCCCGGACGCTCAAGGACTGGACGCGCGCCGTCGTCTCGTCGGAGAGGTCGGCCGGTACGTGCGTGGTGGCCCCGGACGGGTCGAGGTACTTCGCGTCATAGGAGTAGAAGCCGTCCGGGTGCGTCACGACGATCTCGCCGGGCAGCGAGGCGATCGGGTCGTCGTTGCCGAGCACGGCGCACTCGATTTCCCGTGCGTGGGGGACAGCCGCTTCCACGAGCACCTTCGAGTCGAACTCGAGGGCGAGCGTCACGGCCGCGGCCAGGCGCTCGGGCGAGGCCGCCTTCGAGACGCCGACGCTCGATCCCAGGTTGGCCGGCTTGACGAAGACGGGAAAGCCCAGTTCCGCGGCCGCGCGCGTGGCCAGCGCCGCCGCCCCGGCCGCCCACTCCGCGTCCCGGACCGTAATCGACGGCACCACGGGCAGGTCGTGGGCGGCCAGCACGGTCTTGGCCAGCGCCTTGTCCATGGCCACGGCCGAGCCCAGCACGCCGGATCCGACGTACGGCACGTTGGCCAGCTCGAGCAGGCCCTGCACCGTGCCGTCCTCGCCGTAGGTCCCGTGCAGCACGGGGAAGACGACGTCGATGCCACCCGTGACCGCCGCCGTCGGTTCCGCGGGCTGGAGCGCCCCACCCGGCTCCGCCCCGCCCGCCTCAGAGGTGACCTCGCCCGCCGAGATCGCCGTGGGCTCGCTGGCGCCGAGGACCCAGCGGCCGTCCCTGTCGATCCGGATCGGCACCGGGTCGTATCGGCTCCGGTCGAGATGGCGGAAGACCGAGGCGGCCGACACCACTGACACCTCGTGCTCGCCCGACCGCCCGCCGTAGAGCACGCCGACGCGCAGTCGCCTCATCCGAGCGCCTTCCGCGTGTGTGGCATGTCGGTCCAATAATAAGGCGTGCCGGAGAGCGGGTTTCGCTTCGTGCTGCGCGGCACCGACGGCGGTGCCCGCCTCGGCGAGTGCCGGACGCCGCACGGCGTGGTCGAGACGCCGGCCTTCATGCCGGTGGGGACGCAGGGGGCCGTCAAGGGCGTGCTGTTCCGCGACGTGGCGGCCGCCGGCGTCACGATCGTCCTCGGCAACACCTATCACCTGTACCTGCGTCCCGGCGACGGGCTGATCGGCCGCCGTGGAGGGCTGCACCGGTTTATCGGCTGGGACGGCCCCATCCTCACCGACAGCGGCGGGTTCCAGGTGTTCAGCCTCGCCGACCGGCGCGTGATCACCGACGAGGGGGCCGAGTTCCAGTCCCACCTCGACGGCTCGCGCCACCTGCTGACGCCGGAGCGCACGGTGGACATCCAGGCCCGGCTCGGGTCGGATGTCGCCATGGTCCTCGACGAGTGCCTGGCCTTTCCGGCGACCCGCGACGAGGCGGCCGCCGCCATGCAGCGGTCGCTGCGGTGGGCGGCGCGCTGCCGCACCCGGCTCGAGTCGCTTCGCGCGGCGCCGCCGCCGGAGGTGCGGATGGGCACGCCGGGTCAGGCCCAGTTCGGGATCGTGCAGGGCGGCGTCTTCACGGATCTGCGCCGTGAGAGCGCCGAGGCCAGCCGCGCCATCGGGTTCGAGGGGTACGCCATCGGCGGCCTGAGCGTGGGAGAGCCGATCGACCAGATGTACGACGTGGTGGCCGCGACCACCCGGTGGCTTCCCGAGGACCGGCCCAGGTATCTCATGGGGGCGGGCACGCCCGAGGACCTGGTCGAGTGCGTGTCCCGGGGAGTGGACCTCTTCGACTGCGTCCTGCCCACGCGCAATGCACGGAACGGGCAGCTGTTCACGAGCCAGGGCCGGATCAACATCCGCAACGCCCGGTACGCCGAGGACGACCGGCCGCTCGATCCGGCCTGCCGCTGCTACACGTGCCGGCACCATTCACGGGCGTACCTCCGCCACCTGCACCTGGCGGGCGAGATGACCGCGAGCGCCCTTAACACGTTGCATAATCTGAGCTTCTACCTTGACACGATGACACGGATCAGGGAGGCTATTGCGTTCGGGACCTTCGACAGCCTCAGGCAGGAGCTCCTTCACCCGGCATCCCGCCTGTCTCACGACGCATGACTCTTGCTCGCTCCTTCGTCCTGGCCCTGGGCGCGCCTCAAGAAGGCGCTCCCAGTCCATTCGTGCAGCTCGTCCCGTTCCTGCTCATCGTGGGGATCTTCTATTTCGTGATGGTGCTGCCGATGCGGCGACGCCAGCAGAAGGTCCAGGCGTTCCTGGGGGCGCTGAAGGTGGGCGACAAGGTCGTCACCACCGGCGGGCTGCACGGGTCGATCACCCGCCTTCACGAGGCGACCGTGCAGCTCCAGATCGCCAACAACGTCCGCGTCGAGGTGTCGCGTCCGGCGATTGCCGGCTATCAGGGGCAGGAGCCCGTGGCGCCGCCCGAGGGCAACCAGTCATGATTCGAAAGATCCGGTGGCGCGTGGCGACCATTCTTGCCGTGGTCGCCCTGGCGGTTTTCTCGTTCGTGCCGCCGTCGGAGAAGATCAAGCTGGGTCTCGACCTTCGCGGCGGCGTGCATCTGATCATGCGCGTCCACACCGACGACGCGCTGCGCGTCGAGACGGAGACCACGGTCGACCGCCTGCGCGACGGGCTGACGCGCGAGGGCGTCCAGGTCGAGACGCTCGAGGTGACCGGGCCGGCCGCCTTCCAGGCGGTGGGAATCTCCGACGACGCCGCGTTCCGGGACCTGGTCGCCGCCGACGAGACGGTCTACGAGCGCCGGTCCCAGGCGGGCGGCTACACGTTCACGATGCGGGGGAGCGTCGAGGATCAACTGCGGAGCGAGACGGTCGCCCAGGCGCTCGAGACCATCGAGCGGCGGGTGAACGAGCTGGGCGTGGCCGAGCCGATCGTCGCGCGCTTCGGTGCCGCCGACCAGATCGTCGTGCAGTTGCCCGGGGTGACCGACGTGCAGCGCGCCAAGGACGTCATCCGGTCCACCGCCCGCCTCGAGCTGCGGCTGGTGGAGCAGCCCACCGCGTTCCCGACGCGCGAGGCCGCGCTCGCCGTCTACAACAACATGCTGCCCTCGAACCTGGAGATTCTCCCGGGCAAGGTCGAGGGCACCGGGACCGATTCGGCCTTCTGGGTCGTCCGCACGGCGGTGGCCGTCACCGGGAGCGACCTGCGCAACGCCCAGCAGTCGATCGACGAGTTCAACCGTCCGGCCGTCGGCTTCACGCTGAAGCAGGAAGCCGCCGGCCGCTTCGGCACCTTCACCCAGAACAACATCGGCGGAACGCTCGGCGTCATCCTCGACGGGCGGGTCATGTCGGTCGCCACGATCCAGTCGCGGATCACCGACAGCGGGCAGATCACCGGCCTCACGCGCGAGGAGATGCTCGATCAGGTCATCACCCTGAAGTCGGGCGCCCTGCCGGCCTCGATGGACTACCTCTTCGAGAGCACCGTCGGGGCCTCGCTTGGCGCTGACTCGATCCGGGCCGGCCTGACGGCCTCGGCCACCGGGCTGCTCCTCGTCGTCCTCTTCATGCTCGTGTACTACCGGCTCACCGGCCTGAACGCGGTGGTCTCGATCCTGGTCAACCTGCTGATCCTCATGGGCCTGATGGCCTCGATCGGCGCCACGATGACGCTGCCGGGCGTGGCCGGCTTCATCCTGACGATCGGCATGGGCGTCGATTCCAACGTCCTGATCTTCGAGCGGATCAAGGAGGAGCTGGGCCATGCGCGCGGCGTCCGCGCGGCGGTCAACGCGGGCTTCGATCGCGTCTGGTGGACGATCGTGGACACGCACGTCGCCTCGCTCATCGCGGCGCTGCTCCTGCTGCAGTTCGGCACCGGGCCGATCCGGGGCTTCGCGGTCACGCTGGCCATCGGGCTCATGTCCAACGTGTTCACCGCCGTGTTCGTGTCCCGCACGATGTTCGAGATCATCCTGTCGCGCCGCCAGCACCAGCAGGCGCTCAGTATCTGAGATGCAGATCTTCAGGGACACGAACCTCGATTTCCTCCGCTGGCGGTGGCACGCGCTCGCGTTGTCGGCGCTCGTCATCGCCATGGGCATCGGCCTGCTGGCGACGCGCGGCCTGCCGCTCGGCATCGACTTCTCGGGCGGCACGGCGCTCAACCTGCAGTTCTCCGAGCCGGTCTCGCTCGATCAGGTGCGCGAGGCGGTGGCGGCGCTCCCGGGCGACGAGGTCATCCAACGGTACGGCGAGCCCGAGGAGAACCGTGTCCTCATCCGGCTGGCGCAGGACGAGGGCGCCGAGGAGGGGGCCAGCCTGGAGCAGGGCTCGCTGCGGGCGGAGCAGGCGCTCCGGGATGCGGGGTTACCCGATTTCGAGGCCAGCCGTGAGGTCGTCGGACCGACCATTGGCGCCGACCTGCAGCGCCGCGGCATCTACGCCACGCTCACCTCGCTGGCGGCGATTACCGTCTACATCGGCTTCCGCTTCCGGTTCACCTTCGCCATCGGGGCGCTCGTGGCCGTGTTCCACGACGTGCTGGTGACCGGCGCGTTCCTGCTCCTGGCTGGCTACGACATCTCGCTGAACGTGGTGGCGGGCGTCCTGACGATCACCGGCTACTCGGTCAACGACACGATCGTCGTCTTCGACCGCGTCCGGGAGAACCTGCGGTCCCGCCGCCGGGAATCGCTCGATCACGTGATCAACCTGAGCGTGAACCAGACGCTGGCGCGCACGGTCATCACCTCCGGCACGACGATCCTGGCGCTGCTCGCGCTGTATCTCTACGGCGGCGAGGCGCTCGAGGGCTTCTCGTTCACGATGCTCGTGGGCGTCGTGAGCGGCACCTACTCCACGGTGTTCATCGCCTCGGCGGTGGCCATCATCCTGAGCCAGCAGCGGCGCGGCCGGTCGACCCCCGCCCAGGCGGAGGCCGGAACGGCGCCGCCCCGTCGGGGCCGCAAGCCGGGCAAGGCGCGCGCCTCGTAGCGAGGAGGCGTCCAGAGCCCGGTGACCTATCTGCTGGCGGTCGTGCTGGGCGTGGTGCAGGGGCTCACCGAGTTCCTGCCGATCTCGAGCTCCGCGCACCTGATCCTGGCGCGCGCGTTTCTGGGCTTCGACGGCGCCGCGCAGGGCCTGGGGCTCCCGTTCGACGTGGCCGTGCACCTGGGCACGCTGGCCGCCGTGCTGTACTACTTCCGGCGCGACCTGGGGCCGCTCGCCGTCGCCGCGCCCGCGGCGCTCCGCGGCGCCGGCGGCGCCGGCGGGCACATGGTGCGGCTGATCGTGGCGGGCACGGTTCCGATTATCATGCTCGGGCTCCTGGCGGCGGACTGGCTGGAGACGCTGCGCGAGCCGGTCGTCTGTGCCGCCACGCTGGCGATCGGCGCTGCCGGCATGCTGGTCGCGGAGCGGGTCCGGCCCGGTACACGCGGTGAGGGTGAGATCACGCTGGTGGAAGCGCTGGCGATCGGGTGCGGACAGGCCGCGGCGCTGTTTCCCGGAATGTCACGGTCCGGCACGACCATCACCGTCGCGATGCTGCTGGGCATCCGGCGCGGCGCGGCCGCGAGGTTCGTGTTCCTCATGAGCATCCCGGCCGTGCTGGCCGCCGCCGGCCGCGAGGCGCTGGCCCTGCGCGACACCGGGCTATCGGGCCCGGAGCTGGGCGTCTTCGCCGTGGGAGTGGTCGTGTCGGGTGTCGTGGGATACGTCACGGTGAAGTACCTGATCCGCTATCTCGGAAGTCATTCCCTGGACGTCTTCGCCTACTACCGGTTCGCCCTGGCGGGCGCCGTGGTGGTGTGGCTGCTGGTCTGACCGTGCACTGGCTTCGCCGCAGCTTCATCGCCGGCCTGTTCGTCACCGTGCCCCTGGTGGTGAGCGTGGCGGCCCTGGTCTGGATCTTCGGTATCATTGATGGTTTCGCGGCGCCGCTGGTGGAGCCCCTCGTGGCCAGGCTGCTCCGGCTGGGCGAGGGCGAATCGGTGCCGGGCATCGGGCTCCTGATCTTCGTGCTCGTCGTGCTGACGGTCGGCGCGGTGGCCACCAACGTCATCGGCAGGCGCGTGCTGGCGAAGGCCGAGGGCTGGCTGATGCTGATCCCGGTGTTCCGCACCATCTACGCGCCGGTGAAGCAGCTCGTGGCCGCCTTCTCCCCGGAGAACGAGGTGGGCTTCAAGCGCGTGGTCATGGTGGAGGACGCGCGGCGCGGCTGGGTGATGGGGTTTCTCACGAAGGAGTTCACGGTGGACCGCGGCTCGGGGCCCGAGGCGATGATCGCCGTCTACGTGCCGACCAATCACCTCTACCTGGGTGACATCTTCATGTATCCGCGCGAGCGCGTGCTGTTCCCGGATATCAGCGTCGAGGAGGGGATCCGCATCTTCCTGACCGGCGGCATGTCGATGCCCGGCCGCGTGGCGGGCGGGCCGTGACCGCCGGGGCCGCCGCAATCATCTCGTCGTAGTCGCACTGGAACGGGAGTCGTAGACGCGCATCGACGTGTGCGCTGGGAGCCGGAGGACTGAATGGAGCTGCTTTATCTCGCGCTGGGGGCCGGAGTGCTCGCGCTGCTGTTCGCGGTCGTGACCACGCGCCGGGTCCTGGGCGAGGACACGGGGACCGACGCGATGCGGGCGATCGCCACGCTGATCCAGGAGGGCGCCGCCGCCTTCCTGCGGCGGGAGTACACGTTCCTCGCCGGGTTCGTGGTCGTGGTCGGCGTGCTGATCGCCACGTTCGTGGACTACGACGTGACCGGCAAGTTCGCCGCGCTCGGCATCGTCGAGGCCGGGGAGTTCACAGGGCTGCCTCGCACGGCGATCTCGTACGTGCTCGGCGCCATCGCGTCCGCCACGGCGGGCTACGTGGGCATGTACATCGCCGTCCGCGCCAACGTCCGCACCGCGGCCAAGGCCCGGGAGGGCCTCAACCCGGCGCTCCGCGTGGCCTTCTCCTCCGGTGCCGTCATGGGCATGACCGTCGTCGGGATCAGCCTCGTCTGTCTGTCGGTGCTCTACATGCTCTTCCAGCACTTCCAGCCGCTGACGGGCTTTGCCTTCGGCGCCTCGTCGATCGCGCTCTTCGCCCGCGTGGGCGGCGGCATCTACACGAAGGCGGCCGACGTCGGGGCGGATCTCGTGGGCAAGGTCGAGGCGGGCATTCCCGAGGACGACCCCCGCAACCCGGCCACCATCGCCGACAACGTGGGCGACAACGTGGGCGACGTGGCCGGCATGGGCGCCGACCTGTTCGAGTCCTACACGGGCGCCATCGTGGCGGCGATGTCGCTGGCGGCCGTCGGCATCATCGGGATCGGCGAGAACGCCGTGCTGCCGGCCGGCGCCGACTCCACGTTCGACGCGGTGGCCTACGGCCTGCCGCTCGGGGTGATGGGCATCGGCAGCATCTGCGCGATCATCGGCACCTTTTTCGTCCGCACGAGCGAGGACGCGGACATGGGGCGCCTGCTCTGGGCGCTGCGCGCGGGCATCTTCGGCGCGGGCGC
>Ga0302046_10001851_pt1 | contig 19743 bp, 20 predicted proteins | sample RVTome_11_FD_200261 | JGI IMG/M metagenome (GOLD analysis project Ga0302046, IMG submission 200261) | Soil microbial communities from uranium-contaminated site in the Upper Colorado River Basin, Wyoming, United States - RVT147D111 (version 2) ...
GCACTCTGGCCCAAGACGGCGTCACGAATCGCACGGGCGGCGGACAGCACGAGACGGTCGCGATCCTCCAGAGCTTCCGCACCGACGAGTGCGGCGATCTCGCGAATCTCGCGGTCGCGCTGGAGCAGCTCGAGCAAGTCTCGCCGCAGCTGCGCCCATTCGCCACCCACCCGCTCACCGAACCACGCCGCAAGATCGTCCGCATATAAGGAGTAGCTCGTCTCCCAGTCGACGGCCGGAAACTGCCGTTGGTGCGCAAGCTCGGGGTCCAGCGCCCACAACGCCCCGGCCACGCGGAGCGAGGCTTGGGTCACCGGTTCGCTGAAGTCGCCGCCTCCGGGAGAAATCGCGCTTATGAACGTCACGGCGCCTTCCCGCTCCGGCGTTCCCGCGGCAACGACGCGTCCCGCCCGCTCGTAGACCTTCCCCAATCGATTGGGCAGCGATGTCGGATAGCCTTCCTCGCCGGGCATCTCCTGCAACCGTCCGCTGATCTCCCGCAGGGCTTCCGCCCACCGTGACAGCGAATCCGCCATCACCGCCACGCGATACCCCATATCTCGATAGTATTCGGCGATCGTGATCCCCATGTAGATGGAGGACTCGCGTGCCGCGACCGGCATGTTGGACGTGTTGACGACGAGGACGGTTCGGTCCATGACCGAGCCACCGGTCCGTGGATCCACGAGCGTGGCAAATTCGCTCAACACCTCCGCCATCTCGTTGCCCCGCTCACCACACCCGACATACACCACGACGTCGGCTTCCGCGTACTTGGCGAGCGACTGCTCGATCACCGTCTTTCCCGTGCCGAATCCGCCGGGCACGGCCACGGCGCCTCCCTCCGCCACCGGAAAGAACAGGTCGAACACGCGCTGGCCGGTGACGAACGGTCGATCACCCGGAAGCCGTTTGCCAAATGGACGAGGCATGCGTACCGGCCACTGATGGGCGAGGCGAATCGTGGAGCCGTCATCGAGTTCGACAATCACGTCATCAATCGTGAAGTTCCCGGACTCGATTCGGATGACCTTTCCCTCCGCCGATGGAGGCGTCAGGACGCGGTGCTCGAAGCCCGGGCGCTCTTCCACCGTGCCGAGCACGTCACCACCGTGGACCGCGTCTCCCACGTGGAGCGTCGGCACAAAGGTCCATGTGCGCCCTATGTCGAGCGTCCGCGCGGTGACGCCCGGTTGGATGGTCGTTCCCGTCTCGACCGCGATGCGCTCGAGCGGGCGGCCGACGCCGTCCAGCACCGAACCCAGCAAGCCGGGTCCCAGCTCGACCGCGAGCGCGGATCCCGTGCTCACCACGGCCTCGCCGAGCGTCAGACCATTCGTTTCCTCGAACACCTGGATGACCGCGGTTTCGCGGTCGACACGGATGACTTCGCCCAGCAGCTGCTTTGGACCGACGCGAACGAGGTCGTACAGTCTGGCCGATCGCATGGGGCGAACCTCCGCCACGGCACCGGCCACGCGAACGATTCGTGATTCGGTCATCGGACTCTCACGCGATATCCGATGGCCCGTCGCAGCAACTCGACGATGTGACTCTCCGCGGATCCCGCGCGATCGCGCCACTGCGGATTGGGAATGGGTACGACCATCGGGAGCGGTTTGCGGGAGAGCCAGCGTTCCAGCGCGGGCGCGACGGCATCGTACACGTCCTGGGTGACCAGCACGACCCCAATGTCCGGTGTCTCCACGAGATCTTGGATGACCCCAAGACCGGTCGAGTCCGGCGCCACGATGGACGTGGGAAGGCCCGCGCCGGCAAAGCCGGCAACGTGCCCCTGCCGCCCCACGATGCGTATGCGGTACGTCATGACAGCGTCACCAGGTCGCGAACGAGGGCTGCGGCGGGAGCACCGATGGCCACTCCCCCGATAACGCGTCGAATGTCCTGGGCTTCCGCGCGTACGCGGAGCGTGAAACCCAGCACCGGAGCGGGACCGATGGGATCCAAGCGGGCCCGGCGGCGATGCCATTCGAGCGCCGAGTGGAGGGCACGTGACTCGAGACCAATGGGCCCCTCGGCGTCATCGTCAAACACCGACTCGTAGACCGAGCCTTCGAGCGCTGACCGGAGGCCACGCTTTGCTGCCACGGCGTCCTCCGATGTCGAAACGCTCATGAAGTCGTCCTGGGAGAGACGCGACCCTCCGCGAATGAACAGCGTAGCGACCTCGATATCTCCCCCACGCTCCGTCAACACGAGGGCGGCGAACGCATTGTGCAGATCGATCGCATCGGCGACGAATCTCCGCATGCTCCGTCCGGCCCGTTTGACGGACCTTCGGGCACGCGCGAAGAAGATGCGGTCTACGGCCCGCTCGAACACGAACAGGTCCGGACGAGCGTCTCCGGCGATGGGATCGAGCGCGCGCGAATAGGGATGTCTCCACACGGACAGCAGTGCAGCCACCTCACCGATCGATTCGCGTGCCGCAAGCGTTTCGAGCGCGCGCTCGGGAAGCGACATGGTTGGAATCAATCCCGACATCTTGACGGCCGCGGGTGCTCCCTGCACCGTTCCACGGACGATGGTGCACACACTGCGCCGATCTTCATCCTCGAACAACAGACTGAGGTACCGGCGCCGCGATCCGGCCCACGCGGTCAGGATCCGCATCAGCTGACCGGATCGCGTCCGCACCTCCCGCTCCAGAGCTTCCGCGCTGCTTCGCCGCACGGCGATCTCCGACACGACGCCGGACGCGCGCAGTTGGTCGCCGAGCGCCAGCAAGTCTGGAGCGTCGGTGAGCCGCTCCAGCGTGGCGCGGTCGAGCAATCTCGTCCCCAGTCCGCGGGACCGAGCGCTCAGGTCACTCCAGACCGGCATGTCCGGCTCCGTCGCCTGATGCCAGTGCGGCCAACCGTGACGTAATCTCCGTGGCGAGCCTGGGGCGGAGTCGCGCGAGTCTGCCCGGCAGGGTGTTGTCGATCACCACGGACCCATCGGCCGCCGCGATCATCACTCCGACCCCCTGGCTTTCATCGATCTCGATCGCGATGGTGCGGCCGTCGCGCTGCAACGCCGCATGCACCGCGTCCGCGAGGCTGGCGCCACATCGGACCACGACGTCCTTGCCGTCCAGATACGGAAGGGCTTCCTGCACATGGTTCGGCGCGACTCCTCGCAGCCGTTGGGCAATGTCAGGATGCGATAGGACGTCCCGGGCACGACGCCACACGCGCTCGAGCGCCGCCGCCCGCGCCTCGAGCACTTGGGCGGCTGCGGTCCGGCGGGCATCGGCCACCGCCGCGTTGGCCTCACGCGTCCACGCGCGCTCCTGCTCATGAACGAGGTTTTCTCGGCGGCGGTGCATCGCCTCGAGCGCGGCGCGCGACATGGCCAACGCCTGATCCCGGGCGTCCTGCAGGATCTCGTCGACTTCAGCGGCGCCTCGCGCCTCCATTGTGCTGATCAGTTGATCGAGCGACATATCGGACCTCGGCGAATGCTCACCCGCCACCCTGCAACACGATCAGCACCGCGACGACGAAGCCCAGGATGGCCATCGTCTCCGGGATCGCGAGCAGGATGACCGCAGTCGTGCTGAGCTCAGGCTTCTCGGCCAAGCTGGCCGCCACCGCCGGACCGATCCGGGACTGTGCCCATCCGGTGGCCAATGCCGGGATGGCAATCGCAATCGCGGCGCTCAAGGAAATCCAGAACACGTCCATCGTTTTCTCCTATCAGGTGGCGGCGCGCTCACGCGGATTGCCGGTCGCGCGCCAATGGCCGAACGGGCGGTATTGCGTGCCCCCTGGGCTATAAAACTTCCCGAAGAACTCGACATAGTGCAGGCGGAGCGCGTGCACAGTGGGACTGAAGACCCCGATCACGAAATTCACGAGGTGAAAGAGCAGCGCGAAGAGCGCGCCAACGACAACGCTTCCCAGTGCGCCGACCATCTGATTAGCAACGACCGCCATCATGACGGACGCGGTACCGAGCGCCATGATACGGGCGTAGGACAACATGTTGCCCATCGTCGAAAGCAGTTCCACCGGCGCCACCAGCCCTTCGAGAACCACGAGCACCGGGAAGGCCACCAGGAGGAGGACGACGGTGGGAGTGAAGAATGCCGCGGGGAGAATCTCGACGGCGGCCAGGAGCGCCACCATGACGAGAACGATCATCAGCGCCGCGAGGCCCTGTCCGATCGAATGGCGGCGATCGTGCCTGAACGCGGAGACCACGCCCAGAATCAACCCGAGAAGGACGTGCACCACACCCAGGGCAACGGCCAAACCGAGGAACGGTAAAATGGCTTCCTCCCGATTGAACGCCAGCGGCTCCATCCCCAGCAGGCGATGGCCCAGGTCACCGAGCAACTCTCCGTACAACGCGCCGAAGATGATGGAGAACGTGGCACAGGCGCCGGCGATCTCCGACACGCTTCGCAGCAGCGTGTCCGGCCGGGAGCGCTTGTGTATCCACAGGGCGGCGGCGGCCAGCACGAGGCCGTATCCAACATCTCCCAACATCACGCCAAAGAACATTGGGAAAAACACCGCAACGAACGGCGTCGGATCAATGGATCCGTACCGCGGCAACGGCAGCATCTTCGTAACGGCTTCAAATGGGCGGAAAAGGCGCGGATTAGAGAGGACGACCGGTACGGGTTCTCCCGCCCACTCCTCGTGTTGCGCTTCCTCGACCACGATGGCCTCTCCAAACGCTTGGGCCAACCGGTTCCGGAGTTGACCAACCGTGCTGCGGGGCATCCATCCCTCGAGCACGAAAGCATGCCGGGTCGCCCCAACCTGCGTCAACGCCTCGAGCTCCAACAACCGGTCGTGCGCCGCCGAAGCGGCGGTCTCGACCGTCGCACGAGACGACGAGAGGAGGGACCGGCGCTCGCCTTCGATAGCACGCAGCTTCTGGGGGATCTCGTCGAGCCGCTTGCGCATGGCCGGAAGCGCGCCGGCCAGGGTGGGTGCCCCGTACGTTTCGGGCACGGGCAGTTCATGCACGCCGGCCTTGGCCAGGACGCCCTCGACCTTGGGTGCCGCCACCGCCGTGACGAGGAGAAGGACCGCGGTCTCTCCGGATGCCAGCCGCCGCGTCAAGAGCTCGAATTCCCCTTGGACCAGCTCATTCATCCGGCGCCGCAGGGCGCTGACCGTTTCTTCGTCACCAGCTCGCAGAATGACATGATACGTGCGTGTGGCACCGGTACCAGCGCTTGCTTCGATCAAGGATTCGAAGGCCGTGAAGAACTCCCGGTAGCGATTGATGAGCGCGCGTTCTTCCTCCAGATCCCGTTGCTCGGAGGTCAGCCCTTCGAGGCGGCGGCGCAGGCGGCTGGCGGTCCGCACCCATTCCGCGAGCGCCGAGGGGGTGGCGCGGACGGGAGCGCCGCGCGCGGTGATGGCCTTCAGTCCCAAATGCGACGCGACGACCTCCAGATCCTCGAGCAACCTGATGATGCGTTCGCGCTCACGGTCCTGGCGCGGTGTCAGATTCACGTCGCGCATGAGCTCGTGTGTCTTGGGTGACACGAGATGGACGAGCCCCAGGTCTTGCACTTCCCTGAGGACGTCGTGGAGCTGCTCCCACGGCCCCAGCACACGCACCCGTGACATCGCGATGATCACGCGTCACCCAGCAAGCGATCGACAACCTCGGTGGCCAGACGATCGATCTCGTCATCCCCGATGGCGGCATACCGCGCTGCGTCTTGACGGGCGGCGGCGGTGAGCGCATCGATTGTACGCGCCCGTTCCAGGGCAATGCGCTGCTGGACCTGGGGAAAACCCTGCGATAGCAGCCGAGTCCATCGGGCCTCGTGCTCAGCCACTCCGAGCTGGACGGCATCCAACAGCGCGCGCGCCCGTCCGTGCGCCGCGTGCAGCTCCTCACTGAGCCGGCGTTCGGCATCCAGGAGCTTTGCAAATTGGCTGGTGGCTCCGGAGTCCGTTCGATCGGACTGATGGCGCATAGGGTTCCTGACCCCCTAGCGGGCAACGCGTTAGTTCCACATCATGACAGATGAACGACCAACATATACGCACGTTCATGAACGCGAGCGGTAATTGTCAATTAACGATTTCTTAATATCGACGGCGGTACCGTCGAGGTCACCGTTGCGGCATTCCCGCCGTTCACGGTGACCGCCCTCGACCCCCAACCCGGGAGTCATGATGTTCCATCCAACCCCATATCCATGGGCGGAGGGCGAAACGTTAGGCGAACACCTGGAAAGACGGGGTGTGAGCCGGCGTGATTTCCTCGCCTTCTGTGCGGAGTTCACCGCCATTCTGGGACTCGGCTCAACGCTTGCGCCAAAGATGGCCCAGGCGTTGCAGCAGCAGCGGCGCCCCACGGTTATCTGGTTGCAGCTACAGGAATGCACGGGGTGTGTCGAGAGCGTTCTGCGAACGGCGGAACCGACCATTGGCGATCTGGTGCTGGACCTGGTGTCCCTCGACTATCAGCACACGATCATGGCCGCGGCCGGAGACGCCGCGGAGCGCGCCCGCCACGATTCGATGGAACAAAATGCGGGTAATTACCTACTGGTCGTAACCGGGTCTATTCCAACGAATGATAATGGCATCTACACGACGATCGGTGGACGCACCGCCCGTGACATTCTCGAAGAGGCAGGAGCGGGCGCGGCGGGCATCATCGCGGTTGGTGCATGCGCGCATTGGGGCAGCGTTCAGGCGGCGCGCCCGAATCCCACGGGGGCCGTCGGGGTGGCAGACATCATTCGCGACAAGCCCGTCGTGAACATCGCGGGTTGCCCGCCCATCGGGGACGTTGTCAGCGCAACGATCGTCCACTTCCTCACGTTCGGATCGATGCCGGCGCTGGACTACGACGGACGACCGCTGTTCGCGTACGGGGCGCGGATCCACGATCAGTGTCCGCGCCGCGCGAACTACGACGCGGGTCAGTTCGTCAACGAGTTCGATGACGAAGGGGCGCGGCAGGGCTGGTGCCTGTATAACGTTGGGTGCAAGGGCCCGGCCACGTTCTCGCCATGCCCGATCTTCCAATGGAACACGCGAACCAGCTGGCCCATCGGCGCCGGGCATCCGTGCATCGGATGTACGGAGCGGAACTTCTGGGACACGATGACGCCATTCTATGGGCGCCTGCCCGACGTGGCCGGTTTCGGCATCGAAGGCCGGGTTGACCTGATCGGCGCGGCCCTGGCTGCAGGTGCGACGGCCGGCGTTGCCGCGCATGCGATCGCGACCGGTGTGCATCGAGCTCGACAAAAGCGAAGTCTGCCCGTGGTCGACAACCCGCCACCGCCTCAGGGGGGAGATCGTGGCTAAGCAGGCACAGACACAGCGGGTCGTCGTCGATCCGATCACCCGGATCGAAGGACATCTGCGGATCGAGGTTCAAGCGCAGAACGGCCGGATCGCCGACGCCTGGGCGTCGTCGACCCAGTTCCGCGGCATCGAGATCGTCATGCAGGGCCGCGATCCCCGGGATGCATGGGCGTTCGCGCAGCGTATTTGCGGGGTGTGTACGGTGGTTCACGCGGTGGCGTCTTGCCGGGCGGTAGAAGACGCGCTCGACATCCGCATCCCACCCAACGCCAATCTCATCCGCAATCTCGTGCACGGGATGCAGTTCATTCAGGATCACGTCGTGCACTTTTATCATCTGCACGCGCTGGACTGGGTAGACGTGGTCAGCGCGCTGTCCGCAGACCCGGATGCGACCTCGCGACTGGCCAGCAGTATCTCGCCGTGGCCCAACAATTCCGCCACCTACTTCGCGGAGATTCAGGATCGCATCCGCCGGTTTGTCTCCAGCGGCCAACTCGGCATCTTCACGAACGGGTACTGGGGCCATCCGGCATACCGCCTGCCGCCGGAAGCCAACCTGATGGCCGTTGCCCATTATCTGGAGGCGTTGGATTGGCAACGGGATGTCATCCGGCTGCACACGGTTTTTGGGGGAAAGAACCCGCACCCCAACTTCCTCGTGGGCGGCATGGCGTGCGCCATCAATCTCAATGACACGGCGACCATCAACACCGAGCGCCTGACCGACATTCACGACATGATTCGCAAGGCCCGCCGGTTCGTCGAGGAAGTGTATTGGCCGGACCTGCTCGCCATCGCCGGCTTCTATAAGGATTGGGCCGCGATCGGCGGCGGCACCCGCAACTACCTCTCCGTCGGCGAGTTTCCCGATGGAGACGTGCGCGATGTCGACAGCCTGTACTTCCCGCGCGGGATCATTCTGGACCGCAACCTGAACGAAGTCGTTCCCTACGATCATGAGTTGGTCCGCGAGTACATCACCAGCTCATGGTACGAGTACGAAGGCGGCAACGAGCAGGGGCTGCACCCGTGGGAGGGACAGACGCGGGCGCGGTATGACGGACCGCCCACGCCGTGGACGTTCCTGCAAGATCATCCCAAGTACACCTGGATGAAAGCACCCCGGTATGAAGGGCGCGCGATGGAAGTGGGGCCGCTGGCCCGCGCATTGGTGGGATACGCCTCGGGGCACGAAGGCATTCGTGAACTCGTCACCGAGGCCTTGGGCCGTCTCGAGGTTGGGCCGGAAGCGCTGTTCTCCACCCTGGGGCGCGTCGCGGCCCGCGGGTTGGAGACCGTCCTGATTGCCCGGCGTATGGAGCACTGGTACAACGCCCTGGTGGCGCGTATCCGAAGCGGGGACACGACGACGTTCACGCGCGATCGATGGGAGCCAAACAGCTGGCCAGCAACGGCACAGGGGTACGGATACCTGGACGCACCCCGCGGAGCACTCGGGCACTGGGTGCAGATCCAGAACGGATCCATCAGTCGCTATCAGTGCGTGGTGCCGAGCACGTGGAATTGCTCGCCGCGCGACGCCGAAGGCCAGATGGGACCGTACGAGGCAGCGCTCGTCGCCAACCACCCGTTGGTCGATCCGGAACGTCCCCTCGAGATCCTCCGGACGATTCACTCCTTCGATCCGTGCATGGCCTGCGGGGTCCATGTGCTGGACGCGACGGGTGAAGTGATCACCAAGGTGAAGGTGCAATGACACACGCGACGACGTCCAAACCGGGCGAGAAGGCCGCCGAGGAGCAGTATCGGTGGGTGTATCTCTGGCATTGGCCGATCCGCGCGATGCATTGGGTGGCGGCGGGCGCCATCGTCGTGCTCGTCATCACCGGTCTCTTCATCGCCAAGCCGTACTTCTGGACCGGTGGCGAGGCCAACCCGCGATTCATCATGGGTTGGATGCGGTTCGCGCACTTCGTGGCGGCGGCGGCCTTCGTGGCCACCGCCATCGTGCGCATCTATTGGCTGTTCGCCGGGAACAAGTTCGAACGCTTTACCGCGCTGTTCCCGGTGAAGCCGAGAGATTGGGTCAACATGTTCCGGCTCATGAAGAAATACATGATGATCCATCCCGAGCGCGGCCCGCACTACCTCGGGCACAACCCGATGCAGCAGTTGAGCTACACGGGGATCTATATCGCCGCGGGCCTCGAGGTGCTCACCGGTTTCATTCTGTACGGCGTCCATAATCCCGGTGGGTTCTTCGACGGCGTCTTCGGATGGATGACGCCGCTGATGGGCGGACTGCAGATGGTCCGGTTCATTCACCACGCCTTGATGTGGGCGTTCGTCATCTTCCTTCCGATCCACGTGTACCTCGGAGTGCGGTCCGACGTCATGGATCGCGAGGGAACGATGTCCTCGATCTTCAGCGGCGGTCGCTTCGTGCGATCCGACGCGCACTTCGAGGATGAGTGAAGCCTCGGACGGGACCGTCGTCATCGGTCTTGGCAACCCCCTCATGGGGGATGACGGCCTTGGCCTCGAGGCGCTCCAAGCACTGAAGACGGCCTGGACGTTCGCGCCGGACGTCACGTGGGTCGATGGGGGCACGTGGGGCATGAACCTGCTGTACATCATCGAAGACGCCACCCGCGTGCTGTTCCTGGACGCCATCACCGCGGACCGGGAGCCGGGTGCATTCGTCCGACTCGATCGCGACGACCTTCCCCGCCTCCTCACGATGAAGGTCTCTCCGCACCAGATCGACCTGCGCGAAGTGCTCGCCGTCGCCGAGCTGCGTGACCGGCTTCCGATGACGATCACCGCGGTGGGACTCCAGCCCGCGGAAGTCCTCATGCGCCATGGCCTCAGTACCGTCGTGACCGCCGGCATCCCCTCCCTCATCGGCCACGCCAAAGCGATCCTGGAAGAGTGGGGCCACACGGCCCACGAACATTCCGCGGCTGCCCATGCATGAGATGAGCATCGCGCTCGAAGTGTGCCGCATCACCGAGGAGCACGTGGGCGCGGCACAGTTGGCCAGCGTCGTCGAGGTCGCCGTCGAGGTCGGAGACGACGCGGGCATCGAGATCGAGAATCTCGAGTTCTGCCTGGAAGCGCTCCTCTCCGCCCCGCCATTCGGACACGCAAAACCCACCATCGTACGGCGCCGCGGCGACATACTACGCGTATTGCATTTGGAGGTAGAGGATGGCAGTCCGGACAATTGATGTGCGCGAGCGGGTCATGGCGAAGAACGACGAGTTGGCCGCGAACGTCCGGCGGCGGCTGGCCGAGCACGGGGTTCCGGCATTCAACCTCGTTTCGTCTCCCGGCAGCGGGAAGACGACTCTCCTCGAACGCACCCTCGAACGACTCGGCAATCAGCTGCGTATGGCCATCGTGACCGGTGACGTCCAGACGCAGAATGACGCGGACCGACTGGCGCAACACACCGATCAGCTGGTACAGGCAGTTGTCACCGGCGGCGCCTGTCATCTCGATGCGCGCCAGATCATGACCGCGCTCGACGCGGTGGACTTGGCAGCCACGGATCTCCTCTTCATCGAGAACGTCGGAAACCTCGTGTGCCCCGCGAGCTGGGACCTTGGCGAAACGTCGAAGATCGTCATGTTTTCGGTGACCGAGGGCGAAGACAAACCGGTCAAGTATCCCAAGATGTTCACGCAGTCCTCCATTGCCGTCGTGAGCAAGATCGATCTGCTCCCCCACGTGCCGTTCGATATCGACAGGGCTGTGGGTTACGCCCGCGCCGTCAATCCCGACCTTCAGTTTGTCTTCGTCTCCGCCCTGACCGGTGAGGGGATGGACGCATGGTGCGACCTGCTCTCCACGCGCGGGGTCGCCGTGTCATGAAAACCCGTGACGTTGCCGCGTCTCGCCTGCTGGTGACCGGCGTCGTCCAGGGCGTAGGATTCCGTCCATTCGTCCAACGCCTTGCCACACGACACGGGTTGGACGGGTGGGTGAGAAACGAGAGCGGTGGCGTGGCCATTCACGTCGAAGGACCGGCGAAGTGCCTCACGACGTTTGTCTGCGATCTCCGATCGCTTGCCCCACCACTCACGCGCATCGATTCGCTGAACGCCGCCTCCGTTCCCGCGACGGGGGTCGGTGGATTCGAAATCCGTGTGAGCGTCGCCGATCACACGCAACGCCTGCCCATTTCTCCGGACGTCGCGCTCTGTTCGGACTGCGAGCGGGAACTGTTCGATCCCAACGATCGTCGCTATCGGTATCCGTTCATCACGTGCACCAACTGTGGCCCGCGCTTTACCGTTATCGACGCGATGCCGTACGATCGCGCGCTCACCAGCATGCGTGCGTTCACGCCGTGCGCGGATTGCCTCGCCGAGTACCACGATCCCGGAAGCCGGCGCTATCACTGCGAGTCCAATAGCTGTCCGACCTGTGGCCCCGCCCTCTGGTTGGAGACACCCGATGGGCCGCGGTCCATCGAACCGGCCGCCGCGATAGCCGAGAGCGCACGGCTCCTCCTCGAGGGCTTGGTGTTGGCGATTCGGGGACTGGGCGGCTTTCACCTGAGCGTCGATGCCGGCAATGACCAGGCAGTGCGGCGCCTGCGCAGACGTAAACACCGTGATGCCAAACCGCTGGCGGTCATGGTCGGAACGGTTGCGGACGCGGAGCGATTGGGCCACGTGGGCGTGGAGGAGCGCCGACTCCTCTCAAGCGGGGAGCGGCCGATCGTGCTGTTGCGCCGGCGAAGGGATGCGCCGTTGGCGGCGGCCGTGGCGCCGGGCCTGGAGACGATTGGCGTGGTCGTGGCAAACACGCCGCTGCATCGGCTCCTTCTCGCTGCCGTGGGTTGCCCCCTGGTCATGACGAGCGGGAACCTGAGCGATGAGCCCATCGCGACGGCCAACGAGGACGCCAAGACGCGGCTGGCCGGCATCGCCGACGCATGGTTGCTGCACGACCGGGACATCGTATCCCGCTACGACGACTCCGTCGTCCGTCCCACGCGTCACGGTCCGATCATGATTCGTCGAGCGCGGGGGTACGCTCCGTTGCCCCTCACTCTGCCAATTCCCACGACGCGCGCCCTGTTAGCGGTCGGCCCCCACCTCAAGAATACATTTACGCTTGCGTCGGGCCCTCACGCGTACGTCAGTCAGCATATTGGCGATCTCGAGGCGCTCGCAACGCTCGACAGTTTCCAGGATACGCTCGACGCCTACCGCCGGCTGTTCCATGTCGATCCTGAGATCGTTGTTGCAGACCGGCATCCGGAGTACCTGTCGACGCGGGTGGCGCGGGACATGAACCTGCCGACGATGTTCTCCGTGCAGCACCATCATGCGCATCTCGCTGCCGTCGCGGCGGAACATGGAGTCGTCGAACCCGTCATCGGGGTGATCTATGACGGGACGGGATATGGGGACGACGGACACGTATGGGGTGGCGAGGTGCTGATCGGCAATCTCATTTCTTATCGCCGAGCGGCCCAACTCCGGTACGTCGGGCTCCCGGGCGGCGATCTGGCCAGCCGCCAGCTGTGGCGCATCATCGCCGGGTGGTGTCATGAAGATCCGACAGCGGCCGCCACGCTCGCCGCCGTTTTGGATCACATCCCACCCGCTCAGCGGGATCTCGCACTCCAGCAACTGCGCATCGGTCTGAATACGCCCAAGGCTTCCTCGATGGGGCGGCTGTTCGACGCTGCGGCCGCCATCCTGGGCGTACGGGACCTTGCCCGGTACGAAGGACAGGCGGCCATGGAACTGGAAAGCGCCGCCGGGCGCCATCGCGGCGAACCCCTGCCCTACGATATTCGTCCCGGAGACGGCGGGTGTCTCGTACTGGACCCGTTGCCACTTCTGGTCGCGCTGGCAGAACGCCGCGCACTGGGGGTTGAGGTGGAGACGCTCGCGGCGTCGTTCCATGACACCGTGGTCGCCGCCACAACGCAACTGGTGTGCACCATAGCGGACGCGACGGGCATTGCCACGGCCGTATTGGGTGGCGGCGTGTTTCAGAATGCGCGTCTCGTTCACGACCTGGTGCCTCGACTCCGCTCGGTCTCCATCGAGGTATTGCTCCCGCGGGCGCTGGGGCCCAATGACGGCGCCATCAGCTACGGTCAGGCGGCGGTCGGTGCCGCCCTGCAGGAACAGGACATCACGAATCACATGGCCACTGAGGGGGAAACATGTGTCTAGGCGTGCCCGGCCGCGTCGTCGAGGTCAACGGCCTCGTCGCACTCGTGGACTTTTGGGGCGTACGGCGGGAAACGCGACTCGACGTTGTCGATGAGCCCGTCGTCCCCGGAGACTACATCCTCAATCACGTCGGTTTTGCGATTCGGAAGATCCCGGAGAGCGAGATCGGCGAGACGATGGCGCTCTACGACCTCCTGATGCGCGAAGCCGAGAACGACATGATGGCCGAGGATGTGCGTGGGGAAATCCAGGCTGCCGGTCTCAGACCATCCGCGAAAGGGGGGGACGATGCTTGACACGCTTGGCGTGGGCGTATCGGAGCTCAAGTTCCGAGATCCCGCCAAAGCCCGCGCGCTCGCCCAGACCCTGGCCACCATCGTCTCCGAATCCAAGCGTCCTCCCATGTCGGTCATGCACGTCTGTGGCAGTCATGAGCAAGCGATCGCCAAGTTCGGATTGCGGACGCTGATTCCCAAGGACTTGAACGTCATCATGGGCCCGGGATGCCCGGTGTGCGTCACCGATCTTCCCGAGGTCGATGAGGCCGTGGTGCTGGCGCAGAACGGCGTGCGCATCGCCACGTATGGAGACATGGTGCGGGTGCCCGGCACCGTCAAATCCCTTGGCGAAGCGGAGGCGGAGGGGGGGAAGATCGACGTGGTGTACGCGGCGCAGCAGGCGGTGGAACTAGCTCGGGATACGACCGAAGAGGTCGTCTTCTTTGCGAGCGGTTTCGAAACCACGGCCGTGGCAACGGCCGCGGTGGTCCTCGCCGATCCTCCACCGAACTTCTCGGTCCTGTCCGCGCATAAGTACATCCCACCGGTGATGGAGATCGTGGCGGAGATGCCGGACACGAAGGTCGAGGGGTTCCTTGCCGCGGGGCATGCCGCCACCATCACGGGCTCGGCGATCTTCGAGCGCTTCGTGGAGCGGCACGGCATTCCGGTCGTGGTGGCGGGATTCGAACCGCTCGACATTCTGGCGGGACTCGTCAAGCTCGTGGAGTTGGTACGGGACGGGACGCCACGCGTGGAGAACATGTTCCCGCGATGCGTGACGCCACAGGGCAATCTCAACGCGCAACGGCAACTGTGGAAGGTCTTTCGAACGGTGGGCGGGCGGTGGCGCGGCATCGCCCACGTGCCAAACGGGAATCTCCGTCTCCGTGACGAGTTCGCCCACGTCGACGCGCGCCGCCGGTTCGACATCGATTTGCGGCGCTTCTGGACGCACGCCCCGGCCAAGCTCACCCAGGTGTGTATCTGTGGAGACATCATGGCCGGCATTGCGGCACCCAGTGATTGCCCGCTGTTTGGCAAGGAATGCTTGCCGGATTCGCCGGTCGGAGCATGCATGGTCAGCTCCGAAGGGACGTGCAAGATTTGGCATCAATACGGAGGACATCCGGATCTATGACCGGTATCGTGACACCGGGCCAGACGGCTCGAGGCCTGGACGACATCATCGTCCAAAAGCACGGGGCCGGTGGTCGTGCCATGCGCCGCTTGATCGAGGGGACATTAACGGCGGGCTGGCGCGACATGCCCATCGACGGCATCGGCCTGGACGCGATGGACGATGGCGCTGCGCTGCGCATTGGCGACAAATGGCTCATCCTCACCACCGACTCGCACGTGGTGCATCCGGTGTTCTTTCCGGGTGGAGACATCGGCCGTCTCGCAATCGCCGGCACCGTCAACGATCTCGCGATGATGGGCGCCACCCAACCGCTGGGACTCACGTGCGCGGTGATCGTGGAGGAAGGCTACCGGCGCGCGGATCTCGAACGTATCCAGCAGTCGATGCTCGAGGCCTCTCGCGAAGCCGGTGCGCCGGTGGTCACCGGGGATACCAAAGTGATGGGCCGCGGCGAGCTGGACGGCATCGTCATCAACACGACGGGAGTGGGCATCGTCGATCGGCCGGTCACCGATGCCGGCCTGCGACCGGGCGACCGCATCATCCTCACCGGTCTCATGGGCGATCACGGCATCGCCCTGATGGCGCGGCGCCATGACATCGAGTTCGAACGGGAGCTGACATCCGATGTCGCCCCGATCAACGCCCTGATCCGACAGGCGCTCGCAGCCGGCGGTGACGCGGTGGTCGCGATGAAGGATCCGACGCGGGGCGGCGTCGCGAGCGCGCTCCATGAGATGGCGAGCAAGGCCAAGGTTGGCATCGTCATCGAGGAACCCCGCGTGCCCGTCTCCCAGCTCGTCCGCGCCGCCGCGGAGATGTTGGGGCTGGATCCGTTTCAGATCGCCAATGAAGGGAAGGCGCTGATTGGCGTGCACCCCGACACCGCGGATCGTGTGCTCGAAGCCATTCGGTCCAATGCCCGGGGCCGCGATGCGGCTATCGTGGGCGAAGTGATCGCGGACCACGCGGGCCGCGTCATTCTGGATACGGGAATCGGCCGCCGACTGCTGGTCGAGTCCGAAGGCGAACCTCTCCCGCGCATCTGCTGAGGTGGAGATGAAGCACGTTCAGATGCTGCGGGACGGCGCGGTCGGCACCATCCTGATCGATCGACCGGCGCGATTCAACTCCCTCGATGTCGAGACTGCCCAAGACCTTCGCAAGGCGGGCCTGCAGTTCGCGCGCGCGGAGGAGATCCGCTGTGTCATCATCAGGGGAAGCGGCAACGTCTTCTGCAGCGGCGCCGATCTCAAATATGTCCGCGACAAAGGAAGCACGGATGACTTTGGGTACTTGCAGCCCGAGGGTCAGGGCCGGGAACAGAGCTACGGAGCCAGCTTCAAACAGATCCTCGAGTACATCCACAGCACGATCTCGGAGATCAAGCGCGCTCCCAAACCGTTCATCGCGGCGGTGGACGGTATGGCGGCGGCCGGTGGATTCGGCATCGCCATGAGCTGCGATCTGGTCTTCGCATCCGAGTCCGCTCGATTCGAGTGGGCGTACCACAAAACCGCGCTCACCGGCGCCGAGAGTTCCACGTTCTTCCTCCCGCGGTTGGTCGGTCTGCGGAAAGCGATGGAGCTGGTCATGCTCAACCCCCGTCTGTCCGCCGCGGAGGCATTGGACATCGGCTTGATCACAGGCGTGTTTCCTGATACCGAGTTCGACGAGAAGCTCCGTGACATAGCCCAACAGCTGGCAAGCGGCCCCACGCGTGCGTATGCGGTAGCCAAGAACCTGATCAATCAAGCGGCAGGGGTCGATCAGCTCGACTATCATCTGGACCAGGAGCTGGAAGAGCTCGCCCGGATCGCCGACACGCCGGATTTCGCCGAGGGGCTCGCGGCCTTCTTCGAGAAACGCCAAGCGGCGTTCGACGGACAGTGAGGCCGTACGCCACACCCCTATCGGCGGTCCAGTCGCTGGTCGGCAAACGAAGCGGGATCCTCGAGAGGTTCGAGGTGCGTGAAGACGGTCGTACCGGGGAGCCGCTCCCGGATGTCGCTCTCGATACGTTCCAGCAGATCGTGACCATGCTGGACGGTCCAGTGTCCGGGTACCAACACATGGAATGACACGAAGCGCAGGCGTCCGGCCTGTCGGGTTCGGAGGGCATGGAAGTGCATGCCGGCCGACTCGTAATGGCTGAGGGTGTGCTCGATCTGCCGTACCGTGTCGGTTGGCAAGGCCGTGTCGAGCAGGCCCATCGCGGACCGGCGAATGAGCGTGCCCCCGATGATCACGATGTGCGTGGCGACCACGAGACCAACGACGGGATCGAGCCATTGCCATCCGGTCGCGGCGGCAACGCCGACGCCGATCACGACACCGGCGGATGACCATACATCGGTCATCAGGTGGCGTGCATCGGCCTCGAGCGTAATCGAATCGTACTTGCGCCCGACGTGGAGCAGATAGCGCGCGGCCAGGAGGTTCACGCCTGCCGCGATGACGGATACGGTGAGGCCGATCGCAGCCCGCTCGATAGCACGCGGCTCCAGGAAACGATCGAAAGCCGCGTACGCGATGCCGACGGCCGCCACCAGGATCAACGCCCCTTCGAACCCGCTCGAGAAGTACTCGGCCTTCCCGTGTCCGAAGGCATGCTCTTCGTCCGCCGGACGGTCCGCCACCGTCAGCGCAAAGAGGGCGAAGAGTGCGGTGGCCAGATTGACGACGCTCTCCAGCGCATCGGACAGGAGGCCAACCGAACCGGTCAGCGCATACGCGCCAAACTTGAGACCGATCGTGATGAGCGCCGCGGCGATCGATACCATTGCGAACCGCGCGAGGGAACGCCCTGGCGATTCATGCGTGGACGTAGATACTGGCATCAAACATCCGAGTCCGGACCGCTACGTGACCGGCCAAAGGCATGTCGAGACCACGAGAGACCAATCACGGAGGAAGTGCGGTAGTGGGCTCAGCATCGGGGAACGGCACGTCGATCTCCATGCCATCCTTCGCCACGACGGTTTCGGGAAAGACCGACTGCGCCTCGTCCAACAGTCCTCTCGTATCGCGCGAATACCGCGCACTCAGGTGAACGAGGGCGAGACGATTGACACGCGCGGCCAGCGCCACCTGCGCCGCCTGGACCGCCGTCGAATGGCCGGTCTCGTGCGCGCGATCTCGTTCCTCTTCATCGAACGTGGCTTCATGAATCAGGAGGTCGGCTCCGTCCGCCGCATGGACGACGCTCTGGCACGGTCTGGTATCGCCGGTATACACGAGCTTACGACCGGGCCGGGCCGGACCGACGAGGTCATCTGAGCGCACTTCGCGCCCGTCGTCCAGTCGCACGGTTTCGCCGCGATGCAATTTTCCCCATAAGGGGCCTTCGGGAATCCCTAGCGCCCGCGCGCGGTCTGGATCGAAGCGGCCAAGACGGTCGTGTTCGACAAGAGCGAACCCCAGCGAATGGCGCGCGTGTTCCGTCTCGAACGCGACCAGATCGTACTCGCCGCGCTGGAGACAGTCTCCGGGACGCAACTCATGGATCTCCAGCTCGAACGGCACCCGTTCGACGCCGAGGGAAGCGGCGGCGGACAGGATCTGTTTGGCACCGGGTGGACCGAAGAAACGCATGGGCTCGACGCGGCCCTGCAATCCCAGCGTGCGCAGGAGGCCGATGATGCCCAGAAAGTGATCGGCGTGAAAGTGGGTAAAGAAGACGTCGACCAGGGCAAAGGATACGCCGAATCGCATCATCTGCCGCTGCGTGCCCTCGCCGCAATCGAAAAGGAGCGTCTCCCCTTCCCGGTGGACGGCGAGCGAGGAGACGTTCCGCTCCACCGTGGGGCGCGCGGCGGAGGTGCCAAGAAACGTGACCGACAACACGGGAGCTTCCTAGAAGACCTTGACGTTGAAGTACCGTCCGGGACGCAGTCGCATGTCGTCCAGCAGTTCACGCATCGACGTCAGCGTCTCGATCGTTTCATGGTGGAGGGTGGAGTCGTTGACTGCCATCCCGAGGGATCCCTCGCCGGCTTCGATCTTGGCGAGAATACCGTTCAGTGATCCGGTGACCCCGGCCAGTCCTTCGGACATCTCGCGGAGCGCCGTCGTCACCTCATCCAGCTCATTGGCTGAACGTTCGATCGCCGGATTGGCGAGAAGCGAGTCGACGCGTCCGAGCACTCCGCGCAGATCGGTCACCGCACCGGTGAGTTCGCGGGCGCCCTCACCCGTCGTCATCCGCTCCACGCTCTGGAAAGCTCCTTGCGCCGCATCCAGCAGTCCCTCGATGCGGGCCACGGTTTCTTCGCTCAGCAGCCGCTCCAGGCCGGTCAAAACGCTGGTAGCCTGGTCCGCCAGCCCGGAGGAGCCCTCGAGGAGCCCGGTGCTCGCCGTGCCGACGATCACCTGATCTTCGCCCAACATCTGCGGCGATGTGCCGGGGAGATAGTCCAAGGCCTTCGCGCCCAGAAAATCGACCGACGCCACGGACACGGACGCGTCCGCATGCGGCCTCATCTCGTCGGGAACCTCGAACGTGACGTGGATCTCGCCCACGGAACGTAGATCGATCACGGTCACGCGGCCCACGCCGAAGCCCGAGACCCGGACCGGGTCGCCGGGCGCCAAGCCGGATGCATTGGTGAACTGGGCCTCCACGGTCGCCAATCCCCCCCGGCCCCATAGTGGATTGCCGGACAGCCAGAGCACGCCGACGATGAAGGTGCTCACCGCCGCGATGACGAGGATGCCGACCGAGACTTCCTGCTTGTAGTAGAGATCCATACCGTCCGCGTCCGTTAGGCCTTGCCGATTGCTGCGATGTCGCGTTCCAGGAACTGTCGTACGGCTTCATCCGAACTGGCCATCATCTCCTCTGCGGTCCCCAT
>Ga0302046_10001852_pt1 | contig 19736 bp, 11 predicted proteins | sample RVTome_11_FD_200261 | JGI IMG/M metagenome (GOLD analysis project Ga0302046, IMG submission 200261) | Soil microbial communities from uranium-contaminated site in the Upper Colorado River Basin, Wyoming, United States - RVT147D111 (version 2) ...
CCATCGTGATGACGCCGACGCTGCCGCGCTTCCTCGGGAGTGGGGACCGCTTCAGCCTGCCGGTGAGCGTGTTCAACGGCACCGGCAGCGAGGCCTCGTTCGACGTCCGCCTGGCCCTCGACGGCCCCGTGACGATGCAGGGCGCGGCGGTGCAGACCCTCCAGGTGCCGAGCGGGCGCGAAGGGCAGGTCTATTTCGATGTTGCCGCCGACCCGGCCCTCGGCAAAGCCACGTTCCGGCTGACGGCGGAAGGGGGCGGGCAGGCTACCCAGGATGAGATCGAAGTCCCCGTCCGCCCGCCGGTGCCCTACACGACGCTCGGGGGCAGCGGCACCGTTGAGGCCGGGCAGGCCGCCACCCTCACGTTCCCCGGCGACTTCTTACCCGGTACCGACACCTACGAACTGGTCCTCTCGTCGCTGCCGACGGTCCAGTTCGCCGGGAGCCTGCAATACCTGCTGCGCTACCCGCACGGATGCCTCGAACAGACGACGTCCAGGGTTTTCCCCCTCCTTGCCTTCAACGACCTGGCCCAGCTCGTCGAGCCGGCGCTGTTTCAGCGGAGCAGCGCCGACTATTTCATCGAGGAGGGCATCGAAAAGCTGGAGCAGATGATGATGCCGTCGGGAGCGTTTGCCTACTGGCCGGGCGGGCAATACACGAACACCTGGAGCAGCATCTATGCGTCGCACTTCCTCGTCGAAGCCCGCCGGGCAGGATACGTGGTCTCGGAGCGCGTGTACGACCGCATGCTCGATGCGCTCGCCGCTACCGCTCGCGACTACAGCCGGGTGGATCGGTATACACTGGAGCAGTCGGCCTATGCCGTCTACGTGCTGGCGCTGGCCGGCAAGCCGGAGCGAAGCACCCAGCTATACCTCAAAAACAATGCACTGGACGACCTGCCCACCTACGCGCGGTATCAACTGGCCGGGGCGCTGGCGCTCTCAGGCAACGACGCGGCGGCGCGTGCGCTGCTGCCGCAACAGGCCGTCCCGGCCGTGAGCGTCCAGGAACGGGAGACCGGGCGCAACTTCAACTCCGGGATTCGTTCCAAAGCCATCATGCTCGATATTCTGACGGAGATCGATCCGGGCAGCCCGCAGGTGCCGGCACTCGTGCAGGACCTGGCGGATCAGGCGGCCCGTGGGCGCTGGTACACGACGCAGGAAAACGCCTTCGCCTTCCTCGCCCTCGGCAAGGTCTATCGCGCCCAGGCGCAGGTGGACTTTACCGGGCGTCTCCTCGTCGGAGGGCAGGAAGCCGACACCTTCGATGAATCCAACCATCGCTTTACGAGTGAGGCGTGGGAGGGTGCTACGATCACGCTCGACGTCTCGGGCACCGGCACCGCGTACTATTTCTGGCGCGCCGACGGGCTCCCCGCGTCGCTCAACGTCGACGAATACGACCACGACCTCGTCGTGCGGCGACGCTTCCTGACCGAGCGCGGCAACCCCTTGCCCAACTACGAAAACTTCCGCCAGGGCGATGTGATCGTCGCCGAGTTGACGATCCGGGCGCCGCAGGAACGGCTCGAAAACGTCGCCGTCGTAGACCTGCTGCCGGCGGGGCTGGAGATCGAAAACCCACGCCTCCAGTCGCGTGCCGGGGTCGACTGGATCGAAGAAAGCGATTTCCGGCCGGATCATCTGGATATCCGGGATGATCGCTTGATTCTCTACGGCAACTTTGAACAGGGCGAGACGGTGAAGTTCTATTACGGCGTGCGCGCCGTGACGGCCGGTACGTTCAAGCTGCCGCCCGTCCGCGCCGAAGCCATGTATGCTCCGACGAAAGCCTCGGTCGCCAGCAGCGGGCGCGTCGTCGTCCGGCCGCAGGGTGGGGAGTAGCATGCGGTGTGGGCGTATGGGAGTTCAGGGGTAGGGGAGGACCTTGCCGGAGGCTTTTTCCTTCCCACGCACCCATACTTCCACACGCCCACACAGCCATCAGAAGCATAACGTGGGATGAAGCAACAGACCCGGAAAAAGTGGCTTCTCGCGGCGGTGCTGTCGCCGCTGGTGGGGTTCTTCGCCGTGCTCCTGCTTTTCCCGTTGCCGCAGGCTGCGCTGCATCCGCCGTCGTCGCGCATCGTGCTGGACCGCGACGATGCGTTGCTGCGGGCGTTTCTGGCGCCGGACGAGATGTGGCGTCTTCGTGTGACGGCGGCGGAGGTGCCTCTCGCGTTGAAGCAGGCGGTGCTGGCCTACGAGGACCGGCGTTTCTATGCCCATTCCGGGGTGGATCCGTTCGCCGTAGCGCGGGCTTTCTGGGTCAACCTCCGGGCCGGGCAGGTACGGCAGGGCGGCTCGACGATCACGATGCAGGTGGCCCGGATGATGGAGCCCAAGCCCCGTACGTTCGTCAGCAAGGGGATCGAAGCGTTCCGGGCGTGGCAGTTGGAGTGGCACTATTCGAAAGAGGAGATCCTTACGTTGTACTTCAACCTGGCGCCGTACGGGGGCAACCTGGTGGGGGTGGGCGCCGCCTCGTATTTCTATTTCGACAAGCATCCGAGCCAGCTTAGCCTGGGCGAGGCGGCGCTGCTGGCCGCCATCCCCAACAACCCTAACCTGAACCGGCCCGACGTAGACGCAGCGGCGGCGCGGCAGGCGCGGGCCAAGGTGCTGGGCCTGCTGGCCGAGCAGGACGGCATCTCGCCTGCTGCCCACGATGAAGCCCTCGGGGAGCCGATCCCGGCGAAACGGTACGCCCTGCCGTTCCTGGCGCCGCACCTGGCCGTACACCTGTCCGGGCGGCGTACCGACGCCGACAGGATAGCGACGACCCTCGACGCCGGCCTGCAAGCGCGCGTCGAGCAGATGCTCTCGGACCATCTCAAGCCCTGGCTGGGGCAGGGCATCACCAACGGCGCCGTCGTCGTGCTCGACAACGAGACGCAGGCCGTGCGGGCGCTGGTCGGCTCGCGTGCTTTCTGGGACGAGGCAAACCAGGGGCAAGTCAATGCGGCGGCGGCACCGCGCTCGCCGGGCTCGACGCTCAAACCGTTCATCTACGCGCTGGCCCTGGACCGGGGTCTCATCGCGCCGCAGACGCTCCTCTACGACGTGCCGGTCGATTTCAGCGGGTACCAGCCGGAAAACTATGACCGCACCTACAACGGCGTGGTGCACGCTGAAGAAGCGCTCATCCGCTCGCTCAACGTCCCTGCCGTCAACCTCGCCGCCACGATGCACGAGGACGGCCTGTACCAGTTCATGAAGCAGGCCCACGTCACGACGCTCACCGAACCGAGCCATCACTACGGTCTCTCGCTCATCCTGGGCGGGTGTGAAGTAACGCTGCTCGAACTGACCAACCTGTACGCCGGCCTCGCCAACGGCGGGCGCTTCCGGCCCTACCGGCTGCTCCGGTCGGACCCCGTCGTGGAGGGCGACGCGCTGCTCGATCCCGGCACGGCGTTCATCGTCAGTGAGATCCTGAGTAAGCTGCGGCGGCCCGAGTTACCCGCCGTGTGGGAATGGTCGCGCGACATGCCGAAGGTGGCGTGGAAGACGGGCACGTCGTACGGCCACCGTGATGCCTGGAGCATCGGCTTCACGCCGCGTTATACCGTCGGCGTCTGGGTCGGCAACATGGACGGCAAAGGGGCTCCGGCGCTCGTGGGCGCGGAAGTGGCGGCACCGCTGTTGTTTGCGCTCTTCAAATACCTGGAGGCACCTACGAGCCAGCGCTGGTTTCTTCAGCCGTCGAAGGTCGAGACACGGCGGATCTGCTCGGTCAGCGGCGGCCTGGCTACGCCGTACTGCCCGACCACGCGCGGCGAGTTGTTCCTACCGGGCCGGTCTCCGGTGAAGCCTTGCCATCTCCACCAACCGATCATGGTGGATACAAAGACCGGCTATCGCCTCTGTTCGCATTGCCGGCAGGGGCGCGACTACACCGAGAGAATCGTCACCCACTGGCCCGCTGAGATCGCCGTATGGCTCGAAAAGAACGGGTATCCGCTCGACGACATCCCCGAACACCTGCCGTCGTGCTCCCGCGTAGCTGCCGGCGACCCGCCCGTCATCCGCTCGCCGCAACCCGATGCCGAGTACCGGTTGCGGTCGGGCGTACCGGCGACGTTTCAGAAGATCCTGCTGGATGCCTCCGTCTCGAACCAGACCAGCGCCATCTACTGGTTCGTCGACGGCGAGATGATCTACGGCGGGGCACCTACCGAGCGCGTCTTCATGACCCCGACGCCGGGTACGCACACGTTGCTCTGCATGGACGACGAAGGACGATCCTCGGAGGTGAACATTACGATCCGGTGATGCTCACAAACGTAACACGGGTCCTTCGGAAGGGCGCAACCGTATGAGAAAGATAACCTTGCGTCTGCTGGCGCTGATCGGGGGAGGGCTGTTGGGCTGCGCGGCGGCGCTGGCGGCGCTGATGCTGGTGGTCAAAGCCCCGAGCTTCTTCTTCTTTGGCCTGGGCCTGATCGCGCTGGAGTGGGCCCCCTGGATGCTGCTCCTGGCCGGCACCGCGTTTATGCTGACGTGGCTGGGCCGTCGGGCTGCCGGGAAGGCACTCCGGCGCGTCTTGTTCGGCCTTAGCGGAGGGGCCCTGCTGGCCCTTGCCGTCGTCTGGATCCTGGCGCTTACCCAACCGCCGGCAGTGACGACCAATATCGACGCGATAGCTGCTCAGGCACCCGGTTCTTTTGACAGACGGGCTTTTTTGTTTTCCCCTTCGTTCGAGGCGGTGGCGGTAACGCGGGACGTCGTCTACGACCGCGTGGACGGGCAGGCGTTGACGCTGGACGTGTACGCGCTGCCTGGTTCTGCGGCGAGAGGGACGCCGGCCCTCGTGGTGGTGCACGGCGGTTCCTGGCGAGGGGGGGACAAAGGGGAATTCGCCGAACAGTCGAAAGCGTGGGCGGCAGCGGGCTACGTGGTCTTCGACGTCGCCTACCGGCTTGCGCCCCGGTATCGGTTTCCGACGGCCGTACAGGACGTGCAATGTGCCCTCGCTTTTATCGAAGCTGAGGCGTCTCGTTTCGGCCATGACCCGAGCCGCATTGCCCTGGTAGGTCGTTCCGCCGGGGCGCAGATCGTGCTCGTCGTGGCCTACGCCGGGGCGGCGCCGGAGCTGTCGCCCCGGTGCCCGGCCCGCGTCGACGGCCTGCGCGCCGTGGTGGGCTACTATGCGCCGACGCGGATGAGCTACTACGACATCATCCAGCCCGAACTGTCGCCCGGCGCCCTCGACGACTACCTGGGCGGGTCGCCCGAGGCCTATCCTGAGGCGTATCGGCGGGCGCGTCCCGTCACCTGGGTGGGGCCGGATACGCCGCCGACGCTCGTGTTGCACGGGCGCAGAGATCAGTTCGTCCGTACCCTCGATCCCGTGGCCCTCGGCGAGGCGCTGGCGGCGGCAGGCCGTCCCTACGGCGTCATTGTGCTGCCCTGGGCCAACCACGGGTTCGACGTCAACCGGACCGGCACCAGCAACCAGCGGGTGCAGCCCTTCGTGGATGTCTTCCTGGACCGATTTGTACGGAAGGCGTCCTCGGCACCCTAGCCGGTTCTCAGAATACGGCCTCAGCCTGCAAGGCCGCAGCGTTCGAGGAAAGCGTTCGACAACACCCGCCGGGCGGGCGCATCCCCTGGGTTGCCCGACGGCATCGCTGGTGCCGTTAGGTTTCCGGTCAAGGTGCGAAGAGCCAGAGGGTAGCGGCAGCGAGCGCGAGGGTGAGCAGCGTCACCGGGATGCCCACCCGGGCATGCTCTCGCCCTGTGATGAGGATAGCCCGACGAGCGGCCTGATCGACGACGATGATGTTGGCGATGCTGCCGACAATCAGGAGGTTCCCGGCGAGCGTGCTGGCCAACGCCAGCACCGGTCCCCCCAGGGACGCGTCGGTCGTCGGAAGCAGGAGCATGACGGCGGGTACGTTCGAGACGGTGTTGCTCAACACGACCGTGAGCCCGAACAGCCACGCGGGATGGCGAAGCGAGATACCCAGGGCGGCGAGTTGCTCCAGCCCCTGTTGCGTCAACCCGGAGTCCAGCATCGCGCCGTTGACGATGAAGAGTCCGGCGAAAAGCACCAGGAGTTCCCAGTCTACCAGCCCCAGCATCTCGCGGGTGTGAAAGGTACGGTTCAAAAGGACGGTGGCCGCACAGGCCAGCGCCGTCAACTCGCGAGGGAAATCGGTGAAAAGAAAAAAGAACAGCAGCAGAAGGGCCAGGAGCAGACCCTTGGTTGTCTGCCAGGCATCGAACGGGTACGTCTCGGGCAGGTATGTGGCATCAACGAGGGGCGCCGGGGTAGAGAGCGCGGTATGATATCGTCGGGCGATGACAAACCAGACGATCCCGAGCCCCAGGAGGCTCGGGAGGAAGGCTACGAGCGTATAGTGTGCAAAGGAGAGGTGGAGGACCTGGCCGATCAACATGTTCTGCGGATTCCCAATGAGGGTGGTGGCCGAGCCGACGTTGACGGCGCAGGCGAGCGCCAGCAAAAAAGGGATCGGGTTCAGCTTCTTCTGTTGACAAGCGTAGAGGAGGACAGGCGCCACAGTGAGGGCGACGATGTCGTTGGTAAAGACGGCGGCAAGTAGACCCGTGATGCCGATGACGCTGGCCAGTAAAAGAGGGGCCGAGAGCGGGGAGCGGGCAAGCCGGTGTGTCAGGGCGCTGTAAAAGCCGCCGAGGCGGAGCTGGGCCGAGAGCACCATCATGCTGAACAAGAGCGCCAGGGTAGGTACGTCCAGGTAACCAACCGCCGCGTCCAGGCTCACAACGCCGGAGAGCATCAGAGCGATCGCGCCCAGGAGGGCAACGCCCGTCCGGTCGACCGGTAAGCGCGGCACCCCGCCGAGGATCATCCCCGCATAAACGACAAGGAAGACGACGAGGACCATCACAGGTCGTTGGCACGCCACAGATACCAGCTGGCGACGGAGCGATAGGGCTGCCAGCGGGTGCCGTAGGCAGCCAGCTCGGATGCCTGTGGTAGTGCTTCAAGGTCGTACGTCATCCTGAAGCCCTTGCGGACGCCGAGGTCCGTCACGGGGAGAACGTCGGGACGGAGCAGGTAAAAGATGAGCAGCATCTCGACGGTCCATCGGCCGATGCCGCGCACGGCCGTCAGCCGGGCGATGACCTCCTCGTCGGTCATACCGTTGAGGTGCGATCGCGGCGGAACGACGCCTTCAAGGGTCTTGGCCGCCAGGTCTTTGACGGCGGCGACCTTGGCGCGCGACATGCCGGCTCCGCGCAGGGTGTCCTCCGGCACGGCCAGCATCTCCTCAGGGTCGGGCATGTCATCGCTCGGGAAAAGCGCGAGCACCCGGCCGTAGATGGTCGAAGCCGCCTTGCCCGAGAGTTGCTGGTAGATGATCGAGCGCATCAAGGCGTGAAACGGACTCATCATCGTCTCCACGCGGACGTCCCAGTCGGGTTGGAAATCCCCGACCTGCTCGATGAGGCGGCCGAGGGGAGGATCCTGGCGCAACAGGGTGATTGCGGCGTCGGCGTCGTAGGGAAGGGGCATACGGCAGCGCAGGGTTTGGCATCGAGGGCGAGAGGGACCAGGATTCGGAAGGATCCGGGCGGGTCGTCTACGAGGTAAGCATAGGCATCCGGTGGAATGTATAAAAAAACACGCCTACGAAGCTTCGTCCGCCGAGATCCACCCATCGCGAACTTCGACTCTCCTACCGCGAACGTGCGCGGCGGTGATTCCCCGTGGGAGTAGGGCACCGAAGAATGCACCGGGCAGGGAAGAGGGGCCTGTAACTACGCATCATCGGCTCGCGTACAGCTACACGTCTATCCCACTCATCGGTACAGGCATTTCCGTAACCACCATGAACCTGGAGAGGGAGGGACATGATGAAAACCTGTATCACACTCGCGTTGGTCTTGTTGCTGGGATGGACCACCACGGCCTACGCACAAGAGGCCAAAGCGCACAAGGACGGGCTGGTATGGAAGCTGGCAACGGCCCAGCTGGTCCGATCTCTGGAATCACCCATCGACGACGTACGAAGCCAGTCGCTGAAGAATGCCATCGTCTACGCGACGTTGTACCGCGACAAGGTAGACCTCAGCCGTGCCGTACCTTCGATCCGAAGGGTGTACGAGCAGGACGCCGCCGCCGGGCAGCACACGCTGGCGCTGGCGGCCTTGCAAGCCATCGGTAACAGCCGGGCGGCGGCCTATATGGCGCGCCACGTCTCGGCAGCCGCGTCGGATGACGCCCGCCTCGTCCTCGTTTCCGTGCTGCACGACTATTACGAGGCACGGAATGGTGACGCCCGGATCCGAGCCGCCAGCATTTCATCATCGCCGTAACGATACCCGGGTGCTCCGGCGCCCGGTACCCACGCATCGCGAGAGACAGCGGTGAAACGGAAGGCCTCTCTGTCTGCCGGCGGAGAGGCCTTCGTGGGGATGGGAGCAGCGACGTCAGGAGACGAACAGCAGGTCTATCTGCCGGGTCGCCGGATCGGCGCCGGCCACCTGGACCTCCACGCGGTCGCCCGGCCGGTAGCTTTTGCCCGTGTAATCGCCGACGAGGCTGTAGGTGCTTTCATCATGGACGTAGTAGTCGTCGTCCATGTCGCGCACATGCACCATGCCTTCGACGAGCACGTCGTTCAACTCGACGAACACGCCGAACTTGGTGACGCCGCTGACGACGCCGGTGAACTGCTCTCCGAGGTGTCGACGGATGTATTCGACCTGCTTGAGCTTGACCGACTCTCGTTCCGCCTCTTCGGCCGTCTTCTCGCGCTGCGAACAATGCAGGCACTGGGCTGCGAGCGTCCGGCCGTCTACGTCTTTGCCGCCGGCGGCATGCCGCTTGAGCAGGCGATGCACCAGCAAGTCCGGATAGCGCCGGATAGGGCTGGTGAAGTGGGTGTACGTGGCGAAGCCGAGCCCGTAATGCCCGATGTCTTTCGTCGAGTAGGCGGCTTTCGCCATCGCCCGCAGGGCTGCGTTTTCGATGACGTAGGCTTCCGGCGTGCCCTTGATCTGTGCCAGCAGGGCGTTGAGGTCTTTCGATGTAACGTTGTCGTTGGTCAGCTTGAGGTGATGGCCGAAAGCGCGTACGTACGTGGCGAGTTGCCGGATTCTCTCGGCGTCGGGCTTGTCATGGACGCGGTAGACGAAGGGCGGCGGTGCCTGCCTGCCGCTCACATGATGCGCCACGGTGCGGTTGGCCAGCAACATAAACTCCTCGATGAGCCGGTGGGCTTCCAGCCGCTCTTTACGGACGATTTCGAGGGGATGGCCTGCGTCGTCGAGCCGGACGCGGACCTCCGGCAGGTCGAAGTCCACGGAGCCTTCGCCCAGGCGGTTCTGGGTGAGCGTACGCGCCAGGCGGGCCGCCTGCACCACGTCGGAGGCGAAGGGATGGTCCGGGTAGCCGCCCTGGATCAACTGCTGGGCCTCTTCATAGGTAAAACGCTGCATCGAGTGGATGACGGTCTCTCGCATCTCGTAGCGCACGACGCCGCCGCCGGGTGTGACTTCCATCAGGCACGAAAAGGTCAGCTTGTCCTCGTGGGGACGGAGGGAGCAGACCGTGTTCGAGAGCTTCTCCGGCAGCATCGGGATGACGCGGTCGACGAGGTAGACGCTCGTGCCCCGGGTGTAGCCCTCGCCGTCCAGCGCGGTATCGGGCCGGACGTAATAGCTCACGTCGGCGATGTGGACGCCCACTTCGTAGTTTCCGCCGGGTAGTAGCTCAATGTGGATGGCGTCGTCGAAGTCCTTGGCGTCTTCGGGGTCGATGGTGAAGATGCGCTTCCTGCGCAGGTCGAGCCGGCGTTTGATCTCGTCGGCGGGGATCGCTTCGGGGATCCGCTCGGCTTCCCGGATGACGGCGTCGTCGAAGCCGGCGCGGACATCGAGGCTGAGGGCCAGCGAGAGGACGCGCACGCCCGGATCGTCGCCGTCGCCCAGCACGGCGAGGACGCGGCCTTCGGGGGAGGCATGCGGGTCGTCGAACCGGTCGATGGAGACGACCACTTTGTCGCCGTCCTTTGCGCCGTTGAAGGCTTCGCGGGGGACGTAGATGTCGTGCTTCAGGCGCTGGTCGTCCGGCTGGATGAACGCAAAGTGGCCTTTCTTGCAGAACGTGCCGACGGCCTGAGTCCGTTTGCGTGCGAGCACCTCCAGCACTTCGGCTTCACGCCGCCGGTCGCCCCGGGCGGGCGCGGCCAGGCCGATGCGCACAGTGTCGCCGTCGAGCGCCGTACTCATGTGGTTGCTGCGTACGAAAAAGTCCTCCGTCTGGCCTTCCACTTCGACGAAGCCGAAGCCCTGGGGGTTGACGTGGAGGATGCCTTCGAGGCGAGTAGGACGGGGTTTGTAGGTGTAGCGTCCGCTTTGGGCGCGCCCGAGGAGGCGTTGCTCATCCATCTCGGCGAGCACGTCGCGGAAGAGGGCGTAGACGCGGTTGTCGGTGTAGTTGAGTCGTTTGGCGATCTCTTTGGGTCGAAAAGCGCGTTTCCCGTTGTTTTTCAACAGATTGAGTACGTCTCGACTGATTTGTTGTCTGGAGGGGTTTGTAGGCACGATCAGTGGATACCGGGATGGATACAGGGATTGGGATGAACTGCTAAAACGGAAACAGATTGGACGTAGAATCGCAACACGTAAACCGGAATTAGTGTTTCCTCATACGTGTCGATGCACCGTTCGATCATGCAAACCGGCATATTGTTCAGGAATTCGCAATGCAAGGTGCGGTTTGATGGTGCCCTTTTATGTCCCGGCACAGGGCTTTTACCCATGCTGATCAATGCTTGTGCAACCCGCAGGCGTTGTGGCTTATCCCGTTCGGCGACCGGGACGGACAGGTTTACTGATCCCCTGCATCGACCACCGTATCCGTCGAGTCGGGCACGGCGGCTTGTTTGTCCTCACCGCCGAAGAGGCGCTGGAGCAGCTTGCGCCACGTAGGAAACTGCGTCTGGTACGACAACCCGGCGCCGGTCTCGCTCGTGACGAGGTTGTCACTCAGCACGTCGCCCTCCCGGCGGTAGAACACCTCGACGGACACGCTCGGGCTCAACCGGATCTCGACCACGAACTCGCCCTGGAGGCTTTGTTGGGCCGTGTCCTGCACGTCCTGGCCCAGCCCGCGATAGATGCCCTGCCCCCGGATGACCAGCCGTTCGTTGAGCAGGCGGATCGCTACGCCCGCCGAGACGTCCAGGTCGTTCGCCGTCTCGTCGCTCTGGACGCCGAAGGTGAAGTCGGTATTCGGAATGGCCTGGCTGAGGTACCGGTTGATCTGGCTGGAGACGAGCGCCGAGACGCTGTTGAAGGCCGACCCGGCCAGCACGTCGTTCGTCGGGGCATCGGTCGTCAGCAGGAACGAGTTGGTCAGCAGCACGCTCGTAGCGTATTGGGCAGCGCGGTCGGGCTGGTTGAGATAGGTCTCGACGATCTGGGTGTTGCTGATGGCTTCCTGTCGGCTCCGGTCGATGGCCAGGTTCAGGCCCACCAGGACGGCATTGAGTTCGCCGGTGATGTGCAGGTGCACGATCAGCGGGATGCTCGACTGCAAGCGCCCGGCGATGTCTTCCGGCAGGCCGGTCCGCGAAGCGCGCGTTTGGTACGAGGCTTCGATGTCCAGCGTCGGGTTGAGCGGATCGCCCGTCCAGGTGATGCTGCCCTCGTTGATCAGGAAGCGGCGCACGAACACTTCACCGGCGGTGAAGAGGTAGTCGCCGGAGTCGACCTCCAGGGTGCCGAAAGTGGAGAACTCGTCCTCCCGGCGTTGCAGTTGGATGCGGCCGCTGCCGACGGCGTTGATGACGTCTCCCAGGAGCGGGTCAATGACGAGGTGTACCGTCGAGCCCTCCGGGGCGAAGATGTTGAGGTCCATCTCCATCCCTTCCGTGAAGGCGCGTTCTCCGACCGGCCGCCGGGCGAGGATGTTGGCGCGCCTTGGACGGAACGGCGTTTCCGGGAGCCGGCCCGTCGAATCGGCAAAGATGATGAAGCCGGGGTCCACGACCGTCTCGCTTTCGGTGATCGGGATGAAGATTTCGCTCTGTTCGCTGGTCGTGACGTTGGAAGACCGGAGAAAGGCCTGGTACAGCGGCCCGGTCAGTGTGGCGTCCCCGGAGGCCCAGATCGTCCCGTAGAAGGGCAGTTCGCGGGAGAAGTTGGGCACGTCGATGATTTGCAACGTCTCCAGGTGAGCGGCGAGGTCGAAGGAGAAAAAGCGGTATTCGTTGAAGAAGAGGCTTCCCGTGATCTGAGCTTCGCCGCCCGTCGGATCGCGCAGGACGACCTCGTCGATCCGGATCGCCTCGTCGTCGACGCGCACCGGGCCGTCGATGCGGTAGTGCAGGTTGAACATCGGGATCTCGAAGCGCCCGTCGGTCAGCGTCAGGTTGGCGTCGAAGAGGGGGTAGGCGAAGGTGCCTCGGAGGGTACCCTGCCCGGCAAAGGCGCCCTCCACACGGTCGACCTCGCTGATGATGTATTCGAAGAAGAAGGCGTCGGCGCGTTGGACATTGAGCGAGAGGTCGAGGACGCCGGGGTCGTCGCCGCCGCGCGGCAGCCGGAAGGTACCGGCCAGGCGGAGCGCGTTTTCCGTCTTGCGGAGGCCGGACGACGGTGCCGCCCGCATGGTATCGTCTACGGCGATGGGGTGGAGGGCGACGTCCAGGGCGACGTCCGGCGTTCCGGGCAGATAGCGGCTCGATGCATCCAGGTGCCCCACCAGGCGGTCGTCGAGCACCAGGGAATCGACGCGGAGCGCGCCGGTCACCTCGCGTTGGACGGACCCGGTGAGCGCCAGCCGCCCGTTGAGCCGCCCGCCCAGGGACGGCTTCAGCGAGAAAAAGTGAGAGAGCTGGGGTAGGCCGATCTCTTCGACTTCGACGAAAAAAGTATCGCGGGCCGCGCTCGAGAGCGCGCCGTACAGCCGCACCCGCTGCGCGGCGGCGCTGTCGGCGGGCGCGCTCTCGAACAGGAGGCCGGGGATGACGACCGCGTCGGCGAAGAGGTCGATGGCTTCGTCTTCCGGATGGTGCCAGACGTAGTCGCCGATGGCGAAGTGCAGGTCCTGGAGGGTCACCCGGCTGCGGTCGGCGAAGAGGTCGATGCCGGCTGCCAGGCGGGCCGCGTCGACGCCGTCGTTGTGTTCGGTGGCGAGGGACAGGGTGCCGCTTCGGTCGCGGAGCGAAGCCGACACCCGGGGGGTGCGGAAGACCTGACGGCCCAGCGCCACGTGCCCGGCACGGGCATCGAGGCGAACGCGGAGCGATTGTTCCACGGGTTCACCCAGGGCTATCGAGGCTTCGAAGTCGGTGTGGAGCGTGTCGACGCCGAGCGTCTTCATCCGCAGCGAGTCGCCTGCTACAGTGCCGCTAAGCAGCAGCCGGTCGGCATCGGCTACGACCCGGAGGTGGGCCGTCAGGTCGGTGGCGAGCGGCGGGAGCATCGGCAGCAACGCCGTGAGCACCTCGGCGTGTTCTACGGCGAGGGCGGCATCGAGCGTCACTGCTTCGAAGCCGGCGGTCGTCAGCGTCTCCCGGGCGTCGCGTTGCAGCAGGATCTCATCCAGCGACAGCGTTCCCGCCTGGAGGGCGGGAGGGCCGGGGTCCGGCGCCCTGCGGGCATACGTCTTCGTGACCTGCTGGTCCCACGCCTCGCTCAGCACATGCCGCCACAGCGCGCCCAGAGCACGCGTCGGTGCCACAGCCGGGTTGCCGTCGAGACGAAGCGACAGGGCATCGCCTGTGAGATGCAGGCGGGGTGCGGGGCCGGACGGCGGGTGCACGGTCAACCTTGAGCGATGCGCCGGCACGTCGCGGATCGTCCGCCCCCACTGCATCCGCGATGGGGCGACCTGCACGGTGAGTTCGCCCTGGAGATCCTCCCAGGACCCCCCGCTGCCCACGAGCGCCCATGTTGCGTTGAAGGAGGAGCGGAGCGAATCGATAGCGAGGAGGGGGCCGAGGTCGAGGCGTTGCATCGTCAGGTCCAGCCGGTAGCTCGGCGCTGCCTCCCAGAGAAGCTCCCCCCGGGCTGTGAGACGCTGCTGGGCCTGACGCGCAAAGGCTGCCGTTTCGAGCCGACGGCCTCGGAGCCGGGCCTCTACATGCAGCGTGTCGAGGCGGTGGCCGGCGAAGCGCGTATGGTGGAGATCCAGGTCGATGGTGGTATTCAGGCTGTCGAGGGAGAGCCCGTGCCCCCGCGCCGTCACCCGGCCGTGAAGCGCACTGGCAAGGCGCGTATCGTCCAGGAGGCGGCCCACATCGAGCGAGTCCGCCCGGACGTCGATGGCGTACTGCAACGCGCGTCCGGGGCGGTGCCGGGCCGTGACGGTGCCGTTGAGATGGCCCGGTGCGCCGCGTACGTCGAGCCGGGCGGCAGCACGCAGGCGTCGCCCCTGCACGCCCCGGCCTCGGATGGAACCCTCCACCGTGCCCGCCATCGTGATCGGTCCCAGATGGTCGAAGTCGGGCAGGGCGGCCTCAGGCAGGACGGCGTGGAGATCTTCCGAGGCGATTACGCCGTTCCGCAGGGTCATTGCGAGGCTCAGCGAGTCGGCCAGGCTGCGGATCGTCCCTTCGGCCCGGAGGCGTGACTGCCCGCGTTGCAGGGTAACGTCCTCGACGGCGAGCCGGGATAGCGGCCCGGCTACCCGCGCCGACAGGGTGACGGCATCGGCGAGGGGCAGGCGCGGCATGAGCAGCCGCAACGCCTCGTAGTCGAAGTGGCTTTCGTCGAGTTCGCCGTCGAGCGTGACGGCAGCCGGAATACCGGCCCGCAGCGAGTCGAGATGATCCACGGCGCCGCTGAGACGGATCGAGGTACGCCCGGCGTTGAGGACGGCCTGGTTGACGATCACACGTCCCGGTTCGAACAGAAACTGCCCCTGTGCTTCGTCGATGCCGAAGGGCAGGTCGTGCAGAGCGGCGGAGAAACGCAGCACGTCGATGAGCTTCGCCTCAGGAGTCCACTCGACGGTGGCGCGGGCCTGTACATCGGTGATTTGGGTCTCCGCATAGTTGAAAAGCCAGCCCGATGCGACGGAGGCCGGAAGCGATTGCTCGTACCGGGTGTGGACGGTTCCGTCATGGAGATACAGGTCTGCCGAGTCGAAAGACCAGGCGGAAGAGGGCGCCGCGCGCTTCGGGGTCTGCCGGTGAAAAACATCGTCCAGGTTCCAGGTGCTGTCCGCCTGGTACAGGAGGTAGCCTGTCGGCCGGATCAGCGTGAGGGAGCCGACCGAGAACCGTTTGCGGAGCAAGGTAGACCAGTTCGGGCGTGCTATCAGCGAATCTACCCGCAGGACGAGGTGGCCCTCGGGGTCGAAGAGGCGGATGTCGCTGGCGAACAGGTCCTGCACCAGGTTGCCCGTCAGGTGGCCGATCTGCAAGTGTCCTTCAAACGTGTCTGCAAACTCCTGTTCGATCTGACGCCGCAGCCCGTCGCGCCCCACCTGCGTGCGCGTCAGGGCGAAGAACAGCAAGGTGCCGATGCCGAGGATGGCAGCCAGGACGTAGGCCGCGATCCGGATCGTGTGGCGGGGGATATGTAGCAGTTGAAGGGCAGACAAAAAGAACCCGAGGAACCGACGGTACTACGCGACGAGGAAGACAGGGAGGGCTGGAGAAGCCAGCGTATCCGAGCCGGCCAACAGGTAGGAAACGATGCCGGCAGGGCAAAGTGCCCACCCGGGTCGCTATTTGAGTCGATTTCAAGGATTTATTACGAGGTGAAGATCACCCGGCTCTCCTCAGCAGGCTTGCGCAAAGGCCCAGGCGGCCGCGACGTCGGACGGCAGGACGTCGGCGGTGACGTAGGCTTCGCCGGGGCGGCGGAGGACGACGAAGCGTTGCGTGCCGGCCTCTCCCTTTTTGTCGGACCGCATGGCCTGCATCAGGGCCGGAACGGGCCAAGCGGCGAGGGTATGGCGCACGGGGATCCGGCGAACGAGGTGCTGCAAGCGTTCCAGCGGAAGGTCGGGGTGTAGCCGGTGGGACAGGTGGAGCGCCGCCTGCATCCCGAGGGCGACGGCCTCGCCGTGGGTGAACCGACCGTACCCGGCCACCCGTTCGATGGCGTGGCCGAAGGTGTGGCCGAAGTTCAGGATCGCCCGGCGTCCTTGTTCGCGTTCATCCTCACTCACGACGACGGCTTTGATGCGAGCCGCCCGGTAGACCGTCTCTCCGACGAGGTGCTCATCCCGTGCCAGGATGCCCGTCCCGTTCTCTTCCAGAAAACCCAGGAAGTCGGCGTCCGCGATGAGGGCGTGTTTGACGACCTCGGCCAGGCCGCTCGTCCATTCCAACGCCGGCAGCGTGGTCAGCATTGTGAGGTCGATGCAGACCAGGCGCGGCTGGTGAAAGGCTCCGATCAGGTTTTTTCCAGCCGGGTGGTTGATGCCTGTCTTACCCCCGATGGCGCTGTCGACCTGGGCGATGAGGGTGGTGGGAAGCTGTATCAGGGGGAGGCCGCGCAGCAACGTCGCCGCCGCATAGCCGGCCAGGTCTCCGACGACGCCGCCGCCCAGGGCCAGCACGGGCGTCTTACGGTCTATTTCCCAGGCCAGCGCCGCGTCGTAGATCGCTTGAAGCGCGTCGGGTGCTTTCGTAGCCTCGCCCGGCGCAAGCACGATCGTCGCGGGCGTCCAGGCGGCTGCGTGCAGGGCCGCTTCGAGCGGCGCCCGGTACCAGGCGGCGACCTGCGCGTCGGTGACGACGAGGCATCGGCCGGCCCGCAGCCCGGCCTCGGCCAGCAGGCCGGGCCAGTCCGGCAAGGGCGCAAAATGGATCGAGTAGCCTCGCCCGCCGGGTAGAGCAACGGGGATCGGCGCGGCCGTTGAAGGCATCAGGCAGGGAGTTTGTACGGTGTGATCGCGGGTCGGGAAGGCGGCGATGCACCCCCTCATTTAAGGATAGCCCCGCCGGGCCGATTGAGCCAATAGGGTTTGATGAAAAATGAGGTCGAAACGGCGCATGCAGGGTTCACGCAAAGCAAGTGTCTTGTGGATCTGTCTCCTGGTCGGCGCGGTCGGGTGCTCGTCGGATCTGCGGTATCCGCCCGGCGCGATCGCCCCGCACGATCCTGTTCAGGAGCACCTCACCGCTACGCAGGTCTATCAGAAAGCCGGGTACGTCGTCCGGCCGCTGGCACGCTTTCACATCGAGGCGCGTGTGCTCGGCAAGGCCCGCTACCGTTTTGATCGCGGGGCCTCGCTCTCGCCCGTCGATCTGGCGCTCGGGTGGGGGCCGATGTCGGATCAGGCGGTGCTCGACCAGATCGATATCTCGCAGGGCCGGCGGTTCTACCGATGGCGGGTCCAGCGGTACCCTATTCCCCGCCACGACATCATCGAGCATAGCGCCAACATGCACATGATTCCGGCCAACGACGACGTCGAGCAGGATCTGCTCCGGGTACAGCCCGGCGAGGTGGTGCACATCGAGGGCTATCTCGTCGTAGCGACGTCCGAGGACGGCACGGTGTGGAAGAGTTCGTTGACCCGAAAAGATTCAGGCGACGGCGCCTGTGAAGTGCTTTGGGTCGAAAGCGTGCTCTCGTACAGGCCGGACGTAGCGTTCTCCGGTTCTTGAGGGTGTTGTAACGGCTGCTGCGGCAGGATGTACACATAGGAGTCGCAGGGGAGATCCCATCCTGATACAGGGATGCTACGGGGAAAAGGAGATGCCCTGTCCAGTGGAGGTTACACATCTGCGCCGGAGCGGGTGTAGAAGGGGAAAAAAAGACCGCTGTCGGGTGCCCGGGTATCGCAATTCGAAGGGGCTCAGATCGGGTGGGCTTGTTTTTTGAGGGAGAGGCCTTGACTCGGTACGTATTTTGCCGATACCTGCTTGTATCGGAAGCGCTTCCGGGAGGGAGCAAGAAGTCAACCTAGCAGGGCAACCTTATGTCTTGGCTTAAAGGTATCTCATTGCACACAGGGAGTGGAGCCCAGAAAGCCGTGCTGGCCCTGAGTGCCTGTGCCGTCGCCGGCGTGGCGGCCGTTCAGTTGAAACGTGCGCTTCAGCACTGGCGCGCCGAGCACCTGATGTTCGATTTTCCCATCGATGAACAGCTGTTCATCGGGTGGGGCGGTAGCCTCCCTGACGGCATCAAGTGACGGGGTTGGATGTTTTATAGCGTCGCCGCCGAGGATGCGGGCTGAAGCCTCGGCGGTCGGCGCTGCGAAAAATGGGGCCGTGACCTCCGTGGTGGATGTTGACGGAAGAAGCCTCATGCCGTCGATGTTTTTCCGGGACGCGCATTGCATTTCAAGCGAAGAGCACTTCGAACGTATTGCGCTTCTGGTAACATTATTTGCGAAGGCGCCTTCGGGTGATGCCTGTCTGAAGCGGCAACATGGATCGCACGGGGCGGTAGAACAGGCATCGTTGCCATCCCCCGTCTCCACCGCACCGCCTCCATGTGTTTCGTCGTTCTTGCGTATCGGCAGCATCCACGCTACCGGCTTGTACTGGCTACCAACCGGGATGAGTTCTACGCACGCCCGACGGCGCCGGCCGCCTTCTGGCACGCCGCGCCGGCCGTGCTGGCCGGGCGCGACCTCCAGGGAGGCGGGACCTGGCTGGGTATCACCCGCACGGGTCGCTGGGCGGCGTTGACCAACGTTCGGGAGCCCGGTGCCCATCGGGCGGATGCCCCGACGCGCGGCGCGCTCGTGGCCGACTTTCTGACGGGCACGCAACCTCCGCAGCCCTATCTCGCTACGCTCCGGCGGACAGCCGATCGGTACAACGGGTTCAACCTGCTCGTCGGCGATGCCCGGGAGGTGTACTATTTCGGCAATCGGGCGCCGGGCATCCGCAGGCTGGAGCCGGGCCTCTACGGGCTCAGCAACCACCTGCTCGACACGCCCTGGCCGAAAATAGAGCGAGGCAAAACGGCCCTGGCCGCTGCGCTCCGCGCCGACACGATCGACCCGGAGACCCTGCTTCGGTTTCTGGCGGATACGCAGCAGGCCCCGGATGAAGCCCTGCCGGATACAGGCGTCGGCCTGACGTGGGAGCGTCTGCTTTCGTCGATCTTCATCACCAGCCCGAACTACGGCACGCGGGTTTCTACGGTCATCTTGACCGAGGAGAGCGGCGAGGTCACTTTTGTGGAGCGTGCCTACGTGCCGAACACCGATGCCCAAGTAGCCGGAACCGTACGGTACACCTTTCAAAGCGATATCGAGATCGTAACACAACACATAGACTGATCCCGGCAACGCCGTGTCCTCGATGAGAGCCGTGCAAGTCAAAGAACCCGGTGGACCGGGACATCTGTTCCTGGGCGACTACCCCATGCCGACGCCGGCCGACCATGAATTGCTGGTTCGCGTGGGGGCAACGGCGTTGAACCGTGCGGACTTGATGCAACGGGCGGGCCTCTATCCGCCGCCGCCCGGTGTCAGCGAGATCCTCGGGCTGGAGGCGTCCGGCGTCGTCGAGGCGGTAGGCGCTTCGTGTGAGGGGTGGCGGGTGGGAGATCGCGTTTTTGGTTTGTTGCCCGGCGGCGGCTATGCGTCGTACGTCGTTCTCGACTACCGGATGGCGATGCGGATGCCTGAAGGGATGTCCTTCGAGGAAGCGGCTGCGATTCCCGAAGTGTTTCTCACGGCGTACCAGGCGCTCTTCTGGCTCGGCGGCATGGCGACGGGGTCGCGGGTGCTTGTCCACGCCGGGGCGAGCGGCGTCGGCACGGCGGCTCTCCAGATGATCCGGCAGACCGGCGCGCAGGCGTATGCGA
>Ga0302046_10001853_pt1 | contig 19734 bp, 20 predicted proteins | sample RVTome_11_FD_200261 | JGI IMG/M metagenome (GOLD analysis project Ga0302046, IMG submission 200261) | Soil microbial communities from uranium-contaminated site in the Upper Colorado River Basin, Wyoming, United States - RVT147D111 (version 2) ...
AGTAGCAGCCGGAACTTCCAGAAGCACTTTGCCCCCACGCGCGTGCTCGGAAATCCAGCACGTTACAAGACAGCGGCCCGAAACGTGCCCTCCTGCTAGATAACCCAGCGCGACCTCGGCGTGCCCATGTCGGGACTTGCGCGACGACCTCTGTGAACCTTGTTACCGCCGGGCCGCTCGGACGGGCTGCTGGCATTCGAGCGGCTCGGCGACCGCTGCCGCTACCAGCGTGTTATCCTAACAACGCAATGAGCTCACCGGTCGAAAGCACCAGCTTGCCAGAAGTGATCTTCCTCGTCGAGGAAGCCCCCGAGGGAGGCTTCACCGCGCGGGCCCTGGGAGAGTCGATCTTCACCGAGGCGAACGACCTGGCAGATCTGCATGCGAAGGTCCGAGACGCGGTTCACTGCCACTTCGACGAGGGCAAGGTCCCGAAAGTCATCCGGCTTCACTTCGTCCGCGAGGAAGTCATCAAGGTTTGAGGCTTCCGCGGGACGTCTCCGGTGACGACCTTGCGAAGGCCCTCGCCGATCTCGGATACCGGATCACCCGCCAGACCGGTAGCCACCTCCGATTAACCACCCTCGAAGTTGGCGAGCACCACATCACCATCCCACGCCACGCGGCGCTCCGGGTTGGGACGCTCGCCGGTGTCCTCGGCGAGGTGGCCCAGCATTTTGCCCTGACCCGCGAAGAACTCGCCGAACGGTTGTTCGGGCGGTAGAAGAGGAGATCCTCGCACCGAGGCGAGCAGAGACCGGGTTCAGTCTTCCCGACGCGGTCCCCCGAGATCTCTCAGCGACAGCCTCCGCCGCCCTCGGAGACGTTCCAGCTTCGCGGCGAGCCTCGGCACCGCCAGCAATCGTGGGATGAGAAGCATCGCGCTATCCAGGTCAACCAGCGTCAGCCGCTCTCCCTCGTCGAGGCCGTACTTGGTCCGCAACAGCGCAGGGAGCGATGAACTTTCATGCCAACTCCTGCATCTCCGCCTCCGCCTTCTCCAGCCAGAAGCTCATGCCCATCTCGCGGTACATAGTGGCCGCGGTTGTCAGATGCTCCTTGGCCTTTCCTCCGTCGCCCGTACCCTGGGAGAGCGCGCCCAAGCCCAGGTGGCACTGAGCGACGAGGGGACGCATCCCCAGCTCGTCGGCCAGCGCGAGAGCCCGACCATAGTGCTCCTCGGCCCGGGCCATCTCCGGGGGGTTACGGCGGGCGCTGATCTCGCCGAGAAGGTGTGAGGCCCTCGCCTGGCTCCCGCGGAACCCGCGCTCGGCAGCCAGCTCGGCGGCGCGCGACGCGATCCCGACGGCCTCGTCTATCTTCCCGGCCAGGAGATATCCCGTGCCGAGCGCGGTCGTGTCCCTCGATGTGTCGAAGATCCTGACCTGGGGAGCCCGAGCCTCACCTTCCTCCAGGATGGGCAAGGCCTCGGCGAGGCGGCCGCACAGCGCGTACGCGAGGCCCAGCGCGGCGGTAACCGTTGGAAGAAGCACGCCGAGATTCCACGTCCTGCAGACTCCGACGGTGCGCTCGAGCACAGGCATCGCCTGAGCAAGAGCGCCCCGGACGAGCTGGACTTGACCCACGGCAAGATAGGCAGCGGCCACGCTGTACGGCTGGCCGGCAGCCTCGGCGATCGAGACCGCCTCCGCCGCATGCATGATCGCCTCGCCGAACTCGCCGCGCTCGGCGAGGGACCAGGCGAGCCACACACGCGACAGCACGGACGGTAAACCGGTGAGGCCCAGCCGTTCGTGGGCGCGCTCACCCTTGATAAGCTCCCCATTTCGCCGGCAGTGGCCGGTCGCGCGGCGATAGTCGCCCACGTTGAAATAGCCTTGCCCGAGGAAGAAGCGCGCCACGACCTCGAGCGCAAAGTCCCCGAGCGCAGGGGCGATGGCGAGCGCACGCTGGCCCAGCTCCTCGGCTCGACGCGGATCGCCCGTCCGCCAGAGATACTGGCTCAGATAGGCGGAGGTCCACCCCAGTCGACCTTGATCCCCCAGGGCAGAGGCGAGCGTCTCCGCGTCGCGCAGGTGCTCGAAGACTCGCTCGTGTTCGCCGAGGGCTTGGAGCGAGCTTCGCAGGTCGAACCGGAGGTCGATCCCCAGCTCCCGCATTTCGCGGGTCTCGGGTAGGTGGCGGAGGGCGATCAGCCCCTGCTCGAGCCCGGCGGCCGCTTCGCGGTAGGCGCTCCGCGCGGCGGCCTTGGCGCCGGCCTGCCGGAGGTAGGTGACCGCCTTCCCCCACGCTTCGCCCCGCACCGCGTGGTGAGCCAGCCGGTCGATGTGCTCGGCCAGCCGGTCGGGATGGAGCCGCTCGATAGCCTGAAGAATCTCGCCATGAAGGGCGCGGCGCCGATCCAGGAGAAGACTCCCGTAGGCGACGTCGTGCGTCAACGCGTGCTTGAATGTGTATTCCAGGTCGGGGAACAGGTGGACCTCGTAGAGGAACTCGGCCGCCTGGAGGTTGGCGAGGCCACGGCGGAGCGTCTCCTCCGGCCCCTCGACAATGGCCTGGAGGAGCGCGAAGGGCACGTCCTTGCCGAGGACGGACGCGGCCTGCAGGAGGCGCTTGTCCTCGGGAGCGAGCCGGTCGATGCGGGCGGCCAGGATGGCCTGGGCCGTCGCCGGGATCTGGAGGGTCTCGGACGCCTTCGCCAGCTCGTAGGCGCCCCGTTCGCCCGCCAGGACCTTCGTCTCGACCAACGTTCGCACGCTCTCCTCGAGGAAGAAGGGATTGCCTTCGGTCCGCTCGATCAGCAATCGCTTGAGCGGCTGCAACCCCGAGGCGTTCCCGAGCAGGGCCCCCAGGAGTTCCTCGGCGCTCTCGGGCGCCAGGGGGTCGATGCGGAGCTGCCGGTAGTAGGTCTTACTCCCCCAGCCGTGCTGGTACTCGGGTCGGTAGTTCACCAAGAGCAGCAGCCGGGCGGTGGGCACACTCTCCACCAGGCTGTCCAGGAACACCTGGGTCTCGGCATCGATCCAGTGCAGGTCCTCGAACACCAGCAAGAGCGGCTGGACCTGGCTCTCTCGCAGGAGCAGCCGCTTGATGCCCTCGAGCGTCTGCTGGCGGCGCTGTGGGGGGTCAAGCCGCTGCCATTGGGGGTCGTCGACGGGCACGTCGAGGAGCCAGAGCAGCGCCGGGAGGGACGGTTCGAGCGTCCGGTCGAGGAAGAGCAGCTTGCCCGTCACCTTCTCGCGAATCTTGCGCGTGTCGTCGCGCCCCTCGATCTGGAAGTAGGTCCGGAGAAGCTCGATGAGCGGCAGAAACGCCGTCGCCTTCCCGTAGGAGACGGAGTTGCTCTCGACGATCAACCAGCCCTGAGTGCGGTGCGAGTGGGTGAACTCCCAGAAGAGACGCGACTTGCCCACGCCGGGGTCGCCGACGACAGCCACGACCTGGCCGTGCCCCGTGCGGGCCCGTTCCAGGGCCTGGCGGAGCTGCTCCAGCTCCGCGTCGCGCCCGACGAAGCGCGTGAGGCCACGGGCGGCGGCCGCCTGCAGCCGCGAGCGCGCGGTCCCGGCGCCAACGACCTCGAAGACCTCGATCGGGGCGTCCAAGCCCTTGACCGGCCGCGCCCCCAGGGGCTTCACCACGACGTAGCCTTCCGCCAGATTCAGCGTCTCGGGCGCAATGAGGATCGACCCCGGCATGGCCATCTGCTCCAAGCGCGCGGCCAGGTGGGTCGTCTGGCCGACGGCCGTGTAGTCCATGTGGAGGTCGCTGCCGATGGAGCGGACGACCACCTCCCCCGAATTCACGCCGACCCGGATGTGCAGGGGCACGCCCGCGGTCCGATGCACCTCCTCGGCGTACCGCTTGACGGACTCCTGCATCCGCAACGCGGCGTAGCACGCCCGCACCGCGTGATCCTCGTGGGCGAGCGGCGCCCCGAAGAGGGCCATGATGCCGTCGCCCATGACCTGATTGACGGTGCCCTCGTAGCGATGAACCGCCTCCATCATGCGTTCGAGCACCGGATCGAGCAGCCTGCGCGCGTCCTCGGGGTCCCGGTCGGCGAGGAGCTCCATCGACCCCTTCAGGTCAGCGAAGAGCACGGAGACCTGTTTTCGCTCGCCCTCGAGGGCCGCCTTTGAAGTCAGGATGCGCTCGGCAAGGTGCTTGGGAGTGTAGGACTGCGGTGAGGTGAAGGCCGGGGAGCCTTGAAGAGGCGGTGCGGGGGCCTCGGCCACGCGCGTGCCGCACTTGCCGCAGAAGTCGAACCCCTCGGGGTTAGTGAATCCGCAGGACGGGCACACGGTCGCGAGCCTCGCTCCGCAGCGCCCGCAGAACGCCATCGCGGGAGGATTCTCGAAGGTGCACCGTGGACAGGTCATGCGCCGAGGTCTCTCATCTCTGGCTCCGCCTGTGACGTGCTCGTGGGCCTGCTCGGGCTTACCGATGCGCCGGTACAGCTTGCCGAGGCCGAGGTGGCAGTTTCTGGGGCTCAACCTCCGGTTTGGCAGCTCGCTCGGTTACTCCACGACCTGATCCGCCCCCCGGGCCCCTACCTCTGTCGCTGAGACTTGAGCGCCCGGTTGAGATGCTACCCCTTCTGTTGCCCTCTCTTCGAGGTATTGCCCTCTTTGCCCCAGGGGCGCCGGCCGGGAGCGCCTGCGTCCCTTCGCCTCGGCGATCCCGGTCAGGAGCCAGACGGTGCCAGCCGGCAGCCGAAGGTCGGCTAGGCGTCCTCCGCGGAATGACATCACAGAACTGGCTCTCCTGCTCGCGGTGCGAGGAGCGCAGGTAACCGAGAACGATCCCTGAACGCCGCACGGCAAGATAAAGGCCGGGGCCTGGTGCGCTTCAAGTCCGTGAATCCATGAATCATCGGAAGGCCCCGAAGACATTTGTGGACGGGACCGGCTTCGAGCGTCGGGGCCGCTCGGGGGCCGCGCTCACGACCGGGAATCGCGTGCCCGCCATGGCTCGGCCCCAAAGTCCCGCCAGAAGGCGTGCGCACGCCGTCCACCGGCCTCGTGGTAACGTCTTGCTGCCTGGTCTGCCGGCAGGCCTTGCCCCGGGGAGTCGGTCGAACCGGGTGACGTGCTCGAGCCGGTGTCGGCGGGAACTGAGCCGGCGACGGGTGGCTGAGGCCGTAGCCGAGGATCACCGGCAGCTGAGGGCTCGACTGACCGCGGTCGAGGCCCGGGTACGGGAGATCCAGGCCCTGCTCGAGGCCGCCCTGAAGAGGCTGGGAGGAGTGAGGCGATGAGGAGTCAAACGCGCTCCCGATAGAGCGCTAACCTTCGACCGCCAGTCTTCATCCACAGGAGGTGGGCCATGGGGAGTTCGGGTTCTCAGTGGTTCCCCGTTCTCGCCACCGCTGTCACACTCGTCGCGTTGCTGGCATTCCCCGCTCTCGCCCAGCAGCACCCCGCCGTGCTCGCCGGTCACGCCATCCTGCCCGCGCTCACCCTGATCGACGCGCCGGCCGACGCCCCCGGAGAGCCTGAAGACGTCGGGCAAGTACACGGGGCCGGGGAACCGGCGGGTCGACCAGCCAGCCAGCATCCCCGGGACTTCCTTCATCTCTGACCGTCAGGCGCCCCGCCCCACCGGGATCAGCCTGCCTTTCGCGGGCAAGCAACCGCTTCAGGGTTTCTCGGGCATCCAGCGTCTGCCCGACGGCTCCTACCTGGCCCTGTCCGACAACGGCTTCGGCAGCAGGACCAACTCTCCCGACGCGATGCTGATGTTCCATCGCCTGCGGCCCGACTGGCAGACCGGCACGGTCCAGATCCTCGAGACGGTCTTCCTCCATGATCCTGACCGGGTCATCCCGTTCCTGATCGTGAACGAGAGCACCGCTCGGCGCTACCTCACGGGCACCGACCTCGACATCGAGTCGATTCAGCCCATCGGTGACGCCGTCTACTTCGGCGACGAGTTCGGACCGTATCTCATCCGGGCCGATCGCGCGGGCAAAGTCACGGGCTTCTGGGAGACCACCCATGACGGCCGGGTGCTCAAGTCACCGGACCACTTCACGATGGCGGCTCCCTCGACGCCCGGCCCCGTGAGCTTCGCGGTCCGACGCTCGCGCGGCTACGAGGGGATGGCGGCCGCACCCGACGGCCGATTCCTCTATCCCCTACTGGAGGGGCCTCTCTGGGACGAGCAGGCCAAAGCCTGGGAGAGTAAGGGGGGCCGCGAGTACCTCCGCATCCTCGAATTCGACACCACCCAGGGCCGGTTCACCGGGCGGTCGTGGAAGTATCTCCTCGAGGCCAGTGGCCACAACATCGGCGACTTCAACATGATCGAGGCGGACACGGGGCTCATCATCGAACGGGACAATGGCGAGGGCGACCAGCGTCTGGCCTGCAGCGGGCCGCCCCGGCCCGACTGCTTCAACGTGCCCGCCCGCTTCAAGCGGGTCTACAAGATCGACCTGAAGACGGCTGACGCCGAGGGCTTCGTGCGCAAGGTGGGTTACATCGATCTGCTCGACATCAAGGACCCTGACCGCAAGGCGCGGGTGGGCGCACGCGACGGCGTGTTCACGTTCCCGTTCGTCACCATCGAAAACGTGGCCGTCGTCGACGTCGACCACATCATCGTCGCCAACGACAACAACCTGCCCTTCTCCTCGGGCCGCCAGATCGGCAAGAACGACGACAACGAGTTCATCCTGCTCCGGGTCTCGGAGCTCCTGCGGGCGCGATAGGCGAACGATTCGCGTCGCCCGCGTCAGAGAGGAGCGCAGCCTGCCAGGGCGCCCCAAGGGCACTGAGACTAGAGAAGCGCCATCAGACGGCTGAGGAGCATCATGAGCAGCCCACCGAGCGCGATCGTCACGGGAAGTGTCAGGAGCCACGATAGGAAGACCTCGAAGGTGATTCCCCGTCAAACTCGCCGGCTGCTCACTGAGGTTTTCAGGGAGAAGGCCGGTGCACTCCTGGTGTTCCGCGAACCGATCTTCACCGCCGACCGACAGCGCATCGCGGATTTTGCTGCCACGCATCGGCTGCCGGCGATCTACGGATCGCAGAACTTCATCGAGGTCGGCGGGCTGGTGGTGTACTCCGCCAATTTTCTTGACATGCTCCGGCGCGCTGCCGGCTACGTGGATAAGATTCTCAAAGGCGCCAGGCCCGCCGCCCTCCCCATCGAGCAGGCTTCCAAGTTCGAGCTGGTGATCAACCTCAAGACCGCCAAGGCCCTCGGGCTGACGATCCCGCCGGCGCTGCTGCTGCGGGCGGATGAGGTCATCGAATAGTGGCGAAGCGGAAGCGGACTCGACCTCCGGCGGCTCGCCAGGCAGAGTCGCCATCCCACGAGCCGACGCCCAAAAAGGTGGCTCGGGCCGCCGTCGCCCACGAGGCCACCGCGACCGCCTCCAGGGAGAAGGTCAAGCTCACCCTGACGGTGTTCCTGGACCGGGAGCAGGCCGAGCGACTGACCGCCCGGGCCATCCGGGAAGGCAAGAACCTCGAGGGCCTCGTGGCGGAGATCCTCGAGGGCGAGGCGGCAGCAGGCGGCGATGGGGGCCGATGACGACCGCCGATGACCAGGGCCGTAAGCGCCTCGTCATGGCGCTCGCCTGTACCCGGCTGGAGTTCCCCCGAGACCAGGAGCCCGTGGCGGTGACCTTCCTCAAGCGGTGGCTCGGCTCCTGGGGAGGGATCGGTCGCGTCGCGGTCGGCATGGCCCGGCAGGGTTACGACCTTCAACTCGCCCGGTACGCCGACGAAGGCTGGCGGGCGACGTTCTACGTCTCGGGCAAGGAGCACTCGGCGCCGCGTTACGTCGGCTCAGCCTGGGAGCCGACCCCGTGGCGGTCGGTCCAGGTGGCGGCACGGGAGGCCCTGAGGGCTGATGGCCGGACATGATCACGTCCGAGAGTGGACCGGCCGCCAAGGGGCGTTTGGGCTCGTCCTGTGCCTCGCGCTCATCGGGCTGGGGGCCCACCTCGCTCCAGCCGACGCCCAGACCCTGTTCGGCGCGGTCGTCCGCGTCGTGGACGGTGACACGATCCATGTGCAGCTGGGAGACCGCGTGGAGAAGGTGCGCTACATCGGCATGAACACGCCCGAGACCACCATCCCAGCCGGGGGAAGGAGCCCGGCAGCCGGGAAGCCACCGAGGTCAATCGGCAGCTCGTGGGACGTTCCCGCCGCCCGATGCCGCCACCGAGGCTGAGACGGCCATCTACCGCGGGCTCGCGGAGGCCCTCGAGCGGGCGTTACTGCGCGGCCTTCAGGATGCGCTGAACGTCCTGCGCGCGATGCGAGGCATGGCAGCGATCGAGGCCGAGGGGTGGCTCCGGCGGCAACTGGAGGGACTGACCGGCCCGGAGGCCGGAGAAGGGAGGGAGTGAATAGGCTTACCCGATCGGCGCATCAGGTAGCGGCCGGCCTTCACCACCGCCTCGCCCTCCAGCCCTCGCTTGGTGATGCTGCGGTCGCTCAGCCGGATGTCGTAGTACGTGCGCATTGCCGATTCCTCCTCGGTTTCAGTGCGCGGCGGTCGGCGGCCGCGGCCCCGCCTGCGGCTGCAGCTCGACGCCAGCTTCAGATGGGCCTGTCGGCTCCACCAGCTCGATGGTTTCCTCCGCGGGCGACAGGGGCGGGCCGCTCACCCGGCGGGCGCGGAAGCGGATCTGGGGCAGCCGCTGGACTGCTTGGCGCAGCGCCTGCTCCCAGCGCATGCCGATCTTCGTGAGGTCCGGATCGCCCGCGGCAAAACGCCGATGGCGGGTGATCTCGAACTCGTCCACCTCATAGGCGAGGAGGTCCACCGGCGGCCCCACCGTCACGTTCGACCGCATGGTGGAGTCGAGCGAGAGCAGCGCGTACTTGGCGGCCTCCTCGAGGGTGGTCCTCTCGAACCGGATCCCCCGGTCCAGGATCGGGCGGCCGTACTTGGTCTCGCCGATCTGAAGGTACGGCGAGTCCTCGCTGGCCTGCATCGGGTTGCCCTGCGGATAGATGATGAAGAGCCCGGGCGCCTCGCCCCGCACCTGGCCGCCCAGGATCAGGTTCACGTTGAACTTGAACTCGTCACGCTCGAGGGCCTCGCGGTCCATGTCGGAGACCCGCCGCACCTGCTCACCGATCACGCGAGCGGCATCGTAGAGGGACGGCGCCTGCGCCAGCCCCTTGCCCTGGTCGAAGTCGCGCTTAAGCAGCGTGATGATCGACTGGGTGATCGAGAGGCTTCCGCTGCTCAGCAGGATGAAGACGCGCTCGCCCGGCTGGACGAACGTGTGCATCTTCCGCGCCACGTTCACCTGGTCGTGCCCGGCGTTGGTGCGCGAGTCGGAGGCCATCACGAGGCCGCGGCGGGTCCAGATGCCGAGGCAGTAGGTCACGCCGCGCCCAGCCCCCGACAGCCGGCTGCCTCGATCGTGAGCATGGGCGCTATGTTACCAGAAGGCGGCCGGCAATTGACCGCCGCCCGCACCCGGATTACGATGGCCCCATGCGGATCCGCATCGGATACGAGCTGGCCTTCGAGGTGCCGCGGCCGACACCGATGCTCCTCATGCTCTATCTGCGCCCGGAGGCAGCGGGGGCTCTCCAGCGGCCCGAGCGCATCGTCGTCGAGCCGGAGACGCCGCTCGAGAACATCCTCGACTGGTTCGGCAACCGGGCCGCGCGCATCCTGGCGCCCGCCGGCTCGATGCGCTTCCGCTACGACAACGTCGTCGAGGACAGCGGGCGGCACGAGCCCTCGATCGAGGGCCTCCCGCTCGCTCCCGTGCACGAGCTGCCGCCCGAGGGCTGGCGGTACCTCCTGGCCAGCCGCTACTGCGAGGTGGACCGGATGACCGAGATCGCCTGGGATCTCTTCGGGAAGACGCCGGAGTCCTGGGAGCGGGTGCAGGCGGTGCTGGACTGGGTGCACGCCAACGTCACCTTCGGCTACCAGTACTCCCGACCCACCAAGACCGCGTTCGACGTCTTCACGGAGCGGCAGGGTGTGTGCCGGGACTTCCAGCACCTCGCGATCACCTTCCTCCGCGCGCTCAACATTCCGGCCCGCTACGCGACGGGCTACCTGGGCGACATCGGGGTGCCGGCGGGGCCGACCCCCATGGACTTCTCGGCGTGGCTCGAGGTCTATCTGGGCGGGGCCTGGTCCACGCTGGACGCCCGTCACAACCAGCCCCGCATCGGGCGGCTCCTCATGGCGCGCGGACGAGACGCGGTGGACGTGGCGCTGACGACGTCCTTCGGCAGCACGACCCTCACCGGTTTCACCGTCTGGACCGACGAGGGTCCATTCCTGCTAATCTGCTTCCCGGCCGGGCCTGGAGGCAATGGGGCCGGAGGAATCCATCGCGATGACCGAGCTCAAGATCTGGATGAACGGCAAGCTCGTCTCTGTGCCATCGGCTCCTGGGGAGGGCGGCGTCCGAGTCTGGCAGGTTACGTCACGGTGACGGGGCCGAGGGGGCCACCAAGGGAGGGGCGACCGCCCCTCCGGATGTCGTTCGTGTTGCCTATCCTCCCTATACTATAGACCTGCCGGCAGTAGAAAGGATCCAGCCAGTTAGAGTAGCGGCCGGAACTTCCAGAAGTAGTTCACGAACCCCTCGCCCTCGTGGATGCGGCGGAAACAGAGCTCCACGGGCATCTCGAAGGTCACCGTCGCCGGATCGCAGTCGGTGAGCTGGCCGTAGAAGCGGCCGCCTCCGTCGAGGTCGGCGGAGACCATCACGGTGGGGGGGTCCGGGTTGGGGACGAGGTGGTCCCGGGTAAACGTGAAGATCCGGCCCCGCCGTGAGATCCGGTGGTCTCCGAGGCGCGTGGAGGAGCACTGCCAGCAGAGATGCCGGCGCGGGTAGGAGACAGCGCCACAGTCCTGGCACTTCTGGCCGTAGAGCCGGAGGTTCTGCTTCTCCTCCCGCACCATGGTGGGCACACTGGCGAAGGCCCGGATAACCTCGGTCTCCACGTGGCGCCGGAAGTTGAGGTACTTGCCGTAGTGCCCGAGCGGCTTGCCCGCCGCGAGCTGGGCCGAGACCGGGCGATGCAGGGCGGCCCTCGAGAGCCGGTCGGTGCACTGGAAGAGGAGCGCCTCGGCGCCGTTACCGTAGGAGACCACGAGGATCTGGTCGCCCGGGGCGCACTCCTCGAGCACCGCCGCCAGGCCCAGGACACAGGAGGCCGAGCCCGTGTTGCCCGCCCTGCCGATTACCGGCTCCTTCGGCATGGCGCCGTCTCCGAGCCTGAGCTGCTTCACGAGGCCGGCATGGGTGCGCGCGTCGGGACCGTAGAGGACGACCTTGGCGATGTCCTCCCGCTTGCGCCCCGTCTGCGTCAGGAGCCCGTCGACGGCCTCGGCGATGTGCTTGTCCAGCCCGTGGGCCTTGACGAAGGTCATGTCGGGCAGGATGTTGACGTAGCGGTCGCCGGCCATGCGCCAGACATCGGTGAACTCGTGGGTGGCCGACCAGGCGCCCTCGAAGGTCGCGATCAGGTCCTCGCTGCCGGCGATGACGGCGCCGGCGCCATCGCCCAGAAGCGACTCCTCCGGAGTGCCCGGTGCCACCGGCCGCATGTCGGCGGCTGCCACCAGCGCCCGGGACACCGACCCGGCCTTGACCATGTCGAGCGCCAATCGCAGGGCCGTGGTGCCGCAGCGCAGAGAGCCACCGAGGTCCGCGGTCAGCACGTCCGCGCCCAGGTCCGCCACGGTGGCGAGGAGGGTCGCCATGGACTTCTCCAGGTAGGGCCCCGAGGTCGAGGCGAGCAAGCAGGCGCCGATCTTCCGGGGATCCTGGCCGGCCAGGGCGTTGAGGGAAGCCTCGCAGGCCATGGTGAGGCTGTCCTCGTCGTAGTTGGCGACCGCGCGCTCGCCAACGCCAGCGTTGCCCCACACCGCGCCCAGGGTCGTGCCCGACAGCCGGTATCGCGGCACATAGCCGCCCGCCGAGACGATGCCGATCATGTAAAGAGCCCCTCACCCTCCCGTCTCCCCGAGGGGAGAGGGAAATGATCGTCCTTCCTCTCTCCCGGTGGGGGTGGAGAACCCACTGAGCGGGGAAATGACGGTGCCTGCCCTCTCCCCCGATGGGGGAGAGGGAAACGGATCGCCCAGGAAGTAGCGCCGGGGATCGAAGACCCGGATCATCACCAGCTCCTCCTCCGTCGCCGGCGCGAAGCGACGGAGCCGAGGCGCCACCTCGAGGTTCCAGCCGCAGGCGGCCCGGGCGGCCTGGACCGCCTCGTCCTCCGGGAGGTTGTCGAAGATGCCGGTGAGGCGGAGCTCCTCGTGCTCGGCGGCCTTCTCGTAGACGCCCAGGTCCGACACCACGGTCCTCACGGCGCGCCCCGGAGCGGTGATATACGGCACCTTGTCCACGAACCGTCCGGGCGACTGCTGGAGGCACACCACCACCTCCCTCGCCGAGGAGGTGATGTCGTTGGCGCCCCCGGAGCCGGTGATGTAGCTGACGCCCGGAATGATGGTCGAGTTGATGTTGCCGTGCTTGTCGATCTGCCCTGCCGCCAGCGAGCCGAGGCACTGGTTGTGGCGGCCGCCCATGAAGATTCCCATCACGTGGAGGATGTCCGTGAGCATCTTGCACGAGGGGAAGTTCCGGAAGGAGAAGACGAAGGGCTCGGCCGGGCGCGGCAGGTAGCCCACGAGGCCGGCCTCGGCCATCAGTTCCACGTCAACCCCGTCCCGCTTGAGCTCATAGGCCGCCAGCCAGGCGGCGAGGTTCGAGTTGCCGATCCCGGCCAGGAAGGTCTTGTAGCCGCGCTCGCGCACCTTCTCGGCCAGCAGGCGCGCGGCCGCCACCACCATCCGCTCCAAGCCGTTCACCGCCGGGCCCACGGGGAGCCGGCCGGACAGGGCCTCGAGCTCCGAGACCCAGGCATCGGTGTGGGCGCGCCCCTTGATCTCCATGATCCGCGCATGGCCGAGCTTGGCCAGGTAGGCCTCATGCGTCGGCACGTCCAGGATCCACTCCTTGATCCAGGCGTCCGCCGTCTCCGGCTTCCGGAAGGCCTTCCGGCACTCGAGGATCCAGTCCAGGTCCTCGGCGTAGCCCTCGAGCTCGGCGATGCTCATCCCGTACATGCCGCCCGGGTGCGCACCGTGAGGGGTCTCGACGACGGCCTGCACATACTGGCCGGGCAGCTTGACGAGCGGCGCGTGACGGCGGATGAAGTCCGTCGCGACGACCCGCTCCACCGTGACCACCGCCCCGCGGCGGGCGGCCATGGCGCCGTAAAGGCTCTCGTTCAAGGGCGGCGCCAGGATCAGGTTGCCCGCGCGGTCGGCCGCCCAGCCGTGGATCAGCGCCACGTCGGGCACCAGGGCCTTCACGTAGCCGACCCGGCCCTCGCTGCCGAAGGGATCGTCGGCGGCGATGAAGTCTCCGCTCCGGGCGTTGTCCTCCTCCATGGAGGAGCCCAGGAGCGAGCGCGTGGTCAGGAAAGGCACCCCCAGGGCGCCCGCGAGCAGCCGTAGAGGAAAGGTCAGCATGGACCAGTTCTGGACCTCGAGCCGGCCCTCCAGCACCGCCCGGGAGATCAGCGCCTGGGGCGTGGGAAACGGATACCCCTCGCCCAGGAAGGTGGTGATCGCGCGCCTGACGAGACCGCCATGGATCAGGGCCGTCCAGGGCGAGCCCATGCCGACGGCGGCCAGCGTGAAGCCGGGGCGTCGGCCCCACCACTGCCGCGCCAGCTCCCGCGTCAGCGAGTTCGCCCGCCCGTGCGCCGTGCCGAGGTAGACGGTATCGCCGGCCGAGACGTGACGGCGGACCGCCTCCTCGAGGGTCGTCAGCTTGTCCGGCCCCTCGTGGAGCGGCAGCTCGAGCCGACGCTGGATCACCTCGTGATAGATCGGATCCATCGTGCTACGTCCTCCTTCCGGAGAAGATGCGCAGCTTGATCCGCCGGGGCACCCACTGGGCCAGACGGCGGGCGATGGCGGCCGTGGCGTCGAGGGAGGCCGCCTCCCCGGGCCAGTACCTGAGCAGGAGCGAGCGGTCCAGGTAGTTCACCAGGCCGTCGACGATGACGGCCACCAGCAGGAGGTCATCCAGGTAGCCCAGGAAGGGGATGAAGTCCGGGATCAGGTCCACCGGGCTCGCCAGATACACCGCGACCGCGGCCAAAGCCACCTTGGCCGCCCTCGGCACCGAGGGCTCCACGAGCAGCGAGGCGATCATCCGGGCCAGCCGGGGCAGGACCAGCAGCAGCTCTTTCATCCGCGAAGCACCTCCGGCTACGCCAGGCTCTCCGCGACCAGCTCGGCGATGTCCTTGACCTGGAGCGTCTCCTCCACGCCCTTCACCTTCCGCCCGAGGTCGACCATGGCCAGGCAGAAGGGGCAGGCCGTGCCCACCACGTCCGGCTTCACCTCGAGCGCCTCCTCGACACGGATGATGTTGACGCGCTTCTTCGCCGGCGTCTCCATCCACATCTGGCCGCCACCGCCGCCGCAGCAGAGGCCCCGCTGCCGGTTGCGCGGCATCTCGATCACGGTGAGCCCGGGGACGGCCCGCGCCGTCTCGCGCGGCGCCTCGAAGATGCCGTTGTAGCGTCCGAGGTAACAGGAATCGTGGAAGGCCACGACCTGGTCGTTGCGCTTGCTCGGCGTGATCCGCCCCTCTCGGATCAGGCCGGAGATCACCACCGAGTGGTGGAGCACCTCGAAGTGGCCATCGAACTGCGGGTACTCGTTGCTGATGGTGTTGAAGCAGTGGGGGCAGTGCGTGATCACCTTCTCGAAGGAGTACTTCTTGATGTTCTCGACGTTCTCGGCCGTCACCGTCTGGTAGAGATACTCCTCGCCGAGCCGGCGGGCCACCTCTCCGTGACAGCGCTCCTCGGCCATGATGGCGAAGGACACTCCCGCCTTGTGGAGGATCTTCACGATCGCCCGGGCGATGCTCTGGTTGCGGCGGTCGTAGGAGGCCGAGCAGCCCACCCAGTACAGGTACTCGACGGGCTTGCCCTCCTCGAGCACCGGCACGTCCAGGCCCTCCGCCCACTTGAGGCGGTCGGTGGCCGCCAGTCCCCAGGGGTTGCCCGCCCGCTGGATGTTCTGGAGGCTCATGGGGGCTGTGGACGGCAGGGCGCCCTCGGAGAGAGCCAGGAAGCGCCGCAGGTCGACGATGGTGTCCACGATGTCGATGTAGGCCGGACACTCCTGGACGCACGCCATGCAGGTCGTGCAGGCCCAGAGCTCGTCGGGGTGGATCAGCTCGCCGTGGATCGGGCCCGTCCGCCCGTCGAGCATGTAGCGCTTCAGCTTGACGATGACCGCCTTGGGGTTCAGCGCGCTCCCCGACAGGTAGGCCGGGCAGGCATCCTGGCAGCGGCCGCATTCCACGCAGGCGTCGAAGTCGAGCCGGCGCTTCCAGGAGAACTCCTCGAACCGGGAGATCCCGAGGGTCTCGGCCTCCTCCAGGTTCTCGATCTTCGGGATCTCCCCCCGGGGGCCGAGCTTGGCGAAGAAGATGTTCAGGGGCGTGGTGATCAGGTGCATGAAGTAGGAGTGCGGCACCAGCGCGATGAAGGCGAAGGACACGGCGGCATGGAACAGCCAGACGCCCAGGTGGATGCCTCGGATGGCTGGCTCGCCGAGCCCGGCGGCGAGCATCCCCTGCCCCAGCGCCCAGCCCACCGGGGACCACGCGCCCCACCAGGGCTTGACGACGGCCAGGCGGCAGGCCTCCATGACGAAGCCAGTGACGTTGATGACGAACAGGATCAGAAGGGCGTAGGCGAACCTGGGCGTGGGGTCGATGCGGGCGGGCCGCTGGAGGAAGCGTCGGTGGCAGGCCAGGCCCAGCCCCAGCACGAAGAACAGCCCGAACATGTCGAGCGTCAGCTCGTAGACGAGATAGAACGAGCCCTTGAGCAGCTTGAAGTCGAAGAGCGGCAGAGTGATGTCGTAGTCCACGGTGGCGAGCACGGTGCCCGTGAAGAGCGCGAGAAAGCCCCAGAACATCATCGCGTGCATGATGCCGGGATAGGACTGGGAGAGCACGCGCGCCTGCAGCAAGCCTTCCGTGATCAGCGTGCCCACGCGCTCCGGGATGCGGTCCATGCGCATCTCGGGCCCGCCCTTGCGCCACAGCGCGATGCGCTGCCAGAGCCCCCAGGCGAAGAGCCCCACCGCGATCACCGCGCCGACGTACAGCAGCATCTGCGCCCAGAAGGGCACATTCCAGAAGGTGTCCCGGAACGGAACGTTACTCATGTGATGTCTCGAACCATCAACTCAGCCCTCGCCTCGCAGCTTGGCTGCTCAGCGCGAACCGCCACGTTCGCCTCGCGGCGCTCGTGCCTCCGGCACCTCGGCCGCCGCTCGGCTCGGATCTTCGACCCATTTCACCGCTCGCCTCGCGGCGCTCGTGCCTCCGGCAACTCGGCCGCCGCTCGGCTCGCACAACATTGTCCCGGGCGCGTGGGGTTGTCAAGGCCGGCGGAGCGTCCAGGCCAGGATCTCGGCCACCCCGGAGTGGGGGTCGAGGGCGCCCGCAGCCACCGACTCCAGGATGCGCGCCAGCCCCTCGTCCGTCTGGACGCGCTCCATCACCTGGGCCGTGAACTCCTCCATGAGGAGCGCCTGCAGCTCGGCGCGCCGCCGCGCCTGCCGACGCTTCTCGAGCGCCCCGGCCGCTTCCAGGGTTGCGCGATGGCGATTGACCGCACCCAGCACCTCGTCGATTCCCACGTCGTTGGCGGCCTGTGCGGCCAGCACCGGGATCTCCCAGTCGATGTCCTTCGGCGAGGCGCTGCTCGTGTAATGCAGGTGCACGGCGAAGCGTAGCTCGGCCATCAGCGCATGCGCCCCGTCGCGGTCGGCCTTGTTCACGACGAAGACGTCGGCGACCTCCATCAGCCCCGCCTTCATGGCCTGCACCGCATCCCCCGACTCGGGGACCAGCGCCACCACCGTCGTGTCAGCCTGCTTGATGACGTCGAGCTCGGTCTGGCCCACCCCGACCGTCTCGATGACGATGCAGGCGAAGCCGAAGGCGTCCATCAGCCTGATCACATCGCCGGTGGCGCGGGCGAGGCCCCCCAGGCTCCCGCGGGTGGCCATGCTCCGGATGAAGACGCCGGGGTCCAGGGTATGGGTCTGCATGCGGATGCGGTCGCCCAGGACGGCGCCCCCCGTGAAAGGGCTCGAGGGGTCCACCGCGATGATCCCCACCGATGCGCCGGCGGCGCGGAGCCGCGCCGTTAGCCGGTCCACCAGGGTCGACTTGCCGGCGCCGGGCGGCCCGGTGATGCCGAGCACGTAGGCGCGCCCCGTATGGGGATGCACGACCCGCATGATTGCCGCCACATCGGGGAGACGGTTCTCCACGCGCGTGATGAGACGGGCCAGCGCCAGCCGGTCGCCGGCCAGCATGCGCTTCACGAGGTCCATCAGGCGGGCCGTGGAGACAGAGTGCTGACGGGATGAGCGGGACTCAGAGGACGGGCACACACCCCGCGATTCTAGCAGATTTGCGGAGACGTGACCCCGGAGTGGTCCGCGCGCGACGCGCCGGTGGTCCTGCTGGAGGGAACGGCACACCTGGGGGCGACGGCCAGGTCGCGTGGAAGGCGCCGCAGCGCCGGCCCGCCCCCGCGGTCACATCGCCTTGTGGCACTCCCGGCAGGTCGGCAGCACGGTCGCTTTCGAGATGAACCGGTTCCGGGCGTCGCTGTCCGTGGTGTGGCTCCTGTGGCAGCGCACGCAGCGAACATTGACGGCGTCATGGTCCCGGATGGCGTGGTACGAGGTGCCGGCCTGGGCCGCCACCTGCGCCTCCGCGGCCAGGTAGGAGGCCTCGGCGTCCTGGCCGGGGGCCGCGGGAGCCCCGCTGCCCTGCGCTCCCGCGCCGGCCGCGGTGCTCGAGCCGCTCGCGGCGGGCACGCGGGGCCGCAGGATCGGGGTGTGGCACTGCCGGCAGTCCGCATCGCGCAAGGCCAGCCGCATGTGCGTGGGCTCGCCATAAGCGCCCACGAGGAACTTCACCGTATCGAGTCCGGCCACCGTCCACACCCTGACCCGCATCACAGGGTCGGCACCGCCGTGGCAGGCGATGCAGCCGACCTGGCCGTCCTTCTGTTGGTGGAAGCCGGCGAGATCGGTGGGCCGAGCGGCGTGGAGGCGGCTGAACTTCTCCTCGTGGAGGTGGCAGGAGATGCAGAAGCGGTTATCCCGCTCCTTGGCCGCCAGGGCCAAGGTGAAGACGCCGGCGAGCAGGAGGGCTCCGGTCAGGCCGGCCGCCCACAGGCCGAGCCAGCGGCCGCGCGAGCGGGCGATAACCGCAACCTCCTCGAGAGGGTGCTTCTCCCGTCTACCGCACCGTGACGGCGACGGGTTTGGCGAAGACGATCCGGCCCGACGCCCCGAACCCCCCGCCCTTCGGCTGCACCGCGCCGGTCGGCGTGGTCACGCTTCCGACGGGCGAGGCCTTCTCGGTGCCGTAGAAGAACGCGGCCGTGATCGAGTAGGTGCCCGGCTCCTGGGGCGCCTTCACCGTCCATGTCGCCTTGCCCCCGGCGAACTGTTTCCCGGCGAGGTCCGCCTTGCGATCGAAGATGATGGCCGAGTTGATGTTCTTTCTGAGGTCAGCCCGCCCATCCACCCACTTGGTCTGCTCTTTCCCGTCACTCCCCCAAATCTTCGGCGCCCCGACGATCACCCAGCCATCTCCCTGAATCGGCCGCCCCCTCATGCGGAGGTCCATGTCCATGAGCGCGATGCCGATGACCTCGTTACCGCCCTTCACGGTCACGGTGATCTGCGTTTCCTGCCCGGGCCGAAGGCTCTGGGGGGCGCTGATGGTTACCGAGGCGTTCTGATCCACGATCTTCACATCAGCCAAGAGCTTCTGGCGATCTGCGGCTGACATGTCCTGGTAAGCCCCAGCCCCGTCCTCGAGCGGCTTGTAGTGCCTGTTCTCCAGGGACCAAGCTCCAGCGAGACCCGGGGGGTCCAGGCGCATCTGCTCCCGCCCGACCGATGAGTGGCAGACAGCGCACTTTGCCTCCAGATCCGTGACGTTGAGGAGGGGGCCCCCACTCCAAGCATGTGCCCCGGGGGCATTGAGCGCCAGGATGAGGCCAAGCACGCCAGCAACGCTGACCAGTCGTGTCATCCGGCTCCTCCTCCGATGGTGTGGCGGGTGACGTTGGGGCAGACTTCGAGTGACCTCTAGAACGCTTCAGCGCTCGCCCCGGTTCCCGCTGGCCGGTTGCCTCCCCCTCGGGGCGGCCGCAGCGCCGGCAGCTTGGCTTCCATGACCAGGGCGTCCTCGCCCGTGTCGAAGTAGTAGCCCTTCCGGCGCCCGATCACGTGGAAACCCAGGCTCTCGTAGAGCGCAACGGCCTCGGCATTGGTCGGCCGCACCTCCAGGAAGGCCAGCGTCACCCCGCGGGCCGCCGCCTCCTCGAGGATGCTTCCCAGCAGCATCCGGGCCGCGCCCTGCCGGCGACGCGCCGGGTGCACGGCGAGATTCGTGACGTGCAGCTCGTGCGCGATCTCCCAGAGGCAGAGGTACCCTACGAGATCGCGGCCGGCGCGCACGACCACGCAGCGCGCGACCCGGTTCTGGGTCAGCTCGTAGCGGAAGGCGGCCTTCGACCATGGGGTGACGAACGAGGCGCGCTCGATGGCGAGAACCTCATCGAGATCCTCAAGCGTCATGGGGGCCAGGGACAGCGGCTCAGCCATGCCGGCTTCTCAGCTCGGCCTCTGAGGGCCGCAGATAGAGCGGGACGAGTGCCTCAGCGCTGGTGCCGAGACCGGACT